>Ga0180431_10007499_pt1 | contig 12693 bp, 8 predicted proteins | sample SS_ome_11_FD_132459 | JGI IMG/M metagenome (GOLD analysis project Ga0180431, IMG submission 132459) | Hypersaline lake sediment archaeal communities from the Salton Sea, California, USA - SS_1_MS_1 metaG | ecosystem: Environmental > Aquatic > Non-marine Saline and Alkaline > Hypersaline >... | reverse complement strand
CTTCCCGGCTTTCCCCTGAGAAGAGCGTCCACGCAATCGTCAAGTCGCATGCGGGATCGCCCACGCCCGAACACCCAAAGTCGATGACGGCACTTAACCGGCCCCTTTTGACCAGCAGGTTCGCTGCACTGACGTCTCCGTGGAGCCAGACGGGCGGGCCGTGCCACGTTGCCTTGAGGGCTGCTTCCCACACCGCGGTCGCTGCGTCGGTATCAATCTTGCCGTGTAAGGCTGCAATTGCGTCCCTGGTTTCAGTGTCATAAATTGACAGCGGCCCTCCGCGGAAAAAGTTGTGCTGCCCAGGGGGTGGCCCACCGGCGGGATCGATCCGCTGCAGGGCGGCGAGGAATTGAGCCAGTGCGGTCGCAAATTGGTTCAGATTAGCGATGCGCTCGATGGTGGCATTCTCGCCCTCGAGCCACCGGTAGACGGACCAATGCCAGGGATAACCCTGGGCGGGGACTCCCATCGCTAGAGGGACAGGGATGGGAAGCGGCAGGAGCGGGGCAATTCTCGGCAGCCACCGGTGTTCCTTTTCCACTTGCTCAGCGTACGCCTCTGCGCTAGGTAATCGCACTGCCATGTCCTCGCCGAGACGATAGGTCCTGTTGTCCCACCCGTCGAATTCGACTGGTTTGATAGGAAGGTCTGCCCATTGGGGAAACTGCGCAGTGACCAAGCGGCCCACGAGAGAACCGTTGATGTCCACTTTTGCGGCGGGCATGTTAGCAGAGGGCATAAGGACTGTTCGCTTTCGGCAGGTTGCTGGGTGTTCTGAATGATGGCTTCTCTGCGAAAAGCTTGGTCGCACTAGGCCGGGTGCGCCGTATTGTACAGGTATTTGGAATCTGGGGCAAAATGGTTGTGCGGGGAAGCAAGCATACGAGGGGCGGATAGGAGTGAGTTTGCTGCGGGACTAGGTGGAGACGCGGTCGTAAAACCCCGCACTCAGAACCCCAGACCTGGCATCGAGCTCCAGGCCCTCCTGGAACAGGCGCTCGGCCTCCTGGTACGCGCCGTCCCGCAGCGCTTGCTGGCCGGCCTTTTCCAGGTAGTCGATGGCCTTTGCCGGATCATCCGCCTGGCGCCAGTGGTGCGCCAGAGCGGCATAGTGGGGGGCCAGCGCGTCCGGCTCGTCCGCGTCGTCGCGGAACGTGCGCTCGTACCACTCGGCCACCAGGCGGTGCAGTTGTCGCCGTTGGGAGTACAGCATCGAGTTGTAGGCCGCTTCCTGGGTCAGCAGGTTCTTGAAGGTATAGGTCTGGTCCGGCGCGCTCTGAGAGATCAGGTCCAGCCGCTCCAGCGTCTCCAGATGCCTGTCCAGGTGGGGTTTGTCGGAGGCGACGGGAAAGACGTCGTACAGCGTTTGCCGTGAAAAGACGCGCCCGATGGCGCTGGCGACCTTGAGCGTCAATTGCTCGGGCGGGGACAGCCGGTCGATGCGGCTGATGATCACGCCCTGGGCCGTCGTGGGGAACGCGACGCCCTGCAGGTCTATGTCAGGGAGAACCTGGCATTCCCCGTCGACGACGGTGACGTATCCATCGTCGCGCAGTTGGTAGACCAATTCCTCGATCACGGATGGGTTGCCTGCCGCCTTGTGAAGCAATTCGACCAGCGGCCTGGGCAAGCCGGCGACCCCGAGGTGCTCGCAGGCCAGCAGATACGCTTCGTCGGGGGTGAGGGCTTTCAGGGAGAGGGTTTGCAGGTGGGCGGCCCGCTGAAGCTGGGTGTAGCCGGCCGGCAGCGGCTCGGAAAGGGGCCGGGTGGCGATGACCAGCAGCAGGGAGAGGAGGTGCTGGCTGACCGCCAGGGTCAATGCCCAGGAAGCAGGATCCAGGTCCTGGGCGTTCTCGACGAAAATCGTCCGGGGGGACTGTGCGAGCGCGTTCCGTAGCAGCGTAACCAGCAGATCGCACGTCCTGTCCGTCCGCGCCTGTCCGGTCAGGGAAGCCGTCGCCTCGGTCTCTGGCAGCGGCAGGGACAACACCGGACTGAGCAACGGCGCTAGTTGCAGGTGTTCCGGGGAATCCTGCAAGAGATCGGTCAGGCGTTGGAGTTGCTCGTCAGGGTCGGGGTGCGAGCCGGGGTTGACGAGCTTTCCAAAGACGTCCCGCCAGGCATGGAAAGGCGTCGTCTTGTCGGCAGCGTCGCCGGTCAGGGAGAGGGTCGCCACCTCCATCGCTTCGGCCTGCTGCCTCAGCTCTGCTACCAGCCGGGATTTGCCGATCCCGGCTTCGCCCTCCACGACCACGACGCGGCTCGGGCCGTGAAAAACGCCCTGCAGGCTTTCACGCAACAGAACGCGCTCATGGGTGCGCCCGACCAACCGGGCCTGCGACCGGGTGAGGTGTTTCTTCTCTCCCGTGGGGCGATAGACGGCCACAGGTTCGGCCTTGCCTTTCACCTTGATCGATGCCAACGGCGCAAAGACCAGACGCGCGTGTGCGGCCTGATAGATCGCCTCATCGCACAGCAGGCCATCTGTCGCAGCCTGCATCAATCGCGCCGCCAGGTTGACCTTGTCCCCCTGCAGCCCATAGGCGCGTCGGGCTGTGCTGCCATAGGCACCGGCGCGCATCTGTCCCTCGGTCACTCCGATCTGAACGCCGGTGATGTACTCGAACTCGGGGGGTGTGGATTGGAGGGCCAGGGCCGCGCTGACCGCACGGACCCCGTCGTCGTGGTGTGCGGTGGGTGCGCCAAAGGCCGCCAGCAGGTAGCTGCCTTTGTCGCCGACGATCACTTCCAGCAGAGAGCCCGCGTACCGCTCGACCTCTGCCTGCACCCACCGGACGTAGGCGTCGAGCTTTTTTCCTGCCTGGTCATCTGTGTCGTAATCGATGCCCCTGAAGCTGAGGAATAGCGCGGCTGTGGGCCGGAGTTCGGCCAGGAACTGCCTGGTGCCGCCACTTATCCGTTTGTATACCTCTGGCAGCAGCCATGGCCGGCACCGGGCCTCTGGAAGGCAGTCGGGGGGCAGGTCCGGCCAGGGATGAGGCGGGATCGGCTCGGCCAGCCCTGAGATGACGGCGACGCGCTGGCCTGTTTCTGCGTCGGTGCGCCACTCGGCGACCGCGATCCGCCCGCCGGCCTGGTCGATGACGGCCGCGTCGGCGACGACCTCGCCGCGGCGGGCATGGTGTTCCGCGCGGGCAAGCAGGTCCAGCGTCCGCCCGGCGATGACCTCGAGGTTCTGGATCTGGGGATCGCCCACCAGGAGCCGGCGCACAGGCCCGAGGGCCACGGCGACCTTGATGGCCAAGGAGAAGGGCACGCCGGTGGAGGTCGCGATCGACGCGAATTGGGCCATCGCGCTTTGCATCGCCAGCGCGCAGGCAATGGCGCGCGGGCCAGCGTGGCTAGAGCCTGGGCTGGCTGTCACGGACCCCCCACTGCGTGGGGGGCTTGCGGGGGGGATTGCATCGTCGATCCAGCAGGTGATGGCGTCACCGCTAAAGTCGATGACGCTGGCACCGTAGCCGTGTACCTTGGCGACGAGCGCGCCATAGACCTGGTTGAGCAGACGCCCCAGCTCCTCAGCGCCGCGCTGCGGGCCGAGCTCCCGGGCCAGGGCGGCGGTGAGGGGGGTAAAGCCGGAGATGTCGGCAAACAGGGCAGCCCCGCTGGTCCGGTCGGGCAGGGTTTCACCACGGACTAACGCCTGGCGACGATCCATCGGCATATACACGTGGAGCGGCTCCGCGACCGCCCGTTTCATCTCCTCCACGTCGAGGTGCAGTTGTTGCAAGCGCTGTTTGAGGCGCTGCTCGCGCAGGTGCACCTCCCGCGCCATGCGCTGAAAGACCCGCGCCAGTTGGCCCAGCGCGTCGTCGCGCGCCGCGACCCCGCTCAGGCTGTCGGGATCGAACGTCGCGCCCTCGACCGCCTGGGCTGCGCCGACCACGTGGTTGACCTGTTCCAGGTACTCTAGTTCCAGATCGCGCAGCCGCTTTTCGGCCAGGGAGGCGTTGAGCCGGGCCTGCAGGAGCGCCGGGTTGAATGGCTTGGACAGGTAGTCGGCGGCACCCATTTCGATGCAGCGAATCACGCTGTCCATCTTTTCCAGCGCAGAGATCATGATCACCGGGATGTGCCGCAGGGTGCTGTCGCCTTTGACCTGCTCCAGCACCTGGTAGCCATCCATCCCGGGCATCATGATGTCGAGCAGGATGACGTCAAAGGGGCCGTCCTTCTCTGAGCGCAGCAAGGTCAGTGCTTGCTGGCCCTCCTCTGCCGTGGTAACCTGGTGGCCCTGGTCTCGCACGGCGTGGGCCAGCATCATACGGTTAAGCTTGTTGTCATCCACCACTAGGACGTGGCCATGGGTGCTTTCCATTCCAGTCACCTCTCTGGATTGCTTCCAATGCAGCCCGGGCCTTTTCGTATTCCGCCACGATCTGGCCGATCTGCTCGGCAGCGCCCTCAAGCACCCCCGCCTTGCCTAAATCCTCCAACTCCTTGCACTTTTTTGAGAGCCGCAGGGCTCCGAAACTGGCACTGCACGACTTGAGACTATGGGCGGCCCTGCGCAGTTCCTCTGTGTTGCCGGCGGAGAATGCCTTTTGCATCGCCGCCAGCAGCCTGGGGGAGTCATCAAAGTAGGTCATTATCAATTCGGCCATGAAATCTGCGTCGTCCCCCACCAACTCCAGCAGGCCGGCCCACGCCGTGGGGTCGATCAGACTCTGATCTGTCATGTCCTTCGCTCCTTACGCCAGGGACGATTCCAGCCCACGTGGGAAGTTATTCCTGCAGACTCCCCACGGCTTGGCATCGACTCAGGGCACCGACAAGTTCCTCCACGCGGATGGGTTTGCCCAGGTAATCGTCCATGCCTGCGTCCAGGCAGGCCTCGCGATCTTCTTCCATCACGTTGGCGGTCATGGCGACGATGCGCGGCCGGCGCCTGCCTGGCCACTCCTTGTGGATAGCCCGCGTCGCTTCCAGGCCATCCATGTCGGGCATCTGTATGTCCATCAGCACCAGGTCGTACGTTTGCCGCCGCAGCGCGTCGATCGCCTCCAGGCCGTTGGCCGCCACATCGGCCCGGTAGCCGAGCCGCTCCAGGAGGCGCAGCGCCAGCTTTTGGTTGACGGCATTGTCCTCGGCCAGCAGGATGCGCAGCGGCAGCCGCTGTCCCATCCCTGGGTCGAACTGCGGCTTGTCCGCCACGCGCTCGCTTTGCGCCGGTCGCTCCTCTGCGGCCAGGATGCACACCAGCGCGTTGTACAGTTGGGAGGCCCTGATCGGCTTGAGCAGGAAAGCGGCAAAGTCCCCGTTATCTGCGTTGGCCTCACGTGGTCCGAGCGAGCTCACCGCGACCAGCGGCAGGGGGATGTCGGTCCACCCGTTCGCGCCCTGCTTCCGCTGGATCTCTGCCGCCAGCATCATCCCATCCATCTCTGGCATCTGCTGATCCAAGAGTGCCACGTCGAAGGGGTCGCCACGGCGGATCCAATCCAGCGCCTCTTCCGGCGAGCCCGTGGCCAGGGGCACCATCCCCCACGCCTGGGTTTGCAGCGTCAGGATACGGCGATTGGTGGCGTTGTCGTCCACGATCAGCACCCGCTTGCCCTTCAGGTCGAGCTGGACCGGTTGGAGATAGGCGCGCACCGGGGCTGGCGCGACTTTGGCCTGGATGGTAAAGTGGAAGGTGCTGCCCTGACCCGGCACGCCGGCGCTATCTACCCACATCGTGCCGCCCATCATCTCGCTCAAGCGCTTGCTGATGGCCAGGCCCAGCCCGGTACCGCCGTACTTGCGCGTGGTCGAGCTATCTATCTGGCTGAAGGACTTGAAGAGACGGTCTATGCGGTCCGGTGGGATCCCGATGCCGGTATCGCGCACGGCAAACTGCAGCTCGTACAGCCCGGGCTTGTCGCCGAAACCCGGCTGCTGCGCATTGGTCAGCGACACCACAACCTCGCCCTCCTCGGTGAACTTGACGGCGTTGCTGAGCAGGTTGAGGAGGATCTGGCGCAGGCGGGCCTCGTCGCCAAAGATGGCCGCGGGGGCCTGTTCGTCCACGAGGCAGCCCAGTTCCAGGCCTTTTTCCGCTGCCTTGGGCGCGACCAGCGCCAGCGCGCTCTCCAAGAGTTCGCGCAGGTCAAAGGGCTGGTGTTCCATCTCGATCCGCCCAGCCTCGATCTTTGAAAAGTCGAGGATGTCGTTGATGATCGTCAGCAGCGCATCGCCGCTGGTGCGGATGGTCTCGGCGAATTCGGATTGCTCCGGCGTCAGGTCGGTATCGAGCAGCAGGCTGGTCATGCCGATCACGGCGTTCATCGGCGTGCGGATTTCGTGGCTCATCATGGCCAGGAAGGCGGTCTTGGCCTGAGTGGCGGCCTCGGCGGCCTCTTTCGCCTGCTGCAGTTCCTCTTGGGACTGCTTGCGATCGGTGATGTCCCGCACGATCGCCAGATCGTACGGCTCCCCTTCCTCGCCCAGGTGGCCAGAGCTTATGGTCGTGGACACCCAGAATGGGCTGCCGTCCTTGCGCCGGTCCTGGTATTCAACCCTGTGCTGACCCTTGCGGGCCAGTGCCTCTGCCGTCTCCTGAAACACTCGATCCCATTCTGCGTCGTCCCCGGCGAACAGGATAGAGGAAGGCTGACCGAGGACCTCCTCCTGGGTATAGCCGTAGAGCGTGGTGAATGCGTCGTTGACGTACCGGATTCGCGATTCGGGATCGCTGTCCGTCAGGATGACGGCATCCTTCATCTGCTGGGCGATCTGTCCAAGCAACTGGATCTGCCGCTCTGCCTCCTTGCGCTCGGTGATGTCGCGAATGGTTTCGATGGCGCCCACTCCGTTGCCTTTGGAGTCACGCAGCACCGAGGCGGTAGCGAACAGATAGCGCGCCCGTCCCCGCACGTGTGGCACGTACGTTTCGCCTTCCAGGAACGGGCCTCGCCTTTCGATATGCGCGTATTTCCGTTCGAATTCTTCATCCGGCAGGAGCACCAGGTCGATGAGAATGGGCCGTCTCTCCCCATAGAAGGGGATCGCGTACTCGTAATCGCCCTTGCCCAGCATATCCTCCGCCTTGACCCCCGTCATCTCCTCGATGGCGCGGTTCCAGGCGATGACCTTGCCCTCGCCGTCAATCACCAGCGTGGCATCGGGCAAAAAGCTGATGATATCGGCCAGGCGGCGTTCCGATTCCTGGATGGCTTCCTCAGCGCGCCTGAGTTCGGCGATTTGGCTCTCTACCTCGGCGAACAGGCGGGCGTTCCCGATGCCGATGGCCGCCTGCTGGGAAAGCCCGACCAGGAAATCGAGGTCGGCCTGGTCAAAGGGCTCGCGCTGCGGATCGCGCCACACGACCGTCGCCCCGATGGCCCGTCCCTGGGCCAGGAGAGGGGCGACCACGAGTTTCTCCCCCTGCCGGGCTTTTTCTGTGCCGGTGATGTGGATGGTGCGAGGGTCTGCGGTGACGTCGTTGATCCGTTCGGCCACCCCGCTCTCCACGACGCTGCCCAGGATCCCGTGCCCAAGCTGCACCTCGAAACCCTTGACCGGTTCGGCGATGTCGCCCACGGCGGTGATCGGCTTCAGGGTGCGGCCGTCGGGTTGGAGCAGATAGACGGCGCTGGTGCTGGCGTCCAGTAGCTCGCGGGCATGGACCGCGATGCGCTCCAGCACCGTGGGCAGGTCAAGCGTACTGGCGATCTGGCGGCCCACCTCGGCCAGGGCGGCCATCTCGCCGGCCCTGCGCTGAGCTTCCCGGTGCTCTTTCAATGCTTCATCTGCGCGCTGGCGATGGGCTGCTTCCCGTTCCAGATTCTCACTGATCGCGATTCGTTTGGCCACCTCCGCTTCCAGGTCGCCTATGGTAAGATACCCTGTCTGGACGACCAGGAGGACGAACAGAGCGCCAAAGAAGAACACCGCACCGGTCAGCAACAGGAGTGGCCGCGTGATTGACGCGTACAGCAGGAACACGGCCCCCAGGTACCCTGCCAGGAACAGCACCATCAGGGAGACCAATGCCTGCCAGGAGCGAAGGTATTTGCTCTGCTTGAGCAGGGCCAGGATTCTCCTCGTCCTCAAGATGGACAGGATCATCGCCCCGGCGCCCAGCAGGATCAATGTGCTGGCAACCCAGCTTTCAGAATTCACCGTATGCCGCCTCCTCCTACGTCATCATCCAGGTTCATTGTACCAGGCAAACGTGAAGAAAACGTCGAAAAATAATTGGAAAGTAAACTGCCGTGGGTGGCGCACTTTGTGGATGTCGAGGAGTGTCAAGAGGTTCCTGGACGGGGGCAGCAAGACAAAGTGAATGCATTCGGATGCGCGCATGGTGGCATCCGTGTGCGATTTCGGCGTAGCGTTCGCCCGCGCGCTGCTGGGTGTGGCGCGGGTGAACCATGGGTCTCGCTAGATTCTGGCGGGTGGTCCAGCCTATTTCAGCAGCGCTGTGAATTCTTCTGTCGTCAGGTCGGCGTCACGGAGGATTTTGCGCAGCAGTCCTGGTTTGACGGTCCTGTGATCGGGGACAGTTACAGGGAGGTGACTGGGTTCGGCCTCGTCACGGAGGCGAATGTGGCTACCTCGTTGTCGAACGACGTGATAGCCGATGCGTTCCAAGGCTCTAACTACCTTTTGCCCTGACACTACTGGCAGTTTGGGGTTCATACGGTCACTGCTACGCTGCTAATCAGGGTTCTGGACATGTCGGGGATCGGTTGGTCCTGGCCCTGCAAATCGTCCAGGCACAGCAGAATCGCTTCCTTGATGTTCTCCAATGCTTCGTCGATCGTGTTTCCCTGGGTGTAGCAGCCGGGCAGCGCAGGGCAGGAGATTATGTACCCTCCTGCCTCTTCATCCGGTTCGAGCAGGACTTTGAAATCGTAAACCTTCATGAGTATCTCCTGACGTACTCTTTGCTTCTTGCCATTATACCTGTGGTCGCCATTCTGAACAAGCTTGCCCATGTCCAGGACAATGGTCCTCATGTGACAACTACTCAACCTGGTTGATGTGGAACTTTTAACTGCACGTGTTAAGCCGCTCGCGGTCCTCGTCCCAGGGGCGTCCCGGCTGAGAAAACCGTGCAAAAGACAGTGTCTTGCCGCATGGGACGTCCCTGAGACAGGGACTTGGAGCACAGCATAGGCTGAGTAGTTGCCTCAGGTACAAAATTAGTGCGCTGGCGCGGCCTGTGCCTGGGGCTTTTCGCCAATCATCGCCTGGGGAGCCTGCTCAGTGGTTCGCTCGACGCGCCGGTTCAACAGAATGAAGGAACCGGCGGCGACCAGGCCGACCAGGACAGCGGCGTACCACACCCACCGGGGGTCGGCGTTGTCCATGATCAACCCGGCCAGGAGCGGCCCCGTGGCCTGCGGGATCAGCCAACTGAACCCAAAGACCGCCATGTAGCGCCCCCGCATGTCCTCGGGGGCGATCCTGGCCACCAGGGCCTGGGCAGTCGGCATGACGATCATCTCGCCCACGGTGATGATGAACATCGCCAGTGCAAAGAGGGCGTAGGAGGAGAAGGGCCCGTACATGCCGAATCCGATGGCGTACAGCAGCGTGCCCAGGGCCATCATCATCATGGGCCGATAGCGGGCCACGCGGCGGGCGATGGGGATCTGGAGCAGGACGACGGTTGCCGCGTTCATGCTCATCAGGTAGCCATACGCCTGCTCGGGGAGGCCATGGGTATCCCGCAGATAGACGCCCAGCGTGGAGTACAACTGCAGATACACGATGGTCATCAGGATACAGGCCCCGATAAAGAGCACGTACGTGCCATCTCGCAGGACGTCCAAATAGCCGGCAAAGGTCTGGGCCATCGTCTGTTCGGGCTTGCCCTCGCCACGCGCTGGCCTGGTCTCGCGAATGGCCAGGAGCACGATGCCGGCGGTGATGGAGCTGAACACGGCGTCGCAGATAAAGAGAGGCATGTAGGAACGTGTGGCCAGCAGCCCGCCGATCACCGGCCCCAGGACCCAGGCCATGTTGGCTACCACGCGAAAGACCCCGAATCCACCCGAGCGCTTTTCCTCCGGCAACAAATCGGCGACCATCGCCTGTTGCGCCGGGAACCCGATGCTGGCGAACAGCCCCACGAACACCACGATGGCGAACACGAGCTCAAACGTGCCCGCCAGCCCCAGCGCCAGGCTGCTCAACCCGCTGATGAGCAGCCCCAGGATCATCATTCCCTTGCGCCCCAGGCGATCGGTCAGAGCGCCACCGAGCGTGCTCCCCAGCGTGTTCGCGACGGACATCAGCCCAAAGAGGACGCCGACCTCGGTCATCCCCACGTCGAACTTTTTCGTCACGTACAGCATCAGAAAGGGGTTCAAGATCGTACTGCCGACTGTATCGATAAACGAACCTCCCACGAGAACCCAAAACTGGCGCGGATACTCCTGGTAGAGGTTGCGAATGCGTTCCAGCGGTTTGAAGTCAAACATAGAGTCCTCCCAAGTAGAGCTGAGGGGGGGGCAGGCATTCCTTCTCGCACCTGCCCATACGAAGACTTTCCAATTTATGGCCTTTACCCCCTTGACCGGGTAACACGCATATTATACACAATATGTTCGGATATGTCAAGGGGGGGGGATTTTTTCGCCCGGCCATACCCGGCGGCACTTCTAACGATAATTTAATATAAAAACATTGACTATATCTGTTAAATAGGATATAATGAATTCGCACGCTTGGAGAATATGGCCCATCGTGAGATAGGAGTGATCGTGACCGCACAGTCAACCACGAGGCAATCATACAACGGAACGGTTCGAGCCCCCGAGTTCCCGCCGCTCGACTGGATCAACACAGATCGTCCCCTGCGCATGGCCGATTTGCGCGGCAAGGTGGTCGTGCTGGATTTCTGGACCTATGGGTGCATCAACTGCCAGCACGTCATCCCCGAGCTCAAGCGGCTGGAGGCCAAGTACGGCGGTGAACTGGTCGTCATCGGCGTCCACTCGGCCAAGTTCGAGCACGAGCGAGATGCGGACAACATCCGCCGGATCGTCATGCGCTACGAGCTGGAACACCCGGTCGCAAACGATCGGGATTTCGTCGTGTGGGACAGTTACGCCGTGCGCGCCTGGCCGACGTTGGTCATCGTCGACCCGGCGGGCCGCATCGTGGGCCAGCGCTCGGGCGAGGGGATATACGAGACGTTCAACGAGATCATCGGCAGCCTGGTGGCCAAGTTTGACGCCCGGGGCCAGATCGATCGCACGCCGCTGGACCTCAAGCTGGAGGGAGACGCGCAACCAGAGACAGGCCTTTCCTTTCCCGGCAAGATCCTGGCCGATGCCCACGGGAGGCGGCTTTTCATCGCCGATTCGAACCACAATCGCATCGTCGTGGCCGACCTCGACAGCTACCAGGTGCAGCAGGTGACCGGTGGCCCGGATAGCGGTTTTGTCGATGGGGACCTGGCGGCGGCCCGCTTCCATCATCCCCAGGGGATGGCGCTCAGCGCCGACGGGCGCGTCCTCTACGTGGCCGACACCGAGAACCACGCCATCCGTGCCGTCAACCTGGTGGAGGGGAGGGTCGAGACGATCGCCGGGACCGGCCGGCAGACACGCTCGTATCCAGGCGATGGTGGATTGGGGACCGAGGTCGCGCTCAATTCGCCGTGGGACCTGGAGCGGCTGGGCGGCGACCTCTTTGTGGCGATGGCCGGGTCGCACCAGTTGTGGCGCATAGATCTATCCGGTGGCGTCATCGCTCCCTGGGCGGGCAGCGGGCGGGAGGGCATCAGCGGCGGTCCGCTGGTCACGGCGACGCTGGCTCAGCCCAGCGGCCTGGCGACCGACGGCGAGTGGATCTATTTCGCCGACAGCGAATCCAGCGCGGTTCGGGCCGCGGGCCTCGAAACGGGCGGCAAGGTGAAGCGCATCGTCGGCACCGGGCTGTTCGACTATGGCGACGTGGACGGCGCAGGCGATCAGGTTCGTCTACAGCACCCATTGGGCGTGGCCTACAACCCCGTCGATGGCCTGCTGTACGTGGCCGATACCTACAACTGCAAGATCAAGACGGTGGACCCGGCGACGCGCCGGGCGCAGACATTGCTAGGTGGCACGGAGCACGGGTGGCGCGATGGCTCCGAGCCCCTGTTCTACGAGCCGGGAGGGCTCGACCTGGCCGAGGGCAAGCTATTCGTGGCCGATACGAACAACCACGCCATACGCGTGGTCGAACTGGCCACGCTGGAGACATCGACGGTGGTGCTGAAGGACGCCGAGGGCCTGCTGGCCCCAGCAAAGGGCAGGTGACGCCGGCAGAGAGACCCTGCAGGTGAATTACGCTATGCTGGAATACGCGGTATAATGTGCAAGCGATATGACCTCCCACACAGACCAGATCGATGACCTGAATACGCTCAACCAGATCGGTGAGACGTTGAACCGCGCCGTGGACGTGCGCGGCGCGCTGGACTCTGCGCTGGCGCGGCTGGTCGAGTTGATGGGGCTGGAAACCGGCTGGGTTTTCGTCAAGGCCCCGACAGATCGGGACGTGGGCGAACCGTCCCATCCTTCCGCGCTGCCGGAGCGGCACGCACACGGAGAGGCCGGCGAGGGCTATGTGCTGGCCGCCCATCATAACCTGCCGCCGGGTCTGGCGTCCCACGATGCCGGCGTCTGGGCGCCAGGCTGCAAGTGTCAGGGTTTGTGTGACCAGGGGCGGCTGACCGGACCGTACAACGAG
>Ga0180431_10007494_pt1 | contig 12697 bp, 28 predicted proteins | sample SS_ome_11_FD_132459 | JGI IMG/M metagenome (GOLD analysis project Ga0180431, IMG submission 132459) | Hypersaline lake sediment archaeal communities from the Salton Sea, California, USA - SS_1_MS_1 metaG | ecosystem: Environmental > Aquatic > Non-marine Saline and Alkaline > Hypersaline >... | reverse complement strand
GGGCAACGTGCTGCACGATGTCGGCAACGCGTCACACGCGAGCGCTGCAGACGTGCGCGTTCTGTACGGGCGCGCAGTCGCGACGCTACCTTGGCAGGCAAAGACCGAGTTGTCTGTGTACTGCATCGCGACGCACGACCACACAAGCGCGAGCGACGTTGTGCGCTTCGGACAGGCAGACGGCGCGGAAGTCACCTTCGATGCCGACGGGACTGTGGAGTCGGCGTCGCTCACGGTTCAATGCGACCGGCCCGGGGCCATCGACGCAGGGGTGGAACTGGTGCTCCAAGGGTCGATTCCGGCAGCGTCGAAAACGACCTACATCCACGCCGTTGTCGCCTACTGGCGCCCGGGAGACTGATGCGAAAGCCTCCACACAGCAGCAACTGGCCGAGTGCCGCGCCTACACTGATCGCCACCCCAACGGCCCCAGCCCGCGTCGAGTTCCTTGCGGCGGCCGACAACTACGTCATGTCAGGTCTTGGGTGCTACGCTCAACCCGCGCTGATGTTCGACGGCACCTCATCCGGGCTGTCACTGCGCCGCGTCGCGCTCATCGTCCCACCCTACTCGGAGCGCATGCGGGCGTGGGTGACGCGCGGCGGCGGCGTCGTCAACGCGCTGAGCCCGATGGGGCAGAACGACACCACAATCAGCGCCGAAAGCAGCGGCTCGGGCTCGTTGCCTGTGGCGGCTGCGGAGGTGGTGACGACACCGGCCGGCATCTCTGGATCGAGTGCCTACCTCGGCACTGCGGCACCCTGGGCGTCGGTCATCACCCGCACCGGCGACGAGGACGACGCAAGCCCGTCCGCCACCAAGGATCGACTGTTGGAGATGGCAGGAGCGCTGACGCCAACGGTCGAGTTGGTGGAGATCGGTGCGGCGCAGGGCTTCGGGCTGTCCGTGGTGCGCCAGTCGCAGGACTTGGAGACGCTGTAGCGCACGGCGGGTTGTCTGCGCTACACTCCCCGCAGAATGGAGGCCGAGCATGTCTGTCACGATCCCTACAACCCTGCCCACCGGCTACGCGGCGTCCGTGATCGATCCTGCCGGCGACGTTGCGGGCAAGCTCTATGCCGCGCAGGCGTCAACCACGTCGGCGCCGACCAATCTCACCAGCGCGGGCACACTCCGAACCACCGGCATCGGGTGGGTGGATCTGTGGCTGACGGCGGGCGTCGCTGATGTGACGATCACCGTCTGGAGCTATAGCTCTGTGGCGGGCGGTTGGTATGTCGATACCGCGTTCGGCGTGGGTGGCGAGTTGCTTGTGGACTTCAGCGACAAGCCTGCTGTCCGCAAGTCCTACGAGGTTCGCGGCGCTGACTACATGCACGTTCAAATCTCGGCGCTCGGTTCGAGCGCGACCGCGACCGTGTTCGCGACGGTCTCGCAGGACACTCCCAAGTGAGGTCGCGTCGAACCAGCGGCGCCCCGACGCTGTTAGGGCGCTTCCGTCGCGACGGCGGCGACGCGGAGATCGCCCACGCTCGGCACGCGTGCTTGTCGTTCGGCGGCGTCAACGAGTATGTCACCATGGACCCGCTCGCGCCGTACCTGTTCGCGTCGCAGGCGTGGACGGTCAGCATGTGGCTGCGGCACGATGGCCCGACCGCAACCGGGCAGAATGTCTGGAACATCAATGACGCATCCTATGGCAACGTGGCCACTTCGACGTTTCTGGGCACAAACAACTACATGACGATCTATGGCGGCAACTCTGCCGTCAGCGCCGGGCGCGCCCGCACGACAAACATTCTCGACGGCGAGTGGCATCACGTCATGATCGCCATCGACCACAGCGTCAACCGGCTCGACTGGTACGTTGACGGCCTGCTCGAGCAAGGCGCCGCCGCGACACCGTTTCCGGCGCTCGCCGCTGATGACCTTGTCACACTCGGCGCAGAGTGGGACCCGGGCCCAAACGCGGGCAACTACTGGGCAGGAGACGTGCTGGGAGTAGCGGTATGGTTCGAGCAGCTGGACCTGACAAGCCTCGCCGCCCAGATTCACGCAGCCGGCCCGGCGCTGAACCTCCGCAACGCGACCCCGACCCCGGCGCGGTGGTACGTCCTCGGCGGCCTCGGGTTCGACGCGATGACAACCGACATCCAGGGCTCGACCGACGCGGCGGCCCTGCAGAACATCGTCCGCGCCGACGTTGTGAGGTCCGGTCTGTGAGCAACACGCGCCGCTGGTACCTCGTCGTCTACACGTCGCAACTCCCCACGTTGCGCGAGACGCTGCCGATCGCGTCGGGCACCCCTCGCCTCAGCCGCAGCGGGCAGCGGGCCATTGTGTCGCTTGCCGAGCGGACCGACGGCGCTCTCTCGCACGAGCAGGCGACGGCGCGCATGCAGACCGAGGCATGGCGCCGGGATGACGAGCAGTGAGCACGACCGGCGCCGCTGCGGTATGCTGCCCGCGTGATCGCGCTCCTGACCGCTCTCGCCGTCGTCTGGTGCGTCCTGTTCGTGGCGGTGCTCCCGTGGTGGAGGCGCGGTCAACTGCGGGACGCGGTGGCGCGCGTAGAGATTCGGCAACTACGCGATCATGTGGACAGGCTCGAGGCTTCGCAAGCCCTGCTGGTCAAGGCCCTGCGCGCTGAACGTCGGCGCCGCAAGCGCTTGGAGGCGAGGATCGATGGAACTGGACCCGACCACACTAGCGGTGGCCTCAGGCGTCGGCGGCGTCACTCTCAGCGCGGCCGGATGGGCGGCGCGGGAAGCGTTCCGGCGGCTGAGCGCGGCGCGGGCGGCTGAGACCGAGGACATCATCCAGCGGATCGACGCGCTCGCGGCGAGGCTCGACCGGATGGCAGAGTCGCAGCAGCGCACGGAGATTGTGTTGACCGAGATCCGTGGCGAGCAACGGCGCTACGACGAACGCATCGCGGCCGTTGAGTCAGGCGCCGAACACAACACGGCGGCACACTCGACGCTCCACAAGCGGATCGACTCGCACGCCGACCGGCTCACGCGGGTCGAGACGCGCCAGGAGATGGCGAAGGGGGCAGCATGAGACTCACCAAGAACTTCGCCCTCCGCGAGTTCCGTTGCGGCTGCGGTTGCGGCATCGAGCGCGAGCACATCCGCGACCTGCAGGAGACCGCCGAGATGTGCCAGCGCGCACGCGACGCCATCGGCTGGCCCCTCATCGTCCGCACGGGCATCCGCTGCGAGGACTACAACCGGCAGTGCGGCGGGGCCAAGCGGTCGCAGCACCTCCCGTCGCAGTCAGCGCGAGCGGCCGACCTTGTGCTAGCTGAGGGCGACGGCAAGCCCACGATCGAGGAGTTCTGGCGCGTTCTGCACGCCAACCGCGAGCACATCGGCTTCAACGGCGCGGGCTACTACAAGCGTCCGCCGAGCGACGGGCGACCCTCATTCGTCCACATCGACCGGCGCGGCGGGCGGTACGCGGAGTGGGGCAAGAACCGGCCGACGAAGAGGGCGCGATGAAAGCTGAACGCCCCCCAACCGCTGCCGGCTAGGGGGCGCTCGCCGGTAGGCACCCACCGGGTCTAGCAACCTAACGGTACCTCGCGGGCGGCGAGACAGCAAACACGAGGTGGCCATGACCAACACCCAACTAGCAATCCAACTCGGCGGCCTGTTCCTCGGCGGCGCAACGGTCGGCGGCATCGTCGGCGGCGCCATGGTCGCGGGCTACCGTGCGATCGACGCGGCGCAGCACCTCCCTCGCTGGGCTGACATGCTCGGCATCGGTTGCGGCTACGGTCTCGCGGTCGTCGGCGCTGCCCTGCTCGGCGGCTACGTCGCGCCCGAGCTGTCGGAGGTCGGCGTGCGCGTGTGCGAGGTCGTCGGCGGACTCGGCGGGCTTGCGGGTCCGTCTGTATGGCCAGCGATTCAGCGGCGCGTTGTGTCGGTTGTGTCTTCGGCGCCGGGACCTGTCGGGCCTGCGGAGTGATTCCAAACAACAACAAGGAGCAAGACATGAACCACGACTATCTTCTTCAGTTCTTCACCTACGAGCACCTCCCGCCGCATCTGGCCGAAGTGAGCAAGCCGTTTTGCGATGCGGCGCACCGCATTGCCGAGACGCTCCCCAGCAACCCTGAGCGCACGATGGCGCTGCGAAAGTTGCTGGAGGCCAAAGATTGCGCCGTGCGAGCGCTGCTGTTCAAGTGACCCGCGCCCGCCTCCTCGCCGCGGTCACCCTCGGCGGCAATACCGCGCCGGGGGTTGCGGGCGATTGGAAAGTGGGTCAGCGCGGAGCCTCGTACCAGAGCGCCTGTGCGATATCATCGGTTGACGACACCGCGTCCTCCTGCCACATGCCGTCGTTCGGCCCTTTGCTGTGCATCGTCCAATCATCGCCGTCGCGAGTCAGGGTCGCGACGATGTCACCATGTCGCAGCGCGGCACAGTCGTCGCTAACCCAATGAATCTCGTCAACGGGGATGCTAGCTGTAATATCAAAGCGTTTCATCGGGTCGCTCCAGTGTTGCGGCGGTCTCTCCCGCCTTGGTGAGAACATTTTTGCCACCACCTAGCGACCAACGCAAGCACAAATGTGCGCTTTATTGTCCCATGAGCGGAAAAACACCCTCCGCGCCATGGAACAATGCTAGCCTCCGCGCATGACCCGCGCCCTAGCCATCGTCTGCGCCCTGCTCGTCGCCGCAATCGCCCTCGGCGGCTCTCTGTGGCGGCGGGACGTGCGGACCCTCGCAGACACCCGCGCAGACCTCGCCAGCGCCCGCCGGAGCGTCGCGCAGGCGTCCAAGCGCCACACCCGCTGCCTGGGCCTCGTAGACGCGGAGAGGGCGGCTGTGGAGCGTTGCCAGCGAGACGCGGAGGACAGCGCGCGGGAGGCTCGGGCGACCGAGCGCGCGGCTTGCAACGAGCTCGTCAAGGCCGCCGAAGCTCGCGGGGCGCTGGATGTGGAGCGGACGGACGTGCGGGCGGTTGTTGAGGCGTTGAGGCGGCGCAGGCGCGCATCAGAACGCCGCACACCACGCCCAGACAACCCAAGCCACTAGCACACACGACAGCGCCGCCGAGACCGCCTCAACCAGCCGCTCGCGCATGATGCCGGTCTCGACCTCCAGGCCGACGACCTCGCGCGCGAACTCGTACCACCAGCGCAGGCTACGCATTGTCTGCCTCCTTGCTCGCAAGGGCCTTATCGGCGGCGCGCATCAAAACCAAAGGCCCCGCGCCGCAGAACTCGCTTCCGTTTGGCAACCGGGAAAACCAGCCGTGCGTTGGGCTGTAGTACACATGAGCGCCGCTGACGTGGACCCACGTCCAGACCGCTTCCGGCGTCGGGTCCGCGTCGCGCAGCGTCCAGCCATCGGGTGCTATGGCGATCAGCGCGCTCGGGTCGAAGTTGGTAGCGTCACGCTCCGCCCGCGCCTCGTCCCTCTCGCGGGTCAGGTGCGCGATCTTCGCGCTCAACACCTCGACCTCGCCGAGCAAATCCTCCCACGTTCCAAGCGGCTGATCAGGCGGGTATCCGAGGCACTGAGCCAGCGTCCTGTGGTAGTCGCCCAACTCCTGCCCCAGCTCCTCGGCGTCGCTCTCGGCGGCGGACAACTCGCCAAGACGCCCCGCGACCTCCAGCGAAGTCGCGAAGTCGCGATCGTCGGCGTGACCTCGGAGCTTGTGCACCTGCCGCCGGATGTTCTCGTCTTCCTCGTAGAATTCGCGCAGTTGGAACAACACGGTATCGAGCATCTCCGCCGTCTGCGTGTCGGGCTCGCCACCAACGAACGTTCCGCACAGCTCGCAGCGCTCGTGAAAGTCCGGCGTGATCTCGCCGTGGTGCGGGCACCAGTAGACTTTCGCCGAGTCGCGCATGCCCGCGACGTACTCTTGCAGCCAGTCGATCAGTTCTTTCGTTTTCATCCTTCATCCCCCATCCGCCCCTTGGGCAGCGTCAGCGTCAACGACGGCTCGCCGCAGTCGCCTTCGGTGTAGCAGTGCAGTACGGTCGCGTCGGCGCCGGGCTCGACGTGGACGCTCACGACCCCCGCGAGCGCCAGCAGCTCCGCGAAATCGGCGGCGTCGGGCAGGCGCTCGCCCGCCGTCCAGTGTGTGACGAGGCGCCGCGACCGCCGCAGCATGTGCGCCACGTCCTGTTGCGTGCCGATAAGTTTGATCAGGTCTTTCATGTTGCCTCCAGTTGCGCGATCTCCGCGCTCAGTGTCTCGAGCCGCGACTCGCTCACGCTCGCGGGTCAGCCGCTCGGTGCGGGTGCGCACGATGCGCCCACGCGCGGAGCATCGCGCCGAACGTGTCGAACCACGTTGACTGTTTGATCCCGCACTTGCAGTGCATCTGAAACGTGTTGTGCCGTGGTGGGATAGCGCCCACAACAGTGCCGCCAGCGACGCGCTGACGGGACACGACCGATGGCTCGCCGCCACAGAATGGGCAAGCGGGAATCTGCGAACCGACCCATACGGTGTCGACACCGCCTTCTTCTGGCCTCAACTCGCGCCACTCCAGCCCGTCAGGCACACACATGCGATAGCCGTCCCAGTGGCCAAACGATGGCTGCAGGCTCTTGCTGTGGCCCGCCCACCGCATGACGGCCTCGGCGCTCCATTCGGGCCGCACAGAAACGCCCGCGCTGTCTTGGGCTGGCAGTCGCCATCGATAGACGCCCGGCTCCGTCGCGGGCTCGTTCGCCCATGATTTCCAGTCGCTCATCCCTCACCCTCCATCCGCGCGATCTCCGCGCTCAGTGTCTCGACCCGTGCCCGCGCCCGTGCAGCCGTTCGCTCCTGCCGCGACTTGCTCGCGTTCGGCGGCAGGATCGCGACGGGGCAGCGGGCGATCTGCTGTTCGGCGGCGAGTTTGCGGCGCAGCTCGGTCAGGCGCTCAGACTGCTCGCGTCGCCTGTGTCGCTGCCGATGTCGTGCGATGTCGTGCATGAGACCTCCACCGCCGCGAGCCGCCCCGAGCGTGACCCCGGTGGCGGCTGGCGGTCGCGCAGTCGGCGATTAACCGGCCCCGGACCCGGCCCCGGCCCCGGACCCGGACCCGGACCCGAGCCCGGCCCCGGACCCGGCCCCGAAGCCGGACCCGGACCCGGACCCGGCCCCGGACCCGGACCCGAAGCCGGACCCGGACCCGGACCCGAGCCCGGACCCGAAGCCGGACCCGACCCCGAAGCCGGCCCCGGACCCGAGCCCGGACCCGAAGCCGGACCCGGACCCGAAGCCGGACCCGTCCCACGGCTTGCCGTCAGACATATCGTCAAGAATGATGCTCACGACTCACCCCCGGCCCACAGCGCGGCGTCGATGGTCACGCGCGCCGCGTCGGTGACGGCCAGGATCTCGCACGCCTCCAGCAGCAGGGCACGCTTGACCGGCTTGCTGACCTTGCTCTGCGCGCTGTCCAGCCCGCTGTGCGCGATCTCGCTCAGGGTCATCGCGCCGTTCCACCGCCAGATTCGGCGGGCGTTGCGGAGCTTGACCTCCCGCCCGCTGTGGCTGCGGTACTCCCCGCAGTGGACGCCGGCATCCCGGCAGCGGACGATCACATAGGTTCCCTTCTTCATTGCTCTATCCTCCTGTGCGCGTTGTGCGCCTCCACCGCCGCGAGCCCCGAGGACGAACCTTCGGGGCTGGGCGGTTGGGGTGCGGGTTAGTCCTCGACGTACACCGCGCGCCCGTCGATCTCGATGACGCCCGCACCGCCGTCGCTGCACTCGGCCTCCAGGCTTTCGTCCAACTCAGCAGCGGTCGCCTCGCGGATGTAGTCGCCGGTCGCGTAGTCGTGCAGGGACGGCTCGACGTGGCGCAGCACCAGCTCGCCGGTCTTGCAGTCGTACCAGTCGAGAGACGCGTCGCTTTCGCGGATGTCGGCGGGCTCGCCGTCGAGGCTCACGGCGGCGATCATGTTCTGGAAGGCGTCGACGCTCTCGAACGCCTCGGCGCGGTTGGGGCAGTACTTGTCGTTGGTGCAGATGTAGGCCATGGGTGTCTCCAGGGTTGAGGGTGTCTCTCAACGCCCTAAGCCCCGAGGACGAACCTTCGGGGCTGGGCGGTTGGGGTGAGGTCTAGAGGGCGTAGTCCCACTCGCCGTACTGGTCCACGATGCGCGAGTTGTCGCTGAACCAGAACTCGCGCCAGCCGCCGCGCGGGATGTCGCGCCCGTCGGTGTGCCCAATGCCATGGCGGTCACGGACGATGAGTTCTCCACCGAAGCTCTCGCAGACCTCGGCCAGAGTGCGGCCATCAGGGGCGGTGTAGACAGAGCCCTCGTCGTCGGGGTTAAAGATGGTCTCAGCGATGGTGCGGGCGGTGTTCATGTTGTGCTCCAGTGTTGCGGGGCTTCCGTCCCCTTGGTGAGTACATTTATGCCACTACCCAACCACCCTGTCTAGCACAATCGTGCACTTTATTGTCCCACTGGTGAAAATATCCCCGCGCCCCGTGGAACAATCGCCCGTGCTACCCTCGCCGCATGAGACACCGCGCAACAATCGCCGCCCTGCTGTTGCCCGCCGTCGCGGTCGCACAACCCGCGCCGCTGCCGCACATGTGCACCGTCGAGCACGTCGCCGAGGCCGGAACCCCCGCGCCCTGCACGGGCGTCCTGATGTCGCCTGGGGACGCGCTGGACGGGGCTGCGTGTCTCGACGCGGGTCTGCCCCGGTGCGAGGCGCTGAGGCGGCGTGACGCGGCTGTGTGCGCCGCCGACGTGGCACAGCTTGCGCGACAGGTCAGCGAGGCGGACGCGCGGGCCGAGCGGTGGCGGGAGTTGGCGCGGGTGCCGTGTCCGCCATCGGTAACGCGCCGCGTCGAGGTCCCGCGCGGGCTGCCGTCGTGGGTGGCGTGGGCGGCTGCCGGCGTCGCGCTTGTCGGCGGGGCTTGGGCTGGGTGGAAGGCGCGCGGGCTCACGGCTCGGTAACCTCCCGCGTCCCGAGGTCGTAGGCGACCCCGAGCGCAAGCGCCTGCACGGCGTGCCCCTTCACCCCCGCGAGCCAGCCCCCGCGCTCCATGCCTCCGCGCCGTAGTACTCCCGCATCCTCGCTCGCACCCGCGCGTCCGTGCTGCGACCGCGCGCTTTCAGAACGGCGACGATGTGCCGCCGGTAGAGCCAGACGGTCGTGTGACCCTGTTCGAGGGCGATCGTGCGAAAGCGCGCGGACCATTCACACGTCCGCATCACGTTGCCGTCGGCGACACCGCGAGCTGCGACGCGCTCGACGAGCACCTGCGCCGGGTCGGGCGCGCGTAGCCACATCTCGACGGTGAAAGCGCCCGCCTTGCTCTCGGTGCACAGCACGCGCTCGCCCTCGACGACAACGAGGCCGTGCGTTCGCGTGCCGGGGTCGATCATGATTCGTCGCATGGCGTCTCCTGTAGCAGCGCGATGGCGCGGCGGCGGTCGTCGTCGGTTAGGCCCTCGGTCAGCGCGAGAACCAGGGCTCTGAGGAAGGCGTCGCGTTCGGTCATCGCGCCCTCACGGCATCGACCCGCGCTTGCAGCTCGGCGGCGTCTTCTGTCGCGCCCTCGTGTTGCAGCAGGTCGATCGCGTCCCCCGCGATTTCGATCAACGCCTGGATGTCGTCCTCCAGGCGTGCGCGCTCCTCGTCGCGTTCGAGCCTCTCGCGCTCGAGCAATGCGCCCAACTCGGCGATGTAGTCGCGGCGGGTGAACTGCCGGCCTTTGGTGTCGTCTGGCATCTCTCCCTCCTAGAACGGCAGGTCGCCGTTGATTGCCTCTTGGATCTTGCTCTCGGTGTAGAGGTCCGCTTGTGCCAGCGCCTCAGAGATCCGCGCCTCCGCGAGCGCGAACGTCTCCGGGTCGATCTCGGCGCCGACGCTGCGCCGGCCTTCCTGTGCGGCGGCGAGCAGGGTTGTTCCACCTCCCGCGCAGGGGTCAACTACGAGATCGCCGGGGCGGGTGTAGTCCTGCACGAGTTGGCGCATCAGTTTCAGCGGCTTCCCGCCGATGTGCGCGCCCCGGTCCTGCGTCTGCACGTAGACCCCTCGCAACGTGCCCCACTTGGAGAACTTGCGCCCGTAGCGGTCGGTTCCGCTGCGAGGCCGTGCGACGACGATCCAACACGTCCACGACGAGGGGCCGTCACCCGTGAGGCGCACGCGCCCACCCGGCGCGACCCACGGCAGGGGCGAAAACACATATCGCCCACGATCCGCGAGCGCGGCCGCCCACACGGGTGCAAGAGTGTGATCCGTGATAGTCACGAACCAGCCACGGCAGCGCGGTGTCCAGTGATCCACGAACGCGCGCACGTCGGCAGCGGTCCAGCCGGCGTAGGGAATAGGGCGCGTGGCTTTTGCGGGGTCGGGCATGCGATCACGGTCCTTGCCTTCGCGCTTGCAGCCGTAGCCGTCAAACCGCTTTCCCTCATCATGCCCCCCATGCGTCCGCGCGCTGTAGGGTGCATCGACAATCACGGAATCCACCTCGCCAACATCCGCCAGCACCTCGCGCCAGTCGCCGCAGCGGAGGTCGGGATAGTACGGTGTGCCTTTCATCGGTCCCCCGTCAGGTGCGCCACCTCGGCGCGAGCGAGCAGCAGTCGTGCCACAGCGGCCTCGTCGTCGGTCAGCGACACGACCACCTCGCGTGGCGGGTACTGCGGCGACTCGCGTAGGTAGATCGTCAGGTCGTAGCCCTCGCCGCTGGTCCATTCGGTGAGTGTGCCGTGGCCGAGATCGCCGAACTCGATCTCCCAGCGCAGGGGTCGCGTTGTCGTGATCGTCATTTCTCGTCCTCCCGCTCTCGCAGCCGGCGCACGACTTGGGTCACTCGTCGGCGCGACACCCCGAGTAGTTTGGCCGCCTGCGCCTGTGACAAACCGGCCCTGTTGACCAGTCGATCTACGGCATCATTCACGCCCATGCCGTCCAGCCGCGATGCGGCGTGGCGCTCTGCGGTCGCGGCGCCCGCGCACGCTCGGCCGCAGAATTTCCGGCGACGGTATGCGGCGCGAGTCTCGCGCTCGTCGCGCCGCTCCATGTCAGCGCCACATTGCTGACAGTGTCGCAACTCGGGCGCGGACTTGCTCCATTGCAGTTGCCATTGCAGCGCGGCGCGAGCCTCCTCGGCCGAGTCCTTGTCCCGGCCCGACGATGCCAGCGCGTCGTCCACCGCCTTGTCCATGCGCTCGAGTTCGACAGCGGCGTCCAGCGCGTGATCCCGAACCTCGCCGGGTAGCGTGCCGTCGCACATTTTGCGCAGCCGCTGTGCTATGTCTGTCGCGTTGCTCATCGTTTCCTCCTCGAATGCGCCACCCGACGCAGAGCCCGCGCGCGACGGGTTGCTCGGGTGACTGGACGGCGACGGTGTCTCGTTGTCGCTCGCGCCCTCGCCGTCGTTTTGTGTGCGGTGGTCATTGCTCCGGCACCTTGAACCGCGTGCGAAACTCAGCGTCGGCGATGAACTCCACTCGCCCAGAGTCGTGCAGCACGACCCATTCGTAGTACGGCACTCTGCCGTAGTTGGGCACCGCGTGATCGCGAGTTCTGCGGATCGACCACCCGCTCGGCATTCCGTCCTCGGGCGAGAGGCTGCCAGAGACGAACCGGTCGCCCAGCAACTCGCGCGCAACCTTCGCACGCTCGCCGAGCGGCAGTTGGTCCCCCGGCGGAATGGCTCTCACGCTGTACGACTTGGCCTGTCGATACCTCATCTCCCTACCCTCCTAGCGAGCACAGCCCGCGCGTAATCCATCCCCCGCCGCGACCGCCCTCGCAGCCCGGCGTTGCCCGCGTTGTAGCCGGCGAGCGCGCGCACCATCGCGACACACCCGCGCCCCTCCCGCCGACACTGCCGACGAGCACGCCCCTGCCACCGCCGCAGGATCCGGCAGCCCTCCCAGCGACCGATCGCGGGGACGTGCAGCGCCCACGCCGGCCAGGGCGACCACTGCGGCATCACCTGCCACAGACCGCGCGCACCCGTCCGCGATACCGCGAGCGTGTGCCCCCGGCTCTCGACGTGCTCGATCGCTGCCGACAGGTCGCGCGGACACGGTTGCGGGGCGCTTAGGGCTAGCAGTAGGGCGGCGAGTAGGGCACTCATTGCTTACTCTCCAGCCACCCAGCGCGCAGGCGCGACCAGAGCAATGCGGCGGCGACCGCCTGCACCTCGTCGATCAGCGACTGGTCATGGGGCGCGTGGACGGTCACGTCCGCGACGTGTGCCGCCCTCTCGCCCGGTCGAGGAGACGCGCGGACCTGCACGCGAGCGGCATCGCCCACGCTCTCGGCGTAGATGCGCCACGGCAGCCCGCACCAGACGCCGCCTGCTCGCGCCACGTCTCCCGTCACGGCAAGCAGCACGTCGGGCAGCGGTATCGCCTTGCACAACACCTCGCCACAGCCGTTGGGCTTCGCTGCGCCAACTCGCCGCGCGCCAACGCAGGCGCAAAATATGTCGTCTCTCGGTGCTCTCATTGCTCCTCCTCAGAGACGCGAAGCGCCTCATCCCACAGCCAGTGCGTCTCGTCGTCGAGCCAGTGCTCGGGCAAGTCCATCTCGTATGCAGCAGTCTGTACCAACACGGTCGCGCCCTCGTCGCAGTCCGCGCGGCGCATCCATGCGCGCACGACACGGCGCGACGGAGGCCCACCGACAGGCGGTGTGGGCGCGCGCGCAGCACGCCATGACCGCAGCACCTCACGCTGCCGTGCCCGGCCATTTCGCGCCTGCGCGCGCTCGATGCAACGGCGCTTCCATC
>Ga0180431_10007492_pt1 | contig 12699 bp, 10 predicted proteins | sample SS_ome_11_FD_132459 | JGI IMG/M metagenome (GOLD analysis project Ga0180431, IMG submission 132459) | Hypersaline lake sediment archaeal communities from the Salton Sea, California, USA - SS_1_MS_1 metaG | ecosystem: Environmental > Aquatic > Non-marine Saline and Alkaline > Hypersaline >... | reverse complement strand
AGGCCTCGGGACGGGTGTACTGAGGAGGGCCGAGATGCGGCTTTTTGTAAAAAGAATCCCCTTCCACTGATTCAAATCGTCCCACCACCCCGGGAACAAGTCTTGCCGTAGCCTCTACAATCACCGCGGCGGCCGCTTCTCCACCGGCGAGCACATAATCGCCGATCGAAACCTCTTCATCGACGAATTCCAGCACGCGTTCATCTACTCCCTCGTAGCGGCCGCACAGGAGAATCAGGCCATCGAGTCTTGCCCACCGGATCGCATCCTCCTGCCGGAACAGCTTTCCTTGCGAGGAAAGAAGAATTGAGCGCACGTTTCCTTTGACCACTGAACGCACCGCCTCCAGACCTTCCACGAACGGCTCTACCCGCATCACCATTCCCGCTCCCCCGCCATAGGGGCGATCATCCACTGTACGGCGTGGGTCGTCCGTGAAATCACGCAAGTCGTGCAAGTGCACTTCGAGAAGACCTTTGTCTCTCGCTTGTCCGAGGATGCCAGTAGAGAAGAACCCGGAGGCGGCCTCCGGGAAGATCGTCAGGATATCAAATCGCATTGTCGGTCAGTCAATAATCTCGAGTACAACCTCCCGGTCGAGGCGTGCAGCGACCCCTTCCAGGAACGTTCGCAGGGCCCCTATTGTTCTTCCCCCTTTCCCCAGGATTCTCCCCCGATCGTCTTTACCTACGTGGAGAAAAAAGATATCTACGCTCTCGGTCTCGATCCGGTCAATCCGCACCGCGTCGGGGTCGCTGGCCAACGAGCGGACAAGAAACAGACACAGGCGGTAGAGCACTACGTCTCCTCGGGTTCCTTATCAGCAGCTTCTTCCGCCTCTTCCGCTTTCTCGTTTTCTTCGGGTAAGGCGGGCCCTTCCGTCTCCCCCTCGGCCGTCTCTGACGTAGCTTCAGTTTTCGTCTTCGCCTTCGTCTTCTTTTCTTCCTTCTCGTTGGTTTCGGTTGTCTGTTCGGCCGCTGGCTCGGCCTCCTTGCCCACCTCAGATGCGGCCTTTGCCTTGGCTTTCGCTTTGGTCTTGGTCTTCTTCTCTTGCTTTGCCTGGGCGGCTTCGGCGACCTCTGCTGCCAACTCTTGCGCCTTCACAGTCTCCGCACCGCCGCGAGCCACAGCATCCCATGCGGCCATTACTCCGGCCTTGGAGAGAATGCTCCGGGCGGCTCTTGTTGCCTTTGCTCCGTCCAGAAGCCACTTAAGTGCGGTATCGTTGTTGATCTCAAAGCTTGGCGGATTGGTTTTCGGATCGTAGTACCCCAGATCCGCGACCACCTTTGCGTCTCTTGGCTTGCGGCCGTCAAGTACGACCACCCGATAAGAAGGTTGTCCCTTTCGGCCCACCTTCTTCAGACGTATCTTCGCTGCCATGCCATCACCTCATTTTGAATGTATGCAATCATAAACTACAGAGGGCACGAAGGGTCACATTGTCGGAATGTCGATCGGTAGGTGTCCCTTTCCCCCTCTGCTTCCCACAAATTTAAGAGCTTTCTTGGCATCGTCAAAACGTGCCAGAACGCGATTCACATCCCGAACCTTTGTACCACTTCCACGGGCGATTCGCTTCTTTCGGCTTCCTCCGATTATAGAGGGATTGAGTCGCTCTTTCACTGTCATCGAGCGAAGTATCGCCAAAGCGCGGCCAATCTCGGTCTCGTCAACTTGGGCACTACCTGTGAGCTTCGCCCCGCCGGGAAGCTTGTCCAGGATGTGTGACAGGGGACCGAGCTTGCGCATCTCTTCCAGTTGTTCGAGGAAATCCTGTAGGGTGAACCGGTTCTTGTGTATCTGTTGAGCCAGAGCTTCTGCCTTCTGCTGATCGAGTTTCTCCTCGGCCTGCTCGATCAGTGTGAGTACATCGCCCATTCCCAGGATCCTCTCCGCCATTCTGGCGGGATGGAAGGCTTCAAGAGCATCCACCCCCTCCCCTACTCCGACATACTTGATCGGCCTGCCGGTAACGTGGCGGATGGATAGGGCCGCCCCGCCACGGGCATCGCCATCGAGCTTGGTGAGAATCACTCCGGTGAGGGTAATCCGTTCGTCAAATGCCGAGGCGATGTTCACCGCTTCCTGTCCGGTCATTGCATCGGCAACGAGAAGAATCTCATCGGGAGAGACGGTCGCCTGAATCTCCTCGAGCTCATCCATCATTGGTTCATCGATCTGCAATCTGCCAGCGGTATCTAGGATCACGACGTCGCGCAACTGCTGTTTTGCCCAATCCAGTGCGAAGGCGGCAATCTCGGCGGGTTTGCGGTTCCGGTCCGAGACGACGGGAAGCTCCAAGGTCTGCCCAAGGATCTCCAATTGTTCAACGGCCGCAGGGCGGTAGATATCGGCCGCGACCAGAACGGGCCTTCGCCCCTCTTTTTTGAGCTTGAGCCCGAGTTTTGCCGCAGCGGTTGTCTTCCCGGAGCCCTGGAGGCCAACGAGCATGATGGTTCCCGGACGATGAGAGAGGGACAGGCCGGCCTGCTCTGAGCCCATCGTCGCCGCCAGCTCGTCACGGACGATCTTCACGACTTGCTGGCCGGGGGTGAGACTCTCCAGGACTTCCTCTCCCACCGCTCGCTCGCGAATTCGCGCAATCAAATCTTTGACGACCTTATAGTGGACATCGGCCTCGAGGAGCGCAAGACGGATCTCTCGAAGCGCAGTAGTGACATCCCCTTGCGTCAGCTTTCCCTTTCCGCGCAGCCGTGAGAAGACAGAAGTCAGTCGTTCTGTCAGCGAGTCAAACATCGGCCCTCCTCATGCATCAGGATTGAAGAAAGAGTAAGCAGTCGTTCCGTCCACGTCAACTTAAGTGGTGAGGTTATCGAGGAAATCCGTTCCCAACCTCTCGTTGCGGAAAGAGGGATGGGAGACGATCTCCTGCATCAAAGAGCGCGTAGTAGCTACCCCGCGAATGCGAAAACGTTCGAGCGCTGTATACATACGTGTTCGGGCCTCTTCACGGTCGCGGCCCCACGCAATCACTTTGGCCAACAGTGAATCATAGTACGGGGAGACCTCCATCCCGCTATAGAGGTGTGTATCAAGGCGAACCCCATTTCCACTCGGGAGCTCGTCGATCTCAATTTGCCCACAGGAGGGGAGAAACCCGCACGTGGGATCTTCGGCATTGATTCGGCACTCGATGGCATGGCCACGAGGATGCAGCGCTTCCTGGGGAGTTTCGAGCGCACCGCTGCGGGCGAGGCAGATCTGTTCTTTGACGAGGTTGAGGCCGACGATCACTTCGCTCACCGGATGCTCGACCTGAATCCGAGCATTCATCTCGATGAAGTAGAAACTGCCATCGTTATCCAAGACGAACTCCACGGTACCGGCATTCTGGTAACCAAGGGCATGGGCGGCAGCAAGGGCGGTCTGATGAAGGCTCTTGCGCAGGGTCTCATCGAGGTGTGGTGCAGGTGCTTCTTCGATCAGCTTTTGGTGGCGTCGTTGGATGGAGCACTCCCGCTCTCCCAGATGGATGGCCCGTCCGGTGCGATCGGCGAGTATCTGCACCTCGATGTGACGGGGGTTGGTCACGGCCCGTTCCAGATAGAGGCTCGGATCTCCGCAGGCCCGGTCGGCTTCGGCTCTGGCAGCAACAACAGCTTCATTCAGCCCGTCGGCGGACTTCACCGGGCGCATTCCGCGTCCTCCTCCACCGAAGACGGCCTTCACGAAGAGAGGATAGCCAATCTGCTCCGCTGCAGAACACAGATCCCGCTCGTCGGCCGGAACGGCAGCGCCGGGGAGGATTGGAACTCCAGCCGATGCCACTTTCTCGCGAGCGGCAAGTTTGTTCCCTACCAGCTTCATCACACGGCTATCCGGGCCAATGAACACCAACCCGTGCTCTTCACAGACTTCCACAAAGTGTGGGTTTTCAGCGAGGAATCCATAGCCGGGGTGGACGGCTTCGGCTTTGGCCACCTCTGCCACGCTGATCAGTGCCGGGATATTGAGATAGCTCCTTGTTGGGTCAGCCGGTCCGATGCACAGGGTTTCACTGGCAAGCCCGAGATAGGGCATGTTCGCATCCGCCTCGGAATACACAGCCACCGACTCGAGCGACAACTCGCGACAGGCCTCGATAACTCGTAGTGCAATCTCTCCACGGTTGGCGACAAGAACCTTGTGAAACGTCACGGTCTCTCAAACAAGAACAGGGGCTGGCCGTACTGCACTGTCTCGCCGTCTTCGACTAGGGTCTGTCGCAGTCGGCCGGCGCTCTCGGCCTTGATCTCGTTCATCACCTTCATCGCCTCGATGATGCACAGGGTGTCTCCTGGGTCAACCTGCGCTCCTTCCGCGACGAATGGCTCCGCGTCCGGGGACGAGCGACGGTAGAAGGTTCCCACCAGTGGAGCGGAAACGGTAATAGTCCCCGCTTCCTGGTTGCGCAAGCTGCTGGCTGACGGTGGGGCTTCACCCTGCACAATAACGCCCCCCTCTTGCCGAACGGTAATCCGTTGCTCTCCTTCCCACAGAGTGATTTCGCTCAAGCCCTCCTTCTTCAGCAGCTTGACGATCTCTCTCAGTTTGTCGAGATCCACGGCCAACCCTCCTTGGCTTGCGCGAGCATTTTAACTGAAAACCCATCGCTTGCCCACTGCAGGTCCGCACTCTGTTGCAATTCAGACAAGGTCCCCTATAATGGGAATGTTCGTGAGGTGAACCTGATTGTGTCAATCGGCGCACAGATTGCGCTACTGATCTTCTTGGTTGTCTGTTCAGCCTACTTTTCGAGTGCGGAAACCGCGATCACCTCAATTGCTGGGGGCCGTTTGCAGTATCTGATCAACACGCATAAGAGGAAACGCCGCGGCTTGACGCTTCTCCTTGAGGAACCCAATGAACCGATTACTGCCCTGCTTTTGCTGAACAACCTGACAAACGTTGGCGCAAGTTCATTGATGACTCTGCTTGCCCTCAGACTTCTTCAGGGTCTTCCCAGTTATCAGGCCGGTCTATTGGCAACCGGGGTGATGACGATATCTCTTCTCATCTTCGGGGAGATTACGCCGAAGAACTTCGCCAAGCACAACGCCGAGCGGTTCACTCTGGCAACGATCAATCAGATCTATGCCTTCACCCGCCTTCTGCGTCCGGTGATTTTCGTCTTCCGTCGAATTGCGTATGGCCTTCTCCGCTTCTTCGGGATCGATCTATTGCAGAAGGAGCCTCTCGAGGTGAGCGATGAGCAAATTGAGACTCTGATCGACGCCAGCGAAGAAAGCGGCCTTCTTGATGCAGAGGATGGGGAGATGATCCGACGCATCCTGGACTTCGATGAGATGACGGCCGAGCAAGTCATGATTCCCAGGACCGAGGTTCAGTCGATCGAGGTGAGGACATCTCCAGGGAAGGCCCGGGAACTGGCGGCGGGGGATGGGCACTCTCGCTTTCCGGTCTATGACCGGGTTCCGGACAACGTCGTCGGCACCCTCTACGCCAAGGATTTGCTCGCTCAGATTGACCACTCTTCTACCACGCTTCATCGGTTGTTGCGCCCGGCCTACTACACCCCGACGACGAAGCCGATTAACGTGTTGCTGCGCGAGTTTCAGCGGGAGCAGGTGCACATGGCGATCGTGATCGATGAATTCGGCGGGATGGCCGGTATTGTTACGTTGGAAGACATCCTCGAAGAGATCGTAGGAGAGATTGAAGACGAGTACGATCAACCGACGGCCCTGATCAAGCGCATTTCGAGCGACGAAGCCTTGATCGACGGAGACATGTCCGTACACTCACTCAACCGAACGATGGATCTTGAGCTTCCCGAAAACGAGGGTGTGACCGTGAGCGGGCTGATTCTATCCCGCCTGGAGGCAATGCCCAAGGTCGGAGAGAAAGTGCCTATCGGCCCGGCCCTTCTCGTAGTGGAGGGGGCAACCGAGCGGGAGATCACCTCGGTGCGGGTGACGGTCGACCGCACAGTCGAGGAAGAAGACGGATCCTGAAGAATCGCTTCATTGCAGCCAGAACTGTGTACTAAGCGGTGCTTGCATTTTCCCTAGGAGGCAGAATGAACAAGGGATTACGGAATACTTGTGTCCTGATTGTGCTCGGCGGACTGATTCCTTTCGGCATAGCCAGTGCAACTCCCAGCATCTCACTTGAGGTGGACGTCAATCTCCGAGAGCAAACCCTGCGAGGCGTGGAGGAGGTGGAGTTCGACGCGGGCTGTGCATCTGCCTACTTCCTTGTTCTAGCCAATCTGGAGAAAGAGAGGAATCCGTACTTGAGCGACAGGGGGATTGACACGCGCTTCCCGGCCGGGTACGAGCCGGCTTCGACAATCATTGAGGCTGTCGAGCGGGTGCAGAGTGCTGGAGTGACGGTGCTTCCGTTTCGCCTCCTTGGCCTTCCGCCTGCGCTTCAGACCTACTCTTTGGAGGAGACCATTCTTGCCGTCGACCTTCCTAAAGAGGCGCTGGAGTCCGTGAAGCTTCGTATCCGCTTTGTCACGCAGATCCCACATGTTGCCACCGGAGATCAAGGGATCGATCGTGGAATCTTTACGTGGCGCTTTGGGTGGTATCCGCTCCTTCTCGCCCACCAGGAAGCCTGGGAGGAGGTCGACGGCATACTGCTGCAACGTCCGAGTAAGTCCGTCCCTCTGGAGTTCGCCGCAATGGATACCTCCGCACTGATCTTGATACCTCGCGACCACACTCTGATCTGTGGTGCCGATCGTATTGAGGAGGTCCCTGCCGATGAACCCACAGGGGGCGCGGAAGATGCTGTTTCTTCAACAGCATATCAAGCGTGGTTCGATACCCCGGCCCGCACCCTTGCCCTGGCAGCCGGGTCCGACTACGGTCGATTTGCACTGGAGACGTTGCCCATACCGATCGAGGTTTTCTTCCTTCCAGGACACGCCGAAGAGGCTCGTCTATTCGCCACCTATGCCCGCGACATCCTTGAGGACTACGAGGAGCGGTTTGGTCCGTATCCACGGACACGATTGACGATTGCAGAAAATCCAAACAGAGATGGCCTTTCTATGGCCGCTGATGGAATTGTGTGGCTGTCCGCCCTCTTTTTCACCCACCGCAACGTCACTCTTCCTGGAGTCTTGAACCGTCTGTGTGAGTTTATCCTTGCCCACGAGATCGCCCACCAGTGGTGGGGTCTGGGAGCAGGGGCTGACCTGAATGCAGAAAACTGGCTGTCGGAAGGTCTCGCCCAGTACCTGGCTGTGAGCTACTTCGAGGATCGCTACGGCACGTTCGGCCCGAACGTATTTGAGCTTATCGACAAAGGGATCCTAGAAAACCTAGTACAATCCGGGTTTGGATTCATCAATCTTCGTGAGCACGAGATCGAATTGCCCTATCTGCAACAGGCAGAGCAGGGCTTCGACGAGGCAATCATTAAACCTCTTTCCGATGTCGACTACGAAAACGCAACGCAAGTGCGGCTGTACGATAAGGGCTATCTGGTGGCCAGGGCGATCGCCGCGGCGATGGGACGGGAGACGTTCGAAAGGGGACTGCGAGAGGCCGGGCTGCTGTATCGTCATCAGCTGATCACCGTGGCGGATTTGCGGACCGTTCTTGAAGAAGAGGCCGATCGATCCTTGGAAGAGTTCTTTGACGTGTGGCTGTTCGAGCCAGGATCTGTCGATTACGCCGTGGAGATCGGCTCCCGAAAGCGGGTGGAAGAGGGTTATCACACCATCGTGAAGGTAAGCCGCGACGGTGGGGCGATCCAGCCGGTGACCGTGGAAGCGGAGCTCCGTTCCGGAGAGACGGTGCGCCAGGAATGGGACGGCGCAACTAAAGTGGACACCATTGCCTTCGAAACCCAGGAGCCGGTTCAACGGGTGACGATCGACCCCGACCATCTCCTCCCCGATCGGGATCGGCTCAACAACAATGCGCCGATCAAGTTCGTCGCAGTGACAAACGTAAATGCCTATCCGCTGGATGCGTATGTCATACGCCCTAATCCGTTCTCCCGTGGCGTGACGCTCAGCTACCTTGATCGACTGCGACTATCCATTGGCGAGGGCACAGCCTCTGCCGAGGTGTACCGGGGTAGAAACCATCGGTTCTCTTTCACCGCAGGGGTCGACACAGGTGACCTCATTGGATCGATCGAATATACGTTTACGTCTTTTGGGCAGCCGGAGTCCGGATCGCCGGGGACGTACTGGGAGCCGGACGTCTCCGTCTCCGTCTCCGGACATCGGACCGATACAGGCGAGGGGGTATTGCTGTATGGGCATCTCGGCTTGCTCAAGTATCCCTCGATTCAGCACAGTCGGTGGATGGCAATCGACCTGGATCTCACTCCCTCAGTGGCAGGGCGGATAGCCATCACCGCTTTTGACGAGATGCGCGTTTTCCCTCAGATCTATCTTCAAGGAGAGATCACCCTGGGAGCGAGTATCGGCGACCTTCCACGTGCCCTCCTGTTCGACCTTGACGAACTGATCAGTCTCGGCCAGATGATCCAGGGCAACTGGGTTCCCGTGTCCTCTCCAGGATGCTACAAGCTTTTCGGCTCCCTTAGTGTGGAGTTTCCCGCCAACGACGATCTGTACAATCTGGCAAACTTGATGATCATCGATCGGGTGTACGGTCGAGCGTTTGTCGCCAGTGGCACATGTTGGACACAATTTGACGAATTGGGTAAGACTCTCCCCTACGTAGAAGCTGGGATAGAGAGTTGGTTCGAGCTTTCAGCGATCGGAGGGCTTCTGCCCATAAAACTGGTTGTGGGGCTCGCTGTTCCCATCGTGGGTGACGGAACCAACGTGATCTACTTCGGGGGTTCCCTATAATGGATCCAAGCAAGGTGGACGATGAAGGTTCCGAGTCGATGGTTGGCTGAGTACGTCGATATTGAGTTAGAAAGGGAAGCGATTGAGCGTCTCGCCGAGCGCCTGACCCTGGCCGGTCTCGAGGTGGAGGCAGTCACCTTCACCGGCAGGGTGCACGGAGCAGTGGTTGGACGTGTTCTTTCTCACCGACCTCACCCAAATTCCGATCATCTCTCCCTTTGCCTCCTTGATATTGGGAGCGACAAGATAGAAGTAGTCTGCGGTGCATCAAATGTGACGGAGGGAAGAACCGTTCCGGTGATCACCGTCGACGGGGAGCTTCCCGATGGAACGAGGGTCGAGGCGCGGAAGATCCGTGGGATCGTGTCACGCGGAATGATCTGCTCAAAGGCCGAGCTAGGCTTGGAGGAACGCTCAGCGGGGATCTGGAACTTCGATCCCGCGCTTGAACTGGTTGTCGGAACCGACATCAGGGAGTTGTTGGAGTTTGACGACGCCATTCTCGATATTAAGGTAACGTCGAACCGGCCTGACTGCACGGGAATCTATGGAATCGCCCGCGAGGTTGCTGCCGTCACCGGAAAGGCCTTGAGGCCGCTGGTCGTCGATTTCCGCGAGTCTGATCCGCCGGCACACGAGGCCTTCTCGGTCGAGGTGGCGGATGGAGAGGACACGCCTCGTTACACCCTCCGTTTGATGAGCGCCGTTTCGGTCGCCCCCTCGCCGCTTCACCTGCAGCATCGGCTGGTGAAGGCTGGAATGCGGCCGCTGTCCAATGTGGTTGATGTGACGAACTACGTGATGCTCGAGCTCGGTCATCCGCTGCATCCGTTTGACGCGGATTTGGTGAAAGAGCGGATTGTCGTGCGGCGTGCCGGCGCCAGCCAACGATTCCAGACCTTGGATGGGGTAGAGCGTGAGCTTACAGGCGAGGTTCTGATGATTACCGACGGTGAGGGAGGACTGGCGATTGCCGGAGCGATGGGGGGAGCCCGGAGTGAGATCCGGAAGGAGACGACACGCGTCCTGCTCGAGGCAGCCGCCTTTGATCCGGTCACCATCCGTCGTTCGGCACGAGCGGTCGGGATTCGGAGCGAGGCTTCTCAGCGCTTCGAACGTGGGGTCGATCCAGAGGGAATCCCGTTGGCCTCAGCACGTGCAGCGCACCTTCTCCAGCAGCTGACCGATTGCCGCGTGCATCAAGGACTGGTCGATGCCTACCCCAAGCCACGCCAGCCGATCACGATCCGGTTGCGGCCTTCGCGCGCCGCCGCACTCCTCGGAGTCAATCTCGATCGCGCTGAGGTAGAGAATCTTCTTACAAGGTTGGAGATCGAGGTTGCCGAGAAAGGAGAGAATCTCACAGCTACGGTTCCGACGTTCCGAGCCGACTTGACGCGGGAGGTCGACCTGATCGAGGAAGTATGCCGGCTCTACGGGTATGACCGGATCCCGTCCACACCGCCCCAAGCCGTCATGCGGATGGGGCAGCAGGACCCCATCGAAAGCTACAAGAATCGCGTGCGGACCATCTTCACCGGGCTTGGAATGGACGAAGTGGTAACCGATGGCTTCAACAAGGAGGAATGGCGGGAAGCACTCGTTTCCCACGACAAAGGCCTGGTGGCGGTGCACAACCCGATGAGCGCCGGGCAAGAGGGGCTACGGAGGAGTCTGCTTCCCGGCATCCTTTCCGTGGTGGAAACAAACCTCAACCGCCATGTAGATGGAGGAATGCTGTTTGAAGTGGGACGTGTCTTCGTACCAGAGCGCGAGGAGCGGGAATCCGTTGCCGGCGCTCTCTTTGGCCGTACCGGGATTCCCCTACAAGGGAAGCAACAGGTCGGCCTTGCCGCAGCAAAAGGAATCCTCACCAACCTCTTTTCCGGACTGAATCTCGAGGGCATAAAGATCGGGACCGATGACGTTCCACCCTTCCTCCACTCTGGGCGTGGGGGATGCGTCATCCTCGATGGGAAAAAGATCGGGCTGTTGGGTGAGCTTACTCCGGGGATTCGCAATCGCCTCCTCGGAGCGCCCCGAGTGGTTCTGTTCGAGCTGGACCTACACTCTCTGCATGCGCTCCCGGCAAAAACAAGAATCTTCACCGAGCTGCCGCGGCACCCGGCCTCCAAGCGAGATCTCTCGCTCTTAGTACCTGTCGGAATCTCAGAAGCTCAGGTGCGCGAGGTGATTTGTACCGAAGACATAGTGGAGCATGTTTTCCTCTACGATCTGTATCAGGGAGAGCAGGTGGCGCAGGGGGATAAGAGTTTCACGTACGAGTTGTCATTGCGGGCCGCGGATCGAACCCTGACCGACGCGGAAGTCGACACGGTCATTGCGCGCATTGAGGAACATCTGGTCGGTCTAGGTGTTCGCATACGTTCGTAGATGGACAAGACAATCATCGCCCGCAGCGCGGCCGAGATGGAGGAGATCGGAGTCGGTCTTTCCCCTGAGCTTTTCGACGGGATGGTCGTCTCGGTGATGGGTCCGCTAGGAGTGGGAAAGACGACCCTGGTGAAAGGGATTGCCAAAGGGCTTCTCATCACGGCGGTCGTTGTCTCGCCGAGCTACCTCCTTGCCCGTGAGTACCACGGTCGGCTTACCCTACACCACCTGGACGCCTATCGGTTGGAGACGCTCTCTGAGTTGGCCGAAGTCGGCCTCGATCAGCTCCTCCCGCCTGAGGACGGTGTGACGATAGTGGAATGGCCCGATCGGATCGATGGAATCCTCGATATCAGCGACATCCTGGTGCGGATTGAACTGCTTGGGGGCAGCTCGCGAAAGATACAGATCACCTAGGGTGTGAACCACACGCCGTCTACTACTGCCCCACAGGAGGGACACGCACCCTCCTGCAGCCAATTTTCTTTGATCTTGAAGCCGGTTCGCTTCAAGACGAGCTTTCCGCACGCCGGGCAATACGTGTCCTCGCCTTCACCGGGGACGTTTCCAACATAGATGTACTGCAAGCCGATTTCACGTCCGATTCGACGGGCTTCCTGCAAGGTCGCCACTGGAGTGGGCGGTTGATCCGCGAGCTTGTAGGCGGGAAAGAAGCGGCTGATGTGCCAGGGGATGGTTGGTGAGATGCCATTGATCGCTTCGGCGATCCAACGCAGCGACTCCACACTGTCATTCAACCCCGGAATGAGGAGAGTCGTCACCTCTACCCACACCCCTGCCTGGAAGAGCCGTTCGATCGAATGGAGAACCGGTCGTAGGGTTCCACCAGCCACCTTGTGATAGAAATCATCGGAAATGCCCTTAAGGTCGATATTGATTCCATCAAGGAAGGGGAGGATTTCCTCCGTCGCTTCAGGGGTCATGTATCCGTTGGAGACAAAAACGTTGCGTATCCCCTCCTCGTGGGCCAAGCGAGCAGTGTCGAGGGCGTACTCGAGAAAGATCGTCGGCTCGGTGTAGGTGTAGGCAATGGACTCGCAGCCGCTTTGGTCGGCCTCGGCGACGATCTCGCTTGGAGTTATCTCCTCCCCGATGATGCGCCCGCCTTGCTCGCGTGGATACTGAGAAATGGCGTAGTTTTGGCAGTTCAGGCATGTAAAGTTACATCCCACCGTGGCAATCGAAAAAGACCGCGTGCCGGGAAGGAAGTGAAACAGCGGCTTCTTCTCGATCGGATCGATGCTTCGCGAAACGGCTTTTCCGTATACGAGGGTGTACAGGGTCCCAGCGCGGTTCTCTCGTACTCCACAGAATCCCCGCTTTCCTGTCTCGATCAGGCAGCGGTGCGAACACAGACCGCAGCGCACCCTGTCTTTGGCCAGCTTTGTGTAGAGCATCGCTTCCTTCATCGTGTCGTCTCCCTATTATGCTATCACACTGTTCCAGGCGTTCAAAAGGGTTGTCAAGATGTTCCT
>Ga0180431_10007491_pt1 | contig 12700 bp, 3 predicted proteins | sample SS_ome_11_FD_132459 | JGI IMG/M metagenome (GOLD analysis project Ga0180431, IMG submission 132459) | Hypersaline lake sediment archaeal communities from the Salton Sea, California, USA - SS_1_MS_1 metaG | ecosystem: Environmental > Aquatic > Non-marine Saline and Alkaline > Hypersaline >... | reverse complement strand
CCTGCAGGAACCACAGACGTTCCTGACCGAAAGACAAAGGCGAGGGATCGGTGGCGGCTTTGCGCTGCAATGCCGGGGCCTGGATAGCGCTCTTCGTCGTTTGCTCTCGTCTGTGCTGTTGCTTTTTTTCTTGCTTCTCTTGGAGCAGCGCTTGGAAGAGCGCTCGCTTCCGGGGGGATAGGCCCTCAAGGTGCTCGGTGAAGTCTTTCATTGCCAATCCTCGCTCGTATTCAGAGGGTTTCGCTCGGCGCTGCTCGCCGTTCCAGCTCGGTCGCGGCCTCCTCCTCGGAGAGCTGGTCGAGCATCGCCAGCACCTCGGCGACGTCCTCTTCGGCGACGTCTTCCTCGGGAAGCTCGCCCGCGGCCGAGTCGCCGCTCTCATGCTCGGCCCGCAGCCGGTCGACCTCCTGCGCCAGCTGCTCGACCGTCGATGCCTCGAAGAACATCCGCACCGGCAGATCGAGGTCAAACGCCTCGCGCATGCGCGCGACCAGACGCGTCGCCAGGAGCGAGTCGCCGCCGAGCTCGAGGAAGCCGTCGTGGACCCCGATCTGCGATACCCCGAACATCGACTCCCAGATCGCGGCGATCGTGCCCTCGGTCTCGCTGCGCGGGGCGACGTAGGACGCGCTCAGCTTGGGACGCGGATAGAGCCCTCCGGTCTCGGTCGTCGAGACGGTCGCGGCAGCCGCCGGAACGGCCGTGGGGATGCGGTTCCAGTCGGCGAGCAACGGCCGCGGAGTGACGATCACCTGACTGGTCGGTGCGAGCCCGAAGAGGCCGTCGAGGGCCGCCCGCTGCCAGGCCGCCGCATCGTCGTCGGCTTGCTGCCCCACGCTGCCGGCAGCACCGAGGCCGGTGACGCGCACGGCATCGTCGGCGTCGATCCAGAAGTCCCAGTTGACGCTCGTCCACGGCACCTTGCCCCGGCCGTGGTTGCGGCTGGGGGCGAAGGCATCGAGGTAGAGGCCGGCGGCGGCCTCGTTGATCAGACCCAGGCCCCCGACCAGCGACGCCAGCGACGACACCAGCAACGCGAACTCCGGTGGCTCGTCGAGGGTCTCGGCGAGCACCGCGTCGAGCACCCGCGCCCCCTCGATCCTGGTCGCGAGCAACGCCCGGCCGGCCGCGGCATGGCACGCGGAGGCGCTCTCGGCGATGGTCGCGTAGGCCGCGGCCACGGCCTCCGGCTCGGCCGCATGGACGACGCCGCCCAGGGCGCCGAAACGCGCCGTCGCCTCCTCGACGGCGCGGCGCAGGGCGGCTTCGTCGGTGACGTCGGCGGCCACGACCACCACCTCGGCACCGTGCGCCCGCAGCGTCTCGAGACGGCGGAGGCTGCGCGCGGCGATCTCCTCCGCCGGCACCTCCGGCAAGGCCTGCGGCTCGATCAGCACCAGCCGGGCCTGCTCGGCGTGCTGGGCGAGATAGGAGGCAAAGGCGAAGCCGCGGCTGTTGAGGCCGCCGGTCACCAGATACACGCCCTCCCGGCGCAGCGGCGACGGCCGGTGAGCGCATGCCTCGCCGATCCCGTCGATCGGCTCCGGGATCGGCAGCCAGCGGTGAGGTCCGCGGTAGGCGACCACCTGGTCGGCGCCGGCGCCGGCGATCTCGGCCAGGATGCGCTCGGCGAGCCCCTGGGCCCCGTCTTCGTCCGCCGGCATCCCGAGGTCGATGCTGCGGCAGACGATGCCCGGCACTTCGCGCGGCAGGACCTTCACGGGCGCCAGCACGGCCGCCCCGGCCGGCTGCAGCTGCTCCGCGCCGCTGACCTCGTAGGCCCCGGCCGATACCGTCCACAGGGCCAGCGGTTGCCGGCGCTCGGCGATGCTTCGCTCCAGGGCCTGAGCGAGACACAGGAGGCTGTCGAAGCCGAAGGCGCGGGCGGCCTCGAAGTCGCCGTCCGGCGCACCGGCATCGAGGCTCCACAGGTGCACGACGGCATCGGGCGGCGCCGCTAGCGCGTCGAGCAGGGCCTCGTAGTCGGCGCCCGGCCCGGGACGTACGGCGTAGGCATCCTCTCCCCGGGCCGCGAAGCTGTCGCCGGCGACCACCGTCACCGCCGTGCGGCCGGCGGCGCGCAGCCCGGCGGCGATCGCCGCGCCCAAGCCGCCGGGCCCCTCCTCGGCAAAGACCAGCCAGCGCGCGAGCGAAGGCTCGAGCGCGGAGGCCAGCGCCGCCGGGCCGAGCGGCCGCGGCGACGGCTTCCTCTGCCACGACGGCAGGTAGAGGCAGGTGTCGGCCGCCGCGCTTTCCGCGGCTGCGCGAGCCGCGGCCCGGGCGACGTTGGTGTAGCCGTGCACCGTGCTCTCGACCCAGTACGAGTGGGGGGCGAAAGGATAGCTCGGCAGGGCCACGCGCAGCCGCCGCACGCCGTCCTCAAACGCCACCCAATCGACCTCGACCCCGGTCAGCCACAGCTTGCCCAGGGTGGTGAGCAGGTAGGCGAGATCGGCCTGCGACTCATAGCTGTGGCCGAGCGAGGTCAGGACCACGGGCCGCTCTCCCTCCGCCCACGCCGGATGCTGCAGGATCAGGCTGCCCAGGGTCTGCCCGGGACCGAGCTCGAGCAGGATGCGATCGCCCTCCCGGCGCAGCACCTCGAGGCTCTCGGAAAAGCGCACGGGGCTCACCATGTGACGGGCCCAGTAGCTCGGATCGCTCACCTCCTCGGCACGCATCCAGGTGCCGGTGACGTTCGCGAGGTAGGGAATGGCCGGCGGTTGGAAGTCGACCCCGCGCAGGTGCTCGAGAAAGCGCTCGTAGATCGGCTGCATCATCCGCGAGTGGAAGGCGTGGGAGGTCTCGAGGCGGCGGCAGGCGACGCCCTCTCCGACGAGCGCCCGCTCGAGCTCGGCGACGGTGTCGAGCGGACCGGCCACCACGCTCTGCTGCGGACCGTTGAGCGCCGCCAGGGAAAGATCGTCGCCGAGGCGCGGGGCGATCTCCTCCTCGCTGAGCGGTACGGCGAGCATGGCGCCGGCCGCGAGCTCCTGGATCATGCGCGAGCGCCGGGCCACCAGCCGGAGCGCGTCCTCGAGCCCCAGCATGCCGCCGACGCAGGCGGCCACGTACTCGCCCAGGCTGTAGCCGATCATCGCCTGCGGCCGGACGCCCCAGCTCATCCACAGCTGGGCCAGGGCGTACTCGACCACAAACAGCGCCGGCTGGGCGATCCGGGTCTCCCGGAGTCGACCGCTTGCCTCGTCCTCCCGGCCACCGCCGCGGCCGAGCATCCGGCGCAGATCGAGCCGCGGTTGCTCCGAAGCGCTATCGTGCCCTTCGTCCTCCCGAGCCTGCGGCGGGTAGAGCACCTCTTTCAGGTCGAGCCCGAGCTCGGGCTCGAGCAGGGTCGCGCAGCGGTCGACGGTGGCGCGAAACCGTGGCTCGCTTTCGTACAGACCGCGCGCCATGCCCACGTGCTGGCCGCCGAGCCCCGGAAAGAGGAAGACCACCGGCCAGGGCTTGGGCTCGCGCACCGCGCTCCGCACGCGCTGCGGCGCGCGGGCGGCGAGGGCCGCGGCCGCGGCCGGGTGATCGCCGTCGCGGACCACCAGCATACGCCGGTGGTTCATCGCCTTGCGGCCGATCCGCAGGGTGTAGGCGACGTCCGCCAGCTTCTGCTCGGGATGCTCGCCGAGATGGGCCGCGAGGCGGTCGGTGGCGCGCTCCAGGCTCTCCTCGCTCGCGGCCGAGAGGACCAGCAGCTGCCACGGCCGGCCCGGCCCCGAGGGCTCGACGGCCGGCGCCTCCTCAAGCACCGCATGGGCGTTGGTGCCGCCGAGGCCGAGGGAGTTGACGCCGGCTCGGCGCGGCACCTCCCCCGCCGGCCAGGGCCTGAGCTCGGTGTTGACGTAAAAGGCGTTGTCCTCGAAGTCGATCGCCGGGTTGGGATCCTCGAAGTGGAGGCTCGGCGGGATCAGGCCGTGCTCGAGGGCGAGCACCGTCTTGATCAGGCTGGTGACGCCGGCAGCACGGTCGAGGTGGCCGACGTTGGTCTTGACCGAGCCGATCGGACAGAAGTGCTTCTTGTCGGTATGGGGACGGAAGGCCTGGTTGAGCGCCGCCATCTCGATCGGGTCGCCCAGGGGCGTGCCGGTGCCGTGGGCCTCCATGTAGCCGATGGTCTCGGGATCGACCCCGGCGATCTCCAGCGCCGCCGCCACCACCTCGGCCTGACCCTCGACGCTGGTCGCCGAGTAGCCGGCCTTGCCCGAGCCGTCGTTGTTGAGCGCCGAGCCACGGATGACGGCGCGGATCGGATCGCCGTCGGCGAGTGCGTCCTCGAGACGCTTGAGCACCACGGTGCCGAGGCCGTTGCCAAACACGATCCCCGAACTCTTGGCGTCGAAGGCCCGGACGTGGCCGTCGCTCGAGCCGATGCCGCCGGTCTCGTAGCGGTAGCCGCTGAGCTGCGGCACGATCACCGACACCCCGCCGGCCAACGCCATGTCGCACTCGCCGTTGAGCAACGCCTGGCAGGCCAGGTGCACGGCCACCAGTGAGGTCGAGCAGAAGGTCTGGACCGCCAGGCTCGGGCCGCGCAGATTGAGCTTGTAGGAGACCTTGGTGGTCAGCGAATCCTTCTCGTTGCCGATCAGCGTCTGGAAGGTGCCGACCGCCTCCACCAGCTCGGCGTTCGAATAGATGTTGGCCATGTAGGAGCTGATGCTGGCGCCGGCATACACGCCCACCGGACCGTCGTAGCGCTCCACGTCGTAGCCCGCATTCTCGAATGCGGCCCAGGCGGACTCGAGAAAGATCCGATGCTGGGGATCCATGATCTCGGCCTCGCGCGGGGTGTAGCCGAAAAACGGCGCGTCGAACCGTTCGACGTCGTCGAGGATCGGCCGCGCCTTGACGTAGTGGGGATCGGCCAGGGTCTTCTCGTCAACGCCGGCGGCGCGCAGCTCGTCGTCGGTGAAAAACGTGATCGTCTCCTTGCCGTCGACGAGGTTCTGCCAAAGCTCTTCAATGCTGCCGGCGCCGGGGAAGCGGCCGTGCATGCCGATGATCGCGATCTCGGTCGCCCCGCCGGTACGGCGGCGCTGGCGCCGCGCCGGGGCGCCGACCGCGTCCTCCGGCGGACGGACGTAGCGCGCCATGTCACGGATCGTCGGCGACTCGAACAGCGCCACCGGCTCGACCTCGACCCCGAGCTCCTTGCTCAACTCGGCGACCAGCTGCATGCCGACCAGCGAATTGCCGCCGAGGTCGAAGAAATTCTCGTCGCGGCCGGGATCGGCAACCCCCAGCACCTGGCTCCAGATGCCGGCGATGCGCTCCTCCAGCTCGTCGCCGGCGGAGAGCTTTTCGGCCCGCAGCCGAGCGCGGGTGGCCCCCCCCCCGGCCGCCTCGGCGGTCGCGGCGCGCAGAGCGCGCAGCTCGACCCATTGCGCGATACGCGGTGCGAGATCGCCGGTCGACACCACCAGGTGGCGCGGCTCGCGGACCGCGAGCAGCCGGCGCAGGGTCTCGACGCCCTCGGACGGCGCCATCGCCAGCTCGCTCAGGGTGGTGCCAAGCCCGCCGCGGGCCCCGGCGTCCTCCTGGTAGTGCCAGCTGTCCCAGTCGACGCTCTGCCACAGGGTGTCGCCGGTGCGGGCGGCGCGGCGGTTGTGGCGGTGGGCGAAGAAGTCCATGAACAGATTGGCGGTGGCATAGCCGACGTAGCCGAGACCTCCGAGGATCGCCGACAGCGACGAGTAGAGGATGCAGAAATCGAGGTCGCGACCTTCGAGCACCCGCTCCAGAACGTAGAGGCCGTAGACCTTGGGACCGAAGTGCAGCTCGCACTCCTCGCGGCCGGTCAGCTGCACGGTCTTGAACGAGTCCTGGGCGAGCACGCCGGCGAGGTGGACGACGCCGTGGAGGGCGCCGAAACGCGCCATCGCCTGCTCGACGACGGCGCGCATCTGCGCCTCGTCGGCAACGTCGGCGCTCGCCACCAGCACCTCGGCGCCGGCGGCCTCGAGGGCGCGCACCCGGGTGATCGCCCGGCCGGTGGCATCGTCGTCGCCGTCGCCGTGCTCGGCAAGCCAGGCGTCCCAGGCCTCGCGCGCCGGCATCGCCGAGCGGCGGGTGAGCACCAGCCGGGCCTGCGCCGCGCTCACCAGGTGCTCGGCGAGCGCCAGGCCGATGCCGCCGAGGCCGCCGAGGATCAGGTAGACGCCGCCTTGACGAAACGCGAACGCTTCCTCGGCCGGCGGCATCGCCATCGGCTCGAAGCGGCGCACCCACCGCTCGTCGCCGCGGTGGGCGATCACCAGCTCCTCGGAGGGTGCGGCGAACTCGGCCAGGAGACGCTCGGCGATGCGCTCGGCGTCGACTCCCTCCGCCCCGCCGGCGCGCGCCGGCAGGTCGACGTCGAGCGCCCGGCAAGTGATGGACGGATGCTCCTGGGGAATGACCAGGCACGGCCCGAGGAGCGTCGAACGCTCGGACACCAGCTCCTCGTCGCCGGTGACCGGGTGCACGCCGCTCGAGACGACGTCGATGGTGAGCGGTCCGCTGCCACGGCCCTGGCCGCCGAGGGCCCGGACCAGGGCGATCAGGCTGTAGAAACCGAGCTCCTGGGCGCTTCGGAACGTCGCGGCGTCGCCGGGCCCCTCGGGCGCCCGGTCGACGTTCCACAGGTGGACGATGCGCGTCGGCCGCCTCTCGTGTTCGGTGAGGGCGGCAAGTAACGCCTGGTAGTCCTCGGCCTTGCCCGGACGCAGTCGGTAGCGGCCCGGATCGTGGTCGACGCGAGCGAACGCGTCGCCGATCCCGACGACGACCACCTCCGCCCCCCGCTCGCCCAGCTGCGCCGCCAGGGCGTCGCCGACCCCGAGGGCGTCGCCGAAGAGCAGCCAGACGCCGTCGCCGGCCAGGCCTTCGGCCGCGGGCAGCGCCGAGACGTTCCACACCGGCCGGTAGAGCCATTGCTCGATGCGTGGCTTCTTCTCCGGGGCGCTCGCGGTCGCAGCCGAGGCCCTGGCGAGCGCCTCGGGCTCGGCATCGATCCAGTAGCGCTGGCGCTCGAAGGGATAGGTCGGCAGCGACACGCGCCGGCGACGTGCGTCGCCGTGGTGCGCCCGCCAGTCGATCGCGACGCCCCCCAGCCACAGCTGGCCGAGGGCATGGAGGAGCACCGCGGCATCGCTCTCGCGGCTGTACGGTGAGCGCATCGCCGAGACCACCGGCCGCGTCTTGTCACAGCGCGAATCGAGCTTGGTGAAGGAGCTCAGGCCCTGCCCCGGGCCGACCTCGACGAGCGCCGGCGCGCCGTCGGCGAGGAGCGCACCGACGCCTGCGGCGAAGCGCACCGGCTGGCACATGTGACGCGCCCAGTAGAGCGGGTCGGTGGCTTCCTCGTCGCGGATCCGGCCGCCGGTGACGTTCGACAGGAAGCGGATCTCGGGCGGGTTCAACGTCATGGTGCGCACCAGCGCCGTGAGCTCGTCGGCGACCGGCGCCATCATCGCCGAGTGAAAGGCGTGCGAGGTGCGCAGCCGCCGGCAGACGATGCCCTCGGCCGTGAGCGCGGCGGCGAGCGCGGCGACTGCGTCCTCGGGACCGGCGGCAACGCAGCCCGTGGTCCCGTTGACCGCCGCCAGCGACAGCGAGTACTCCTCAAGCCACGGCGCCAGCTCGTCCTCCCCCAGAGTGACGGCGAGCATGGCACCGGCCGGCAGCTCCTCGATCAGGGCGGCGCGGCGGGCTACCAGGGTGAGGGCATCGTCCAGCGACAGCACCCCCGCCAGGCAGGCGCAGACGTACTCGCCCAGGCTGTAGCCGATCATCGCCTGCGGGCGCACGCCCCAGGCGATGAGCAGCTGCGCCAGGGCATACTCGACCGCGAACGTCGCCGGCTGGACAAAGCGAGTGCGGTCGAGGCGGGCGGCGGCGGGGGAGGGCGACCCGAGGTCGGCGTCGCGACCGAGCATGCGCCGCAGGTCGAGCTTGCCCCCGCTCGCGGGGTCCGCGTCCGCGGGGTGCTCCGCGGCCTCGGTGCCGCGCGGATAGATCACCTCTCGCAGGTCGCAGCCGAGCAGCGGCTCGAGCTGCTGCGCGCAGCGGTCGACGGTGGCGCGGAACACCGGCTCGCGCTGGTAGAGACCGAGTCCCATGTTGAGGTAGTGCTCGCCGAGTCCGGGGAGCAGGAAGGCGACGCGCCGCCCGCCGGTCTCCGCCACCGCGTCGTCAAACCGCGCCGGGCTGCGGTCGCCGGAGTGCTCGGGATCCACCGCCGCAAGCGCCGCGACCGCGTCTTCCCGGTCGCGGCAGACCAGGATCCGGCGATGCTCGAATTCCCTACGCCCCACCTGCAGGGTGTAGGCGACGTCGGCCAGCTCGAGCTCCTCATCTCCCCGCAGGTGCCGGCCAAGGTTGATCGTCGCCACCTCGATAGCTGTCTCGGAGCGCGCCGAAAGGGGCAGCACTTGCCAGGGCGGCGTGGGGTCGCTCGGCGGTCGCGGCGGTGCCTCCTCAAGGATCACGTGGACGTTGGTGCTGCCGATTCCGAACGAGCTGACCCCGGCTCGCCGCGGCGCCCCCGGCGGGCCGGACGGCCACGGCGCCAGCGTGGTATTGACGTAGAAGGGGCTGTTCTCGAAGTCGATCTTGGGGTTCGGCGTCTCGAAATGCAGGCTCGGCGGGATCTGCCGGTGGTGGAGGGTGAGCACCGTCTTGATCAGACCGGCGATGCCCGCCGCGGTCTCCAGATGGCCGATGTTGGTCTTGACCGAGCCGATGGCACAGAAGCCCGTGCGCTGGGTGGAGGCGCGGAATGCCTGGTTCAGCGCCAGGATCTCGATCGAGTCGCCGAGCTCGGTGGCGGTGCCGTGGGCCTCGAGGTAAGAAATACTGTCGGCTTTGACGCCGGCGCAGGCCATGGCCTCGAGCAGCACGTCGGTCTGGCCCTCGACGCCGGGAGCCGTGAAGCTCGCTTTCTCGGCGCCGTCGTTGTTGGTCGCCGAGCCCCGGATCACCGCGTAGATCGGATCGCCCTCGGCGATCGCGACGTCGAGGCGCTTGAGCAGCACCGCGCCGGCCCCATTGCCGAAGTTGCATCCCGCGGCCCGAGCGTCAAAGGTGCGGGAGCTGCCATCGGGCGACAGGATGCCGCCTTTGCGGTAGGTGTAGCCCTGGCGCTGCGGGACGTTGATCGCGGCGCCGCCGGCCACGGCCATCGAACACTCGTCCAGCAGCAAGCTCTGGCAGGCCAGGTGCACGGCGACCAGCGAGGTCGAACAGGCGGTGTGGAGCGCATAGCTCGGGCCGCGCAAGTTGAGCTTGTAGGAGATGCGCGTGGCCATCGCCGCCAAATCGTTGCCGAGCGCGATCTGGAAGTTGTCGAGCCCCGGAAAGCGGGCTCGGTGGGCGACGACGTTGAACAGGTAGGTGTTGGTTTTGGCACCGGTAAACACCCCGATCGGATGCGGATAGCGCTGGGGATCGTAGCCCGCCTGTTCGAAGACCTCCCAGGCACACTCGAGGAAAAGCCGGTGCTGGGGATCCATGATCGTCGCCTCCTGCGGCGTGTAGCCGAAGAAGCGGGCATCGAACTCCTCGATGCCGTCGATGAGCGCGGTGCGGCACACGTACGCCGGATCCGTGCGCTGCGCCGCATCGACGCCCGAGCGCCGGAGGTCCTCGTCACTCAAATCGGTCAGCGATTCGACGCCCTCGCAGAGGTTGCGCCAGAACTGATCGGGCCCCTCGGCGCCGGGAAAGCGACACGCCATGCCGATGACGGCAATCTCCGAGCCGAGAAGATGGTCGAGGCCCGGAGCGACTTCCTGCGAAATGTTCTCGGAACCGGTTCCTGCGGCCATGGTGTACGTCTCCCATCTGCTTTTTCACGGCGAGTCCGCGCGCCAACGCGCCCGCACCGGTTTTCCCGAGCGAGCCGCGGCCCCATCCGTCTCTTACCACCGCACGGGGGGGCGAGCATCCCCGTCGCACTCTTTCAGAGCATGCTCATTCGGGCATCCTGCGATGCTTCTTCACTGGTCAGCGACGGGATCCGCTCGATCGCTTGCTCGTGGGTGCAGGCGATCTCAAGGCGCACAGGGTACACGGCCTGCAGGCGACGTCTGCTTCGTTGGGATATTGACTCTGCGCTGAATCCGAACACAAAGCAATCCCCGTCGCCTCTGAGCACCTCCAGCATAGCACGCCTGAGGGATCTTGAGGCGATACGTGGAAGTCCACGGCTCAGAAATCGCAGAGCTCCGCTCCGCCCTCGTACTCGTCGCTCGCCCCGGCCGGGACGTGATCGCCCCTCTTCTGCTGGTAGATGGAGAAGCCGGGCTTCTCGTCGCGCCGTAGCACCTCCGGGTCGATGAGGGAGCGCGAGCTGTACTCGCCGGCCGTGGCAGGAGCACGACCGGGGCAAAGTGGCCGCCTGGGGAGCCATGTGACGCTGCGCGGCTCGAGCGACGGCGAGACGTTCAGCTGCGGGCTTCCGGAGATTCCCGCTGCCGGGTGCTGCGATGGATTATGGCCGCGCCGGTACCGCCGCGGCCGTGGCCGAGCGGTACCGCACCCGTGAACGGGCGGACAAGAAGGAAGCGGTGCTGGAACGTGCCCGCCAGACCCGTAGCCGGCCGGCAAGGCGACCGCGAGCATAGGCGTTATTCAAGGATACATGACGGCGCCCCAACCCACGCCGGGGAAATGCTGCAATTCACGGAGCGTCTTTTTAGGTTAATGAATTGTAGTTTTAAGTCGTTAAGATGTCGATTGAGGCCATGGGCCGGATCTTTTATCAACCGGAGGCCGGTGCCTGAATCACCGCATCTACGCGCATCGAAGTCTCGGAGCTTCCTCCGGCACCGTCTTCCTGCTGTCGGTCTTTTACTTGCTGGTGGTCGCCTCGACGATCGCGTTTTCGCCGGTCGCCGCCCTCAAGCCCCTGGAGCTGATGAGCCTGTCGTCGTTATGGCTGGGGCCGCTCCAGGGTCTGGCGTGTGCGGGCCTGAGCGCCTTCTTCGTGGCCACGCCGCGGACGCCGGACACGTCGTAGTCCGATTCCGATACTGCAACCGATATCGTTCTCCTATCGATGCCGATAGCACCCTGGACGATCGGGTGCCGAGGCCGCCTTTGGGCGTTTGAGAGGTATCGGGACAGAATCGGCCTGATCATGATCTACTAGGGGAGCCCAAGCGGTGGCCCCCGGGGGGCTCTTCGCAGAGGCGCACCGCGCCCAACCCGGGCATTCGCCCACAGGCTCAATAAGAGGGAATCCAGACATGGCCGGATCCAAGAAAAAACTCGACGTCCAACCTTCGGGTTTGTTTGCCATGCGCACTCCTCTGCTGCCCTTCGAGGAGGTGGAAGCATGGAGCTCCGAGCTCGCAGCCCCGACTGCCGGCGAGGATCCCGAACGCCTCGCCGAGGCGCTCGCGGCCGATCGGACGCTGCTGCGCGAGCGCCTGCGCCGCCTGATCGAGCGTCCCGAGATCCGCGAGGCGCTTTTTGTCGCCGCTCCGGAGCTGGCGAGCGGCATCCGGGCGTGGCACCGCGATCCCGACGCCAAGAAGGGGCGTCGGGCCGAGGAAGCGCTGGTGCGCTACTTCCTGCGGATGGCGGCGCGTCCGACGCCTTTCGGGCTCTTCTCCGGCTGCTCGACCGGCACCGTGGCCACCCGCAGCGAGCTGCGGCTGCCGGCGCGCGCAGCCTACGAGCGCCATACCCGGCTCGACATGGACTACCTCTTCGCCCTGACCGAAGACCTCGGCCGCGACGCCGAGCTGCGGCGCCTGGTGCGCTACTGGCCGAACTCGAGCCTCTACCGCGCCGCCGGACGCTGGCGCTATGCCGAGGCGCGGCTTCAGGGAAAGCTCCGTTCCCACCACCTGGTCGCGGTCGAGAGCACCGAGTACGTCGACGAGACCCTGGAACGCGCCCGGGACGGGGCCACCGTGGCCGAGCTCGCCCGGGCCCTGGTCGACGCAGATCCCGACGGCGAGGTGTCGATCGAGGAGGCCACGGAGTTCATCGAGGAGTTGATCGACACCCAGCTTCTGGTCTCGGAGCTCTCGCCCCCGGTCACCGGGCAAGAGCCGATCCACGATCTGCTCGATCAGCTCGCCGGGCTCGCCGCCGAGCATGGTGGCGTCTCCGCGGTGGCCGCGGGCCTTGCCGAGGTGCGCGACGCTTTGGCGGAGCTCGACGCCGGCGGGCTGGGATCCGATCCGCAACGCTACCGCGCCGTGGCCGGCAGCCTCGAAGCCCTGCCCACCAAGGTCGAACTGCCGCGTCTTTTCCAGGTCGACATGATCAAGCCGCTCGCCCGCGCCACCCTGGGACCCGAGGTGATCGCCGAGATCGAGCGCGGCATCGAGATCCTCTACCGCCTGAGCGAGCCGCCGCGCGAAGACGCCTTAAGCCGTTTCCGGCAGGAGTTTGTCGCCCGCTACGGGGAGGCTCAGACGGTGCCGCTCGTCGAGGCCCTCGACGAAGAGGTGGGTATCGGCTTCGGCGCGCGCGGCAGCGAGGCATCTCCGCTGCTCGCCGGGCTGAACATCCCCTCGCCGCCGAGCGAGCCGACGGTGCCGTGGGGCGGTCAGGGCCCGTGGCTGCTCAAGAAACTTGAGGCGGCGCTCACCTCAGGGGCCCAGGTCATCGAGCTCGGGCGCCGGGACCTCCGGGCCCTCGGCAATGAGGACCGGCGGCCGCTCCCCGACGCCTTTCAGGTCATGGCCACGAT
>Ga0180431_10007490_pt1 | contig 12700 bp, 8 predicted proteins | sample SS_ome_11_FD_132459 | JGI IMG/M metagenome (GOLD analysis project Ga0180431, IMG submission 132459) | Hypersaline lake sediment archaeal communities from the Salton Sea, California, USA - SS_1_MS_1 metaG | ecosystem: Environmental > Aquatic > Non-marine Saline and Alkaline > Hypersaline >... | reverse complement strand
CGTGTCGACAAGCTGGCTGATCCGGTCCTGGAGCGCCTGCTCCTGGGTGTCGAGCTCCCGCATCCAGTGCGTGATCATCGCCTCGGTCACCCCTTGGGACGCCATCGCCGCCGAGAGGATACGACGGGCGGTCTTCTGCCCGGGGGTTCGGTGGAGATTGAGATAGGCGCTCAAGTTCGAGACCGCCATCCCCGCCTCTTCCGCCAGATCCTTCTGGCGCCGCCCGGTTCGCACCAGGTGCGAGTGGAGGCCCCGGGCGATTCCCCGCCACTCCTCGGGCGAGATGCTGAGATGGAAGGACTCCTCGGGTGTCACGTCGAACCTCCTTGCCGGGTTTGGGTTTCCGGTCCCGGAACGAGTGCCAGCCCCCAATCGATAATTATTGATAACACGCGCGTATTATACTCCACATATCGAGATACGCAAGCGGGATTATATATACTTCACACTGATGTAAAAATGAAAGAGATACAACATCAATCCACCTGGGGAAACCTGTGGAATCCGGATCCGAAGAACCGATATCATGAGTATGTGAGAGTGAAGGGCAGAAATTATCAGAGCGCAGATACTCCAGAGGGAGGGTTGAGATCGATGAAAGGGCTCAGCTGGGACAACTTCCATGATCAGGCCCAGATGTCCATTTGCCGCGACTGCGAGTGCGGCGGCAAGGCCCCCTGGCGGGGCAACGCCACCTGCCTGCAGGCCTGGCTCAGGTTCCACTCCTCTCGCGGGATCATCCTCTCCTGCCATGCCTCCCGCCAGAGCGCGGGCACGACCCGGGTCGAGGATGGGCTGATGTCGGAGCCGATGGCGACGGAGCGGGTCGGGTAGCTGAAGGAATAGGCTTTATCCCATTTCCTCCAGGTCAGTTACGACGTTGATGTTTCGAAACGGCCCCGGCTCCTCCACCGGCACCTCCCGCACCGATACCCCCGGATAGAACGCCACGATCCGCCGATGCCCCGCCCGAAGCGCCTCCTCGATGGCTCCCCGACAGGAGCGCCGGTAGACGGCATGCAGCGGCTCGAGGAACCCCCGGCATCTCGGAACGGCCACGTCCGCCGGTCCGATGTCCTCGGCCAAGGTGCGCAAGAGTTCCGCTGACGCGAAGGGCATGTCGCAGGCGATGACCGCCATGAGATCGTGCCTCACGACCCCCAGTCCGGCATGCAAGCCCCCGAGCGGGCCGCGGTCGAGGAAGATATCCCCGACCATGGGGCGCCCGGAGTCGCGGTAGGCTTCCGGGGTGTTGGTCGAAAGCCAGACATCGTCACTCACCGCATCCATCACCGCGTACGCGTGCTCGATGAGGGGCTGTCCGCGGAAGGGGACTCCTGCCTTATCCCTTCCGAAGCGGCGGCTCTTCCCGCCGCACAGGATGAGCGCGGAGAGATCCGACACGCTCCTATTCCTCCTCGCGCACGAGCGCCTTGCCGGTGACGGTCTTGATATCGTCGACGATGGAAAGGATGCAGGGGATGACGAAGAGGGTGAGCACGGTGGAGAAGAAGAGCCCCCAGGCGATCGTGCTCGCCAGCGGGCGCCAGACCTGGGACGATCCGCCCAGGCCGATTGCGGTAGGCAGCAGTCCGCCGATGGTCGTCACCGAGGTCAAGATGATGGGGCGGAGGCGCTGCTTGCCGCCCGCGACCACCGATTCCCATCGATCCATGCCCTTCCGGCGCGCGTTGTTGATGAAGGCGATCAGCACGATCGAATCGTTGACCACGATGCCGCCGAGGGCGACGACACCGAACAAGGTGACGATGCTGAACTTGTCCCCGTTCACCAGCAAGCCCACCATTGCCCCGATGAAGGCGAAGGGCACCGTGCCCAGGATAATGAGCGGTTGGATGTAGGAGCGGAACTGCGTGCCCAAGATCAGGTAGATCAGGATGACGCCGATCGCGAACAGCCCCACGATGTCGTCGAACGCGTTGGAAAACTCCTCGAATTCGCCGCCGACCTCGAAGCTCACGTCTTGATAACGACCGGCGATGAAATCGAACTGCCGACCCACTTGACGCATGACCTTGTCCATCGAATTGACCGAGTCGTCGAGATCGGCCGAGACGATCAAGGTCCGCTCCAGATTGCGGTGCTTGATCTCCGAGGCGCCGCTGGTGACCGAGATTTCGGCGAGATCTTCGAGGGGCACGTTGCCGCCCCGGGCGCCGGTGAGCTGCAGGGCGCGGATCGCCTCCACGGAGGTGTGCGCATCTCCCGTCAGCTTGACGATCACGTCGACGTCCTCATGGCCGTCGCGGAACGTGGTGGCGGTGATGCCTTCGATTGCGGTGCGGAGCTCGAGCGAGACCTCCTGCGGCGTCAACCCGTGGAGCGCGGCGCGCGGTTCATCGACTTTGACGCGGATCTCGCGTTTGCCCTGGGGGAAATCGTCGCCGATGTCGTGGACGCCGGGGATGTCGGCCAGGATCGCTTTCAAGTCTTCGGCGGCTGCCTGGAGTTCATGGAGATACTTGCCCGAGATGCGCACGCTGACCGGCTTGCCGGTCGGGGGCCCTCCCGAGGGACGTTCGAACTGCAGGGACGTGATCCCGCTGATCCGGCTCGTCTCCTCGCGCAGCGTCTCGATCAGCTCCCCCACCCCGCGGCGGCGCTCGTTCGCATCCTTCAGGTTAACGATGACCTGCCCCACGTTCTTCCGCGTGATCCACTCGTCGTTCCCCTGCATGAGGCCGGTGTTGGCGACGATGTGGGTGATATCTTCCTGGGGCAGCGCTTGGGCGCGCTCTTCGATCTTGCGGATCACCCGGTCAGATTCCTCGAGCGCCGTTCCTTCCGGAAGGCGGACGAGCACCGAGAAGAAATTGAGATCCTCGCTGCCGAAGAGCTCGATCCCCACCAAAGGGATGGCCAGGATGGCGGCGCCGAGCAGCAGGATGATGCCGATCAGAACCAGATAGCGGAAGCGGAGCGCTGTCTGGAGTCGACGCTCGTAGCGTTCCAGCAACCAGACATAGAAGCCGAACTCGCGCCGGAGGTGATGGGTCGATCCCTTGGTCCAGTCATTGATATGGGCGGGCAGGAGGGTCGTGGCTTCGAAGAGCGAGGCCAGGAGGGCGAGGCTCACCACCATCGGAATCACGCGCATGAACTTGCCCATGATGCCGGGTAGGAGCATGAGAGGCACGAAGGCGGCGATGGTCGTCAGGATGCCGGTCGTGACCGGGCCGAGGACCTCTTCCGCGCCGTCGATCACTGCTTGCCGGAGCGGCTTGCCGCGCCGGCGGTGCGTGTGCACGTTCTCGAGGACGATGATGGCGTCGTCGACAATGATGCCGAGCACGATGATGAGCGCAAAAAGGCTCGACCCGTTGACGGTCTGTCCGGTGTATCGCATCAAGACAAACGTGATCAGAAACGAGAGCGGAATCCCGAGGGCGGCCAATAGCGCGTTCGATATCCCCAGGAAGACGAGGAGGATCGCGAAGATGAAGACGATCCCGACCAGCGCGTTGTTCCGCAGGACACTCAGGATCTTCGTGATGTGATCGGTCGAGTCCATGGTGACGACGAGATCGACGCCCTCGGGCGCCCGAGACCGGAAGCGCTCCACCAGCGCGTTGATCTCGTCGACGATCTGATAGGTCGAGCCCCCCGCCTTTTTCGACACCGAAATCGTGATCGAGGGCTTGCCGTCGAGGCGGGAGAGGATGGTCGACTCCGCGCGGACGCTGCGGACGCGGGCGATGTCGGAGAGCCGGACGATCGTGCCGTCCTCGCTCGACTTGAGCACCGTGCCCGCGATCTCATCCGGCGACTGGTAACGGCTGATCGCCCGCACGAGGAATTCGGAGCGGCCGATGGTGATGTTGCCCCCGGGAAGGTTGACGTTGCGCATGGCGAGCGCGCGGACGACGGCGCCGAGGGAGAGGTGCTGGGCATTGAGGCGGGTGGGGTCGACCTCCACCCAGATCTCGCGCTCCTCGAGCCCCGAGATCTGGGTCTTGGCGACGTCGCTGATGCGCTTGATCTCGTCGGCCAGATCCTCGGCCAGCGCAGCGGCCCGTTCCTCGTCGCCCGAGAACGTGGCGGCAATCGAGATGATGGGGGCGAAGTCGTCGGATCCGAAGTCTTCGATGAGCGGGTCTTCGGCCTCATCCGGGATCTCCGCCTGCTCGACATGCGTGCGAAGCTCCTGCAGGGCGGTCGAGAAGTCTGCATCGCTCATCTCGTCGAACTTGACGAGAATGAATCCCCAACCCTCACCGGCGGTCGAGAGGATCTCGCTCACGTCGTCGACCTTGTCCACCTCCTTTTCCACCGGGATCAGAATCAGATCCTCGACCTCGGCGGGGGAGGCGCCGCTGTAAGGAATGGTGACGAACGCCCAGTTGAAGCTGACATTGGGCTGCAGTTCCTGGGGCATACCGAAGAGCGAGAAGAGCCCGCCGACGATGATCCCGATCATGAGCAGATTGACGAGAACCGGCTGGCTGACGGAGAAACGGGGAAGAGAGCTCATGAACCGGCCCCCCCCGTGGTGCGCTCGACCAGGATCGCGGATCCGTTGCGCAGATTTCCCATCCCGACCTGTACAAGGCGGTCGCCGGGTGCAAGTCCATCGAGAATGATGGTGCGGTCGCCGACCGTGCGCCCGCACGTGACACTGCGGCGCTCGGCCACCGAGTCGCCAGCGACGAAGACGAAGAATCGCGTCTCGTCGCGCAGGACCGTATCCTTGGGAACGGCGATCACGTCAGGCAGCTGCTCGAGCATGAGCGTCGCGCTGACCACCAGTCCGTCCTTGAGGGGCAGGCCGGGCGGGTTGGGGAGAATGACCTCGACGGCGAAGGTTCGGGTCATCTCATCCGCCTCGGGCGAGATACGGCGCACGTTCCCGCTGAAGGCGCGTTCGCCGAAGGCGTCGGCCGAGACGAGCACCTCCTGGCCGGGGCGGATGCGGGGCAGGTTGCGCTGCGAGATACCGAGTCGGAGGCGCAGAGAGTCGACGTCGACCACGCGGAAGAGCGGCATGCCGGTCGTCACGAACGTGCCTCGATCGACTTCCCGGCGCGAGACGTACCCGGCGAACGGAGCTCGGATCTCGGTCTCACGAAGCTGCCGGGCCGCGAGTTGCCGCGTCGCCTCGGCGGCGTGCATGTCGGCCCGGGAGGTCTGCCGGGCCATGCGGCTCGCTTCCAGGACCGCCTCGGCGATGTCGCCGGTGGCGAAGAGGGTGGAGTCGCGCACGTAGTCGTTGGCGGCGACGTGCGCCCGGGCTCGCGCGGCGGCCAGGGCCGCCTCGGCCTGGCGGAGGTTCGCGCGCGGCACCTCGCGGTCGAGGGTGGCCAGGACGGCGCCCGCGGAGACTCGATCGCCCATGTCGTGGTGCAGCTTCTCGACCGTGCCGGTGACTTCCGAAACGACATCGACCGCCTGGTAGGCTTCCAGAATCGCGGTCAACTCGATCGTCTCGCGCACAACCTGGGGACTGACGACGAGGATCTCCACCGGTACCGCGGGAGGCGCGGTCTCCGTTACCTCGGGTGGCCGCGCGCAGCCGGCGGACAGGGACAGGATCAGGGTGATCCCAAGAGCGAACGTACGGGTCATCTTCTACTTCTCCTCGATCAGCGCCTCGATCCGCCCCCGCGCACGTGCGTAGTCGGCAACCGCGAGCACCAGATCGTAATAGGCGGAAGTTCGTGATTGTTCGGCCGAGCGTAAGGCCAGCAATGCATCGATCCACTCGAGGTTGTTCAGCCGGCCGAGATCGAAGCTGTTGCGACGGATCTCGTAGCTGCGGCGGGCGCTCGAGAGGCTCGTCTCCGCCAACCGCAATTGCTCGGCGAAGGAGCGGATGGAGGTGCGCGCCGCCTCCGCCGCGAGGAGGATGTCTCGCTCGCCCGCGTCGCGGGTGGCGCGCGCCTGGCGCAGTTGATACTTGCTCGCCTCCCGGCCCGAGACGTTGGCCAGACTGGTGAAGAGCGGCATGCTGAAGATCGCGCTCACCGACCAGGCCTTGTCCCCATCGAGCGCGATCGTATCATTGGTCTGCCACCCGTAGGAACCGGTCATCGCCACATTGGGAAGGAAGGTGAGCAGACTCTGGCGGTGGCGGATCTCGGCCGCCCGGACCGACTCCTCGAGCCATGCCAGCCTCGGGTTGGCGGAGATGATCCGGTCCAGCTCCTCGCCGGCGAATACTTCCCAGTCCGAATCACCCATGGCTCGGAAGCGCTCGATTTCCCGCGCCAACGGCGGCGGGAGGAGGGTATCGGCCATGGTCGATCCCCGCGGAGGATCGCCCATGAGGTTCTCCAGCGCCAGCGCGGAGACCCGGCGCGCGCTGGCTTGCTGGATGAGAAGCTGTTGTTGCCGAACCTCTACCACCCGCCAGCGAAGCACATCGGCCTCCGCGTAGCGGCCGACCCGGAAGAGCCGCTCGGCCTGTTCACGGTTTCCGCGGGCCTGTTCGACCAGGCGCTCCTGGATGCGGATCATCGAGTCGGTCTTCAGCAGGTCGACGAAGCCGCGCAAGGTTTGATAGACCACCTCTTCGGTCGTATCGATCAGATCGGCCCCGGCCAAGCGCCGCGAGCTGGAGGCGAAGGAGACGGCATTCCAGGCCGATGGATTGAGCAGCGCGACGGAGCCCGAGATCGAAGTCTCGTAGCCGTCGCGGAAGACACTCCGGGGAATCTCGATCCAGACCGGGACCGGGTTGTTCAAGCTGTCGGGCACCCAGACCCACATCCCATCACCGAAAACGTTGGCGCGGGAGACGGTCTCGTCATCCAGTCGCGTATACCGCGAGTCGAGCGAAACGGACGGTAACAGTTGGGCGCGTGCCTGCCGCAGCTCCCAGCATGAGGCGTCCGCGGCATAGCGCCGCGCCGCCAACGTGGGGTTCTGCTCCCGCGCCCGGGCGATCGCTTCTTCGAGCCGAAGCGGGGCGGCGGTCGCCGTGACAGCGATTCCACAGATCAGGCATGCCGGGATCAGTCGGCGCATGGAGGATCCTCCCAGGAGATCGCCCGGAGGCGCTCGATGAGCTCGATCAGGCGGGGAGTATCTCCCCGCGCCGAGAGCAGGCCGTGCAAGGTGTCGAGGGCAAAGGGGATGTGTTCCCGGAATCCCGGGATCCGAAGTTGGCCGCCCAGCTTGGCGAACGCGCCGAGCGCCTGCATCAGCCGGTTGGCGGCCGAGGCGAGAAGCCGGCCCTCGAAGTTCACGTGGATGTCTGGGACCCCCGTGGCGGCCGCCCGGTAGTGGGCCGCCAGCGCGGAACGGGTCTCGGGGGAGAGCCGGGCGTAGGGATCGAAGAGGAGCGCGGCAAGGTCGTAGTGCGGCGGTCCCAACCGGGCGCCCTGAAAGTCGATGATGGCGATCTCGGGACCCGTGGGGGGGAGCATCACGTTCCGCGACTGGAAGTCGCGGTGCATGAAGACCGCCGTGCCCTCCAGCGCTTCCCGGGCCAAGCGGCGGCACTCGGCTTCGATCTGGGAGAAGGGGTGGCTGAAATGCGCCAACCCTCCCACCAGCGCCTGGTGGAAATACCCCGCCTCCCCCTCCAGGATGAAGGCTTCGGTATAGGCGGGGTTGCCGGCGGACTGCGGATCGAACGGGGGATGTCCGGGTTCCTGCATGCGGATCAGCGCCTCGATCGCCTTACGATACAACGCATTGCGCCGACTTCCCCGAGCATCCACCAGGTGCTCGTCTCCCAAATCCTCTAGGAGGAAGAAGCCCCGATCCAGGTCGCTGGCATAGACGGCCGGAACACGGATTCCGCGCCCCGGGAGGAAGGAGGCGACGGCCAGGAAGGCCTCGTTCTCATCCGGGTGGGATCGGTCGGGAGGGAGGGGATTGGCGACGGCAATCGCCCGCCGGGGACCCTGGACCACCCGGTAAATGCTTCGCTGCGAGCCGTCTCCGGCCAGGGGGGAGACGAGGGGGCCGTTTCCCCCGCCGGACTCCGCTTCCGGCCCGTCTGGAATCCGGGGCACGGCATTCGCCAGGAAGTCGAAAAGGCCCTCTGCCGACGCTGGTTCACGCATGCCCCTCTCCCTCGGATCCGCCACCGGGCGGCAGTCTAGCACATCGCCCCCAGGGGACGAGGAAACTGTAAATGGCTTCCGTCGAGACCGATAGATGGGGGCGAGGAGGGACATCTATGTCGTTCGAAGATCAAGACCTACTGGAAGAGCTGATCGTTGAATCGATCGAGCACCTCACGAGCATCGAACCCGACCTGCTTACGCTGGAAAAGGAGGGTGACTCGGTCCCCGCCGAGCTGGTCAATCGGGTCTTCCGCGCCATGCACAGCATCAAGGGCGGGTTTGCCTTCTTCGGCATCACCAACATCGTCGATCTCAGTCATGCCATGGAAAGCGTGTTGATGCGGGTGCGGGAGGGCGAGCTGAAGGTCACACCCGAGGTGACCGATGCCCTTCTCGCCGGGGTCGACAAACTTCGCGTGCTGCTCGATGACGTCGAGGGTTCCGACTCGGTCACGGTGGCCGAGGAGATGGCCCCGCTGAAAGCCATTCTCGAAACCCAACCCGGGGTGATTGCGCCGAGGCCCAATGCCGAGGGCGCTGCGACCTTGACCGAGTCGGAGAAGAGAGAGGCCCCGGTAGAGGTCCCTGTACAACTTGCCCCGCCTCCTCCAGTGCCCGAGAGGAAGGAGGAGGGTCCTTCTAGCGGGCGCAAGGAGAAACACTCCGAGGCGGCGGAGACGATCCGTGTCAAGGTCGATCTCTTGGACAATCTGATGAATCTTGCGGGGGAGCTGGTTCTGGGCCGAAATCAGATCAAGCTGGCCTTGAACAGTCGCTATTCCGAGGCGATCTCCTCGACGTCGTCGTACAAGCGATTGGAAGATGAGCTTGCTCGTGCGCAGGAATCGGTGATTGCCAGGCTGCAGTCGAGTGCGGGCGAGAAACACCAAGAGGATGGAAGCCACAACCGTGCCACGGTGATCCGCGAGTTCGAGCGAATCCGCGACGTGTTCAACCAACTCCTTTCCTTGCGGTTGGTTGAGACTCCCGGCATGTCGGCCGTCATGCAGGATGTCGATCTGGTCACCAGCGAGCTTCAGAGCAGCATCATGAATACGCGGATGCAACCGGTGGGATCGGTCTTCGCCAAATTCCCCCGGATCATGCGCGATCTGTCCAAGAAGATGGGCAAGGAGATCGAGTTGACACTGATCGGCGAGGACGTCGAGCTCGACAAGTCGATCATCGAGGCGTTGGCTGATCCGCTTACTCACTTGGTGCGGAATTCGGTGGACCACGGGATCGAGAGGCCGGAGATGCGGGAGCAGGCAGGTAAATCGCGCATCGGGAAGGTTAGACTACGGGCCTACCACGAAGGCGGTCAGGTCAACATCGACATCACGGATGACGGCGCCGGGATGGATGTCGAGAAGCTGAAACAGAAGGCCCTCGGCCGGGGGATCCTCACGGAAGAGGCGATCGACAAGCTGACGGAGCGGGAGGCACTGAAGCTCATCTTCGCTCCGGGCTTTTCGACCGCGGAGACGGTCAGCGATGTCTCGGGGCGGGGCGTAGGGATGGACGTCGTCAAGACGAACATCGCGAAGCTGGGCGGGACGGTCGAAATCGAATCGACACTGGGGGAAGGGACCCGGATCAATCTCCGCCTGCCGTTGACGTTGGCCATCATTCCTTCGCTGATCGTGGGAACCGCGGGACGACGCTATGCGGTGCCGCAGGTGAATCTGGAAGAGCTGGTTCGAGTCCGGGGGCAGGATCAAGAGAAGCAAATCCAAGACGTGCGGGGCCGGCCGGTGTTGCGCCTCCGCGGCAAGTTGCTCCCGCTGGTCAAGCTGTCGGATGTGCTCGATCTCGAAGTCGAGCAGGAGGAGGGCGCGCCGGAGGTGGAAGAAGCCGAGGGGCCGGCGCAAGACACCCGACATCGGCGCGAAGCCTGCAACGTGCTGGTACTCAAGGTTGGGGCGAACCGCTACGGACTGATCGTCGAGAGTCTCCTGGACAATGAGGAGATCGTCGTCAAGCCGCTCTCCAGCTATGTGAAGGAGTGCAAGCACTACGCGGGCTCGACCATTATGGGTGATGGGCGAGTGGCGATGATCCTGGACGCGGCCGGAATCGCCGAAGTGGCCGGCCTGCGTTTCAGCGAGCTGGAGGAGGCGGAAGCCCAGATCAACCGGCAGCGCGGCACCGAGACCGAAGTGCAGCCGCTCTTGCTCTTCCGCAACAGCGGCGCCGAGCTTTTCGCCATCAGCCTGGCGCTGGTGGCTCGAATCGAGAAGGTGAGGCGCAGCGATGTCGAGCGGGTCGGAAACAAGGAGTACGTGAAGTATGATCGCAGCTCGATGCGTATCCTCCGGCTCCACGACTATCTGACCGTCGAGCGTCCCTCCGAGGAGCCGGAGGAGTTCTTCATCATTGTTCCCAAACTAGTGAAGCATCCGATGGGGATCGTGGCGACGAAGGTGGAGGACATCCTCCACACGGATGCGGACATCGATCGGTCGACCGTCAGCGGATCCGGGATCCTGGGATCTGCTGTGCTGGAAGGGCGCCTGGCGGTCTTCCTCGACATCTACAGCTTGTTCGAGGTGGCCGAACCGGACTTGTACGCGCGCAAACCATCGGGTGAGGACGCGGCGGGTCTGGAGGGCATTCGTATTCTCCTGGCTGAGGATACGGCGTTCTTTCGGAGTGTTGAAGTCGAGTACCTGCGAAGCTTCGGATGCGTGGTGAAGGCGGTGGAGGATGGGGCGCAGGCTTGGGAAGCGCTATCGAAGGAGCCGTTCGACCTGGTGCTGACGGACATCGAGATGCCGGGGATGAACGGCTTCGATCTCACCGAGCGGATCCGGGCCACGGAGCACCTCAAGCATCTGCCGGTTGTGGCGGTGACCGCGCTGCGTTCCGAACACGCACAGAAACAGGGGAAGGAAGCCGGCGTGGATGCCTACGAGGTCAAACTCGATAAGGATCGTCTGCATCGGGCCCTAACGGAAGTACTGAGAAAACGGCGAGAGGAGCAGACATGGAGCGGCAATTCGCAACATTCTACCTCGGAGATGCCCGCTTCGGCATAGACATCCTGATGGTGCGGGAGATCAACCGTCACCTGGAGATCACGGCGGCCGAGCGGGCCCCCGAATTCGTCCGCGGGTTGCTGAATCTCCGCGGCCAGATCGTCACGGTGATCGACCTGGGTGTCCGCCTTGGCTTGGGGGCGCGAACGATCAACTCCGACTCCCGCTGTCTGGTGCTCAAAACCTCATCCGACCTGGTGGAGCACCGCCGAATCGGTCGGCTGGATGACAACACGGTGGACGACGTCATCGGCCTGTTGATCGATCGGGTGGGGGATATGGTGACCGTACGGGATGAAGACCTCGAGCCTCCGCCGGCCAACATCAGCGGCGTCGACGGGAGATTCCTATCGAATGTGGCGCAACTCGATGATGGCCTCATGATTGCGCTCCGAACGGGTGAAGTTCTCGGGGCCGAGGCTGCTTGACGACCGAGCTGTCCGCATCAGGTGAGGAGGACGAATGCAACTGACGGTTCGCACCAAGCTGCTGGGGGCGGTGAGCATTCCGGGGATGGCGATTCTGGGGATGCTGCTGGCCACGATGTGGATCACACGGCAGCAGCGCCAGGATGGGCTGATGATCGATTTGGCCGGCCGGCAGAGGATGCTGACGCAGAAGTTGACCAAGGAGGTGCTCCAGCTCCAGATCATGAGGGACGAGGGGCAGCGGGATCGGGCGCAGGTCGAGCAGATTCGTCAAACCACGCGCGTCTTCTCGATGACGCTTCAAGCTCTGATCGACGGTGGCGATGCGCCGCTGACCCTCGATCCCAGCAGTCCCCAGCGGGCGCGATGCTCGAAGACTGGAGGCGAGACGCGAGAGCGGCTGGAGAAGGTTCGGGCCTCCTGGGTTCCGCTTACCACTCAGGTGGAGAAGATCTTGGCGGGGAGCGGCGATGTGCCGGGCGCGATGCGCACCCTGCTCCAGAGCAATACCCGCCTCCTGGCCGAGACCAACTCGGCCGTGGAAAGCATGCACCAAACATCCGAAACACGGATCAGAGCGCTTCTGGCGGCGCAGATCCTAGGGGTAGTGCTCTCGTTCGCCTGTCTGGGTCTGGCGCTGATCGTCGTGCGCGGCATCACGGAGAAACTCCAGCGCGTCGGGCAGTTGGTGGATGAGTACAGCCGGGGTGAGATCGGCCGGCGGGAAGATATGGGCGGGGGGAATGATGTGATCGATACGACCCTGCGCGGGGTCAACCACCTGGGCGAGAGCCTGGCGGATATCATCGGGGACATCAAGGATGCCGCGGCGACGATCTCCGCCGCTTCGAGCGAAATGGCCTCGACATCGGCAGAGATGTTGGAGGGTATGCAGAATACGCGCCGTCAGACCGCGGAGACGGCGGAATCGACCGAGCAGATGTCGGCCAATTTCCAGACCGTGGCCGCCGCCTCCGAGGAAATGTCTTCGTCGGTCAACACGGTGGCGACCGCGATCGAGCAGATGAGCGCCTCTCTCAAGGAGGTGGCGAAGAACAGCGAACGGGCGTCGAACATCTCCACTCAGGCCGACAACGCATCCAGCAGTGCGGACGAGGCGATCAAACACCTCAGCGCGTCCGCTGATGACATCGGACGCGTGCTCGATACCATCAAGGACATCGCCGACCAGACCAATCTG
>Ga0180431_10007486_pt1 | contig 12703 bp, 7 predicted proteins | sample SS_ome_11_FD_132459 | JGI IMG/M metagenome (GOLD analysis project Ga0180431, IMG submission 132459) | Hypersaline lake sediment archaeal communities from the Salton Sea, California, USA - SS_1_MS_1 metaG | ecosystem: Environmental > Aquatic > Non-marine Saline and Alkaline > Hypersaline >... | reverse complement strand
GAAGGCGGCTTACCATGCGAACGGAGGACCCATCCCGTCCGGAAGCCGGGGCCGCTCTCCGGGAGTACTTGCAGAGGATCATTGACGGCCATGTGCCGATCGGCGGCGGTCGCCCGGATGCGTCGGAAGTGGCCGGAAGGGCCGACGGCGTGTCTGGCGGGCAATCAGCCACACGGGCAACGCGCGGCAGCGCGGTCGACCCTCGCCAGGCGACCGACGAGGGGCCGGAGAGTCTCGGGGTTTTTTGCCCTTCCCAAGGCGAGTTCGTGCCGCTCGCTCCCAACTCACTTCCCGAGCTGCGAATCCGGAGCACCGACGTCGAGGCGCTGATCCTGAAATTCCTGCTCAATTGCGGGACCAGCACGGGGCTCGATATCGCCAAGCAGATCAGACTACCCTTGGCGCTGATTGCGGGCCTGCTGCGCCAACTCAAAGAGGAGAGGCTGCTGGTCTACAAGGCGGCCGCTCCGGCGGGCGATTATCTCTACGAGCTCACCGAATCGGGGCACGAGCGAGCACGTCGCTGTTGGGAGCAATGCACGTACTTCGGCGCCGCCCCCGTCGCGCTTCGCGACTACGTGGCGAGCGTCCACGCTCAGTCTATCCGAAAACAGAACCCAAAGATCGCCGACCTTCGCAGGGCCCTGAAAGACCTTGTGATCGATCCGGAGATGCTGGTTCAACTCGCTCAAGCGGCCAATTCCGGCCAAGGGCTTTTCCTCTATGGACCCGCCGGCAACGGCAAGACGAGCATCGCTCGGAGGATTACCGGTGCGTTCGGGCAAGCCGTTTGGATACCAAGGGCCATCAGCGTGGCGGGGAGCGTGATGCGGCTCTACGACCCCAACAACCACGAGCCGCTGCCCCTGGACGACGATCGCCTCTCCCACTGCGGGCGAATCGACGAACGATGGATACGGATTCGCCGTCCCACGATCGTCGTCGGCGGCGAGCTGACGATGGAGAACCTGGAAGTGCGCGTCAACCCGACGACCGCCGTCAGCGAGGCACCCGTGCAGCTCAAAAGCAACTGCGGAACGCTGGCGATCGACGACTTCGGGCGACAGCGCATCAGGCCCGACGAACTGCTGAACCGATGGATTCTACCACTGGAAAAGCACTTCGACATCTTGAACATGCCCAATGGGAACAAGATCCACGTCCCCTTCGACCAACTGCTGATCTTCTCAACGAATCTCGAGCCGAGGGACCTGGTCGACGAGGCCTTTCTGCGGAGGATCCCCTACAAGGTGGACGTGAAGAACCCCCCCGTCGACGACTTCCGCAATCTCCTTGAGCACCACGCCCGGGCGCTGGGAATCTGCTACCACGACGCTCCCGTGGATTACCTCATCGAAAAGTACTTCGCCGCAGCCGAGCGGGAGATGAGGTACTGCCATCCGCGAGACCTGATGCAACAAATCTACACCTACTGCACCGTTCTCGATCTGCCGATGGAGATCACCAACGAGGCGATCGACGCGGCCGCAAGAAACTACTTCGCGGTCCTCTGACGCGCCGATCAGCCGTTGCATGGTGGTTAGGGGCGGCCGGAGAATAACTCTTCGGTTTGCCAAGGGGCCAGTTCCATTCTCCCTGCGGGAAAATGGGGACAGTCCCCAAGTTATTTCCCGGCCGCCCCTCACAGGGTGCCAAGGGCATTTTGCCGATGCGCGGGCGCGACGCCAATGGCACGCAAGCCGTACCACCTCTTCCACGTCGCGCTTGGCGTTCCGTCGCGGTTCGCACGGCAAGCCGGACCTTCGCTCCACGGCGTCGGTATGCGGCAATGGAGTCGTTGAGGCGAGGCTCGTCAGCGACCCGTCTGGACTTCTACCTCGGCCAGCATTTGCCTCCGATGCGTGTCGAGCGGCTGGGCGAGGTCGGCCGACGAGGTCAGATCCCAGAGCGACGTCTTCATCTGACGCAGGGCCAGCGTGGCGGCGATCCAGGGGGTGCCCCAGCCGGTCTCGGTGCACCAGGCGCCCCACTCCCAGTCGGCGTTGCTGGCCCAGTAGTCCCAGCGGCGGAAGTCGAACCCGCGGTACCAGGCGCCGTCGAGCTCCGGGTGGGCGTCGGAGCGTACCTGGATGCGGGTGAGGAAGCCGGCCAGCTTGTCTTCGGCCTCGCGGTAGAACGGATCGCCGGTGGCCGCGGCCGCTTCGTGCAGGCCGATCACCGCGAAGTTGCACGTGTAGAGCATGTCGGCCAGCGGATCGCCGTTCTCCTGGAGGATGGTGACTTCGCCCGTGCCGTACGCCGCGTTCGATTCGACGGCCTGGTCCGTGCCGCCCAGCGTCTCGCGAATCGCCCCGCTCGCGTCTTGCGCGGCCACCAGATCGGCGGCCACCGTGCGGAGCCAGCGGCGGTGCTCGGGCGTGTCGTCGACGCGCACCAGCCACGCCAGCGGCAACAGCGCCCGGGCCCGCTCGATCTGGGAGCTGCGCACGACCCAGTACCAGCCGTCGGGATAGGCCTCCATGAGCATCCGCGCACCCGTCTTGCTCTTGTCCAACAGCGGCGGGTAGCCCGTCTTGTCGTAGGCCCAAAGGAAGCACGCCCAGAGCCAGCTTTCGTAGTGGGGCGAATAGCGGACGTAGTCGCCCGCCCAATACGACTTCCATCCGCGGAGCCTGAGATGCTCTTCGTTGACGCACGGCTCGCGATAGCCGTGGACGCCGCTGGTGCGGAAGTTGGCCACGATACACCGAGCCACCGCGTCGTTCCATCGCGGCTCGTCGACCAGCCGGGCCGTCGCCAGCACGGCGAGCAGGGCCCGGGCGTTGTCGTCGCCCCAGTACTTGCCCGGGTTGTCCAGGGCCCAGCCGACCAGGCCGCACGAGGGGCTTTCCGGGTCCGCGCGGGGTCCCTGGGCGAGGACCGATCCCGTGAACACGTAGTCGAGCAGGTTGGCGGCGATCCGCGCGCCGGACGGGTCGGCGCCCGTCGCCGTGTCGAACGCCAGGGCCATGGCCACCTCGCTCGTGCAGTCGTTGCGCACGGCGTAGCGCATCGGCTGGCTGCCGTCGAGCCGGATCGTCGAGCTGTAGCCCTCGGTGATTCCCAGCGAACCGTCGCCGACGGGCCAATCGTCGCCGGGCTTGTCGCGCACCGTGTTGTACGTGAGCGCCCAATCGAGGGCTTCCTTGGGCCACTGCGGATGGCGGAGGAGCCGGCCCTTCTTGAACCACCCGGCGGCCCGGCGCACGGCCTGCAATTCGGCGTTGGCCGGGAGCGGCTCGGTGGCCGAGTAGGTGGGGCGCACGGTCGGCGTCCACCCAAGCGGCGGCACGCGCTGGCTCGGCTCGACCCACCCGAGCACCATCCGCCAGATCGCCGCCCAGGCGTCCTGCGGCATGTAGCGCCCGGTGACGAAGTGGCTCAGCTTGGTCGTGCTCACCAGGACGTGGCCGTCGGGATGCTCGAACAGGACGGGCAGGGTGGGCGTGTCGACGAGGCCGAACACGGCCCGGTCGACGCCCGCCACCTTGGCCGCGACCAGGTGCGACTCCGCTGCCTGCGCCTCGACGACATGGCCCGCGTTGATCATCGCGATCCGCCGGGGCGCAAGCGCCTCGCCGAACGCGTCGGACGTGACGACCATGCGATCGAGGCCCAGGGCCTTCGGCGGGCCGAGGTCGATGCCCGGCAACGACGTGGGATACTCGACGTAGACGCGCAGACGCTTCTTCGCGGCCGTCTCGAATACCTCGGCGGCGACGTCGGTCGTCTCGGCCGGATAGCCGTCGGCCAGGATCAGCACGCCGGAGCCCTCCGCCGCGTCGCGAACCGCTTGCTCCGCCGAATCGAACCGCCGGACGCGGATTCCACACGCCCCGGCTACGCGCACGAGGTCGTTGTCCGATCGGGCGCAGACGGTGATCGCAGGTTGCTCGATCGCCTCCGCAATCCCGGCGAATCCGCCGCCGAAGAGGACGAGCACCATCAACAACGTGGATCGCGTGTTCATAGGACACCGTTTGGGGTGGTTCGAGGGCGGGATGGAACGTATGGCCTGCCTCCGCGGGCGGCACCGACGATTCTCCGAAGGAGTCGTCCCAGATGGCACACCCCACCGCGGAGAATCGTCGGCGGTACCCGGTTGTCACGCCCTCGCCGATCGATGGCGAAACACTGGCGGGACGTTACCGGCACCGTGGCGATCACCGCCTAAGCCGACGCAGGACAAGCATCACGACCCCTACTCCAAGTATGACGATGCCGAGCAACGTGCCCACAACACCTAGGATCCGTAGCGGCATCGACTGCAACCTACCAAGGGGCGCGGCGAATCCCGTCACAAGCATCCCGGCCGCAAGCCACATGCAGATCACAGTTCTCTCGTCGTCTCCCACTATTGCTCCTCGCGCTGCGAGTGAGAAGAAGGGGCCGCGGGTGCCACCGACGGATTTGCGGGAGATGGTCTAGTACTTCGTTGGATGCATTCACAAATCCGTCGAGGGTACCCGATCGGGGGCCTTCTCAACGCAGTATGGAACCTACGGCCTGCGGCGGCTGGTGTCAAGCTTCCGGCCGATAGCGAGCCGCTGATTCCGATCCAATCCACTGGTGTGATCGGCACAACCGCTCGCTTCCGCACCGCGATGCGCACAAAGGGCGCGTTTAAGCTAAGCTTTCTCTAAAGGCCGCCATCACGGCCGGTTCGGTCGCCTGGGGCGAGCGAAGCGCCGGCCGCAAGACACCTCTTCTGCGGCGGCTGGAATGTGCCTTGTCGACCTATCCTCAGGAGCGTGACCATGAAGAGAGTGCTTGCCGGCGTGTTTGCGGTCGGTTTCCTGGTGGCTTTCGTGGCTTCCGATGCCTTGGCTCGCGGGCCGGGGCGCGGCCGTGGAGGGGCGCCTCGACGCCCAACCGCCGGCGCCCATCGCCTCCCCACGGCAGGGCCGTCGAACCCGACGACGTCCGGGGGCCGGCCCCTGACGGGCGCGGTCCGACCACCGTCGCAACTCGGCGCCCAGCGCCCCCACGTGCACGCCGGCAACCGGCGTCCGCCCGGCCTCACCGGCGGCGGCATGCACCCCAATCGTCTGCCGGGCGCCGATTTGCAGGGCGCGAGCCCGCCGCCGAGGCCGCAAGGCACGGCCGCCTCGTCCTTCCAGAGCCGGTTCCCAAACCGGACGCCGATCTCGCAAACGCCCGCCGCCCAGCAGGCATTCGGCCACTGGACGTCAACCCACCCGCAGCCCTTCACCCCCGCCTGGTACTGGCAGCACCCCAACGCCTGGCGCGCGACCCACCCGTATGCCGGCCAGACGGCCGTCGTCACGGCGGCGGGCCTGGCAACCTGGCTGGCCACGGTTCCCTACGCCACGACCAGCGCCGGCGACACGGTGATCGTCGAGGAGACGATCGTCATCGAGGACCCCACCCCGGTCGAAATGCCTATGGAGGAGGAAGTGTCGGTCGAGGAGAGCGTCGACGCGGCTGCCGAGAAGCAGTGGCTGTCTCTCGGGGCGTACGAGCTTCTCGCCCCGGGCGAAGCGCGGGCGACCCGCGTGATCGAGCTGGCCGTCGCCCGAGACGGCGAGGTCCGCGGCAACCACTTCGACTGGATCGGCAACGACGTCGAGCCGATCCACGGCCACGTCGACCAGCAGACGACGCGTCTCTCCTGGACCGTGGGGCAAGGCAGCGCCGTGTTCCAGGCCACCTTCCAGGACCTGATGCAGGCGCAGGGGCAGGTCGCCGTGCAACTGCCCGACGGGCAGACCGCCGACTGGCAGGTCGTCCGGCTGGCCCAATAGCGATTCCGGACCGAGCATCGGCACGGACCGTCCGCAGAAGTGGAGCGTTGCCCCGGCCTTCGTGGAGCGAAGCGTGGGGCTTTCACTTTATGCGACGCGGCCGCTCCGGCGTCGCTCCCCCCGTGCTCGCCGTTCCGGGCGACAGCCTCCAGATCCGGGCCGAGACGATCCAACCGGTCGGCCCCTACCAGGCCGACAACCATTTCGCCGGGCGCATCGACGCGATCACGCTGACGATTGGCGAGTGAGCCGTCATCGCTCGCTTCAGCCCAATCGCGTGTCGAGTGGAGTGGAGCTTGTGCGGGCTATTCCTGCGCGGACCCCAACTCCCCGCGGATCACCTCCAACTCCCTCTCCTTCAGCCCCCAGAGCCGCGCGGCCAGCCGGTCGATGGCGTGCTGGATTTCGGCCACGGGCTCGCCGCGTTGGGTTGCCTCGTGGGCTTGGCGGCTGGCGCCGGCCAGGTCGAGGTGCCGCGGATCTTCGCGCTCGAATCGACGTAGGCGGACGTAGTCCAGAATGCTCGGCGTGCCGAAGCCCTTGCCGCCGCGCACGCTGTGGGAGGCGACCAGGAAGTTGACCGGCGCGCTGTTGACGACCGCGCACAGATAGTGGGCCTCGTCGGCCGAGTCGGCGGCCACCAGCACGCAGGTCTCCTGGGGGATCACCGGCCGGCGGCCGACCAGCGGGTGGTCGACCGGCTCGACCACCGCCGCGCGCATCCGCTTGTCCATCCGGCGCCACACGACCTTGATCGGCGCGATCGTGTACGAGCCCACGTTGTACATCGAATAGAAGGCCGCCCGCTGCTGATAGCGCCGATACGCGGCGCGGCCGGTGAGCACGTCGGCGAACCGCTTCAGATAGGCGTACGTTCTCGGATAGCGGGCCTGCATCGTCGGCTCGTCGATGCCCCGCCGCGTGGCCACGTCCTGGGCCAGCAGCAGGTGGCACGACGGGGCGACGCCGTACCGGGCCACGTCGCCCCAGCGCGCGAGCGGATAGAGCAGGTCGGGCTCGATCACCTGCTCGACCGACTCCACGCCCCGCTTGGCCCGAGCCGTTACGTTGCGGACGAGCAGGCCGCCGTCGACGGCCCCCAACACGCGGACCCAGTAGACGGCGTTGGCGCCGCCGCTATTCGCCCCCAGGTGGGCCTGGTAGTCGGACGGCCCGACCAGCCGGGCCCACGGCGTCTTCAGCCCTTCCGGCCGCAGCACCCAGGGCGAGGTGGGCCGATCCGCGTCGATCGGCTCGGCCTGGTAACGGCGCCGCGCCATTGGAGGCTCGCCCCCGCACTCCTCCGGCCGGGCCTCGGGATCATGAGTGGAGCACGATTCCATCGTGCCCGGCACGTTGGAAACCTGCCCCACGCCCGTATCGCGACGGTGGTCTTTAGCGCGGGCTTCAGGCGACCACTTGACGTACGGCACCGGATAGGCCGTCGGGCTGCCTTTTTCCAGGGTGATCGTGGCCGTCCAGTTGGCCGCCTCGGGAAACGGCCGGCACGCCACAAGGTCGTTCACCCCGAGCACGCGAAGCCACGCGCCGCCGCGCCCCAGGCGGAACCGGCGGAACCCGTCGCCCGCCCCCTTCGTCTGAAAAAGCGTCTGCGTGATGACCATGCCCAGCCGACCCTTCGCCTTCAGATAGCGGTCGGCCGCCGCGTAGAGCAAGAGCATCGAGACGTCCTTCTTGCCGCCGCCGTGCCGGGCATCCGACGCCGAAAGGCTGAACAGGCCGTAGTGATGCCAAAGCGGCTTGGTCCGCTCGCGGTAGTCGTCGGGCAGGTCGTCCCAGGCGATCCACGGCGGGTTGCCCACCACGAAGTCGAACCGGCCGACCCGATCCCCGCCAGCACACTCGCCGCCACCATGCTCCGGCCAGTCGTTCGGGCCGAGGATCGCGTCGCGCAGGAAGACGGGGACGCGAACGCCGTCGGTACGCCCCAAAAGGTCGCCGATCGCGATCAGGTAGTTTGCCCGCGACGAGAGGACGGCCAGCGGATTGAGGTCGAAGCCGACCACGCCGGCCAGGATCGCCCGGCAGAGCCGCCCCGGCTCCCAACCCCGCGTGCGCCCGGCCGCCTCCCACCGGGCGCGAATCCGGTTGATGGCCGCCACCAGAAACGTGCCGGAGCCGCAGGCCGGGTCGAGAAGCCGCGCGTCGGGCTCGCCGCGGTAGCCGACGTCGTCGAGCACGCGCCGGGCGAGCCAGTCGGGCGTGTAGTATTCGCCCAGCGCGTGCCGGACCGGCTTGGGAAACAGGTCCTCGTAGAGCCCCTTTAGCAGGTCCCGGCTCGCGCCCGCCCCCTCCGCGGTCGCGCCCGCGTCGATCGGGCGCAGACGGTCGGCCAGCCGGCGCACGAGCCGCTCGACCGGCTCGTCCCACGCGGCCGTGTACCACGAGAACGGGTCGGCGTTCCACGGCGCGACCACGCCGACGTCCTTTAGCACGCCGCCCGCCTCCAAACGCGCAACCTCGCCCTGGAGCTGCCCGCTCGTCGGCGCGCGGCTCAACCGGTCGAACGCCGTGGGTGTGCCGTGCCGCGAAGCCAGCGTCTGCCAGACCAGCAGCTTGACCACCAGGGCGTAGTACGTTTGCACCGCAAACAGCAGCTCGGCGGGCCGCCGTGGCTCGAAGCCCAATCCGGAGCGATCGGCCAGCCCGAAGTGCTCCGCCAATGCGTCGGCCATGGGCGAGGCCCCGTCGAGGTCGTGGCCGTACGCGCTCGATGCCCGACGTTTCCAGCCCTCCAGGGCCGCCCGCCCCGGCGATGGCGTCGCATCGTCGCCCACGAGCGCCTCGTACAGCGTGCGAACCCCGTCGCGGGTGACGTGTGCCCGGGCGCCGAAGTGGCGGGCGAGTTGGACCGGCGAACGGGTCGGGCGGGTGGATTCCGGGGAGGACAATTGGCGGTGCCGCATGTCGAGGGCGAGCGGTCGTTGGGATCGGCGCGTCGGTTCGTGGTCATTCTCCCCGGCGTGGCCAATCCCCGCAACCCGACCGCCACGCGCCGTCCCGCCCTGGCAAGAAAAACGTGGGCCGCGCCCCGAAAAATCCATTCGGGACGCGGCCACTACCGGGAGGGGGACTAAAAGGACAGACTCTTGCAGGAGTCGCCGCGAAGCATTCCGCGGACACTCCCGCTACGCTCGCTTCACTCCATTCCGACTTGTCTCGGGCGGTTACTTCCCTGGCCCCAGCGACACCACGTCGCCGCTTCTGCGTGTCTCGAATAACATTCTTCGCTCGGGCCGCCGCCGGTCAAGTCAAAAAAATGGTCACTTTCTTGGTGTCATTCAAGGGGGAGCTTCATTCCACACGGGGTCGCATACGGACACGTTGGCCAACGCCAAGACGACCGCGTCGCCGTTCCCGGGGGACTGTCCCAATTTATGCGGCGCAAGAGGGCGTTGGGTTTGTGGACGGCGTTCTCACCGCATAAATGGGACTGGCCCCCTCGAGTCGCCAAAGGGGACAGGTCCATGTTTTCGGCTTGCGCGCCGAAGGTGACGGAGTATCAACCGGCCGAAAAATGGACCAGTCCCCCGTGAACAATTGCACGACCGCGACGGGACACGTCGACCCGACGCGCGTTGGCTCGATTCGGTGGAGCGCTGCCGGGTTTTGAGCGGGGCGGGCAAGCCGAAACGCGGTGGACCGGCCGCTCGGCCCACGCCGCGCCCGTCGATCCCGCCGCGCGCCCCGGCGTCGGTTTTTGCCAAAACGAGCTGCCGCAAATTGGACACTTGGTCGGGACGACCGAACGCTGTGCGAGCGACTCCGAACTCACTTCTCCCCGCGATCACCGGCTCCGTGAACGGCGGCCTTTTGGACGCAGATCGCCCGGCGGCCTTGCGCAGATCGACGGGTGCTGTTCTCCGGGTACCATGCCCCCCTTTCCCGACCGCCCCGCTTGGCATACGATCCTATGGGCGTCCGCCCGATCGAATCACGCCGCCGGCCCACGACGAGGATTGCCGCACGATGGCCCAATTGATCGACCTTTCGCACCCGCTCGCCGATGGACAGTTGAGTTACCCGAGTGATCCGGAGATCCACGTCACGCCGCACCGCACGATGGAGTCGCACGGCGTCAACGTGAGCCGCGTCGCGATGGGTACGCATCAGGGCACGCACCTCGACGCGCCGTTCCATTTCTTCGCCGACGGGCCCACGCTCGATCAGATCCCGCTCGACAAGTTCTACGGCCCGGCACGCCTGGTCGACCTCGCGCCGGGCGGCGCGCTGGAACCGAAGACGCCGATTACGGTCGAAATGCTCGAGCCACACGCCGACGCGTTCGAGCCGGGGGCGAAGGTCCTCTACCGGACCGGCTGGGACTGGGCGTTCGGCCGGCCCGAGTTCTTCACCGATCTGCCGTCGCTCACCCTCGACGCCGCCCGATGGATCGCCGGCCGTCGCATCTCCCTGTTGGGTATGGACACCCCAACCCCGAGCAAGATCGCCGGGCGGGAGTGCCATTACGCGCTGCTGGAAACGGGCATCGAGATCGTGATCGTCGAGGGGCTGGCCCACCTCGACCGATTGCCCGAGCAGTTCACGTTCATCGGCTTCCCCCTGAACTTCCAGGGCCGCGACGGCTCGCCGATTCGGGCGGTGGCGGTGATCGAGTAGCATGGAGACTCGCCCGGCGCCGCCTTCTCACGCCGCGCACCGCCGCCGTCCCGCACGTGCCCGGCGCACTTGAACCACGCCGCCCGAATCGTTACAAAGAAGCTCGTTATGGAGTGCGGCGACTCGTCGCCGCTTTCTTGAGCGGAGGGAGGACATGGCAAGACCATTTCCGGGTGGCATGGGAAGTGGCTTCCCGGTTTGCGCAGAACACCCCAGAAAGCGGCGAGAAGTCGCCGCACTCCAAAGGTCTCCGCTACCCTCAGCAACCAGCAGCAGATGACATCCGGCTATTACGAAGCAGACTACGAGCGGGTGGTCGACGAGGTGGGGCCGACGCGCTTCCTGCCCGGCTCGGGCGTGGAGATCATCCGCGAGCCCGACCGGCGCGGCCCGCCACGCCACGTGCTGTTCGACTTCGACGGCACCTTGAGCCTCGTGCGCGAAGGTTGGCCCGAGGTGATGGTGCCGATGATGGTCGAAGTGCTCCAGGCGACCGGCACCGACGAGCCGCCCGAGGCCCTGCGCGACCTGGCCTTCGAGTTCGTCATGCAGCTCAACGGCAAGCAGACCATCTACCAGATGATCCGGCTGGCCGAGGAGGTCCGTCGGCGGGGCGGCACGCCCGAGGAGCCGGCTCACTACAAGCAGATGTACCACGACCGGCTGATGGAGCGGATCGCCGTCCGGCGTGAATCGCTTCGTGCGGGCGAAGTGCGGCCGGAGGCGATGCTCGTGCCGTACTCGCTCGACGTGCTCGCCGAGTTGCAGAAGCGCGACGTGGCCCTTTACGTGGCCAGCGGCACCGACGAGCAGTACGTGCTCGACGAAGCCCGGCTGCTCGGGCTCGACCGGTACTTCGGCTCGAAGATCTACGGCGCGCTGGACGACTACAAGACCTTCTCCAAGGCGAAGGTGATCGAGCGGATCCTGGCCGAAAACAAGGTCGACGGCGCGACGCTGCTCGGGTTCGGCGACGGGTACGTCGAGATTCAGAACGTCAAGACCGTGGGCGGCACGGCGGTCGCCGTGGCCAGCGACGAAGCCGGGCGGAGCGGCAAGCCCGACCCGTGGAAGCGCGACCGGCTGATCGGCGTCGGCGCCGACCTGGTCATCCCCGACTACCGCGATTGGCAGACGTTGATCGACTACTTGTGGGAGGAGGGGTGAACGCCCGCTCGTAGTGCCCCGATTCATCGGGGCCTTGCGCTGCCGCCGACCGCATGAATGCGGTCACTACCATCGCACTGCAATTGAGTTTGTGGGTGCCGTGTCGGGTGGCACTGGCGTCTCGCCAGTGCCTACACCGAAGCACTGGCGAGACGCCAGTGCCACCCAACTCACGACGTCAGATGCGACGAGGTACTACGAGCCCACCGCACGAGGAAAGCACATGCCGTACCACCAGTTCGACCGAAGCCGGCTGATCCTGCGGCCGTTGGAAGAGCGGGTTCACGACCTCGATCGCTCGTGCCTCATCTGCCCCGACGGCCCGCGCGAGCCGTTCGAGCACGAGGCCCTGCCGGTGCTCGCCGAGCGGATCGCCCAGGCGGCTCGGGCCGGCCGGTCGGTGATCTTCGCCTGCGGGGCGCACGTGCTGCGCAAGGGCAACGGCCCGCTGCTAGTCGACCTGATGGAGCGGGGCCTTCTGACCCATCTCGCGCTGAACGGGGCCGGGGCGATCCACGACTTCGAGCTGGCCCTGATCGGCCACACCTGCGAAAGCGTCGGCCGCTACGTGTCGGCCGGACAGTTCGGCCTGTGGAACGAGACCGGGCGCATCAACGACGCGGCCACCGCGGCCCAGCGCGACGGCCTGGGCCTGGGCGAAGCGATCGGCCGGATGATCGAAACCGAGCGGTTCCCGTATCGCCAGACGAGCGTGCTCGCGGCCGGCTTCCGCGCGGGCGTGCCCGTCACGGTCCACGTGGCGATCGGGCAGGACATCGTCCACGAGCACCCCAACTTCGATGCCGCAGCCACCGGCGCCGCCTCGTACGCCGATTTTCTCGTGTTCACCGAGAGCGTCACCCGGCTCGAAGGGGGCGTGTTTCTCAACGTCGGCACGGCCGTGATGGGGCCCGAGGTCTATCTCAAGGCCCTGGCCATGGCCCGCAACGTGGCCCACCAGAGCGGCCAGTCGATCTGCGACTTCACCACGGCCGTCTTCGACGTGGCCGACCTCGGGGGCGATGTCCACAGCGAAGCCCCGAAGACCGATCCGCGGTACTACTTCCGCCCCTACAAGACCGTGCTCGTGCGGACCGTGGCCGACGGCGGCACGAGCTTCTACGTGCGCG
>Ga0180431_10007485_pt1 | contig 12706 bp, 15 predicted proteins | sample SS_ome_11_FD_132459 | JGI IMG/M metagenome (GOLD analysis project Ga0180431, IMG submission 132459) | Hypersaline lake sediment archaeal communities from the Salton Sea, California, USA - SS_1_MS_1 metaG | ecosystem: Environmental > Aquatic > Non-marine Saline and Alkaline > Hypersaline >... | reverse complement strand
TCCGCTCTCGAAACAAATGGCCCATTTGTTGTCGAAGCTGGTGGGAGTGTCAGCAGACCGCATCCAAGTCGCCTACGACATGCATCGATTCGACACAACGCTTCATGTCGAATCCCCTGGCAACTGGATCGATCCTCGCGAGGTGGATGGGGACGATCTCCCCACAGGTTCGGAATCAGTAGCTATGGAGATCAGAGGCCTAAGCTTCAGGATCTGCTTAGCCCTCCTTGAGCTGCTTCGGTCAAGCCGGATAAGGATCGAAAGGTGTACCTACTGCGGAAACCTATATCTCCCAAAACCTCATTCGCACCGACATGCGAGGAACTACTGTTGCGAGAAGCACCGGCAGCAGTACAACTACAGCAATCCATAGTCAATGTTGGGGAGGCGACTTGGCTTGGCCTTGGAAGCCCAGGGAACCCATGCGTATTCAGAACCCCCCTGCCCCCACTGACTTGGGCGGCCTTCCGTTTGGGCGAAACGGGATCCATTGGAGTGGCCTTAGACTAGCTCCTGGGGCGGGCCGAACAACGAGGCAGGTCACCGGCGAGAGCCACAGGCTTCTCGATGCATGGCAAATGAACGCTTGTCTTCTCTTCCCATGAGAACTAGGATAGATGCCATGACGAGGTTCGCATGACTGACACAATCAGCATCTACTTCTCAAAAGGCAAGGAGGAACTGAGAAAGCGGCTGATCAAGCTAGGAGAGAAGCGGGATCGCAGCGTCAACTATCTGATTGTGCAAGCAATTCTCGAGTACCTAGAGCGGGGGGAGAGGTCTCTGATTCCTAGAGCGGGCATTGGCTGCAGGGCTGTACAGGCAAGCGATTCCGCGCCTTTGGTTGAAGATGCAAGTATGAGAGATTCGTGGGTGAACGATGCGCTTGCCCTTATTGAACAGCATACATAGGATGGACGTGGAGTAGAGGAGGGCACTATGAGGGCACGTCTCTGGGCGCTCGTAATCGTGGGGGGTGCGATCTTGCTTACTGCAGCCAGTTGTCCAAGTGACAGCCCCCCTTCGGTGGTAAACCTCGCACCAGTGGCCAGCTTCATACGGACACCTTCATCAGGCGATTCACCATTGGGCGTGTCTTTCGATGGATCTGCATCTTCTGATCCAGATGGATCGATCGTCTCCTACCAGTGGAGCTTCGGCGATGGTGACTCAGCTTCCGGCGTGACGACTACGCACACCTACACAGTCACAACAGAGCAGAGCTTCACTGCGACGCTCACTGTGACCGACAACGGAGGGGAAACCGCATCTGTGAGCAGGACTGTGACCGTATCTGCCGGGAGCGCGCCGCCGGCGCCCTGCAATTGCGCCGGTCCAGATCTCAATTGCAGCGACTTCGCCACTCATGCAGCCGCCCAAGCGTGTTTCGACTACTGTAAGCAGCAGGGGTATGGCGACGTGTTCAAGCTTGATGGGGACAACGACGGGAGCGCGTGCGAGTCGCTGCCGTAGGAAATACACGGGCACCTGGAAAGGAGAGAGGAGATGCCAGTGAAGACAGTCCTTGACAAGCTCTCGATCTACATCCCGCAAATCAAACAGGGACAGAACCCGGTTGAACGGCTCATCAAGCTCGGAGAGGAGCGTGATCGGTCGATCAACTACCTCGTTGTCGAGGCGATCATGGAGTACCTGGAGCGGGAAGAAGAGAGGGGATGAAGCGAGCCACGTTTCTCCTCTTGGCGCTGGCTTTGCTGTGGGGCTGTGAGCCCGAGCCGCTGCCAATTGTGAGCTGTCCATGCGACTGTGCCGGTCCGGATCTCGACTGCGCAGACTTCGTAACTCAAGCCGAGGCGCAGGCCTGCTTCGACTGCTGCAGGCAACAGGGATACGGCGACATCTTCAGGCTCGATGCGGACAACGATGGCGTTGCGTGCGAGGCGTTGCTTGGGTATCTGGAAGTCGGTGGTGGTCTTGAGTTGCTCGTTCTAGGCATGCCATACAAGGCTCTACAGGAGGAATTCGGAGAGCCCGAATCCTATTCGGAAGTGTGGGAGGAAGGCCCATTGGGAACGAGCAGCGAAGTGACGTGGGGGGCTTCGTTCGTTGTCAAGGAGTTCGATCACTGGGAGATATGGGCGAGCGGAACTGAGTCTGAAGGCTTGAAAACTGCCGGCGGGAGGTGGGCCGACCGCAGGGAGTTCGATGGCTGGACGATAGAGTACTGGACACCGCCTCCTGGGCAACCGTTGGGGCCTGGGCCAGTTGCTGATCCATTGAGGCAGTTGGGTATGTTGATGCAACCCGAGGAAGTTACAGAGCGCTTGGGCGTTGCAGCAAGGACAGGAATGCTTAATGGAAGAGCGAGAGACATGAGGTTTCAGTTTCTTAACGTCTGTTGGGAGCTAGACGTGCGATACGGAGAACATCAGGTTCAAGATACGGGTAACGATGAGATCGATTATGAGTATGGCGTTACTGGCTGGTACCTGTCCTGGGAGCCTTGTCGGTAGTTGGTTCGACGCCTGTCTGACCTCGGCAGCGAATAGGCCTAAAGGTCAGCGGCACATCGAACGATCGGGCAAGCTCGGCAAGGAGCGAGATCGGTCGGTCAACTACTTGGTCGTTCAGGCGATCATGGAGTACCTGGATAGGAACAGACCATTGTGAGAGCCCAGCCCAGGAGGTGCAATATGGAACTCCCCGACCTGAATCGGATTGTGGAAGCGCATGTTCCTGTCTCTTCTTTCGACCTTGGCGCCTACTGGGGACAGCTACGGAAGGACATCCTTCTGCCCATCCGCAAGCTCCAGTCTGATGGTCACTTGCGATGGTTCTCGTTTCTCCTGCATCCGGCTAAGCAGCTTGCTGGATTCGACGACAACGACGGGACACGAGTGTTCCATCTTCGTCTGGAGCCGACACCAACGCTCGATGTCGCAAGCTTCATCAAGCGGTTACCGACACACTTCAAGAACCCGATCCATCGTCCGCTGGACTCTATCAGTGGCCCAGACGGCTGCCTTCTCGCAAACGGTGATTGGGCACATGGCTGGCGAGTTGTGGGCGAGTGCTCGGAATGGGTCCTGTGTTTCTTGGAGGCCCATCCTGGTGATTTCACGCCGAAGCAGCTCTCCCAGTTCTTGCACTACATCAGCAATGCGCTAGGCTTGGGCTGGCAGTTCCAGCACTCGAAGTTACGATTCTAGCGGCTACTTCTCACGTTCCGACCGTCGCGCAGCGAAAGGATTTGAGAGCGCCCTCTAGCTCTTCGTCCACGATGTGCGTATAGATCTGCGTTGTGGCGAGGTTCGCATGACCGAGCGCCTTCTGAGTCAGTCGGATGTTGCTCGTCTCCCGGTAGAGGTCGGTGGCGAATGAGTGCCGCAGAGTGTGCGGGCTGATGTCCTTCTCAATGCCCGCTCTGGCGGCATAGCGCTTCACCATACGCTGGATGTACCGAGGGTCCAGCATGCCACCGCCCTTGGTTGTGAAGACGTGCTGAGGGCTTCCAGCGCATTCCTCAGCCTGTCGCTGTCGCCACGCCTGCAGGGCTTCCAGGTTGGACTCGCCGGTCCATAGCGTGCGGTCCTTAGCTCCCTTGCCCTGCCGGACCATCACTTTGCCGCTGTTGAGGTCGATGTCTTTCCATCGCAGGTGGATTGCCTCGGACAGCCTCAGCCCCGTATCGAGCATCAGCCGAAGCATGACTCGGTTGCGCTGTCCGGTGAGATAGCGAGGGTTGGGTTGGGCTAAAAGCGCCTCTTGTTCTGTTCCTGTAAGGATTTCCGGAATCTTTCGTCCCATGCCGGCCTCCCTCGTTAGTCCGTGTGTTGGCTATTATACGGACTGATACACGGAGTATGGCAGGGGCTGGACTGCGAGTCAATAGAAAGCGGACTGATTCACAGAGGATTCTCCCTTCATCGCGAGAAGAAACTCCTTCCTGAGACTTCGGGAAACCACCCTTCTAGGGTGGCCAATGACCTCGAGACTGACGGTGGAGGCGATTAGCGGTCTTCTCAGACGATCTTGGTCCGATGGACAGGAGAGAGAGGATGAATTCACTCTGCAACACAGCTCGCTATCGACAGGGTTCCACAGCTCTACTTGGCGGGTTTGTGGCTCTCTAGTCTCTTAACGAATCTGGTCGCAACCCTCAAACAGTCCCTAGCGCTCTTCTGGTCAGCCTGTTGTCCTTCATGGACAATGCCGTTGCGAAGGTTCTTTACCCTCACATACTCGTCCCATTCTTCGGGTGGGCTTTCGATATCATCCCCGGTTAGCCGTTTGTACAGGGCGCGCGTTTTGGGGTTCTGCATCTTGAATGTGCGGTCGCTGTCGCGTTGTGACTTGACGAGGCTCTCCTTTTGCGTTGCTCTAGCGACTTCTACCAGCGTCTTTTCCGTTGAAACCTCGCACGCGACCAGTGCTGCGACAACGCACAAGTTCCAGTCCATCCTGTCATCCGAGTTGGCAAGAGTGTGGGCAACATCTAGGAATGCCGAAGCAGGGCGAAATACCTGAGCTGTCACAGTAGCCGATACTGACACGGAGGCGTTGAGCTCTAGGCTGTACTTTCGCTTCTTCGATCCGCACTTCGGACATGGTTGGCGATTGGCAGAATCTTCACCATAGATTGGTTCGCCGCAGTTTCCGCAGTAGGTATCTGTGGTCATTCTCCCTCCTTGGGAATGAGACACAGAAAGTATAACATGAGAGAGGTGTGAGATGCGAAACTGGTCGAGACACCAATCCGCTACTATTGCAAACTGGTGACGTGGACAGATAGGAGCCTAGATCCAGAGGCTCCGTCGATGCCCAGCTTCAGGGAAACCGAACTCATGCAACACAAGCCGTCTTCTGTTGCCAGTCCTCTCCGAGAGCGATTCTACACCCGCTCAAACCGATAGGACCGCCTTACAAAGGAGGTCAAGGCGTCCTGCAGGTCCACGCCGGTTCTGGCTCGAGCCAGGCGACTGTCAGATTCCGACGTCAGGGTCGTCTTTGTTGGTCGCACAGTCCGTTCCAACCACGGGAATATGAGCGTCAAGCCGCGTGGGCGGGACGGCGGATTCCGGCTCAATGGTGCATCCCTCAATCTCGATAGGCGAACCCTCAGCAGCCGCGCGGAGAGCCAATTGGGCGGCCCGGGAGCGATCTTCAAGCGCACGGGCGAACTCAAGTGACTCCGGGATGTATACATCGGGCGAACTCGCTCGCTCAAAAACCGCTGTCGACTGCCCCGTGAGTAGGCGAATATGCCGGCCAGTCTCCGAAAGCGAACGGGCGCAATCTGCCACAGCGGAAACGAGCTGCTTGCCGTTCATCGATTGAAGACGCTTTTCTGCAGCCAGCAGCACCTCGATGGGCGAATCGGGCGGCGGGAACAGCATTTCCAAAAAGGACACGGCGGCTCGCTGTAGGCGGGACTGGATTTCCTGCAGCACTGTCACGTTGTCCGCTCGATCCTGGGCGAGGATCTCGGTCAAGCGCTTGTCAGTTGTTTGTGTCAGTTCGCGGAAGTACTCTTTTTGCTTCTCGATCCATTGTCCAGCGTTGCCGCTACCATGCCGTATGACTGATCTGATGCTCACATCGAATTTTCCAGCGGCCGCGGAGAGAGTGGCGCGGGGAGTCGTTACGACCCATCTCTCGATGACTTCCCAATCGATCCGCCTTCGTCTGCTATTAGCATTCCCGGCCATGTAACCAGTATAGAACGCGGCAATGTTCTATTCAATCCCCCCCGGACATATCATAGCCAAGAGGAGAGGTATCGGCTGGTATGATTGTCCACTCTCGCTTTGGTGGCGGAAACATGACTACCCGCGAGCGCGAGCTTCTCCAACGCCCCCCCGCCTTTGGTGACGCTCGTTGCGATTGGGCATTACGGGATCCGCACGGGCCGAGACGCCTCGCCACCAGTCACTCTCATAGCTGAGGTTCATTCATCCCTCCATTCACGTTACCATGGGAGAACAAGGAGGGCCTGATGACATACATCGTGGTTACGTTGGTCGCGCAGGCCGTGATTTCTGGCGGCCTTTGCTCTTATCTGGCAGAGCAGAAGGGCTATGGCACTACAGCGTGGTTAGTTGCTGGCTTCCTCTTGGGCGTATTCGGGTTGATTGCGTGTGCTGGCTTACCTGTGGCGAACGAGTCAACGTATGTCTACAAACGCGACGAATCTCTCGTGAAGCGATGCCCGCGATGTGCTGAGCTTGTGAGAATCGAAGCCAGCGTGTGCCGATTCTGCCAGCATGAGTTCAATGATCGCACCAGGGTCATTCAAGAGTTGGAGAGCTTGCTGTCAGAGGAGCACGAGGCCACACCGTTTGCCCTGGAAGTGCAGGACATCCTTGAGTACCTAGGTGTGGAGCCTGGAGGTTCCTGATCGGATAGACCGAAGCAGCGATCCCAATGGATTTCCCACCAAATATCTAGTTCCTGTGGCGATCATCTGACCTCCCCTCAAGCCCTCCAGACGAGAAGTTCCCTTAAGCATGGCAGAGTAGCGATCATCTACGTATGGGCTGGTTAGCTCCGACCTCGACTAGCAGATCAGCCGGGATCACAAGGCCGTGTGCGGTTTGATAGTAGTCACAGACGGGGAGCCAGACGGAGTCCGTGACCCTTTCGGCTGCTAGGTCGGAAGGGTCATCCTCCGATGGGACCGCCGATATGGGAGTACTGGTCGCTACGTGCTCGCAGCGGGCTCAGGGTCACAGGGAGGAACCAGTCCGCGAAGCGCCGCCTCGTCGAATCGGTATCCGAACCCCTTGACATTCTGGACACAAGCGCTGGCACCAGCTGCTGCGGCATCGAGGCGTTTGCGCAGCAAGTAGACACACTGCCGAATGTCTCTGGAGTCGGCGAGATCCGCATTGGGCCAGAGTGTTCCGATGATCTCATCTTCTTTGAGGACCCTCCCGCCTTCTTGTACCAGCAGACAGAGCAGATCGAACGGTTTGGGCGGAAGAAAAAGAGGTTCCCCATGGAGCGTCACCTGCTTCGCGTGCTCGTCGAGCGAGAGGGGCGCGCAATGCCGAGAAGACACCGAGAGCGATTGGATGGCTCCAGCGAGCGGGCTTGTCAGGACACCACGATGGTCTAGCCATGCCAGGAAGCATGCCCCGCATAGACAGACAAGGAAGAACGCTGCAACCGCGATTCCCGCGCCGGCCAAGCGAATCGTCAACAAGTGACCTGACAACACCGCCAAGTCATATCCGACACGTGTGTAGCTTGCGATACCGTACGGGTCTTCGGGGGTCTGCGTTCCGATCGGGATGGTCACGTCGCACAGAAGCCTCCCCTCGATCGACTGGAGTACGGCATTGCTCTCACCCACGGGTGTAACCGAAGGTGGGAGAGGGATAGCATGCGCCCAGCTACTATCGATTGCGCTGACGATGACCGCTTGGTTCAGCACAACTTGAGCGTACGTCGCTGTGTCGAGCAGCATCAGCTCGACAATGCGATGGAATGACTGGCGAGCGTCCAGGCTGATCCAAGCTTCTTCAGCCTCAGCGCTGATCCATGTCTCCGCGGCCTCCGCGAATCCGCTGGCCGCGGCCGTGCGGTGACGTAGAGTGACGGCGACCGATTGTGCTGTTCTGATATGGATTAGCCACCCAGCGACAGCAGCAATTGCTGCGGCCAGGACAATGATGATCACAATGCAATGCATCCAATCAAGCTGTCTGGGTCGTTTCATGGCTCTCCTATAAGGTACGGTGTGAAGAGGCTCACAGCAACGAAAGACTCGGCCACTCTGTTCAGTTGCCCCGAAGTGACCGCCCCTCTCTCTCTCCTACGGTTGAGCTTCTGCTGATCTGTTGACGATTCCAGTCGCGACGGGAGATGAGTGACGTTGCTGTGATGTGCGTTTTACAGCCTGAAGATGCGCATTTTGGGCACCATCCGGTGTGCTCGTATCCGCAACGGATCCTGCGTATCGCTCTGCACGCGGATCGGCCCGCTGGACTATCGATGCGCGACACGTAGCGCATCAAGCTGGCGGCCGTGTGATCCCCAGCAGGCGCGAGCACAGTATGGGATTGCGGTGACCAGGAGGCATGTACCTGTTGGCGAATCGACCTAGCGTCTGGTGAATTGGCACGCCCGACAAGAGCCTCTGAGACTCATCAACAAGCCGCCTGGTCGCTGGCCCCATACGATAGAAGGACTGCGTTGGTGTCTTAATCGCAGGCAATCACGAAGCTTGCATTGCTCCATCACTCGACGGACCTCGGATTGATCCATGGTAGACTGCGGGCATGAAAGCTGAAGATCGAGGGCCAAGTCCGAACCTTGCAGTCCCCGCATTGGGAGAAGCGACCATTCGATCGCCGCTGAGACTTTCTACGATCAAGGGAGACCGGATCTATAACTTTGTCAGCGACGACGAGTTTGTCCGGATGAACGCGCTGGCGACCCGAGGGAGCCCCACGCAGAACGGCGGGTCGGATAGAGCATTCGAGAGAGCGGGCCCGCGCGAGCTTCTCTACTTCGATCCAGGCACATTCCGAGCCGGAATCGTCACGTGTGGCGGTCTGTGCCCAGGGATAAACAACGCGATCCGCTCCGCTACGCTTGAGCTCCTGAATCACTATCAGATCGATGAGGTTTGGGGGTTTCGATACGGATTCGCGGGGATGAACCCCAATGAAGAGATCGAACCAATACCGCTGACGGCCGCCTCTGTCGAGGGAATCCACTACGACGGGGGGTCCATCCTCGGATCCTCTCGTGGACCTCAGCCGCCACAGGTGGTTCTTGCGACGCTACAGACGATGGGCATCCAGCTTCTCCTGGTCATTGGTGGGGACGGGAGCATGCGTGGTGCTGATGCGGTTTGCGAAGAGGCCGTTCGTCATGGTATTGAGGTCGCGGTGGTTGGCATTCCGAAGAGCATTGACAACGACATTCCTCTGGTTGACAAGACGTTTGGGTACGAGACCGCGTTTTCGATTGCCGTCGAGTCGATCCGCTCCGCCCACACGGAAGCGAAGGCCTATCGCAATGGGATCGGCCTGGTTCAGTTGATGGGAAGACACTCGGGATTCATCGCTGCCAGTGCCGCCGTCGCAGCGGCAGATGCGGACTTCGTTCTCGTGCCGGAGGTTCCACTGATCCTCGATGGCCCGGGAGGATTGCTGGAGGCATTGGCTGTTCGCGTGCAATCGAGCGGACACGCAGTGATTGTCGTTGCGGAGGGGACCGGGCAGGAGCTTCTGCGCGACGGCGAGTCGGAGGACCGTGATGCATCGGGGAATCTCCTTCTGCTTGACATCGGTGCCTTTCTCAGAACGCGGATTGCCGAGGATCTGGCCAAGCGAGGAATGCAGCATACGCTGAAGTACATTGACCCAAGTTACCTAATCCGTAGTGCTCCTGCGAATCCAAGCGATTCGGTCTACTCCTCGGATCTCGCACGGAACGCCGTCCATGCAGGAATGTCGGGGCGCACGGGGCTGCTTGCCGGCTACTGGAACGGGGAGTATACCCACGTGCCGCTGCGCGAGGTCATCGTTCGAACCAAGCGCGTTGATCTGGAGGGTGACCTGTGGCATGCGGTGCTTGAGAGCACCGGACAGCCTGCTCTGTGGGGGTAGGCTGTCCGGCTGTTGCAGTCACGCCAAGAGCCAGCGCGTCGAATGGCGGACGGACGTGCTCCTGGACTGGAGTTGGTTTGGCGACCGGAGGATAATACGTGTCGAAAAACAAGGAGGTCCCGTGAACAACAAGCTGCGCGAGGCGCTCGATTTCGCCATTGCCAAGGAGCAAGAAGCTGAAGCGTTCTACAAGGAGTGGGCTGCGAAGGTCGACAGCTCAGCGGTTCAACAGCTGTTCGACGAGCTGGCTGCCACCGAACACGGCCATATGGAGACGCTCTCACGCATCACGCCGGAAGAAATGGTTGCGGTGGACAGCGGGCAGCAGGTCGATCTGAATCTGTCCGACGTCCTTGTCGAGGTCGGGGCAAGCGAGGACATGTCGATTCAGGAAGCGATGATCCTGGCGATGAAGCGCGAGGAGGGGGCCGTCGCTCTGTACGAGCGGCTCGCCTCCCTTGGTGGGGATGCTGCGTCGCTGTTCACTGCGCTCGCCAACGAAGAACGCAAGCACAAGCAGCGACTAGAAGCGGACTACGACGAGCATATCCTAAGCGAGAACTAGAAGAGCACACGATCGATGTGTGAGGAGGCGGAGGATCGTGAAGATCCTCCGCCTTTGTGGTGAGCGCGCGCTAAGAAAGGATTGCGGCGAGATCCTCTTCTGGCGTTGTGATCGGCGCGAGTCCGAACGTCTCAACGAGAACGTTCAGAACCGTTGACGTCACAAACGCGGGAAGCGACGGGCCGAGCCGGATATTGCGGATCCCAAGATGAAGAAGCGTGAGGAGAATGACGACTGCCTTCTGCTCATACCAAGATAGGATGAGCGATAGCGGGAGCGAATTGACATCGGTGTCAAATGCATCAGCGAGAGCTGTCGCAATCCGGATGGCTGAATAGGCGTCGTTGCATTGCCCGATGTCGAGGAGTCTTGGAATTCCCGCAACCTCTCCGAACTCAAGCTTGTTGAATCGGTACTTGCCGCATGCGAGTGTGAGAATGACGCAGTCGTTGGGGACGAGCTGCGCCAGATCGGTGTAGTAGTTGCGGCCTGGCTTGGCGCCGTCGCACCCGCCGATCAGGAAGAAGTGACGGATGGCGCCGTCCTTGACGGCTTGGATGACGGTGTCGGCCACACCGAGCACCGCATCCCGGGCGAAGCCGACGGTAATCGTTCTCGATGCACCATCTTCGGAAAAGCCGGGTTCGGCAAGCGCGGCCTCAATCACCGGTTTGAAGTCGGAGTTTGTGATGTGCGTTACGCCCGGCCAGGCGACGAGGCCGCTGGTGAAGATCCGATTGAGATAGCCTCCACGTGGTTTCTGGATGCAGTTGGTCGTCATCAGGATGGCGCCGGGGAACGTGTCGAACTCCTTCTGCTGGTCCTGCCAAGCGCCACCGTAGTTGCCGGCAAGATGGGCGAACCTCTTCAGCCCGGGATAGCCGTGTGCGGGGAGCATTTCGCCGTGCGTGTAGACGTTGATGCCAGTGCCCTCGGTCTGTTTCAACAATTCCTCGAGATCTCGGAGATCATGCCCGGAAACGAGGATCGCCTTCCCGGCGATCGGCTCGATCCTCACGGCGGTCGGCCGCGGCGAACCGTATGCGCCAGTATTCGCGGCGTCGAGCAGTTCCATGATCCGTAGGTTCACCTCGCCGCAACGCAGGCACATGGAGAGCAGTGCATCGATATTTGTCGGCTCAGAGGCAAGGAAGCTGAGCGCTTCATGGAAGAAGGCCCAGATTGCCTCGTCCTCTTGACCGAGGATTAGTGCGTGGTCGGCATACGCAGCAGCTCCCTTCATTCCGTAGGTCAGGAGCTCATGAAGGCCGACGACATCCTCGCCAAGTCTCACTTTTCGCGCATCGATCGAGATCTCCGACTGCTGCGCGAGCCGAGCATCCAGCGTCGGAGCAGGCTGCCACGATGCCGGACCGGCAAGGACTTCGGGCTCATGTCCCGCACTGCGAGATGCCTGTTCATAGAGCTCCCTAGCTTGCTCTCGAAGCTCAATGGCATGAGCAACAAGTGCATCGAGTCGCGCGGGGTCGAAATTGACGTTCGTGATCGTCGTGAACAACGCCTCGATGACGAATCGATCGATCATCGGATCGCGCGCTCCGAGCTGCCGTGCACGGTGGGCATACGCTCCAATCCCGTTTGTCGCGTAGAGCAGTAGATCCTGAAGCGCCGCGGTCGTGGGATCCTTGCCGCAGACTCCGAATTCCGTGCATCCGACGCCGTCCTTCGTCTGCTCGCATTGATAGCAGTACACTGCCTACCTCCTCTGTCCCTGGACAATCTGGCTCAGGGATGTCGTGCTCATGTACGCATGAGTCTCATCTCTCAGGTGCCCGATGAGATTGCCGAGAATGCACTGAACCCGGCCGCAGATCGGTTCGTCAAACAAGCAACCATCTCTACGGAGTGGGCCTTCGAGTGCCTCATAGACGTCGAGCAAGCTGATCTTGGCGGCCGGCTTCGCGAGCACGTACCCACCGGTCGGACCCCGCTTGGAGTTGAGCAATCCAACGCGCACCAGGCGCTGGAGAACCTTCGAAAGGTGTGCTCCTGAGGCACGGAGTTCCGTGGCGACACGCGCTGTCGATATCGGCTCTTCTTCACTTGCGGCGATCACGGCCATTGTGTGCAGGGCGAGCGCCGTTGCTTCGGACATGCGAATCAGGTCGGCCACGTTGAGTCTCCTATAAGCGAAATATGGTATAAGAATACCAGAATATGACGACCTCGCAACCCCACCGACACGATTGAACATCACGTCTGGGAATAGGCATCCTCAGCTCAAGCAAACGCGTTGGGGAAGCATCTGGCAATCGCAGCGAGCACAGGGTCAGTCGGCAAGACCATCGAGAAGGCGGAAGACCACGATCCCTGTGGCGATCGCGGCAATGAAAATGATCCATGCTGCCGGTGAAGAGTCTTCCGGTGTTTCCATTGGCAGCTCGAACGAGTCGAGCGAGTGACTGCTCTGTGCAACCGTGCCGTCCGCCAGCAACTCGGCGACGGAAACGGTCTCGACACGAACCCGATTTGATGAGACGTTGATGCGTGTGTAGAAGAAGTGACCCGCGCTTAGGGCCTTGGATTGCTCGATCGGCTC
>Ga0180431_10007484_pt1 | contig 12706 bp, 8 predicted proteins | sample SS_ome_11_FD_132459 | JGI IMG/M metagenome (GOLD analysis project Ga0180431, IMG submission 132459) | Hypersaline lake sediment archaeal communities from the Salton Sea, California, USA - SS_1_MS_1 metaG | ecosystem: Environmental > Aquatic > Non-marine Saline and Alkaline > Hypersaline >... | reverse complement strand
CCGATCGTGTAGCCCGGCGGCAGGAGATCCGGCACCGCCGCCAGCCGGCGTGCCGCTTCCCGGCGCACCGGCTCCGCCATCCTCGGGGTGACGACCTTGCCCGAGACGGTGACCATCCGCTGGCGATCCTTGTGCCGGATCGAGGTCAGCGAGGCCGAACGCTCGATCGTGGCCACCGCGTCGAGCGGGATCTGATCGCCGCTCTCGTTGACCACCACCAGCCGGCGCAGGTCGGCGATCGAGCGCCGCGCCCCCTCGGCGAGGCGTACGGTGATGTCGATGTCCTCGTCGCCGTGGCGGTAGGTGGAGGCGTCGGTGCCGGTGATCGCCGTGCGGATGGTCGAGGCGATCTTGGCGGTGGTGAGCCCCAGCCGCGCCGCCTCCGTGCGATCGACCGTCACCACCACCTCCGGGCGGGCGAGATCGAAGTCGTCGTCGAGCGAAACCAGGCCGGGAATGTCCGCGACCTCCGGGCGAATCCGGGCCGCGATCGCCCCGAGGGTCGCGAAGTCCTCGCCCCGGATCTCGATCGACAGCGGATCGCCCACCGGCGGGCCGTGCTCGGGCTGATCGACGTCGAGGGTGACGCCGGGCAGCCCCTGGGTGAGCTCCCGGACCTCGGCAAGGGTGATGAAGCTGTTGCGCTTCCGCTCCTTGCGGTCGACCAGGTCGAGCGACAGGCGGCCGAGGTTGGGATCGCCCCCATCCCCGCCGCCGAGGCCGCCGATGCCCTCATTGCGGCTGCCCGCGCCGGTTCCCGAGGCCAGCACCCGCAGATCCGTCAGGTCGAAAAGGCGGCGCTCGAACTCGCGCACCACCCCGTCGGTCTTCTCGATGCGAGCGCCGGGCGCCAGGTCGACGTCGACGAAGATCTGATTCGGCTCCGTGGTCGGGAGGAATTCCACGCCGGAATTGAAGACCACGAATGCCGAGGCCACGAGGACAAAAACCGCCAGCGTCGCGCCGACGACCACCAGGCGATGATCGAGCGACCACTCGAGCAGACGCCGGTAGCCGGCGACGATCACTTCACCGATCGCATCGGTCGTCCTGCGCCTGCGACCGCCCCCGGCCGCCGGCACCACGCGCATGAACGCCGAGCAGATGACCGGGTTGGCCGAAAACGCCACCACCAGCGAGGCGGAAAGCGCAATCGAGACCGTCAACGGCAAGTAACTCATGAAGTCGCCGACCACTCCCGGCCAGACAAACAGCGGCGAGAAGGCACCGATCGTGGTGAAGGTCGAAACCGCGATCGCGCCGCCGACCTCGCGCGTGGCCTGGCTCGCCGCCGCCCGCGCCGCGGCCCCCTCCTGCATGTGACGGTAGATGTTCTCGATCACCACCACGGCGTTGTCGACCAGCATGCCGACCGACAAGACCATCGCAAACAGCACGACCATGTTGAGGGTCACGCCCGAGAGCTCGATGGTCATGAAGGTCAGCAGCATCGAGAAGGGGATCGCCAGGCCCACGAAGAAGGCGTTGCGCAGGCCCAGGGCGAACATCAGCACCACGACCACGAGCAGCAACCCGGAGAGGATGCTGTTCTCGAGATCCTTGACCTGCTGACGGATGTCCTTGCTCTCGTCGGCGAGCAGCGTCGCCTCCACCCCGGCGGGCCAGCCCGACTCGTCGCGGCGGACGATCCGCTTGATCTCGTCGACCACCTCGATGATGTTGGCCCCGATTCGCTTCTGGACCGACAGCGCCACCGACTCCCGGCCGTTGATGCGGGCAAACGAGGTCCGATCCTTGAAGCCGAACGAGACCTCGGCCACGTCGCGCACGAAGACCGGACGGCCGTCATGGGCCTCGACCACGAAGTCGGCGACCCGCACCGGATCGACGACCTCCCCGGGCACCCGCACCGCATAGGTGACCTCCCCGAGGTCCATGTCGCCGCCGGGGATCGAGACGTTCTCGTCGCGCACCGCGTCGACGACGTCGTCCAACGACAGGGCGTAGAGCCGCAGGCGCTCGGGATCGACGTCGACCCGAACCTCGCGCTCGCGACCGCCGACCAGGGTCGCCCGCAACACCCCGGGGATGGCTTCGATCTCGTCCTGCAGATCCTCGGCCAGGCGCTTGAGCACCACCGGCCCGACGTCGCCGGAAAGGTTGACCTGGATGATCGGAAAGTCGGAGAAGTTGATCTCCTGGATGATCGGCTCTTCGGCCTCGTCGGGGAAGTCGACCTCGGCCCGATCGACCCGGTCGCGCACCTTCTGGAACGCGACGTCGACGTCGGTCCCCGAGACGAACTCGACGGTGACCACGCTCATGCCCTCCTCGGAGACCGAGGTCAGCTTATCGAGACCGTTGAGCCCGGTGAGCTCGCTCTCCAGCGGGGTGGTGATCTGCGACTCGACCTCGCTCGGCGCCGCACCCGGATACGGGACGACGGCGATGATCAGAGGGATCTCGATGTCCGGGAAGGTCTCGCGCGGCAGCGTCGAGTACGCGATCAGACCCAAAATCACCGCCCCGAACATCGCAAAAAAGACGGTCGCGCGGTGGCGCAACGCCAGGTCGACGGGGCTCATGCTCAGACCTCACCCGCTTCGGTCACCCGCTGGCCCGGACTGACCTGTTGCTGCCCTTCCACGATCACCCGCTCGCCGGCCTCAAGCCCCTCGGCGATCACCACCTCGTCCTCGAGCACCAGCCCCAGGGTGACGCGGCGCTGCACCGCCCGCTCGTTGTCCACGACGTAGAGCACCCGCGCATCCTCGAGCTGGATGACCGCGTCCAGGGGCACGACCACGACGTCGCTCAGGGTGCGGCGCAGGAGCTCGAGCCGGGCGTACATGCCGGGTCGCAGCCGGCGATCGGGGTTGGGGATTTCGACCTCGACGTCGAGGGTGCGGGCCGCGCTGTCGAGCTCGGCGGCGAGGCGCACGAGCGCCCCGCGAAAAACCTCCCCCGGATAGGCGTCGACCCGGACCTCGGCCGGGAGCCCCGGGCGCAGGAAGGGAACGTCGGACGACGGTGCCGGGGCCCGCACCTTGAGGCGCCGGACGTCGACGAGCTCGACCACCGATTGGCCGGGAACCACATAGTCGCCGACTTCGACGCGGCGGACCGCGACGGTACCGGCCCAGGGCGCTTTGAGGCGCGATTTCTCCAGCAGGAGCCGCGCCGACTCCAGCTGGGCGACGGCCACGTCGCGGGCGGTCAGGGCGTCGACGTACTGTTGCTCGGTGATCGAGCGGCGCTCGAGGAGCTTCTCGGCGCGGTGGAAATAGGCTTGCCGCTGCCGATCGACGGCCTCGGCCTCGGCGACCTGCTGCTCGAGGGCGCGGGTGTCGATCTCGATCAGGACCTGCCCTCGGGCCACTTGTGCGCCTTCGTCGACGTGGACGGCCTCGACCGTTCCCGCCACCTCCGCGGCCAGGACCGCCCGGCGCAGCGGCAGCAGATCGGCCGGCAGGCTGGCCACGTCCGAGACTTCGCCGGCCGCGGCGGTGAGGGTCTTGACCACCACCACCCGCTCGGCCGGCGCGGCGTCCGGGTCGGGGCTCGCCTCGCCCCGCAGGCAGCCGGTAACCACGAGAAGAACGGGGAGCAATCCGCAGATGCCGGCTGCGGCCCTCGACCAAGACATCGCTTTCGGTTTCCCTCGATCGTAGATGGATCGTTTCATGAATCCTCCGACTCGGAGTGGGAATCGGTTTTCCAAGGTTGGGTGGGCAGCTGGCCCAGGGCGCGGCGGAGCTGCGCCGCTTTGATCAGGGCATCGTAGAAGGCGTCGACCAGGACGAACTCCGCCTGGATCTCCTGCTCCTGGGAATCGAGCAGATCGGCCTGGATGGCCACGCCCAGCTGATAGCTCTCACGGGCGACGCGACTCGCCTCACGCGCGGCCCGGGCCGCGATCTGGGCCGCGCGACAGCGCTCGCGCGCCGTCCGGTACTCGGCCGCCGCTTGCTCGATCTCGAAGGTGATGCGGTTCTCGAGATCCTCGAGCTGCCAGGCCAGCTGCTCGCGGCGGCTTTCGAGCTGCGCCACCTGCCCTTTGCGGCGGCCGCCGTCGAACAGACTCCAGCTGACGCTCAGCGCGACCCGCCAATCCTCGAACAGCGGATCGTTCAAGTTCTCGGGCAGCCGCGACTGGCGGCCATAGCTGCCGGAGAGGTCCACCTGCGGGCGGCCCTCGGCCACGGTGACGACGCGTTGGCGCGAGAGGGCGTCGGCCTGAAGCCGCAGATCCACCAGCTCCGGACGCTGCCGCCGAGCGGTGGCCAGCAGCGTCTCGGACGACGGCGGCTCCGGGAGTCGCTCATCGACCTCGGCGTCGGCGATCGTCCGGATCTCGGGCTCCGGCGTCTCGATGACGATGTCGGAGTCGAGACCCACCGCCATCCGCAGCCGGCTTTTCTCGACCTCCACCTGACCCCGGATCCGCACCACCGTGGGCGTGACCTCCTCGAGGGCCGCGCGCGCGCGCAGCAGTTCCAGCCGGGTCGCCTCTCCCAGCTCGTAACGCGCTTCCACCACCGCCAGCGATTCGCGGCGCGCCTCCTGCTGGATCTGAACGGTCTCGAGGGCACTGCGCGCCGCCAGCAGCTGATAGTAGACCTCCGCTGCGCTCATCGCGGTGCCGAGGCGGGCGGCGGCGATCTGTGCCGCGGTGACGTCGGCCACGATCCGGGCCAGATCGATGGCCGCCCGGACCTTGCCGCTGGTATAGACCGGCTGCGTTAGCTCGACTCCGAGATCCCACAGCTCCTGCACGCTCGGTTTGAAGTCGGGGAACTGACGAAGGATTTCTTCGAAGTCGGGGCTGTTGAGAAGCGACGGATTGCGCGAGCGGCTCCACGAGGAGAGCAGCCGCAACTGCGGCCAGGCATCGGCCTTGACCTCCTCGATGCCGCCGGCGACCTCGTTGCGCTGTTCCTCGGTCGCCTGCAGGGCCGGATTCCGGGTCAGGGCCAGCTCCACGACCCGCTCGAGATCGAGAACCAGCTCTTCGGCCCCGACCGGTGCCGTCAGGACTGCGAACGCGAGAGCCAAGCTCGCTGCCAGCTTACGCAAAGGATGAATCCTCCATTTTCGGCCGCGCCGCCACGGAAGGCGATTCCCGGCCGGCCTTAGCTTAATTCGTACCAGTAGAAACGCTCCATGGTCTCCGAGTGGCGGCGAAACACCAGCCCGGCGAGATGCGGGAGGGTAAGTAGCCAGTACGTCCCGAGGGCGCTGCTCAGAGCCGCGCCCAACAGCGGGATCGCCCTCTCCAGCAAGATCCGCACGATCAGGATCACGGCTCCCAGGGCAAACACCATGTTCGTCGCCACCACCGCATCGGAGCCCGCGGCGAGAAAACCGCGGATGTGGTTGTGGAAGGCCAGGGACCTCAGACGGGTGAAGGTGCCGGCGGCGCCGTAGGCCATAACCGTAAAGGCGACTCCCAACCACATCGAGATCGCGAAGCCGAGGCAAAACAGATAGTTCGGCTCCAGGGTGACGCCTCCGCTGAGACCGCTGAGAACCACATAGCCGACCATCACCGCCCCCAGCACAAAATGGATGACGATCCAGGTCAGCAGATCCCGGCCCAAGCCGCCGATGTCGGTGAAATCGGGCCAGTCGGGCAACTCGTTCTCCCCTTCCGCCGTGCTGCGGACGATCCGGAACTGCAAGCCAACCACCAGCAAGATGAAGGCGGTCCTGAGAATCAGGATCCCCAGGAAGAAGCCGGGCACAAGACTCAGAAACCAGAGAAACATCAGGTACACAAGGGCCCCGAGGTAGACGTAGAGGCCGGTGCCACGAAACGGGTAGAACAGCGCTTCCCGAAAGCTGTAAGGCGCGCTCAGGGCCCGCTGCTTGTGCAGCTCCCTGGTCGTTGCCGGCCCGCCGGCGCCAAGCGGCAATGCCTGTTCCCCGCACAGCCGGCACAAGAGCAGGGCGTGGCTTTCTTCGATGCACTCTTCACAGAGATGACGCTGGCAGCCCTCGCAACGGTACCCAGCGGCGACCTGCGGGTGTTGGGCGCAGAAATCCGGCATCGGTTCTCTCCGGTGAGAATTTACGGATCAATCCGCGTTGGGTTCTCCGAGGCGGATGCGCACATCCAGCGCTCTGGCGGTGGCGCGCTCCGCCGTGGCGAGGAAGGGATTGATGTCGAGCTCCAGAATCGACGGATGGCGCTTCACCAGCTGGGCCAGGCGCAGGAGCACCTCGCGCAGCAGCTCGCGATCGGCGGGCGGCTCGCCCCGGACCCCTTCGAGCAGCTTGGCGCCGCGAATCCCGGCGATCATCGCGTCGGCCTCCGAGGGCGCCAGCGGCGGCACTGCGAAGCGCACGTCCTGGATCACTTCCACGTACTTGCCGCCGAGGCCGAACATCACCAGCGGACCGAAGCGGGGATCGGTCGAAATGCCGAAGACCACCTCGTGGCCGCCGTGGATCGACTCCTGAACCAGGTAGCCCGAAGGCGGATGGCCGGCGGCGTGGAGGCGTTCGCTCATCTCGTCCACCGCCTGACCCACCTGCTCCGGCGTATCGAGCCCGAGCACCACGCCGCCGACGTCGCTCTTGTGGACGAGCTCCGGGGCGATCGCTTTCAACACCGCGGGCGCGTTGATCTCCTCCGCGGCCGCGACCGCGGCCTGACGATCTTCGGCCACCCGCCAGCGGGCCGTCGGGATGCCGTAGAGATCCAGCACGCGGAAGGCGTCGCCGGGGGAGAGAAAGCCATCCCCCACCGCGGAGAGGAGCTTGGCGACCTCGTCATCGTCAACCTCGAAGGTGGGAATCTCGGTCTCGATCGGACGCTCCCGCCACCGCGCATAGCGCTGGAGCATGAACAGGGCCTGGGCCGCCGATTCGGGAAACCGGTAAACCGGGAGCAGGTTCCCGCGGCCCTTGACCTCGTCATAGAAGTCTTCGGTGGCCATGATCACCGCCAGGACCGGCTTCTCCGGGACCTCATGGGCGCCCCGCGAGGCGCTCTCCAGCACGTCGATCGGATTGCCCAGAACCGGGGTGACGTAGATGGCGAGCGCCATGTCGACCCCGGGATCGCGCAGCACGGTGCGCATGGCGGGGGCGTAATCCTCCGCCGTGGCCGAGGCGATCATATCGACCGGATTCAGCAGGCTGGCCTCCGGCGGCAGGAAGCTGGCGAGCTTTGCCCGGGTGGCCGGGCTCAGCTGAGCCATCTCGAGACCCAGGTTGACGCAGGCGTCGGTGGCCATGATCGCCGGCCCGCCGGCGTTGGTGACGATCGCCACCCGGTTGCCCGGCGGCAGCGGGCAGCAGGCAAAGGCCCGGGCGGTGTCGAAGAGCTCCTCGATGGTCTCGGCGCGCAGCACCCCGCATTGGCGGAGGAAAGTCGAGATGGTCAGATCGGCGCCGGCGAGGGCGCCGGTGTGGCTCGAGGCGGCCCGGGCACCCTCGACCGTGCGGCCCGACTTGACGATCAGGATCGGTTTCTTGCGGCTCACCCGCTTGGCGATCTCGGTGAAGCGGCGCGGGTTTCCCATCGATTCCAGGTACATGGCGATGACCCGGGTGGAGTCGTCCTGTTCCCAGTACTCCAGCATGTCGTTGCCCGAGACGTCGGCCTTGTTGCCCATCGACACGAACTGCGTCAGGCCCAGCCCCAGCTCGTCGGCGACGTTGAGGATCGCCACGCCCAGAGCCCCCGATTGGCTGACGAAACCGACCGGTCCGCGCACCGAGGGAGTGGGGGCGAAGGTGGCGTCGAGCTGCACCTCCGGGTCGGTGTTGATCACTCCCATGCAGTTGGGCCCCACCATCCGCGCGCCGGCGGCGCGGATCTTTTCGCACAGCTCGCGCTCGATCCGCGCTCCCTCCGCCCCGGTCTCGGCAAAGCCGGCGGTGATCACCACCAGCCCCCGGACGCCCTTGGCCAGACAATCGTCGATGGCCGCCGGCACGGCGTTGCGGGGAACCACGATCACCGCCAGGTCGATGGGGTCGGGAATCGCCCGCACCGAGGGGTAGCACTTGAAGGAGTGCACCGCCTCCGCATACGGGTTGACCGGGTAGATCACGCCGTTGAAGCCGCTGCGGACGATATTGTGGAGCATCGAGTAGCCGATCGAGTCGGTCTTGCGCGACGCTCCGACCACGGCGACGGAGCGCGGTGAAAAGATGGCGTCTAAGGAATGCTTGCGGTCTTGGCTCATCGCTCCAGCGTCTCCTATCGGGGGCGGCGAGGTCAAGCCCTCGTTCCCCTCCGCCCCCTCCCTGCAAACCTCCCTCCATTCGTCCCCGGCCCGATCCCGTCCGCGGACGGACACCTACGGCTCATCACGAATGGAGAGCATTGACTTCAATTTTACGTCGTCCCATACAACAATAGGGCCTCGTCGTCCGTATACTGGGATGACGACACACAGGGTTGCAAGGGCGCAACCCATCCCGCCGGGGCTCACCGAGACGCGTTCGCGCTTCGGAGCGAGCCCCACCGGCGGAGCAGCTAAAGGACAAACGAAGCTCCGTTCTTGTCACATAAGCCCATCTCAGAGCCGCCTTCGGGCGACGGTCCAGGCGGCACAGCTCACAACCAGGGGGACCGATCGCGGTCCCCCTCGGCCGTTCAGGCCCTCTCTTTACTCATCGCGCAGCGCCGTGGCGGGCCGTACCCGGGCCGCGCGCGACGCGGGCAGCGGGCAGGCCACGAGCGTGACCGCGAGGGCAAAGGTCACGATCGCCGCAAGATCCGTCACTTCGACCCGGAACGGCACCGAATCGATGAAGTAGATGGCCGCGACCTCGGGACCGAAGCGCACCAGTTCGAACTCGGTGATCACCCAGGCGACGCCGGAGCCCAGAGCGACTCCCAGCAACGTCCCGAGCGCGCCGAGCAGCAGCCCATAGGTGGCGAAGCTCCACCACAGCCGGCGGGGGGTGAGCCCCAGGGCCCCGAGCAGGCCGATGTCGCGCATCCTCTCGCGGACCAGGATCATCAGGGTCGAGGCGACGTTGAAGGTCGAGACGATGACGATCAGTCCCAGCACCAGAAAGAGCAGCGCTTCCTGAAGCTGGAGCGCGGCGAACAGGTCCCGGTTCAGGTGTTGCCACCTCTGGACCATCCACTCCGCTCCGAGCAACTCCTCGATCGCCGCGGCGATCCGCTCGGTGGCGGCCGGATCCGCGAGCTTGAACTCCAGCACGTCGAAGCCGGCCTCACCGCCCTGGGCGGCGACCAGCACCTCGCGGTCCAGCAGGATCCAGCGGGCGTCGAACTCGGCAAAACCGGTAGAGAAGGAGCCGCACATGCGGATGCTGCGATAGTGGAAACGAACCCGCCGTCCCCCGAGCCGCAGCACCACCAGGCGCAGGACGTCGCCCTTTTGCGCCGCCAGCCGGCGCGCCAGCTCCTCGCCCAGCAGGACCCCGGGAATCCCTGCTTCATCCACCTCGGCGCAGCCCGCGTTGCCGGCGGCGCAGAGGTCCCAGCTTTCCAGGTTGAATCGGGCCTCGTGGCACTCGACCCCGCGCAAGACCACGCTCTGGCCCTCGGGCACCGCCGGGCTCGACAACGACCCTTCGCCGTAGGAGACCCGTCCGATGCGGGCGACGCCCGGGATCTCCGCCGCCTGCGCGAGCGCCTCCCGGCGGTTTTCGAATCCGTCGCGCTCCAGCGGCGAGGCGACCACCTCGCCTTGCAGGCCGATCAGCTTGCGCTGCAGATCTTCGGTGTAGCCGGTCATCAGGGCCATGGCGACGACCATGGCGGTGACTCCGAGAGTGGTGGCGACCAGCGCGGCCAGCGCGGTCGACGACAGCATCTGGCTGCGCTGGCCGAGCATGTAGCGCCAGGCGATGACCGCGGCGAGCGGCAAGCGGCGGTGAAGCAGGGTGCGTTGCAAGATCGGAGAAACTGCCTCCATGCGGCAGAACCGCGATGACCGCGGTATCATATAGGACTCGTAGGAGACCTCCGCAACCCGGGAGCGTATCCGTCCCCAGCACGGGTCGGCACCGGGGAACGATCCAAGGAGCGCGCCATGAGCCTATTCCGTCGTTTCGCGATCGCCGTCGTCCTGCTCGTCGTCACCACGCCGACCTGGGCCTATATCGTCTGTCTCAAGGATGGGTCCCAGATCGCCACCAAAGAGAAATACCGCATCGTGGGCGAGAAGGCCTACCTGATCCTGCCCAGCGGCACCGAGACCTCCCTGAGCGTCTCGGAGATCGACTTCGAGAAAACCGAGGAGCTCAACCAGCTCAATCTCGGAACGGCGAGGGTCATCGAGGCGACAGGGCCGACAACCACCCCCGAGGCACCGGAGCCCGAGGCTCAGGAGGACACCCTGGGAGACCTTGTGGGCCGAAGATCCCGTCTCTCCCTGCCGCCGGCCCGCAAGCGAGAAGAAGAGACCGCCGCCGCGGACTACGGCGAGCTACCCCTCACCCAAGCCGGCTTCGTCGACCTGATGGCGCTGTCCCGCAACCCGTACACCGATTCGGAGATCACCATCGAGTTGTTGCAGTATCTCAAAGGACAGGGGGTCGAGGAGATCAAGATCTACCAGGGCACCGCAGCCGACAGCCCGTTGATCGAGATCGTCGCCAACTCCGAGGCCTCGGTGTTCAAGGTGCTGAAGGACTGCGCCAACGCGCTGGTCCAGCTCCACGGCCGGTTCCCGGAAAAAGTCGGGGCTCTGGAGCTGCTGATGGTGACCGGGGCGCAGGTGCGGGCCGGGCAGTTCGTGCTGACGCCGACGATGGCCAATCTGCTGGTCACCGAAGCGATCGACGCACCGACGTTCTTTTGCCGGCACGTCCAGTTCTAGCCGGGGTTCATTCCTCACCGGGGCCGCCCAGCCCCAGGTACTCCGCGACCGCCTTCCCCACCCGGCGCTCGAAGCGCTGGCAGAAGCTCTCGACCTCGCCCACCTGCTCGTCGAGGAACATCCGCTCGACCCGCAGCATCGGGAAAAACGCCGTCGACAATCCCATGGACGGATTCGCCTCGCAGGCGATCGACCGGGTCCAGTCGTCGAAGCTCGAGAGGTTGATGCCGCGCAGGATGATCCCGGGGCCGGCGAGCGATTCGAGAACCCCCCAGTACTTCTCCGAGGGGTTCATCAGATGCAGGATAACGATCGATCCCGGTTTCATCGTCGTCCGTGCACGTCGGAGCGTGGGTCAGCCGTCGTCGCCGTCTGCGCCTTGCGACAGCTCGAGCAGCACCCCCCCCGTCGTCTTCGGGTGGACGAACTGCACCCAGCAGCCCCCGGCGCCGCGGGTCGGTTCGGGCCGCAGCACCCGGAAGCCGGCCTCCTTAAGCCGGGCGTCGTCGCCCTTGACGTCGTCGGTCGCCAGGCAGAGGTGGTGCAGACCCGGACCCCGTCGGTCGAGGAAACGGGCGATCGGCGAGGTCTCGCTGGTGGGTTCGAGCAGCTCGATATGGCTCTCGCCGCAGGAGATCAGCGCCACCCGCACCTCCTCCTCCGCCACCTCCTCGATGGCCTCGATCTTGAGCCCGAGGGTTTCGTACAGCGGCCGTGTCTCGTCGATCGAGCGCACGGCGATGCCGATGTGGGCGATCCGTTCGATCATCGTTCACCCCCGTCCGACGAGTTCCCGGGCGATCACCAGCCGTTGGATTTCGCTGGTGCCTTCCCCGATGGTGCAGATCTTGGCGTCGCGGTAGAACTTCTCGGCCCGGTAGTCTTTGACCAGGCCGTAGCCGCCGTGAATCTGCACTCCCCGTTCGCTGCAGAAGACCGCGGTCTCTCCGGCGTGGAGCTTGGCTTCCGCCGCCAGGCGCGTGACTCGCCGGCCGCTGTCCATCTCGACGGCGGCGGCCATGGTCAGAGCTTCGGAGGCGGCGATCCGCGTCGCCATCTCGGCGAGGGTGAACTGGATCGCCTGGAACTTGGCGATCGGTTTGTCGAACTGCTCGCGTTCCTTGGCGTAGGCCAGGGCGGTCTCGTAGGCGCCGATGGCGGTGCCGAGTCCCAGGGCGGCGATCGAGATGCGGCCCCCGTCGAGAATCTTGAGCGCCTGGATGAAACCTTCGCCCCGCTCGCCGAGGAGATTCTCGTCCGGCACGAAGCAGTTCTCCATGATCACCTCGGCGGTGTCGGAGGCCCGGATGCTCATCTTGTTCTCCTTCTTGCCGGGGCGGAAGCCCTCCATCCCTTTCTCCAGCACGAAGGACGAAATGTTGTGATGGCGCCGGCCTTCGGGGTCGGTGACGGCGAACACAACGCAGAGATCGCCCACCGAGCCGTGGGTGGTGAAAGTCTTGGAGCCGTTGAGAATCCAGCCTCCCTCGACTTTCTTCGCCTGGGTGCGGGTGCCGGCGGCGTCGGATCCGGCGCCCGGCTCGGTCAGGCTCCAGGCACCGATCTTCTCGCCCCGGGCCAGGGGTACGAGCCAGCGCTGCTTTTGCCCTTCGTTGCAGAAGCTGTAGATGTGGTTCGTGCACAGGGAATTGTGGGCGGCGACGGTGATCCCCAGCGATGGGTCGACCTTCGACAGCTCGGTCACCACCAGCACGTACTCGACGTAGCCGAGGCCGGCGCCGCCGTACTCTTCGGGAAAGATGATGCCGAGGAAACCGAGCTCGCCCGCCGCCTTGACCGCCTCCATGGGAAAACGCTGAGCCTCGTCGATCTCGTCGACGATCGGTTCGATCTCGCCCAGGGCGAACTCGCGGGCGGCCTCCTGGATGGCCTCCTGTTCGGGTGTGAGAGAGAAATCCACGCTTCTGCCT
>Ga0180431_10007483_pt1 | contig 12706 bp, 18 predicted proteins | sample SS_ome_11_FD_132459 | JGI IMG/M metagenome (GOLD analysis project Ga0180431, IMG submission 132459) | Hypersaline lake sediment archaeal communities from the Salton Sea, California, USA - SS_1_MS_1 metaG | ecosystem: Environmental > Aquatic > Non-marine Saline and Alkaline > Hypersaline >... | reverse complement strand
ATGCCCGATCCGCTCAGAGTCACCCGTTTGTTGGCGCCGTCGTAGGCCGTGCACTTGTAGATGCCCTGGAGCGTTAGGATCGTGTTGTCGCGGACATAGATGGCAAAGTCGTAGCCCACGTACACGTCATCGTCCGGCCTGGCATTCCCGCCCAGGTCGGCTTTTGTGTCGGCGTTGTAGGTGGCTTCCCCCTCGGCCAGGTCCACGATCAGCCGGCGGTATCGCACCTTCACGTCCGTGGTACTCAGCGCGGGATAGATGAAGACGTCCCGTCCTTCCTGGATGTATCCTGGATGATTCTCATTGTCCGGATAGTTGCTGTTGGTCTCCATCAGGGATCGATCCTGGACAGGTACTTCGGTACAGGATTTCATCTGATTGTCCGAGTTCTCCCGCTCCACGTCGATGATCCGGAGCGCGTCGCCAGGCACGGGCACGCTCGATCCGGTCTGGTCGGCGTACGTCTTGGTCGTGACCAGGAAGTTGTTGATCAGCGGCAGGAGCGCCTGTCCGACGAACTGCATGCCAGCGTTGCAGAGCCGTTTCAGCTGGCGCGTGTCCAGGGCACCCTCGGTATTCAGGCCCGAGAAATTGCGGATCGTGGAAAGAATCTCGTACGTATCCATCATTCAACCTGTGCTTTCGGCTGAAGCTGCTCCAGCTCTTCCTTGTAGTAATCCTTGAACTCCTTGTGCAGAGCCATGGAAAATTCCTCGACAAGCGCGGACAAGGACGTGGCGTAGAACGTCAGCACGTTTCTGAGCCTGGCGTGCAGGATGCACTGCTGGCTCTCTGAAATCTTTGGCAGCACGGCCACGTACCGGAGACGCCAGCCCTCGGTCACATTCTGTGTCGGCGTGGGCTGGAGCTCGAACCCGCCTTCAATGCCCAGGGATACCTTGGGGTGCTGCTTGTCCGGCAGCAGGTCGATGTTGGCCACGTCCCACAGTTCTGTATCGCCCACAGGGATCGCCGGATAGCCCATGTTCGTCTTGCTGATGGAATTGTCAAAATCCACCCACATCTTCAGGAACCTGCGAAAATCGGCAGGCCACTGGTAGGCCGGCTCGCCGTTCACCAGGTGTCCCCGCCAGGTGCGGATGGCGTTGACCAGGTGCCTGGGCTGCAGAATGCCCAGGAGGTGATCCTGGGCCCTGTTCAGGGAGATGTCAACCCTGAACTTGTCCTTGTCCGTGATCCGTATCTGCAGAAACCCGCAGACGTCATCGACCAGGTCGTTGTAGGCAATGCCCATTTATTTCCCTTTGCTCTTGGCCTCTTTCTTGGATTCGTCGGCCTTGGCTTTATCCGGAGGCTCGGCGGTCTTGGCCTCTACCCCATGATTCACTTGCGCCGCTTGAGGTTCCTGGGGCGGCTCATGAGGATCCTTTTTCCGATCTCCGTCGGGCTGTGGCTCGTGATCTTTCGGCGTGTTGGCGTCGGTCGTTACGATTGTGCCCAAGGGAGCCATCCCAACCGTACCCACTGGAACGGGAGCCACTGGCACCGGCACCTGGTTCGTGATGGGATTGTTCAACTCTTCCTCTGGAATCTCCTCGTCCTCTGCCGGCTGGGGAAAATCCCTGTTTTCCGTCCGCCGGATTCGCTTGGCCATCTCAGGATCAGTGTGGATCGGCTGCACGGCAGGGCCGACCTGTTTGCGACGATTCCTGGCGTCTGCCTCCTCCTGTCTCCTCCTCGCCTCGCGCTCGGCCAGAATCTCCCTGACCTTCTCCTCGTCCTTGTCCCAGTCGCCCAGCTGCTCGTAGAGACCCAGCAGCTTTTTCGCGTCCTCGTCCGACACAGGCGTCGGGCGGTCCGGGTAAAAGCGGGCCACATGCTTGACTCCGCCCATGGGCAGCTTGTACCCGAATATCTGTCCTCCGGGCGTGTCGTTCTTGAGATAAAGTTTTCGCATCGTTTGCCTCCTTACGTTTTCAGAAGAAGGCAGAGAAGCAGGGGCCTCCCTGCCTTCCGTCGGTTTGCGGTTAGGTGATCTCGCCGATCTCCTGCCAGCTGTCGGTCGCTGTCAGGACGTAGACCATGGGCGTGGCCTTGTCTATCAGAAACGATCCGACCGGCACGTCCTCACCGTCGTCATAGTTGTTGAAATGAGACGGTGTCACGGCCGTGTCCGATAGCAGGAGAGACCATCCCATGGATCGGTCTGGGGTCTCAAAGGGGATAATTCCAACGTTTCCGCTCGCGCTGGAGAAGTTGGTATCACCCTTTTCCAGGCGTTCCTTCAAGACCATCAGTTTAATATTTGCAGCCATGGTGTCCTCCTTAAAGTTTGTTCCGGATTCGCTGAGTCCGGCTCATCGGGCTGCTCGGGACCGTCTTCGTGAACTTGAGAAAGAACGTGACGGTCGTCGCTTCTGGGTTGCCCGATTGTCCGTCGTGCTTCAGACGCATCCAGATCGTGCTGTTGTAGAGGACATCGGCTGCTGCAGCCACAACGTTCACCGTGTCCGCCTGGAGCACTCCACCCGTAAGCTGTTCCAGGATTTTTCCGGATGCCTGGGTGGAAAGCTTCCATGTGGACCGGTCAGCGCTGTACTCCACGAAAACGTCCACATCATCACTGGTCTCGTTGTTGGTGTAAGCAGCGATGAAGCAGTTCTGCACATTACAGTCGCCGATGTAGATGGCCTGGGTGTAATGATTATCCGTCGCTGCTCCTGTGAACGAGATCGTCCCGGTCACGATGACCGAGGTTTCGGACTCCCTGACGTTGATCGTGTTATCGTAGGTATCCGCTGCGAAGACAGACGGTACCAGGAGAATCAGCGTCAGGAGAGCAGTCAAGATTAGTCTCATCATAACGATAGTGTCCTCCTACATAGCCGGGGCTTCGGCGTGAGCGATCAGGACGGCAGAGCCGTCGTTGATCAGGTTGTCGCCCCGAGTTCCGTCGTCTTCGTTCCAGAAATCACCCCGGGAATAACCTTCTACGGCGCGATAAGCAATACCGATTATCTCGTCGTAGTCAGCCATCCGCTTCTTGAATTCGAGCGGCTGGCCCGTAGCCTTGAACATGGCGTTGTTTCCAAGAAGGATGGCCGCGAATTTGTTATAGGTGGAGTAATTCTTGAAACTCTTGAGATTGGTAATGGTGGTCGGCCCCCACACAGGCTTGCCCCCAGACACGGACACGGGCCAGACGGCGGTGTCGGACTGGAAGATGGCAAATCCACCCCAGATGTACTTGCAGCCGACCAGGAGCGGGTTGTCCTTGGCCAGCTGGATGGCGTGGGTCTGAGCCACGGTATTGCGGAATTTCTCGTCCGCTTCCAGGGTAGAGACCATGTAGGGGTGTGCCACGATCAGCCACAGCGGATTCCCGTCCTTCATGATCAGGGGATCGGTGCGCATGACCTGTTCGTGGGCTTTCAGACCGGACAGATACTGGGTGTCGAACACGTTGGTGTCGACCATGTTGCCAATGTCTGTGCCGATCTGCGTTTCGTATCCGGCAGTGCCGGGGTAATTCGACACACCGTAGGAGACCTTTCCCTTCCCTGCGATGAACACGTGGGGATGGGAAACGGCCTTGATGTTCTGGTTGTTGCCGCTAAACCTGCTGGATTGCAGGATGTTCCAGGAATGGCTGTAATAGAACCCGTACGAAGCGCCCAGGTACTCATTGGTCTCGGCATAGTGCCGGAGAAGCTGCGGATAGGCTCTCTTGAGCAGCTGGAGTTCCTTGGTCGTCTGCTTGCTCATGATGCCCTCCTGGGGCTTCACGGCAGTCCGCACGATGTCGATGGGGACGCGAACGTGATTGAGCTTCTGCAATTCCTCGTGGCCGGCCAGCTGGTCCATACCGATGGTCGGCAGGTTTTCGAGGTTTCGCAAAAGGGGTATCTCCATCACGTCGCCCATGCGGCGTTCCAGTTCGTGCTGCATGACGATGGGGCTCTGTATGGGTTTTGGCTCGTTCCCGGGCTTGGCAATAACGGTCTTCTCCGGCGTGTTGAACTTGGCAAACTTGCCCCAGAAATGTTTCTTCAGGGCATGCCACTTCATCTGAGCGGCCAGGTAGACCGGCTTGTTTCCTGTAAAGGAACGATCGAGTACTGGCATCGGAAACTACCTCACTGTTTTGAGGAAGAAGTCTCCGACGCAGCAGGTTAAAACTGGCTATCACTCGGCTCCCTCTTCCTCTATGAAATCAATCTCGGGTTCATAAGAAGCCAGTTCCTCTTCGCTCATGTCGTGAATCTCGGCCTGAGTGAGTTTGTCCAAGGTTTTGCCGGTTCCAGCCGTTCGACCGCCTTTCTCTTGGGGCACGCGGTCGAACGGTGACCCGCCCGCCGCTGCCCGTTTGATCTTTTCCACGGTCTCTTGACGTCCGGTGACACGTTCGTTCTTGGCGAGATCATCGAAATGCAAATCCCGCCAGACCATCCGGAGCGTGTCTGCGGAGATGGAACCGTCATCCTCGTAAAACTTCTTCGGATTTGCCTCAACGAATGAGATCAACTCCTGGAATTTTTCGGATTTGTAAAATTCCTGTAATTCCTCCGGCTGATCATCCCAGGGCTTGCCTTTCTTCCCATCTTCGATCCCAACGACCTTTACAGCAAAATCGATAACAGAATCGATGGTGTCCTGTGCGGCAGCGTCCTGGCGGAGCTTCAGTTCCTCTTCCTCAGCATCCTTGATCTGCCGGTCGTAGTCCTCTTTGTCTCGGTCGTAATCCTTCTTGGCCTGTACAGCCTCGATATAACCGTCAGGATTATCGACGCGAAGCCGTTCGAGTTCTTCTTCCGACAGATTGTAATTCTTGGGCTTCTGAGGTTCTTTAAGCTCGCGAATCTCTTGGGTAAGCTTCCGAATTTTCTCCTCAGCCTGTTTGAGCGCTTTTGACTTCTCATGAAAGGCTTTCTGTGTGTCTTTGAGAGGGTCGCCTTTAGGTTGACCGTCCTCTCCGCCTTCGCCATCGATAGTTCCCTCGTGGCCGGGAGTCTCCGGATCGGGGCTTTTGCCGTCGGGTTTGGTAGTAGACTCTTCGTCTCCCGTTTTTTTGGTCGACTCATCGCCTGCCTCGCCATCCGGCTCGGCTTGGACACGCTGGATAGTTCCGTCGTCACCGACATTCAGGGAGTCCAGCGTCTCGTTGTCCAGGTCGTGCAGGTTCTTACCTTCGAGGCCTTCATCGCCAGTAGTTCCGTTTTCGGAGCCGGCGCTATTGCCATCTTTACTCATAAGGTGTTCCTCCTTTGCGAGTCCGCTACGGGATAGTTCGCATGTGTGTTCGTGCATCTCCTTTTTACCTCTCTCCCCCGGACTCGGGAGAGCCGAGGGAGAGAGAGGAGGAGATAGAGATAAAACAGACTACTTGTTAGGTGTGCTCAACACCTCCTTTCCATCGGCTGACTCCAGGGCCAGCTGTTGGTTTGCTCCTTGCATGATATTTTGAATGTCCTGATAGGCTGATAGCTTCTCCTGTTCGGCCAGCTGAATGCCCATCGCTTCTTCGATCCTGGCAATCAGCTTCTCGACTCCGTCGATGGGCGCGTTCTCCAGCCAGAACCGGGGATCCACGGCCATGGGTCCCCAGAGCTCGGCCACCATTTTCACGAGCTCCGTCTTTTCCATGAACTTCAGGGTCCTGACCATGGGATTCCGCTCCTCCGTGGACGGGAAGACGTGGTACTCGCCCACCGTGATGTCGTTGATGATCCGGTCGCCGATCTGCATGTTGATGGCAACCTCCATAGGATCGCCCGGGGCCGGATTCACGATCGGGAAAAACTTCTCTTGCGTGTAGAACTTCTGCATAAACTTGATTCTGCGGTTGATCACGTGGGCCTGGAGGCGCTTGATGTTCCGGTCCACGGGTACAAAACTCTTGGACGCTTCCATCACGCGCTGCGCGAACAGGCTGGCGTTCTCCTGGGCCGTCTGATTCAATCCCTTCAAATTCTCCGTGATCCCGTTAATCCGGTCAAAAAGCTCGTGGCTTGTATCGGATAAGCGCTCATTTGCGATGGGATGTCTCGGCGGGTCCAGGCGATTGTAAACACTGCTGATGTCCGAGCCTTCGTCCACCTCCACGATCAGCCCGGGCGCACTTCCGTGCTTCTTCACATCGCTGTAATTCAAAATCTTGCTGGGTTTCAGGATGGTCTGGGTGTTGGCCGATTTGTTGACGATGTCGGTATGGCGGTTGCGATTATCGTTGAAATCTTCCTGCGGACCCATGCAGTTCTTCATCATCCCATAATGATCGATGGTTCTCTTGCCGTAGGTGTAGGCATGGAAAAGAGCGTAGTCAAAATGACGATCCTGAATATCCGCATCTTTCTTCTGCAGGAAGAAATGCAGACCAGGAATGACGCATGAAATTGAAATCATCTCGGCCGTGTTGGTGGGCACGATATGCAGGTGAGGATTAGCCCTGATGAACACATCCCTGCGCTTTCCTTCCAGGGTGATGATCTGGGATTCGTTTAAGATGGGATCGTAGGCCACTTCTGCCGACCGGTCATACTCGCGATCGTGGAATTCTACAACGCGGTACTTGCCGTTCCGTTGGTCTGCAAATTCCTTGTGGCAGAGAAGGCCAGTTGTGAATTCGTCCTGGGCATCCCAGTACGCCGAATCTTCCCTGTCCTTGATGATCTTCTTCAGCTCCGACTTCCAGTGCGGCCACAGCGAGAAAATCTGATCCACGGTCATCCAGTTGGACCGTATCTCGTACTGGGCATCTCTCTGGAAATCTGCGATGGTTCTGGAGTCGAACATGAACTGGAACTCGTCCACGTTTGTCGTCAGGATGGAACCGTCCAGTTCGCGCTCGTTCGAATGCCGGGTGTACAGCACACCGCGCTTGATCAGGCCGGCCAGGATCGTCTTTCCCATTTCGTCCTTATATTCCGTATTGATCAGCTCGGAATCGATGGCACGCTGTAAGATGTCCGCTATCTTCGACGAACCACCATGCCGGGCATAGATTCGGTCCTTGGCCTGGTTGAGTAGGAAGTCTCCGAGAGCACGGTTGAACGTGGGGAAAATCAAGTTCCAGACGCGCGTGGGACGTCTCTGAGCCTCGTACCAGGCTATCTGGCTCGGGGTGTATTGCTCGCCTGCCAGCCATTTGTAGCCTTTCTCGTAGGCGTCAAACTCTGGTTGAAAGACATTCCATTCATTCAGGAAAACGCGGGATACGCGTCTTACGATATCATTGCGTTCGGTAAGCGAAGGTAGGGCCATATAGAAAACCCCTCTTGATTGCCTTAGTCGTCCTCCGCGCTTAGATAAGCTATATGTTGTAAAAAGTCAAGAGGGGTGGTGCATATATAGCACTTTTTTTTCAAAATGTGCACATATAGCACTTTTTTTTATTTTTGATCGTTTAAGTCGGATAAATCGGCATAATGTCGTGTCTCCTCGCGTTCTGTGGTCAACCATATCCGGCCGCATTTCAGGCATTCCCTATGGCGCCTGATCGCATAGCCATCGTAGATTCTTTTCGTTCTGATGACCCTCGACCTTTCAGAGCCACACCTGGCACACTTCATGGTGCTTATCCTTTCTGGGCCTTCTCTGTTTGCGCTTCGTAAAACGAAACGCATTTGGAAAGATAGCCCTCGATCAGAGCAACGGCCTTTTTCCGGTAACGTCGTTTTTCGAACCGCGTAAGCTTCCTTCGGGGAATCTCAACGGTGCCACTCGCGATCTTATTGTTCTTCTGATCGAAAAGACGCGCCAGCAGGAAGTATCTGCTCTTGCCGGCGCCCGAGAATTTATCCAGGTAAATGATGCGTTCTTTAATTTTCATACCGGTACCTCCATTCTTCTTCGTCTACAAAGAAGGGATAATTTTTATAGGCATCCTTTCGCTCCCAATAGATAATCAAAGAAAGGTTTAACGTCCTAAAAATAAGTAAACGCACAAAATCCTGGTCGTATGTGAGCAAGTGCGCCTCTAACAGACATAGTCTGCGCGTCCAACCAATATCCACAAGTAATCGGCCTATCCAGACCGCCATTGAGCGTCGAGCGAAATCCACTAACATTTTTTCTCCAGCCGTTCAATCCTCACGCTGACCATGCCCTCTTTCTGCATCCGGTCCAGCTTGCCCATGGCCTCCTGTTCACTGCAACGCTCTGCGGTCGATCGGTCGTCCGTCCATCCGCACCCGTTCCAGTATTTCTTGTTTCCGTCAAAGGTGCCAGCGATCAAAAACTTAGACATAGTGCGCTCCTATCGATTATTATCCTTTCCTCCGCCAGATAAAGTCCGAAACACTCTCTGGGGCCACGCCGTCCACGCCCAGCTGCTCCACGGTCACCGATCGCAATGCCGACGTCAGACCGTCCGGATAAATCCGGAGCACGTGATGGCCCTCCAGCACGTCCAGGTCGACCTGGCACTCGCGCCAGATATCCACCTTTTGTCCAGCAACGTAGGGCTGCTCGTCCCATTTCCAAATCTTCCGACGCATACCCAGTTCCAGCACCAGAAGGCACGGTGATCCAGTCTCCGACCCGATGATCCGGATGCTGTACGTGCCCGTAGGCATGGCCAGAGGAATTTCCAGACGGCCCTTGTCCTGGAGGTCCCACCCCTGCTTGGAGATCAACCGAACCGTCTGCTCTGCATCAGACACCAGGGTCGGCCCCTTACAGAACCCCTGCATCCTGGCGTGATCCCACGTCACCCTGCCGAACAACGGCGGGATCGGCTCGCTCCGGAACACCACGATGAGGGAATCGGACGAGGACGTGTTCCCCATTGCGTCCTCCACCGTGATCCACGTGACGAAGGAGTCGGGCAGCTCGGTCTTGTAGATGTCCACGGAGAACGCGTTGAGCTGGCCGGCAGCCATCTCCTGGACGCTCACTCCCTTCTGGCGCATCAGCAGACCGTCAACCCACACGTCGAAGATCAATAGCTGCTCGGGTTGGCCATCCTGGTCCAGACCCGTGTGGTACCACAGCACTTCGATGAGGTTGGTGTTGCCAGGAAGGATTGTCTTGGGCTGCGCCCAGCAGGACACATTCAGCAAGATTGTTAAAGCAGTGATTGTTAAGCGTTTCATTTCGACCTCCTTGCACGTAATAAAGCGCACATCGTTTTGATTAATCCCTTTCGCATCCACCAAGGGAAAAACACAGTAATTTTTACGGTGAAAAATAGTATAAACAGCTGGGCATCTACCCACCCGCACGCCAATCCCCTTCTGCGATCGGTGAATCCAACAATGTATTTCTCGTCCAATGCCATAAAATTGGCTCGAAAATCTATGACAAATATGTTCTGCCAGCATATTCCAATACTACGAAATAAGCCGCTCCTGCTCTTATGCTTTTCAATGTGGATCATATCTCCTCCTTTCTGGGGATTCTGGGGTCTGCTATTTCCAGATCATCAAGACCGAGACGTCCCAATAAATACTGCTCGTCTCCGCATCCATAACCATCGCAATTAAAGTTTGGCGGTTCAACCCAGAATGCTCCTGGATAAACCTTGGATTTTCTTATTGTTCCGTCATCATCATCATACGGAAAGCTCATGAACCTTATAAAATCACCGACTCGGATATGTTTTCCATTCCTATCCTTCACGCCAGTTTTCTTCCTGAACAGCCTTATAAATGATCTCATGCTTCCTCCTTTTCAACCAACCGAACCATTGCCAGTGGGTACATTTCGATGATTTCACCCTCTCTCGGACCCTCGGCAAACTTAACTTCTCTCCATCCGTACCACCTTCGATTTTCCCTATTACGGCAATATCCCCTTGTAATTGCTATTGCCCCGTCTTTGCTGTCATCACCCGACTTGGCCTGGATTCGAATATATTTCCCTCTTGGAACGAGCGTCAAGGGCACATAGGGCTGATCTGTGTTAAGTGGAAATGTCATCTCGCCTCCTTAAAAACCTACTTTTTTACCCCCTTTTTCTGGGTTAAAAACCTCCTTTACCTACTTTTTCAAGCGAAATCCGCTCCTTCCCCCCTCGGCGGAACCGTTTCTCCCTCGTACCCATAGCCGTAGTCACCCCTCCTCTCTCCTGGAAGCGGAGGCAGGGGACGCCACCGGCACTCCACCACGCAGGCGTATCGCACCAGGTCCGGAAAGTCCTTGCCGATCTCCCGCACATTTATGGCAAGGTCTTTCTTCTCTGCCAGTTTTCCCGTGGGTTCCGGCTCATACGAGTAGTTCCTCATACCCCAGTCCACGTTATAGCAGATATGATCGATGAGAAGGGGAAAGTCTCCGTCCTTGGTGGGTTTGAGCCATTCCTTAACGACAGCGTGACCCGTGTTTCGGTCGTCGATAGCGTCGACGATGAAAGACCTGGGCCGTTTCTGCCTTCGAAATTCCTTCTCATACTCCTCGTACAGCATCAGCCCTGACACGCTGTTGGGCTTCTTGCCGTAGTTAGGATCGATGATCGCCTGAACCCGGTCTTTCGGTATCTTCAACGCCTCTTCAATCTCGATCCAGAACCGGACAAAATCTTCCAGCACGTAGGGATCGGAGCTCTTGATATCCTTGAACAGCCGGCCCTGGTAAGCTGAATCGTGGATCGACGGCCACTCCCTGATCACCCGCTTCCTGTTCCAACGATCGATGCGTATCCAGATCGCGGCCGGCGGTCTCCGATCGTGGGGATCCAGGACGAACTGGTACACGTACTGCCTGGTGTCGCGGGGATGTATCAGCTTGACGAAATGCTTTTTCGTGCTGTAGGTCTTATAGACCAGGCCGGAGAGATACTGGAACTTCCCGTTCTCCCTGGCCTCCCGCTCGTCAGGATCGAAATTCTTAACCATGAATGATATGTCAGATTTGTGCAGACATCCCTTGGGGTGCACGCCGAACCTGCCCAGGTCCCACTGTCCCGACGTCTCGATGCAGTTCTCCCATACCGACACGGTCTGGTGATACTTGTCCTTGTCCTCGGACATGCGGTCGATGATATCATCCACGAACCAGGACGCAGAGAACAGGGGCGTGGCAGGTATGATGATAATCCCGCCCTTTCTCAGGCGGGAGATGGCAGCCCTGAACATGGCCTGGGGCGGAGGCTCGTCGAAGATCACGATGGACACGTTGGCTGTCTCGAACGTCTTGATGTCCTGATCCACGGTCTTGAACGATAGGCGCCAGTCCGTGCCCTTGAAAAAGACCTCGGAGATATACGTCTTGCCGTCTTTCGAGTAATGCATCGACCTGGCAGGGATCCAGTTCAGGAACTCTTTCCAAATCTCCTTGAGCGAGTCCTTGTTGGACACGTACCAGATGTTGTGCGGCCAGTCGCGGGGAAAGTTCTTGTACAGGGGATAATCGAAAAAACCGGAGAAAACCTCTCCGGTCTGCACGTCACGGATGTCGTTGAAGATGTTTACGGGCCCGTAAACGATGTTGGCGATCATGTTGATCGTGGCCGTCGTCTTGCCCGTGCCGTTACCCGAGGTCATCAGGAAAATCCGTGTGTCCGGTACCTGGGTGCCTACCGCTCTGATGAAGTCGGCCTGGGGACGGTTGGGAAGGAAGAAAGCGAAAGGCTCCTTGCGCATACGCAAAAGGAGCCGATACTTATCTTGCAGGTTGAGTTGTGCAAGCTTAGGTACGAACAACGACCTCGTCTCCTATCAAGTCGTCCTCGTTTTCATACCAATCGATGCTCATGAAGTCGAAGGCGCCCCAAAACTCCTCAGGGCTTTGGCGCATGTACAGAATATCACCATAAGCGTCTCTCAATTCACGTCGAGCTGAGACGCTTTGCCTCCAGGCCCGCTTAATAAGCATCTATAAACATTCCATCAAAAACCTAAGCGCCATTGCGCCCAGCTGGGCTGCTTCTTCTCTCATCTGGTGTCGGTCCCTGCTAACCGGTTGCTTGAAAACCTCTCTTTCGAGCTCGATATATTCTTCTCGTATCACGGCGATTGCCTCATGCTCGTTTTTAAACCCTTCAGGAAATAGGCGCCTCGCCCTTTCAAGCTCCTGCTTAATTGCGTTAATTGCCGTTTGTTGTTCCATCGTCTATCTCCTCGATCCCGAGCTCTTTCCGCATCTCTTCCGGAGACTTGGGCGTCTCGCCCTTGCCGTCGTCACCTTCACCCTTCCACATGTTGAAGTACTGGCCGAGCTTGTCCAGGGCGCCCAGTTTGTCGTACAGCTTGAACTCCATGCCGTACTGTGTCTCTCTGACGGACTGGACGGCTGCGAATATCTTGCGCTTGATCTTAGGGGGAATGTGCTCGAAATCTTTCATCTTCACGCCGGATAAAAACACCGTGGCCACGTGCTCATTCTTGCCTTTTCCCCGAGTCCAGACCACTTCCCGCTCCTCCGGCTCGATGTAATCCAGGATGTTCGAGAAGCCGATGGCGCTAAGTTCCTGAACGATATCGTCTTGCTCGATCTTGTTGCGCTTCGCGATCTGTTCTGAGAGGAAATCGACGCGTAATCGAACGTTAACAAACGTTAACAGACGACATCCTTGTTCCTTGGCCGTCCTCTCGGAGTATCCCGCCCTGATCGCTGCCTGGGCCTGGTTCCAGTCCTTGACAAATTCCTGGCAGAATGCTTCCCTTTTCCCCGTTTTGAGCGGCTGACTCCCGGGTGCTGCCGTGTCATTTGATGTTTTATCCATGGGTAGACCTTGTTTTTAAAAACAATCTCCGGCTTTTCATAATTTCACGATACCTTTCTTTGTCAATAACAACCAATTTTACGCT
>Ga0180431_10007482_pt1 | contig 12706 bp, 6 predicted proteins | sample SS_ome_11_FD_132459 | JGI IMG/M metagenome (GOLD analysis project Ga0180431, IMG submission 132459) | Hypersaline lake sediment archaeal communities from the Salton Sea, California, USA - SS_1_MS_1 metaG | ecosystem: Environmental > Aquatic > Non-marine Saline and Alkaline > Hypersaline >... | reverse complement strand
TGAACGCGTCGGGCCTCGGCGTAGGCCTCATCGAAGCTGTCGCCATGCAGGACGACCTCGCCGCCATAGTAGCGCGTCCGCTCGACCTTGAGAAACGGGGTATTGTGCGGCATGTAGATACGCGCGGGGATACCGAGCGCCGTCGCCGCCGCCGCCACGCCCTGGGAGTGATTCCCGGCCGAGGCGGCGATGACACCGGTCTCCCGAGCGGTATTCGGAAGCTGGGCGATGCAGTTAGCCGCCCCGCGAATCTTGAAAGCACCGGTGTACTGCAGATTCTCCAGCTTGAGATAGACCTGCCGGCCGCAGGTGTCGCAGGCCCGTTCACAGGGCATCACCGGCGTCACCCGGGCGATGCCGGCGATCCGCTGGGCAGCGGCCTCGATTTGGTCGAGAGGTATCATAGGGTTGTCCCCCAGGCGGAGCCGGCCTCGAAGCTAGGGCTACTCGCGTTGCCCTCTGCAGACGAAAAGGAACTCGCAGAAGGTGTCGCCCCCACACCGGCGACAGGGCAAAGAGAACTCGTAGCACCCGCCGAACTCCTCAGCCCACACCCGGCCCTCCGCCGTGCACACATGCTCCCCGATCTGCGTGGCCAAATGCTCCCGGCCCGAGCGCCTCATATTCTCCAGCCATAGGCAACGATGGACGCGCGCCCGCACTCTAGTATCGTCCACGATGACCTGGTACTCGTGCCCGTCAGCTTCCAACTTGAGGCCGAAACAAGCGGCCAAGTCGCCGGCAGCGTCACCGTCAATGTCCAGTAAGGCTCGCGCCCGCCGCGCCTGGATCTTGGGCATGACCTCCCAGACCTGCCGGTCCAACTCCAGCGCCGTGCCGAAGTCCTCCGCCTCCTCCACCTTCACAAACCATAGGCCATCCACCGCCGTGTAGGAGCGACGCAGGTAGTCCGCAACGATACGGTCGGAGTACTGGGGCCGAGACGCTTTACTCATCTGTTCATTCGCCGCCGGGTGCAGTGACTGTGAACTCGGCGGTGCCCGAGACTCCCGTGGCGACGTCAGTGGCCCGGATCTGCCAGGTGCCGGGCGTGTCATTCAGCGCTAAATCGAACTCCGCCTCGCCGGAGCCATCATGGGCCGTAATCTGGGTCCCATAGTACTCCCTCAGGCCGTTGGGGTTGCTGACCTGTACGCGGAACACGTGCATGCCAGGCTCCGGCCCGTTAGTCTCCACCCGCACGCGGTAGGAAACGCGCTCGCCGGGCTGCTTGCTCTTAGCGCGGGGGATCACCGAGACCGCAGTCACCTGGTAGGGCAACAGTGAGTAGAGTTGGCAGTAGCCCTCCGGCATCAACTTCTCGGCGCGGTCGCTTCTGCCCAGGTACTCCCCAGCCCGCAAATCATACAGGTGTGCCTGCTGGGGGAACTTAACCTGCATAAGCGAATGGCGGTGCGGTGCCTCGCCGGTTGCGGCACTGCCCGGCCCGCCGCCGGTCAAGACCACTCCGGTCTCGCGCAGCAGGCCGACATAACTGGCCTCGCCGCTGTAATAGCGCGCGACATAGTAGCGATCAGCATCAGGAGCAATAATCTGGGTGAAAGGCTCCACTCCCGCTAGGTCGAGCACCTCGGCAAGCAGCTCGCGCAGCGGATGATGCAGCCCCAGACTGCGACGCCGACCATAGCTGTCCATGAAGAAATTGAGCAATACCGCCTTGCCCTTGCCGACATTGCGCGCGATCAGCACCGGCGTATCGGCCATCTGCCCCAGCGCGGTGCCGCTGGTGACCTTGATCATGGTGTCGCCGGAGAGGTCCTGGAAGGTTATGGGCGTGGGATCACACTCGCCCAGGGTCTCGGTGAATACGGCCTCACCATCCAGACGCCGGGCCTTGGGGTTGACCTCGGTGCGCTCGATGCCGAAGAGCTCGTCAAGCGCTCCGGTGGCCCGGGGGGCGCAATGCTCGTCCATCAAGCCGGTCCGGGCATCGGCAATGAGCACTCCGCCGGCCTCAACATACTCCTTCATCTGCTGCGCTTCCTTGTCGGAGATCGCTACGGAGTATGGCAGGACAAAGGCCCGAGGCATCAGCTTGGTGAGCTGGCCGTCCTCAAGCTGGGCGTAGGCGAGAAACTTCATCTGCAGGGCGCCGTCCTCGATGGCTTTGCTCCAGCCGGCGCGGTTGTCGTTGAAGATCGGCTCGCCACCGGTGATGAAGGCGGCATGGATGCTGGGGTGCGAGTAATGCAGGTACACGTCGGTGGCACGGGCCTCACAGTCGTGCAGGAGCCGGGCCAGGCCGTTGCGCATCTCAAGGATGTGCAGGCGGCCCTCGGCAGCGGTCTGCGTGTAAGTGTAATCCGGCTTTATCAGCGAGGCGCAGGAAAAGTACATGGCGCCGGCATTGTCATTGAGCAACCTGCGCCAGAGCTGGTGGGCAAGCTGCGGGTCGGTGGCGCCATAGCCCCACCAGGGGGCGGCCAGCATATCGTGGAAGGAGCGGTGCATCTCGCCGGTGTTCTGGTGATCGTAGGCCTGGATGAAGTCGAAGGCATCGGTGAGACGCCACCAGTCGTAGCCGCCATAGGCCGAGGCCGCCTGGCTGCCGGAGGTGCCGAGGCGCGCGCCGGGATCGTGGCTCTCGAGGGTGTCGTCCATCCAGCGTAAAAAGTCGGCGAAGGTAATCTCCATGAAGGTGCGATGGTCGGCCCAGGGCGCGTAGTTGGCGCGCTCGCCGACTTCGTCAGCCGTCATCGGCATGACCTCGCCCCAGGTGGCGAAAGCGGTGTCCCACTCGGCATTGAGGGCCGCGAGGGTGGGATACTGCTGCTGGAGCCATTGGCGGAACTTCTCCAGACAGCCGGGCGTGAAATCGTAGTCGAAGGGCGTGGTGTAATGGGTGACGGAAAGCTCATCGCCACAGACATAGCCGATCGGGCGGTACTTGGCGACAGCGGCAGCGATCTTCTCGATCTTGCCCCCAACATGCTCGCGGGTGTCATCGGCGTTGAGGCACCAGGGGCGCTGCAGGTATTTTTTGTCATGGGTGCGCACGTACTCATCTTTCTGCTCGGAGAAGCTCAGGTGGTCCTTGCGGGCTCGGTGACCTACACTCAGCACCCCGGCGGCAACGCCCATGACCATTGACTGCAAGCCGGCCTCAAAGGCACTGCGCTGCTCGCCGTCGAGTAGCCAATCGCCACTCGTCGTAACCGCGTCCATGCCGGCGTTTTTCACCAAGTCGGCCTTTACTTGCTGCAGGTACTCACAGGAATAGGCACCGGCCGGACTGCCCCACAGGCCGCTGCGGAAGGTAGTCCACTCGCGACTGGCCCAGGCCGGTGGCATGGTCAGTAGCTTCCGCTCAGCAGCGTCGAGGAGGCCGGCCTCGTCATGTAGCTCCAGACGTAATACCGCGGTAGTTGCCAGCGGCTCGGGGAGGCTGAAGCTCACATCACAATCGCCCGGTGCCGCAGCCGGCTGCTCGTGCCGCCAGACCACCCGGTCATATGCGTCAGTCAAAGTGGCAAGTAAGCGCACTTGAGCAGGGGCGTTCTCAGTGGCCGACAGCTTCACCTGGGCCGCGACTGTATCGCCACGGCAGTATATCTCATCAAGCACCTGCAGTTCGGCGATCTCGACGGGAGCCTGAACGTGCACCGGCACGGTCGCCCAGTTGACCCGGGCGCCTTGCTCCTTCGACACGATGATGTCAACCAGATGCAGCCCGCCGTAAAGCTCGGGCAGCAGGATGTCAAGCTCGCTCTCGCCCGCCGGGGCCGTGAAAGCCTTATCAAACCAGCGCACCGTATGGCCGTACTCATCGTTGATAGTGACGCGCGCGACGAGTTGGACAGCCTGGTCGGAGTTGGTCATCGCCAACTTGAGGGTCGGCTGGTCACCGGCTCTGGCCCGATAGGTTTCCTGATCGGTCGCCAGGGCGGTGAACTGGACCGACGGCTCCTTGTGGGCGGCCCAGGTCATGCACTTAGCCAGCAGACTGAAATAGTACTCCCAGTAGGCGAACTTGGTTGGGGCGAACTGGATCCAGGGCGTGAGGCCGTTGGAGTAAAAGCCGGGGCCCTGCCACGACGTGGCGTAACCCAGGCAGATGATGCGACCCTTACCCAGCTCCCGCGTCACCAGGAGTGGCCGGTTGCCGGCATTGACCAGGACCTCGCCAGTGGGCTTGTAGTAGCATGTGTCGGCAGGCGGGAGTTCATCCCACGGGATGCCGAGGGTCAGGTAGTGGTCGGCGACGGATTTCCATTGCTGTGGCGGACGTGATGCGGGCTCCGGTTTGGCGAAGGCCAGCACCTCCCAGAGCGCGTCGGAGCAGTTGTTCGGGTTGACCATGATTAGGCCGGTGCCGGCGCGGACCTTGTCAAGTATGGTCTCGACGATATCATCGGGGAAGACCTCCGCCCGGATCCCGCCAATCAAGATTACATCGAGGTCGCCCTGCAGATACTCCCGCAATATCTCCATAGTCTGGGCCCGGGCGCTCTCGCGCATTGAGTAAGGACTGCTTATGGTAGGCGCGATATAGTCCATGTCGAGGCGCTGGGCCAGCTCGATGGTCTCGCGACCCGTCAAAAGGTCGTTGAGGATCAGCGCTTTGAGAGGCCCGCCGGCATAGGGCTTGGCCCACTTGACATGTGGGGTGACGATCTCTTCAGAGGGAGGGACGTACTTGGGCGTGGCTCCCCGAGCGACGATCTTGTCCTCGAAGCGCTCGTCCTCGCGCCCCAGGCACTCCTGCAAAGGTGCGATCGCCACCTCACCGCTGGCTTCGCCCACGGTCAGCTCGGCGAAAAAGTCGGCGGCGAGTTGGTCACCATCAAGCGCCTCGGCGCGCAGCAGGTAGGTGCCCTGCCCGGGAAGCTGGAGGTTGAACTGCTGCTCGGCCACGCTTTCAGGGCTAAGCTCGGCGAGCGCGAGCGGCAGCTCGTTGACCTTACCGTCAGGGAGCCGCTGCCAGGTCATCTTGACCGTAGCCCCCCAGCTCTGCGGAGCAGTCAGTTTTAGCGTGACAGGTACGCCCGCCTGAGCTTGCTCTGAACTTACTTCCTCAGGGACGCTGATCTCGCCAACGACTTTTGCACCTGCGCCGGCCACTGATTTCAGCCCAGTGAAGGGCACAAGCCAGATGCTGGTTGTTGTGGAGCCGCCATTGGGGATCTCCTCCGAGCGAAAGGCCCACTCCATCAGTGCCACACCGCCGCGCATGTATTGGTAGAAGCACATCAGCTTGCGCCAGTCCATGATCGCCGCGACACCGGTGCCGCTTTCGCCCAGAGCCGCGCCCCAGCCGCGCACGACATCGTACCACCAATACTGCCCGGAGGCGCCGGCCCCGTAGGCAAGTGACTTGATGCCCTGCACGGTCGGCACATAGTAGGTCGTGGTCTCCTGGGGGACGCCGAGCTGGTTATGCCACCAGATGCCGGCGCGCTGCGGCCTCATGGCTTCATGGCCGATAGCCAGGGAGTAGTCGGCCCTCACCGTCGCACTGCCTGAGGTGAGACTGATGGTCTTCTCGAAGGTCATGCGGGTACCGATGCCGGTCGAGCCCCGGCAGCTAAGCGTCACCGCCGCGGTATCGGTCCCCGGCTGGAGCTTGTAGTCATACACGGCGCTGGTCCATTGTCTGTAGATGTCGCTGTTGGCGTAGTTCCATACCCGATCCACAAAGATGCAGCCATCGGTGGTGCCGGTAAGCTGCGTGTCGCTGGGCTTGTACAGGAAACGGTCAATGCGTCCGCCGAGGGTGGGCCGGAGCCGCAACTGCACAAAATCATTCTCCAGCACTAGTGCCGGCTCGCCCTGTACCTGGATCTCGGTGAGCTTGCACTCAGCCCATCCCGGCTCTGCGGCAAAAATGGCAACCAGCGACACCAAAAGCAGGGGACACAACATGCGAATGTTCACTATTCGACGCCTCCTTATCCCGAAGCGGGTAACGGAACCTTGATGGTAAACTCGACGACACTTGTGACGCCTGCGTACATGGTCTTGCCGGTCTTGGGGACACGCAGGCCGATGGAGCTATACCGCTCGCCCCAGCGCACACTGCTCACCGAACTGCCGGCATCTATCCACAGGTCGAACGGCCCGGCCGGGCAATCCACCTGCACCGTCCGTACCGCACCCTTTAGCTCCTCGAAAGGCGCATATTCCTTGCCTTCGCTGAAGGCGCCGTGCTGGCAGTGGGTTGTATAGTCGGCCCAGAAGGTCAGGTCGCGGAAGGTTTCGCCGGCGAGCGCCACGTAAATGGTCGGACTCCCGACGCGGCAAAAGCGCAGCCACTTGAACTCGTAGCGGGCCCTGAGTACGCCGTTGGGCGCGATCTCGATAGTCTGATGCAGCTCGTAAAGCGGCTCTCCGCCGCAGATCTCTTCACGGGCGGCGGTGCGGTTGATTGCGACAAAATAGCGGTCGCCGCGCTTCTCTGCCAGAATAGTGTCAGGCAGCGGGCCGATGCCACGCTCCTCACCGACTTCGCCCTGCACGGCGCGGACGCTCTTGCCGGTCCGGAAATCGCTGGGAGAGCTATAGAGAGCGATGAAGGAAACATACTCGGTGCCGCCGGCCTGCAGGGACCCTATGCGCCCACTGCTGTGGACGGTGACCGCAAAAGCCTCGCTGCCGATGGTTACCGCCTGGTCACTGCTCTTGAGCATGCGCAGGTCGAGCTCGGCGGCCCGGGCGGTACAGGCCACGCTGACCAACGCTACCAGTGCCGACAAGATGCGTGTCATAGTGAACCTCCCCGGACGTTGCAGTAAACGCCAAAGCTCAGTCCCAGGCCAGGATCTGGTTGCTTGCGTCCATTACTTTGATGGTGGCGTAATGGCCCACCTTGGGACCATTCGGCAGCTCCGGACAGGCCTCAACCGCGGTCTGGATGACAAACTCGGCCCAGTCCGGGACATTCCATGCGACGAAAGCTAGATTGAAAGCCTCGATTGCAGGCCTGTCAGATGAGAAATCCGGCAGCAATATCGGGCCGGTATCTACCTGGAAACAGGGCGGCGCCTCGTGCACGTTCATGGTCTTTACGGGATACTCGATGAGGGCGCGCTTGGTGCCGTCTTCACTCCGGAGCTCGGTGCGAGCAATCAGTAGCCTGCCGGCCAGCGTCGCGGCGACGACGGCTGCAGCGTCGCGGCAGACCTCGGCCTCGACCAGCCTGACGGCGATCTTGACCTCTTCGAAGCGGTCCGGGATAGCGCCGGCGTCCATTGCCTCGGCGTCGTAAGGCAGACCCACCCGATGGAGACGGTACTCACTCTTGGAGAAAATGCCGCAGAAGTCGTAGTTGGGGTCGCAAAACAACTCCTGCTTGGCATAGGTGTGCTCGGACTTGCAGGAGGCGACCAGCAGGAACTCCTCGGTGGTGCCATCGGCGGTCAGCTCGCAGCGCGCCTCGACCTGAATACGGGCGTTGTTGGCGCGGTTAAAGGTCACAAAGGTGACGAAGCTACGAGCAAAGTCGCAGACGTGCATAGCGTCCCGTCTCCCGTTCCGTTGTCTCGCCCAGCGAGATCACCAGGCGGCTGCAACCAGCCCGCAGCATGTCCCATTTCTCCCGGCCTACCACAAATCCCTTTTATCCGGCAGGAATCATTCGGCATGTACTGAATGTATAGCTAAGCACGTTGCTCCGGAGTGGCCGTGACCCGGCCAGAGTGCTAGTGCCGGCCGTCGCCGGTCCCGGACAGGCCCCCGGGAAGCAACGGTAACGGCCACGAGGTCGCGCAGAATGCTCGACCCACGGGATGCAAGATGTCAGCGAGGTCGGTATCACTCCTATGCAACGCCAAGCTAGCCAACCATAACCAGTCCAACCCGCCCTGGCTTCAGCGTTGCGGCGTCCTTACCAGCAGCGGCAGCGAAGACTAGGCGATGATACAGGAGGGAATACGCAAATGAATCCGAAAAGTGCCGAACGCCCCCAAGTCAAGCCGCCTTCGCGGTGGCTGCTGTACGCCCTGGGACTGGCCGCGATTTTCATCGTCTCATTTCTGGCTTCCCCCAACCGTCTCCTGCACCAGTTCGAGCTAAAGAGCATTGATGCGCGCTTCCAGGCGCGCGGCCAACGGCCCGCCGGGGACAAAGTCGCGCTGGTGCTGATTGATGACGCCTGCCTACAGAGACTGGGTCAATGGCCGTGGCGGGAACGCAGCCGGCACGCGCAACTAATCCGCGAGCTGAACAAGGCCGGGGCCAAGGTGATAGCCTTCGATGTGCTGTTTGCCGAGAAAGCGGACGCCCAGGAGGATGCGGCCCTGGCCCAGGCGATCAAGCAGGCGGGGAACGTGGTACTGGCCGCCTTTGTGCCCGGGGATGGTGTGTACGTTGATGCGGAACACACCAAGCTGCTGGCCAAGTCTGCAATCACCCCGCGAGAGGTCCTCAACCGCCAACGGGCGCGGGAGGTGCGGATCCTTCAAGGGCCGATACCTTCCCTGATACAGGTTGCCGATATCGGGCTGGCGATGGCAGCACCTGACAAAGACGGCACCTTCAGACACGCGCTGGTGGCAGCCTACAGCGAGGCCGACCAGAAGCTCTATCCGCAACTGTCGGTAGCAGCCGCCCAAAAGGCCCTCGGCCTCAGCGATGACGACATCAGCATTGACTTCGCTAAGGGGATGCACTTCGGAAACAGCACCTTCGTGCCATTCGACGAACATGGTCGCGCGATGGTCAACTTTGCCGGCGGCAGCAAGGCCCGGCCCCACTACTCGTACCTCGATGTGTATCAGGGCGGCCTGTCGCCTGGTGAGATGGGCGACAAGGTGGTCCTGGTCGGCATCGGCGCCAGCGGGCTATATGACGTGCATGCCAACCCCTTCGTTCCCGACTTCCTGGGGCCGGAGTTCAACGCCGATTTCATCGAGAACCTGCTGGACAATAACTTCCTGCGCAAGGTCTCATCCGCCACCAATACTTTCCTGCTGCTACTGCTGGGCCTGGTGGTCACCTATATCGCCGCGACGCTGCGGCCAATCACCGCAGCCGGCGTGTCAGCAGCGGCAATCGTGGTGTTCGTAGGGGCAGCAATCTACGCGTTTCTGGCAAACGGCGTGGTGGTCGGGATAGTGGGGCCGACCACCGCCGGGGTGCTGGCCTACACGCTGATTACGCTGCGGCGGCTCACCTCTGAGGAACGCAGCCGCGCACGCCTACGCAAGCAGTTCTCGGCCTACGCGCCGCCGGAAGTGGTCGAACAGATTGACAGCGGTGTAATGCTCGAGAAGATGGAGGGGGTTGAGGACGAGATTACCGTGCTGTTTTCGGATATTCGCGGCTTCACCTCAATCGGGTCAACCATGGAGCCACGGCGGCTGGTGAGATTCTTGAATCTGTATTTTACGGCGATGACCGAAGTGGTATTTGACTATGGGGGGACGGTTGACAAGTTCATCGGCGACGGGCTGCTGGTGCTGTACAACGCCGTGGTCGAGCAGCCGGACCATGCCAAACGTGCCGTCTTTACAGCTCTGGAGATGCAGGAGCGGCTCAAGCGGCTGAATCACGAATGGGCCGATGAAGGCTTCCCCGAGATTCGCATAGGAGTCGGCGTACACACCGGCAAGGCGGTTGTGGGCAATCTCGGCCCGGAGATGCGCAGGGACTATACGGCCATCGGCAGCACCGTGAGCCTGGCCTCCCGTACCGAGGGCCTGACGAAGGACTTCGGGGTAGGAGTGATCGTCACCCAGGATACGCTCGATCAGCTTGAAGGGCTGGTGGAAGTCAAGGCCTTGGGTGCAATCGAGGTAAGAGGAATACCAGAACCGGTGGAAATGTACGAGGTGCTTGGGTTTAAGAGTGACGGAACTAGCGCTGAAAGCGGGCTAGAGACCTAATATTGCCATGTGGGACCCCTGTAGGCCAAGAAAGGTGGCGAAAAGAGCCAGTTTAAACTACTCAAGTGCGGCAAGATTCTCGCTCTTAGCTCTTGACAGCCTTAATTCAGAGGTATAAACTGGTATAAACTAGGAGCCAAGACTGCCAGGAGACGAACCTATGGAGAAGAAGGACGTAGCGATGACTGTACGCGAGGCTGCCAGTGAACTGGGCGTCAGCGTACAGTATATATACCAATTGATGCGAGCGCGACCGGGCGAGGAGCCGAAGCTGCAGCAGTGGGAGCCGCCCGTGCGCGGCGATCGTACCATCTATGTCACGATAGCCAGTGTTGAACAGTTGAAACGCGAGCGAGCTGGAGAGGCAACGGAGCCAAGAGCAGGGGGAACCCAAATGAACAAGATAACATGTGAGCGGTGTGGTTACGAGAATGACCCGGGAGCCCGCGTCTGCGCCAAGTGCTATGCGCGTCTCAGCGAGCTGTCCCGAGCCAAGGGGACCGTCGGATTGCGCGCCCGCTTAGCCACCATCCCCGTAGGCAAGTTCGTGCCGTTCGGACTAATCGCCGTGTTCCTGATCCTTCTCGCCTCCTTATCTCCCGACCAACAAACCTTCCACAACCTCTTCATCCAGTTCGGGCTGCTCGGCCTGGTGGCATTGGGCGTCACCTTCCCGCTGACTAAAGGCCACTACGATCTGTCCTGCGGCCCGGTGGCGGGTCTGGCCGCATGTGCAACCATCCTGGCTACCCACAGCGAGCCGATACTCACCCTGCCGGTGGGCGTAACCGCGGCCCTGGTGGGTATCGTCGTCGGTCTGGCGGCCGGCCTCATCAACGGCATCATCATCGGCTGGAGTCGACTGCCTTCGGCTATGTTCACCATCATCATGGCGGTAGTAGCTACGGAACTGACCCACACGATCGCCTCACGTCGCGAACTGGTGGTTGCCGACCCGGCCTTCCAGGCGGTCGGTGAGGCGGAGTTCCTGGGCATTCCGGCGGCCCTGCTACTGCTGGCGGCCGCGGCACTGGTGGCAATGCTGCTGTGGGGGCGCGAGACCTTCTGGCCCTTAAGTAAGGTCTCGAGCCGCAAATGGATCGTGCGCCTGACCCGGCCGTCCAACATTATGTGGTCATTCGCCGTATCGGGGCTGCTGGGAGGCCTGGCCGGCGTATTCATTGCCGGTTGCGGATTGCCTGTAACCTCGCCTATGGGGCAAGCCACCTGGATCCTGGCACCGCTTACGGCCGCGATTCTGGGCGGCGGCGTAGTGATCGCCGGCATGGGCGGTACCGGCACAGCCCTGCTCGGCGCTGCCGCGCTGACCCTCATCGGCTCCTTCCTCAACAAGCTACACATGCCCATCGCCGGCCCGGTGGCTGAGGGCCTCATTCTGTTCGTGATGCTCGCCAGTGGCAGGATCCTGAGCCTGACCTGGTACGAAATCCAGGAGTTGCGACGGGGCAATCTACTGGGCATCCCCGGAGCTCAGCGGCTGCCGCAACTGCTGTTCCACAGCAGGTATTCGCGCGCGATATGGGCCGCCAGTACAATCCTGATCGCCCTGCTGGCCTACGGCTATGTGGCCTATTTCGGCGCGCTATACGTGCCGGATGACGCGGTTGCCATCGTCTCCTACAAAGGCACCGTCCAGGTCCTGGAAGCCCGGCCGGAGCGCGAGCCGCTTCCCCGAACCGTCAAAGTCGGCCTGTTACTCAAGCGCGGTGACATCGTCAAAACGGGTGCCAATTCCGAGTGCTTACTACGCATGAGCGACGAGACGCAGCTACAGCTAAGCCCCAGCACCAGCTTACAGGTATCGCACATCGCCCAAGAAGATGATGGCAGCCGTGATGTTCGGATGCGAGTCGGTGTCGGTCGTCTGTGGGCCAATGTGAAGCAATTGGTGACGCAGGAATCCAAATTCGAAGTGGAGACGCCGCTGCTGACCGTGGCCGTCCGCGGCACGCTGTTTGAGGTGGAGGTAAGCCAGAAGACGGCCAAACTCGGCGTGCTGGAGGGGACAATCAGCCTATTCCGCCTCTTTACCGGCACTGACGAATACGGCAACCTTTTCGAGAGACGCGAGTACGGCAAACTCCTGGGCGGCGAGGGCTTGATAACCTATGAAGATTTGCCGATGGGTACGCCGCACCCGCTTCCCGAGTTCCAGCGCAACCGCATGCGCAGCATAGCCACCAGCGCTGCCTCCGAACTGAGCAGTGCATTCTACGGGCCTAGATTCCTTAAGGCGCTCGGCGGACTGGCGCTGCTGTGCATCTCGATCTACCTGATCATCCTGTACGCCGGCGCCACCCCGGCCAGAGTCGTGATGCCCGAGGATGTTGAAGAGGCGACCAGGCGACTTGAGGCGACCCGGACTCGTACCGCCGACGATTCGCCGCGGTCGGTGGCGCTCGCCCAGATGCACCTGCAAGTGGGCAATAGAGAGGCCGCGCGCGATGAACTCGAGAAGATCGTGGCTGCCGATCCCGAGAGCGAATACGGCCAGTGGGCGCAACGCATGCTCGGTACGTTGACCGACAAAACCGAGCCCGAAGGCGACAACGATGCCGGGAGCCAAGAGCGCTAGGGCTTACTCTCAGGCCCGGTGAGCGCCAACCGACCAAATAACCTGCCACCTCTACTGATTGAGGTGACAGGTTTTGGCTTTATACTCGAAGTTGCTCCGGAACCATGCCACAGGTTTTCGCGGTACAATGATGCCGGTGAGTTTGATGTACCGTTGTCAAACATAGTTTACACTTTGGGTTTGGCAGTAGTGTTGTAGCTGCTGTACGGGTGTGTTCCAGTTTAGGCTGCCGTGAGGGCGGCGATGGTTGTAGTAAGTGACCCAGGCG
>Ga0180431_10007481_pt1 | contig 12707 bp, 8 predicted proteins | sample SS_ome_11_FD_132459 | JGI IMG/M metagenome (GOLD analysis project Ga0180431, IMG submission 132459) | Hypersaline lake sediment archaeal communities from the Salton Sea, California, USA - SS_1_MS_1 metaG | ecosystem: Environmental > Aquatic > Non-marine Saline and Alkaline > Hypersaline >... | reverse complement strand
CGGGAAAGGTTTATGCTTTGGATATACATCCACTCGCCATCGAGCAAGTTCAGAACAGTGCTTCCAAGAAAGGTCTGAAAAATATAGAAACCATTTGTTCCGATTGCGAGACAAAGCTGCCGGACAATAGCGTCGATGCGGTTTTGTTATACGACACCTTTCATGATTTAAGTGACTCGAACAAGATTTTAAAAGAGTTGCATCGTGTGTTGAAACCGGACGGTATTATGTCTTTCAGCGATCACCACATGAAAGAAAGTGATATACTGTCCAAGGTCACGGATAGCGGATTTTTCAGGTTATCGGATAAAGGTAAATGGACATATAGTTTCCTGAGAAGTTAATAAAATTCAGGTTAAAGGCTGTTATGCAACCTCAAAATGACGGTATAACAGAAAAGGTAATTTGAAATGAACAGACACGGATTCCTGATTCGAACTTTGAGTGTTATCCTGTTAGTGGTTTCTTTCCATATATTGGGAATGCAACTATTGCTTTTCTTTGTGGTTAGTCCGCCGCTCAATGAGATTCCGACTATCCTCACCACCCCATTGCCGCTGGCAACAACTCTTGTAGGTACTTATATTGTAATTTTTATTTTTTATTCCCGCCCTGTTTTTCTTTTTCTGAGGGCCGAGAAAAAAGGTGAAAAACCGAGTGAAAGCCAGGTGCAATCCGCTCAGGATCGGTGCATTAACCTCGCCTATTTCTTGGCCGCTCTTTCTTTTCCGGCATACATCATAGGAGGGACCGGGGGGGCTTGGGTGGTCGGTCGGGAACTTGGTTGGCCTTCAGGTGTAGTTTATTATGGATTATTAGGGGGCATTATCGCCGGGCTCCTGACAATTCCCATGGCCATTTATGCCGCCGGCTGGGCAGTGAAACCGGTTCTCGAGCGGACCATGACCGTAATTCCCGGTCTCGATACGGCAAGGACGGCGGGTTTAAAATTATCACTGCGAAAAAAGTTCATAATGATTGTGATGGTCATGGTGGTGGGTATTACCGGTTACGCCGTAATTCTGGGTTACGGTCAGGCCGACGCAGTGCTCAAGAATATGGAGGAAATGGAACAGCTCCTGCCTACCTCGATTGCCGCAGAGCTTATTGGCGAGGTTGAACGTGCCGGCGATCCCGGTGTCAGGTCATCCCGACACTTCAAGTCGCGAATGGGCAGCCTCAAAACTTTTTTCATCTCTTTTATGATAGTTATTTCAGCGCTTGCTTTTTTTGTCAGCTATGTCGCCGCCGGAGAAACAACAAGACCGGTCGAGGCCCTCCGGACCATTGCCGAGCGGGTGGGGCAGGGGCATTATGACGAGCCGGCCCGGATTATCAGTAATGACGAGTTTGCAGAATTGGGAGGAACTTTCAACCGGATGATGGAAACGATTAACAAGCAGATGAAGACCATGGAGTCGGTTGTGAAAAGCCTTCGGGGAGGAGTCCGGCGGATCGACGAAACGACGAACACGATTCTCGCAGTGAGCGCCGAACAGTCTTCCGGCTCCACCGAACAGGCTGTGGCGGCAGAGGAGGCATCTTCCATTGCCGAGGAAATCGTGGCCGCCGCCCGGCAGATAGCGGACGGAGCAAAGATGGTGGAAGAAGTTGCAGCTTCCACTCTTTCCGCCTGTCGGGACGGTGAAGAAAAGCTGGATCAAGCCCAAGGCGGATTTCGGGGCATCGCGCAGCAGGTGGAAGCTATAGGAGGCGCCATGAAAGAACTGGAGGACAAATTCCGGGAAACTTATAAGATCATGGAATTGATAGAGGGTATCGCCGATCAGACGAAGATTTTGTCGCTTAACGCCGGTCTGGAAGCTGTCGGAGCCGGAATCGCGGGTCAGAGGTTTATGGTGGTGGCACAGGCCACACAGAGGTTGGCAGTAAAATCTTCGGAAGCGGCTAAAGATATAAGAAATCTGGTCGAAACCATACAGGAAAGCACCATGGAAGCAACGAAGGTGTCGGAGAAGGGGAAAGAAAAGGTTATCGCAGGAGGCCGGGCCATCGGGGAGGTGACGGAAGCGTTAAAGAATATTTACTCCTTTGCCGATTCCACATCATCAACGGTCAGCGAAATTACACTATCCACTCAGCAGCAGACCACCGCATCCGAACAACTCGCAAGAGCCGTCACAGAAGTTCTCGAGATAGCCAGGAAAGTCGAGGAGGGCGCCAAAGGGATCGAAACCTCCATAGCAGACCTCCGAAACTTCGCAGAGTCGCTGCGCGCGTCAGCTAAAGTTGACGAAGGCGAAGCCGCTTATACTGCATAATTTGCTGAAAATGTCTCCCGCCGAACTAAAATTCCAAACTGATCTTCCAGAACCAGTAGGCATAAAACACAAATAGGCCGAGGTAGACTACGGAAGCTATGATCAAATAAGATGTAAGAGATTTTTGCTCTTTTTTTAAGGCGTCTTTTGGGGAAAATCTGCTGAAACAATACCCCAGGCCGGCCGACATGAACCAGAGAATTGACAAATAAAAAATAATCCCAGATTGTGTCTTGTTTTACAAGAGGAATTGAATGCTCATAAGAGTCGGTTCGGGCCTTTTTTTCGGTGTCGGCACCCCTCTGAAATTATGCGGGTTGACTTAAGCAATAATTATTGTATAATACGTGGTGTTGTCAGCCGGATGACATCCCGGTTGTGGCTAATAGCTGGAGAAAGGAAGACGAGAGGTAAGGAGATGAACATTTTCATAGGTAATTTGAGTTATGCCTCGGATGAGGACGCCGTTCGTTCACTATTCGAATCGCACGGCGAGATTGCGTCCGTAAAGATTATCACAGATCGGAATACGGGGCGTTCTCGAGGTTTCGGTTTTGTCGAAATGCCGAACGATGAAGAGGCGAAAGCCGCAATCGCGGAGTTGGACGGCAAAGAGCTTGACGGGCGTGCACTCAAAGTAAACGAGGCTCGTCCCAAGACGGATCGCCCTCCCAGAGAACGTCGCTGGTAATCCAGCCGTTGTAGGTCATAGACCTGTCCCTCGCAAATATTCGGTTTCCACTGATTGTGTGAGGTAAGTGGTTCCCTCCCCGGGTTTCGAATCTTCGATTTGAAATCGAAGGGAGTGGTTTGTCCATGAGTACTGTTATTTTCCGAAGCCTTCCCTGGTTCGGAGCTTCACCTCGCCGACATTTATCCTGACCCCTTCTTCCTGTAGGAACCGGCGAATAATTTTCTCGATCTTGATTCGGTCGAGGTCGGAGTATTGATCCTGCACCATAGCGGTAAAAGCGTCGAGGCGCGCTATCATGTCCTGGAGTTGGGAGGCGGTTTCAGTCATCCTCTCGAAAATTTTACTTATTTCTTTCTTTTTATCTTCCGGCAGATCTCGTAATTTCCGGGCCATGTCTTCGAGGTCGGTTAACAGTCGGTTTGCTCGCCTGAGCACGGGAGTGGCTTCCCTGACGAGCCGGCGTATGTCTGCAAGGGTGGGCCTTAAATCCCACCGCAACTGGTGCGTGATTATCTCGAGGTCCTCGGTTATATTGTCGGCGCGACGCAACATACGCCGCAACGTATTGATGTCCTCGGAACTCATCTTCGAGGTCAGCTCGCTCAACAGCTCTGCGGCCTGCATCAGGGCTTCGGTGGCTTTTTGTATTCCATCGCGATTTTTCTCCAATATTTCCGCCACGTCCCCGAACACTCCCATTCCCTGGCTGATCATCTGATCGAATCTCGGCGGATCCGTTCCTCTGACGACCTGAAACGGCTGTATCTCGGGGGAAGGCGCAGTGCCGGGAGTTATCTCGATATACCTTTCGCCGATTATCCCCGCCTGGTTGATGAAAAACTTCGAATCGGCGCGCACTCTGTGCCTGACGGTGCGGGAGATGTTCAACTTGAGCTTCAAAGATACGTCTTTATCGCTTGGGGCGGTTTTAGGCGGCGGCAAAAACTCGATGTGAGTTACCTTACCTACCTTGATGCCGCTCAACCTGACAGGCGTACCCAACTCGACGCCGCCGGCGAAGTTGTATTCGACGTAAACGTTGTAAGTGCGACCTATCGGCGTATAATCTCCCAGCAGCCATAAAAATACGCCCCCAAGCGCCAACGCCGCGAAAACGAGTGCCCCCACCTTAATCTCGGTCGAATATTCTTTCAGCATGGTTACTCCATTTTAGCTCGAAGACAAAAAAAATCAATGAAAACTCACATAATTTGTTTATTTGTTAACCTACCATTTTGGCGGAGCCGGTTAAAAGGAAGTCGAGTATAATAATTGTGAGAATCGAGTAAACCACCGCCTTTGTAGTAGCCATCCCCACCCCTTGCGCTCCGCCTTGTGCCTTAAAACCGTAATAGCAACTTATTATCGGAACTGCCATACCGAAGAAAAAGGCTTTCTTAAGAACGACAAATAAATCGCCCGGATCGGTGAAACGCTTCACCATGTCGATGAAGCTTAAAAAGTTGTGCAGATCCATACAAAACAGATAGCAGAATAACAAGCTGATGGCCAGCCCCATGATCGCCAGCACTTCCATCATGACAATCCCCGCTGCGAATCTCGGCACCACGAGGTAATGTACCGGGTTTGTGCGAAGTAGCTTGAGCGCATCCACCTGTTCGGTGATCTGCATACTTCCCACTTCCGCCGCTATACCCGCCCCGACGCGGCTGGCGAACATCGCGCCGACCACTGCGGTCGCCGCCTCGCGGAACATGAATATCCCCGCGAAACCCGGAGACCACTCCGCCGTATGGATGAGCCGCATCAACTGGTACCGCAATTCCATCATTACCACGGCGCCGACAAACGCCAGCACTATCAATATCAACGGGGTGGTATCCACGCCGATTACCTTCATTTGTTTCAATGTTTCCCTCACACGGTACGGCGGCTTGAAAAAATAAAACACCGTTTGCCACAAGAGCGTAACGATTCCTCCGGCAGTATGAAGAGCGCCGAGAACCCCTTTCCCCAATGCGAGCAAAAACCCCATATGAAATTTCAAATCCGCACTCACAGGTACAACATCCTTCCCACGTCGGCGAAGTGGTGAATTATTCTCAGTATCGAGGAGAGAAGATAACTTACCGCTGCCAGCGATATCGCCGTGATGACCAGTGAATTCCGCACTTCTTCCCCCACGCCGAAAGCTCCACCTTCGGCGGACATGCCCTTATGGCACGCTATCGTCGCTATCACAATCCCGAAGAAAAACCCCTTGACCAGTGCGTAGATAAATGCTACGGAGTCGACCAGAGCTACCATTTTCGTCCAATAGATATATATATTCGTCTCGAGCATGATTACGCCGACAAGCATCCCACCACCCAGTGCCACTATCACCCCGAGTATCGTAAGAAGAAATACCATCACCACCACCGCAAGAAAACGTGGAACCACAAGATACGTCATCGGATCCAGGCCGAGGCACCTCACCGCATCCACCTGTTCGGTAACTTTCATCGTTCCGAGTTCCGCCACTATATAGGCGCCGATCCTGCCCGCTATCATCGCTGCGATCAACATCGGCCCGACCTCGCGCATTATCCCCGAGCTGGTCACTCCGCCCAGTAGCACCTGCGCGCCGAGCATTTCCAACGGGTAGCTGAACTGGATGGCGATTATCGCCCCGACGAAACCTCCCGCCAGGAAAATTACCATAAGGCTTTGCACTCCGACCCGGTAGCTTTGATGTATGAATTCCCTCCACTCGAATGGCCCCCTCAGGATCGTAACAATAACCCTGCCAAAGAAGACGGTTATTCCTCCGATTTCCTCGAAGGTGGTTTTGATCCATCCCGTCATTTCTTTGCCCCTCCATAAAGGAAATTGCGAATGACCGGATCGGGGTCCTCGAAAAAAGACTCGGGTTCCTGCACGCCTCTGAGTTTTCCGTCGTGTACAAGCCCAACCCGGTCTGAAACCACTTCCATGGAGCGGATGTCATGGGTGACCACTATGCTTGTTACGCCCAGTTTCTCCGCCAACTCGTTAATCAGGTCGTTTATGCCTTCGGCGGTAAGCGGATCCAGGCCGGTAGTCGGTTCATCGTAGAGGAGGTATTGAGGCCGAAGCGCCACGGTTCGCGCCAGCCCGACGCGCTTCTGTTCCCCGAAACTCAACTGTCCCGGCATCCTCCGCCCCATGGACGGATCGATGCCCACCAGTCGTAAATTTTCCGCCACTGCATCGTCAAGCTCGGAGTCTTTCAAGTTCTTGTGACGTTTTAGCCCGAAGGCGACGTTTTCATCGACCGTCATCGAATCGAACAACGTCGGTAGTTGAAAGACCATGCCGCACTTCAATCGAATGCGCGCCATCTCATGCTCTGGAATATTCGTGACGTTTTCCCCGTCTACATATATAAATCCGCTGTCGGGCCGCAGCAAACCCACAACGCATCTGATCAATACGCTTTTACCCACTCCGGTCGGGCCGAGGACCGAGAATGTTTCTCCTTCCTCGATTTGCAGGTCTATTCCGTTTAATACGGCGTTTGACCCGAACGACTTATATACCTGTTGGAATTCGATCAATTTGCTGTTCTCGCTTTATTTATCCTTTCTCACCGTTGAAAGACGCGCATACTTTCGTATTGCTTCGCTGGCGCTATCGGCCATTTCTTCAGGGGTTGTAATGGCTTCTATGCGTCCTTTATGCAAGAAAACCACTTTTTGGGCCACAATCGACGCTATTTCAAGTGAAGTGGTGACCGTTATACAAGTCATTCGAAAGGTCTGCATGATTTTGGTCAGATACCCCGCTATAACTCTTGATGTAACCGGGTCCAATCCCGCCGTAGGCTCGTCGGCCAGAAGCAGGTGCGGTCGAGCCACTATAGCGCGAGCTATCCCCACCCGCTTTTTCATCCCGCCCGACAACTGGGAAGGGTAAAATGACTCGATGGCGCCGAGCTTTACCTGATTCATTGCCTCCCGCATCCTCTTGGAAATATCTTTTCTTATCAATCCGCTGATGTTCTTGAGCGCAAAACTTATATTCTCCTCGACCGACATCGAGTCGAAAAGTGCGTTGCCCTGGAAAATCATGCCGATATCTTCTCTTATGCTGTTCAGCACCCGCGCCGAAGCGCCGGTTACATCGGAGCCTTCGATAAAGACCCGCCCGGCATCCGGAGGGATCAACCCCGTTATTATCTTGAGGAGGACGGTTTTGCCCGACCCGCTGGAACCCATCAGCGCAACGCTTTCACCCTTCTTGATGCGAAGGTTAACTCCCTTGAGTAACATTGCGCCATCAAAAGATTTAGTAATGTCTTTTAGTTCGATCATGTTCCCCGCGCCAAGCCCTTTCACAAAATCCGTAATCATTGTAAACTTCATGCTGAGAAGGTCAAGCAGCTATGGGGAAAAATACGCAAAAAAGCGCAGATCGGACCGAGCTGAGAAAACGACTCCTGGAGTTGATTCTGGATAAATGCTTTCGGCTGGGAGATTTTACTCTTGCAAGCGGTCGAAAAAGCGACTACTACATCGACGGCCGAATAGCCAGCCTTCATCATGAAGGGGCTTACTGCATAGGCGCCTTGTTTCTGGAACGCTGTATCGAGTTCGGCGCAGACGCCGTCGGGGGCCTGACGCTGGGAGCCGATCCTATCGTCGGGGCGGTGGTGGCGCTCAGTTGCTCGTCCGCCCGTCCGTTGCGAGGTTTTATTGTGCGAAAGAAGCAAAAAAACCACGGAACCGGCAAGCTGCTCGAAGGAGACGTTCGCGAGGGCGATACCGTTGTGGTGGTGGAAGACGTTGTCACCACGGGCGCCTCGGCACTCCAGGCCGTGGAAGCGGCTCATCAAGTCGGCGCTCGCGTAGCGGCGGTGCTGGCGGTGGTGGACAGGGAAGAAGGCGGGGCGGAAACTTTCGCAAAGGAGGGGTTGACCTTCTTGTCTCTGTTCGCGACAAGTGAGCTCAAAAGAGCTGCCCTGCAAAGAAAAGAAAATAAATAACGGTGGGGGGGATAATGGGCAAACTCTTTTTGGGGAGATATGAAGTTGTTCGGGAACTGGGCGGCGGCTCGATGGGTGAAGTTCATCTATGTCGCGACAGGCTGGAAGATCGACTCGTGGCTCTCAAGGAAATTACCGGGCCCTGCCGCGAACTTATCCGCCGTGAATTTGAAATACTTCGCTCGATTGATCACCCCTCGGTGGCGAAAGCGCTGGATTATTCCGAAGATTCGAGCGGTAATGCATTCCTGACTCAGGAGTATATCGATGGCGCCGACCTGCTCGAAGCATCGAACCGGTCCGACCTGAAACAGATTGCCCGCCGGGCGATGGATATATCGCTTACTTTACACTTCCTTCACAGTCGCGGCATTGTGCATGGTGATCTGAAGCCGCAGAATATTATTGTTCCTCCCGGGGAGGATAGTGCTCCGGTGTTGGTGGATTTCGGTTTGGCGGGGCCTGCCGAATCAACCGATTCGATTCGTGGAACGCCGGCTTATATGGCGCCTGAGTTACTGCACGGGGGAGCGCCTTCGCCGCAAAGCGATATCTATTCGCTAGGCGCCGTTTTATATCACTGCATTGCCGGTGAACCGCCGTATTCCGGCAACACTGCGGCGGATATGCTGCACGCGGTCGCGCACGGTCAGGCGGCGCCGCTGCGGGAAAGGGTCCCCGACCTTCCATCCGGCGTATCGGATATTATCGAAGGCATGCTTATTCGCGACCCGGCGATGAGGTGCCAGTCGGCGGGCAGGTCGGCAAAAGATTTCGGAGCATTTGTCGGCGAATCGGTTTCCGCCGATCAATGGCGCGGCGGCAGATGGCCGCTTTTAGGCCGGGAGAGTGAAATCGCGTTATTGAGAGGACTTCTTGATAAATTGCGCGCCGGCGAGACTACCGGTTCGGTGCTGATTCACGGCCCGAAAGGGATTGGCGCCAGTCGTCTGCTCGAAGCGGCGCTCGATCACGCCCGCACCGCCGGAGTCAGGGTTTTATCTATACCACTGGCATCGCGAAGTGACCCCGCAAAAGTGTTGCTGGAACTGCTCCCGGCCAAAGATAACGAAACTGTTTCTCATCGACCCGGATCGGACGTTGCGAGCGTGGCGGTTGAAGAAAAGGCGCCATTGCGATTGCGTCGTCGCGTCGCCGAGGCGTTGGCCGGTGCAGCGACTTCGGGCGGACCAATGCTGGTGGCTTTCGACGATCTCGAGGAAGCGACGGTTTCTGTGCTCGATCTGGTTCGTTTCCTGTCGCTACAGTTTGCAGAGGGATACGCTACGCAGTCGCCGGTGATGATAATGGCGGCGCATTCCGGGCCGTTGGTCGAGGCGCTTGCGGAGGATGTATCCGCCGGGTGGTTGGATGACATGGAGCTTGGGCCGCTGACTTCGGACGCCATGGCTGTGGCCATCGAGGAATCATGGGGAACGCCGGCGTCCGAGAAGGTTCTTGCGCGTCTGGCGGAATTGTCGGGTGGCAATCCGTTGTGGCTGCGCGAGATTCTCCAAACGGTCACAGGCGAAGATCGTATCGACGAGGCTCGATCACCGCAATCGCTCACCGAGCTTTTGCGCGGTTCGGTTTCTGCACTGGATACCGATACGATCCGCTTGCTGGAGGCGATGTCCGTTTTCGGAGAAGCTGCGTCGGTGGATGAAATCGCGAAACTTGCGGATTCGGATCCGGAAGATATTGTCGAAATGCCGGTGAAGCTCGTTCGACGCGGCCTGGCAAAGGCGGAGGCTGGGTTATTCGCTCCGGCGACGCCACTGTTGGCGGCAAGCATGGTTATAGATTCCGCGCCTTCCGTTTTGCGCGATTTGCATGCTCGTGCCGCTGAAGTTCTGATTGACCGTCCCGATGCGCCTCCTGACCGGATTGCACAGCACCTTATTGGCGCGGGAGAAGCCGAGGTTGCGATACCTTACGTGTTGCGCGCGGGCGAAGAGCTTCGCCTTCGCGGTTCGCATCGGGAGGCCGCGCTGTTGTATGAGTCGATACTCGAGGTGGCCCCGTACGGGGAGGGGAAAATAACGCTTTTGGAAGGGCTGGCGAGGTCGGCGGCGCCGGCGGGGATGTGGCGATTGGCGCTCTCCGCGTTACGTTGGCGGCTCGAGGCTACCGACGACGATCCGCCGAATGTGCGAGCGGGGTTTCACCTCGAAATGGCGCATTGCCAGCAACGCATCGGAGAATACGAGCGAGCGGAGCGAGCTATCGGGCGCGCGCAGGACGAACTTAAAGGAGATACGCTCTCACCGGAAGCATTGAAGGCGAAAGAAATATCCAGCCTGCTCGATATAGCGCGAGGTCGCTATGAAGACGCGATAGCAACGTGCAGGGAAGCCGTCGAGGAACTGGGTTCCAACCACGCCACCGGCGTGGCTTCGGCTCCTTTTCGTGCTGCTGCGGGAATTGCCTTGGTTAACACGACGCAATACGATGAGGCGAAGGCCCAGTTCGATGAGGCCATAAACGTTTTTCGTGATGCAGGTGATGATGCCGGATTGGTGATGGCGCTCTCCGGCCTTGGAATGGCGCGGCAGCACGTTGAAGATTACGACGGGGCGCTTGATGCATATCAGGGTGCGTTGGATGCCGCTCGAAGCGCCGGTGACGTGCGCGCCGAGGCGACGATTACGATGAATATCGCCACCGTCTACCACGCGCGCGGCATGTGGGATGAGGCAAAGCTTCAATATAACAGGGCACTGCTGCTCGCAAGGCAGGTGGGCGCGTCGGCGGACGAGGTGCGTATACTCGGCAACCTCGGGAACATGTTGCTTTATTTTGGAGATACCGACGGTGCCTTGTCGCTCGTGGAACGGTCTCTGGTCGGGGCGAAGAGATCGGGCCTTGCGGCATATCGAGCCTACGCGCATCTCTTGCGCGGCGACATTCTTAAACTGCGCGGCGAAGTCATGGGAGCGAGAAAAGAATACATTCGCTCGAGGCGATTGTTCGAAAAACTCGGTAACGCCCGCGAGTCGGCGCAGGTGGATTTGAGGCTGGGGAGGCTTTATCTGGAGATGGGGGAACAATCGAGAGCGCGGCACACAATTATGAGGGCCGAGCAAGGGTCGGTGGAGTTGGGACATCGAGCCTTTCAGGCGGAAGCGGCGTTATTGGACGCGCGTTGCGACCTGGCATGGGGCCGTGCCGAAGATGCGGTGGATCGAACGCGCGAAGCGATCGAGCTGTCAGACGGTGAGGAAAAAGGTTTTGCATGGGAAACGCATGCGACTCTGGGCGCGGCGCTTTTGGCTTCGGGAAAGAAAGAAGCGGCGGAAGACGAACTGCAAGCCGCTAACGATATGGCGGTCAAAGAGCGTAACTCGCTTCCCGTCGAGTACCGCGACGCTTTTCTTTCGGGCCCGGTATGGCGGGAGCTTCTCGGGAATCTTGAAATCGTCAAGGGAAGGGAAGGGGGAGTGCCCCAAGAGCGGTGGAAGAAGCTCATTGAAATAAACCGCCGGCTGACCACCGAGCACAACCTCAGCCGGCTGCTCGAGCTTATAATGGACAGTGTGCTCGAGCTTATCGAAGCGGAAAGAGGATTCCTTATACTGGTCGAAGACGGTAAAATGAGCGTTCCCGTCGCAAGGAACATAGACCGGGAAAGTATCCGGGGGGCGAAAATGAAGATCAGCCGCTCGATAGCCGAAGAAGTTGCCCGAAGCGGCGAACCGCTTATAACTGTCGATGCGCAGCATGACGCCAGATTTGACCGCTACGCCAGCGTCCATGATTTGAAGCTGAGAAGCGTATTATGCATTCCATTGAAAATGCGAGATATTACCATCGGCACGCTTTACGTCGATAACCGATTCCGCGAAGGAGCTTTCAAGGAGGAAGACCGATCCGTGATGGAGGCTTTCGCAGACCAGGCGGCGATAGCTATAGATAATGCGCGCCGAAACGAAGAGCTTCAAACCAGTCATCTCAAGATAAAGGAGTTGGCCGAACAACTCGAACGGCGTGTGGATAAGCAGAGCGCCCAAATCGAGGAGATGCGGATCGAATTGGCGCGCCGGACGCCCGATGATGCTCATCGGTATCCGGAAATCGTCGGAGACTCGAGGGCCATGCGGGAGGTATATGCTGTTATGGACCGCGTGGCGTCGAGCGACGTGCCGGTGCTGATCGAGGGAGAATCGGGTACCGGGAAGGAACTTGTGGCACGCGCCGTACATTTCCACGGTCCTCGCAAAGATAAGCGGTTTTTGTCCGAGAACTGTTCGGCGATACCCGAAAGCCTGCTCGAGAGCGAGCTTTTCGGCCACGAAAAAGGCGCTTTTACCGGCGCCACGGAACGTAAAATAGGCCTGTTCGAGATGGCTGATGGCGGCACTCTTTTTCTCGATGAAATCGGGGACATGAGCCCGGGCATGCAGGCGAAGCTGTTGAGAGTGCTTCAGGACGGCGAGATACGTCGCGTCGGGGGCCAGAGGACTTTCAATGTGAACGTGCGCGTTATAAGCGCCACTCACCAGCGGCTCGAACAGCTGGTTCAAAAAGGGTTGTTTCGAGAAGACCTCTATTGGAGGTTAAACGTTATAAAGATAGGTCTCCCGCTTTTGAACCAACGCCGCGAGGATATACCTCTTTTAGTAAAACATTTCAGTACGATACTCTCGGAAGATATGGGCCGGCCCGTGGATGTCGATTCTGCGGCGATGCGTTTGCTTGTGGCATACGACTGGCCGGGCAATGTGCGCGAGTTGGAAAACGAGATGCGAAAGGCCGCCGTGCTTGG
>Ga0180431_10007479_pt1 | contig 12708 bp, 12 predicted proteins | sample SS_ome_11_FD_132459 | JGI IMG/M metagenome (GOLD analysis project Ga0180431, IMG submission 132459) | Hypersaline lake sediment archaeal communities from the Salton Sea, California, USA - SS_1_MS_1 metaG | ecosystem: Environmental > Aquatic > Non-marine Saline and Alkaline > Hypersaline >... | reverse complement strand
ACAGCGGGAACGCAACGCCGCGAGCACGATCGCCGACAGCCGGTTGGCCGCGCGGATGCCTTGGGACGCGGGACGCCATGCGATTCACACTGCTTGACCGAATCACCAACATCGACCCCGGCAAAAGCATTGAGGCCACGAAGGCGGTCTCGCTTGCGGAAGAGTATCTCGGTGACCACTTTCCGAGGTTTCCGGTGCTGCCCGGCGTCTTCATGCTCGAAGCAATGACCCAGGCTGCGGCCTGGACAATCCGACTCGGTGAAGATTTCGCCCACAGCATCGTGGTGCTGAGAACCGCGAGAAATGTGAAGTACGGCGATTTCGTCGAACCCGGCCGGGTGCTGACCGTGCGAGCAGAGGTGGTGTCTCAGGATGCGAACCGCACCAAAATCAAGGCCAGCGGCATGGTCGGTGACCGGACCAGTCTGACGGCCAGGCTCGAACTGGAGCGGTACAACCTCGCCGACCGCCGCCCCCACGGCGACGCGATCGATGCCCGGGTGCGGGCGGAGTTGCGACGGTTGTGGGCGGTGCTCAATCCTCCCCGCCGGGCCGATGCGCAGCCCCGCCGAACGGTCTACAGCCTGTCGGCGGCCGCAGCTGCCGCCGCCCGGCCGACCGCGGTCTGACGAGGCCGGTGCCGCGGAACGTAGCGGATGCACCGCCGCGGGGGGCCTCGAAATGCCGATTTCGGCTTTGCACGACAGACTGCCGACATTACAACCTACGCTGTCCGTGCAGGTTTCCCCAGACCCTTGAGGTGTGATGTCGATGCCGTCTCGCGATGAAATTTATGAGAAAGTCAAGGCCGCACTCGTCGACGCGCTGGGTGTCGACGATGACGAGGTGACCCCCGAGGCCACTATGGTGGGCGATCTGGGAGCGGAGTCGATCGATTTCCTCGACATCGTCTTCCGGCTTGAAAAGGCCTTCGGCATCAAGATTCCCCGAAGCGAACTCTTTCCCGAGGATGTCCTCTCGAGCACAGACTTCGTCGTCAACGGCAAGCTCAACGAAGCCGGGCTGGCCGCGCTCAAGGAGCGAATGCCCTTCGTCGACCTGACGAAATTCGAGGCCAACCCCAGCGTTCAGAACTTTCCGAACATCCTCACGGTTGAGGACATGGTTCGCTACGTCGCCAGCAAGGTCGACGGCTAGGCCGTTGGCTGCGGGGCGATGGCGGTGATCGGGGGAGCACCGGTCACCCGCAGCCCGCAGCCGCCGGGAGGGCAGTCGCAGGGAAGGGAGTTCGGCAACCGCCATGCGTTGGTTCTGGATCGATCGGTTCACTGAGTTTGTCCGTGGCCAGCAGGCCACCGCAGTGAAGAACGTCTCGCTGGCCGAGGAGCATCTTCACGACCACTTCCCCGGCGCCGCCCTGATGCCGAACTCGCTGGTGGTTGAGGGCATGGCCCAGACCGCCGGGCTGCTGGTGGCCGAGGCTCTCGAATTCAACCGCCGTGTTGTGCTGGCCAAGGTTGCCAAGGCCGAGTTCCACTACGACGCCGTCCCGGGCGACACCCTGACGTTCCGGGCGACCGTACTCGAACTCAAGCCGACCGGCTCGCTGGCCCGCGTCTGCAGTGTCGTCGTCGCCGCCGACGGCAGCGAACAGCCGCAGGGCGAGGCGGAACTGTTTTTTGCCCATCTCGAGCCCGGCGAGGGGGTTCCAAAGCTGTTCGAGCCGGATGAGCTTTTGAAGTGGCTTGACCACATGCACATTTACGACGTCGGCCGGGACGAGACGGGCAAACCGCTGGTCCGTCCCGACTGGTAGGCTGCTTGCCGGCGGTCGGTTATGGTGACAGCCGCGCCGCTGAGGTTGCGGCGGAAGCCGTCTGCAGAAAAGGGAGCCGCAATGGTGGCTGGTCGTCGTCGGGTTGTGATCACGGGCATGGGGTGCGTGACGCCGCTGGGCGTCACGATTGAGGAACTCTGGACCAATCTTCGCGAGGGGCGGTCGGGCGTCGGGCCGACCACCGTCTTTGATGCCTCGCGGTTTCCCACCCGGATTGCCGCCGAGGTCAAGAACTGGTCTGTGGCCGACGAGGGCCAGCCCGAGGATCGGTGGAAGTTCTGCGGCCGGCACACCACCTTCGCCGCCGGCGCAGCCCTTCAGGCGATGCGGCATGCCGGCCTCGAACAGGGATTGCCTGAAGCCGCCGACCGGCTCGGCATCTACCTCGGCAGCGGCGAGGGGCAGCAGGATTTTGAGTCCTTCACCCGAATGATGATGGCCTCGATCGACAGTGACTCGCTTAACGTGGCGACCTTCACGAGGCTCGGACTCGAAACACTCCACCCGCTGACGGAGGTTGAGCAGGAGCCGAACATGCCCGCCGGGCATCTGGCGGCTCTCTTTGACGCCCAGGGGCCGAATCTCAACTGCCTCACCGCCTGCGCCGCCTCCAGCCAGGCGATTGGCGAGGCGACGGAACTCGTCCGGCGTGGCGACGCCGATCTGATGCTTTCCGGCGGCACCCACAGCATGATCCATCCGTTTGGCGTCACCGGTTTCAATCTGCTGACCGCGCTGTCGACCCGCAACGACGAGCCGACCCGGGCAAGCCGGCCGTTTGACAATGAGCGGGACGGATTCGTGCTTGGCGAAGGTGCGGCGATGGTCGTGCTTGAAGAACTCGGGCATGCCCAGGCTCGGGGAGCGACGATTTACGGTGAGGTGCTCGGCTATGGCTCGACTGCGGATGCCTTTCGCATCACCGACACCCACCCCGAGGGCCGCGGGGCGACCAGTTGCATTCGGATGGCCCTCGACGATGCCGGGCTCGGTGTTGACGACATCGACTACATCAACGCCCACGGCACCAGCACGAGTGTCAACGACCGGGTCGAGTCGCTGGCAATCAAAAAGGTGTTTGGTGAGCGGGCCCGCACGATCCCGGTCTCCAGCACCAAGAGCATGATGGGCCATCTGATCGCAGCTGCCGGGGCGACTGAAGCGATCGTGTCGCTGCTGGCGATTCGGGACGGGGTCCTCCCGCCGACGATCAACTACGAAAACCCCGACCCTGACTGTGATCTTGACTACATCCCCAACACCGCCCGCGAGGCGACCTGCCGGCGGGTGCTCTCCAACAGTTTCGGTTTCGGTGGCCAGAACATTTCGCTGATCCTCGGCCGATTCACCGACGCCTGACCCATTCTGGTGTTGCCGCCGGCAAAGCAAATGCTTCGAAGCCCGAAGCGCAAGCTGAGGGAAATCGCGTTGTCGAGCCGACAGCGGCATTCCCTCGGCTCGCGGCTCGGGTTTTCAGTGCAGCCAGTCAACGCAAAACCGGCAGGGTTCTCTCAACCACTCGAACCGATTCGACCGATACCAAAGATGGTGGTCGCGACTGCGGCCGCAGGTGGCGGCATCCGGTGTGCCGCTGACGACCGGCCAGATGGCCGAAACCGCCCAGGATACCGACACCCCATGAGACATCTTTCCGCCTGTCTGCTCGCCGCTGCGGTGCTGGGAACGGCCAGCGGCTGCTCAATCATCGACCGGCTTTTTCTGCTCAACGCCGACGGCCCCTACTCGCAATCGCATCCGGGGCCCTGTCCCGCCGGCTGTGAGAGCGGCTGTGAGCAGTGCCTCGAGGCCCCTTGCGGCGACTGCCAAAGCGGGGTCTGCCCAACGGGGTGCGAGGACGGCCGCTGCGGGCTCGGTCAGTGCCGGACCGCCGGCTGCAATGACTGCGCCGACGGCCGCTGCCGCCAGCGTCGCGTTGGCCGCTACGGCGGCCTTGGCAAGCATCACCTGACCCCGGAAGAAAATGCCGAACTCTGCGGCTCAGACTACGGTGCCACCTGCCCCCCGGGACCGCCGAGCGGTGCGGTCGCGTATCCCTACTACACCACCCGAGGTCCGCGAGATTTCCTAGCGAAGTGCCCGCCGTCAATCGGCCCCTGACGGGAAAAATCGCCGCAGCGTCACGTGGCTCGGCGGCTTGGTCAGCAATGAGACGACCGTGACCGCCAGGGTCGAGATGCCGATCATTGCGGCGACGGGCATTAACTGCCAGGCTCCATCAGCATCGAATGCCGTCGGCACTGGAATGTCGACCGTGAAGTTGGGGCGGCCGGCAAAGTCAGAGGCGGTGAACAGCCAGAGCCAACTGCCGGCGGCCGCCAGCACGCAGGCGTAGGCTCCCGCCTTGGTGAGTCGCGGCCAATAGAGTGCGGCGAGGATCAGGGGGAAGAGGCTGGAAAATCCGCTGAAACACCAGACTCCGAGGGTGAAAACCCGCCGCGGCTCAAGGAGGCTGAGGCCGTAGGTCACCGCGACGATCGCGATGATGAACAGCCGGGCGACCAGCAGTTCCTGGCGGTCCGAGAGCCGGTTGCGGCCGCGCAAGGGTTGGACGATATCCTCGGTGAACATCGTGCCGAGACAGAGGAACTGGCTGTCGAGCGACGACATGATTGCCGCCAGAATGCCGGCGGTCAGAAAACCGCCGAGCACCGGGCCGGCGAGTTTTTTCACCAGAAACGGCAGCACGGCGTTGGGGTTGGCGGCGACGGGGGGCGGAATCGTGATCAGGTCGCTGGTGGCCCAGGCACCGATGAGGACGCAGGGAACCCAGACGATCGCGATGAACAAGGGGTGGGCGACGACCGGCAGTTTGAAGGTTGCGGCACTACGGGCAGTCAGCCAGTGCTGAAAGAGGTGGGGGAACATGCCGACGCTGAGCGGCACAAACATGTAGGTCAGGAACTGCTCCGGCGGAAGGTGCATCCGGGTCAGCTTTTCCCGGGGGATCGCCGCACTGGCGGCCTGAAGGCTGGCCCAGAAGGTCTCCTGGCCCCCGAGCCGCCAGGCGATCACCACGAAGGTGACGACCCCCAGCACCATAAAGACGAGCGTCTGGAAGGTGTTGGCCCAGGCGGTCCCCCGCATTCCGCCGAGGAAAACGTAGATCAGCACGATGCCGCAGATCGCCAGCGATGCCAGGGGCTTCGGAACCCCGCCTTGCGATCCGTAGAGAAAACTCGGGGGGGCGGCGGGAGCCTTCGGGTTGCTGCCTCGCTCAAGAAATGCCGGGAAGGTTCCCTCGGCAAAGGTGCCGCCGACCACCTTGCCCTGCTCGATCCGCCCGGCCGTTACCTTGTTGATCACGGTGCCGGAGGCCATCACGCCGATAAGCAGATAGGGAATCACCAGCCCGACGAGCACGGGAAAGAGCAGCAGCCCGATCCAGCGGCTCTCAAGCCGATCGCGGAAGAACTGGATCTGCGTTCTGTAGCCGTGGGCCTTGCCCAGTTTCCAAACCTTGACGCCGAGCAGGAAGAAGCAGAGCGAGTGGATGATGCCGCTGGAACTGGCGAGCATCCCGTAGACCCCAACGCCCTCCTTGAACGACTCACCGGTCGAGCCGACGAGGGCAAAGGCGGTCATCGTCGTGCCGAAAATCGACATCAACAGCAGGAACGGACCGATCGAATGGCTGGCGAGCATGTAGTCCTGGCTGGTGCCCCGAAACAGCCGGCTGGCTCCGATGCCCAGCAGCAGCAGCAGCCCGAGGTATCCGCAGATGATCAGCAGTTGGGTCATGGCTGCTCCTCGGCCGCTGCCGGTGTCTGAGTCTCATCGAGCGGCCAGCAGAAGAGCGTGGCGAGGTACCAGGTGCCGGCGGCGGCCACCGAAATGCCGGCATGGTAGGCGAGGGTGATCGGCAGGAAGCCGAACACCAGCCGGTCATCGTCCCAGAACCAGACGTCCTGATGGGCGATGACGAGCAGGACGACGAGTGCCCAGACGACGCGGGCTGGTTTCACAGGAGTGGTCCCGGTGGAAATCGGTCGGTGTTTCGGCTTCCGGGACTGGCGGCCGGTTCGCGATTCGCGATCCGCCGCGAGGCAGCCCGAAAACTCCGCAGTGCTGGTGGAGTGTGATTCCCCCGGACGACGTCGCCGTGGGGAATTCCTCCGCCAGGCCGCAGTTGTACTGCGGCTCGGCGGCTGGAACCAGTGATGTCACCGCCGCCGCCGCCGTTACTCGGTGACGATCGTCCGCGGGGCGCGGGGCGTGTCATCGGGCAGCGTGGGCACCGTGGCAATCACGTAGAGGCCGATGCCGACAGCCCCGAGGGCCACATACCTCAGCCACCAGGGCAGGCTGCTCAGCAGCAGGCTGCAGAGGACAACCGCCACCACTAGGCCGATGGTCCGATATTTCACCGTTCGCCGAATGCCCCGATATTCCTGCCAATCGTCGAGGGTCGGTCCGAACCATCGCGAGCGGTGCAGCCAGGCATGGATTCGGGGTGAGCCTCGGTAGAAGCACCAGCTGGCCAGCAGCAGAAACGGCGTCGTCGGCAGCAGCGGCAGCACTGCCCCAAGCACGGCGAAGCCGACGCAGATCCAGCCGCCGGTGACGTACAGCAGGCTTTTCAAGGGGTCGGTGCTCGGCTGCAGGTTCATGCTGGTTCTTCCGGCGGTCCTGCTGACGCGAACCGGTCACCGGGGATTTTAGCATGCTCGCCGATCCCGTATGCTTTCGCCAGCGACGTCCATTCCCACCCCGCCGACGGAGATTTCCCGATGCCCCTCGTTCCCCTGCGGATCCTCCTCGATCATGCCGCCGAGAACAACTACGGCCTCGCCGCCTTCAACGTCAACAACATGGAGCAGATTCAGGCGATCATGGAGGCGGCGAAGGAGACCGACTCTCCGGTCATCGTCCAGGCCTCGCGGGGGGCGCGAGCCTACAGCCAGGACAATTACCTCCGCCACCTGATGCTTGCCGCCGCCGAACTCTATCCCGGTATCCCCGTGGCGATGCATCAGGACCATGGAAACTCCCCGGCCACCTGCGCCAGTGCCATCGACAACGGCTTCACCAGCGTGATGATGGACGGGTCGCTCAAAGAAGACGGCAAAACGCCAGCTGACTTTGACTACAACGTGCAGGTGACCGCCGAGGTGGTGAAACAGGCCCATGCCCGCGGGGTCTCGGTGGAGGGGGAATTGGGCTGTCTGGGCTCGCTCGAAAGCGGCCAGGGGGAGGCGGAGGACGGCCACGGTGCCGAAGGCGTTCTGTCGCACGACCAGCTGCTGACCGATCCAGACGAAGCGGCCCGGTTTGTCGAGGCGACCGGGGTCGATGCCCTCGCCGTGGCGATCGGTACCAGCCACGGGGCCTACAAATTCAGCCGCAAGCCTGACGGCGACGTGCTGGCGATGAAGCGGATCGAGGAGATTCACGCCAAACTGCCCAACTGCCACCTGGTGATGCACGGCTCGTCGAGCGTGCCGCAGGAACTCCAGGACATCATCAACAAGTACGGCGGGAAGATGCCGCAGACCTACGGCGTCCCGGTCGAGGAAATCCAGCGGGGCATCAAGCACGGCGTCCGCAAGATCAACGTCGACACCGACTGCCGGATGGCGATCACCGGGGCGATCCGCAAGGTGCTCTGGGAGACGCCGGAAAAATTCGACCCCCGCGACTACCTCAAGCCAGCCCGGGCGGCGATGCAAAAGGTCTGTGCCGAGCGGATGGTGCAGTTCGGCCAGGCGGGCAACGCCGGCAAGGTGAAGCCGGTTTCCCTCGAGGAAATGGCCAAGCAATACGGCTGAAATGGCCGTTGTGCCCGGCCGCCCAGCCGCCCTATAGTCCCGGTCCCGTCTCCTGGCGGGGTTCGCGGAGAGGAGGGCGACGGTGACCGAACTCAACGATGCGGTCGTGATCGAACGCGGCCGGCAGGTGCTGCGGGCTGAGGGCGAGGCGATTCTTGCCGCGGCTGCGGGGCTCGAACTGTCGTTTTGCAGGGCTGTGCGGCTCCTGCTGCGGTGTTCCGGCAGCGTCGTTGTCACCGGAATGGGCAAGGCTGGGCTCGTCGGCCGGAAGCTGTCGGCGACGCTCGCTTCGACCGGATCGCCGAGCCATTTCCTCCATCCGGCTGAGGCGATGCACGGCGATCTCGGCGTTCTCCGGCGGGACGACCTCGTGCTGGCCATTTCGCAGTCGGGCGAAACGGCCGAACTGACCCAGATCCTGCCGCACATCGAAGCCCGGGGAATCCCCCTGCTCGCCCTCACCGGCCGGGCCGACAGCACCCTGGGCCGGGCAGCCGATATGGTGATTGCCACCGGCAGGCTTGCCGAAGCCGATCCGCTCGGCGTGGCGCCGAGCACCAGTACCGCGGTGATGCTCGCCCTCGGTGACAGCCTCGCGCTGGTCGCCAGCAGCCTGCGGGGCTTTTGCCATGCCGACTTCGCGGCCCGTCACCCCGGAGGCAGCCTCGGGTTGCGGCTGTTGCGGGTGGAGCAGGCAATGCAACCGCTGGCCCGCTGCCGGACCGCCGCTGCCACTGAAACGGTGCGGGAAGTCTTTGCCCGGCCGCTGCCCAGTCGCAGGACCGGTGCGGTGATGATCATCGCCGGCGACGGACGGCTGGCCGGCATCTTTACCGACAGCGACCTGGCCCGGCTGTTTGAACGCCGTCATGACGCGGCTCTCGACAGGCCGATCAGCGAGGTGATGACCGGGCAGCCGGCCGCCGCCCTCCTCGGCAGCCGGCTCGAGGAGGCGATCGGCCTGCTCGAAAGCCGCCGGCTCAGTGAACTGCCGGTCGTCGATGCGGCGGGTCGGCCCCACGGCCTGCTCGACATCGTCGATCTCGTCGGGGTCGGCACCGCGGCAGCCGAACCGAGGCCGGCGGAATCCTCGGCTTCCCGGAGCACGGCGGCCTGAGCCGGCCGGTTCCCGTCGCGAGCGTTCCCGCCGGAGGTGTCGATGACCAGCGGCCCGCATCTGTCGCCCGATGGCAGCCCCTCGCCGGCCCGATCGCCTGCTGCGATCCGGTTGCTGCTGCTCGACTGCGACGGCGTCCTCACCGACGGCGGTGTCACCTGGACGGAGGATGGCGTCGAGCAGAAGACCTTCAACATTCGCGACGGGCTCGGCATCAGACTCTGGCAGCGGGCCGGGGGCCGGGTCGGCATCGTCACCGGCCGCAGCAGCCGCGTGGTCGACTGGCGGGCCCGGGAACTCGGCATCGACTTCATCCGCCAAGGAGTCGGCGACAAGCTGGCTGTCGTCGCCGAGTTGCTGGCCAGCTGCAACCTCGACTGGTCGGCGGCAGCCTATGTCGGAGACGATCTTCCCGACCTGCCGGTTGTTCGGCGGGTCGGGCTGGGTGTTGCCGTCGCCGATGCCTGCCCGGAGCTCCGGCAGGCGGCCGCGGTCGTCACGACCCTGCCGGGGGGACGGGGCGCGGTGCGGGAACTTGTTGAACTGCTGCTGCGGGCCCGCGGCGTCTGGGAAGAGCTTCTCGCCAGCTACCAGGGTGACGGAATCGCCTGATGGATCAGCGACTCGGACGAACCGTGCGGGTGTTCCTCGTGGTGCTGGCTGCGGCCGGGCTCTACCGGCTGGCGATCGTGCCCTGGGTTGAGCCCCGTTATCGCGAGTCGGTCAGGGTCGCCGAACTGACGCCGGAGCAGGCGGCTGCGATCCGGGCCCGCGCTGACCGGCGGCTCGACGCGGTGCGGGAACTCTTTCCCCCGGGCTCGTGGGAGCTCGACCAGCCGATCATTCTCGAAAGCCGCGGCATGCGGCTGATGTTCAAGCAGTATCACTCGCTGCCCGACGGCCGGGTCAACCTTGTGCCCTGCACGTTGGTGGTGCTTCCCGGCGACCAGCGACAGCCGGCGGACCGGCCGGGCCGAACGCTGGTCATGCGGGCACCCCGCGGCGCGGTCCTTGAGTTTGCCGAGCCGCTCGATCTGCGGGCCGGGCGGCTGTCACGGCTCGTGGGCGGCAGCCTCCGAGGACAGGTGACCGTGCGGGGCACGCCGACGGCCGCCGGGGCGGGCGATGATCTTGAGGTGGTCACCCGCGACCTGGAACTCGACGAATACGAGATTCGCACCAACGAACGGGTCGAGTTCCGCTACGGCCGGTCGGTCGGCCGCGGCCGGGGGTTGGTGGCCAGACTGCTGCCGCAGCAGAGCGGGTCGGGTCAGGGGCCGAACATTGGCGGTGTCGATACGGTGCGCCTGGAGCGGGAGGTTGAACTGCGGCTCGAGGGGATGGCGACCGGCTTGCTGCCCGCTCCCGACCCCGTCGCCGGGCCGGCGGTCGACCTGCCGGTCCACGTCACCTGTGACGGCAGCCTCACTACCAACCTCTCGGCGAACGTCATCACGCTCGAAGATGCCGTTGAGGTCCGGCGGGGTGAACTGGCGACGGGGGGCGACCAGCTCAGCTGCGACGTTCTCGCGATTGTCCTCGGCGAGCCGGCTGGAATTGGGGCTGCCGCCCAAAGCGGCCTGCAGGTGGTCGAGATTCAGGCGAGCGGAGGCCCGGCGATCGTTCGCAGCGGCGCCCGTCAGGTCGAGGTGCGGACCGGCCGGCTCGGCTACGAGGTGCAGTCTCGGCGGATTCGGCTCGACGGCGATGACCCGGTTTCGGTCACCTCGGTGGGCTTTGAGTTGCAGGCCGCAGCGCTCGATTACACCCCCGGCCGGGATGGCGCCCTCGGCGACCTGTTGGCCGCCGGTCCAGGCTGGCTACGGGCGGTCGGCGAGCAGCCCCCCGCGATCGAAACCAGCTGGCAGAAAAGCCTGCAGGTGCAGCCGGACGCCCCGGGACATGTCGCGTCGTTGTCGGGGCAGGCCGAAGTGGCGGTCGATCTGCAGGGGCGTCTGACCGGGGCCGAGATGCACCTCTGGTTCACCCAAGCCGCCGGTCCGCCGGCAGCCGGTGCCGACGGCGGGCTGCCCGGTCTCTCCACCCTGCAGCCGCAGCGACTGCTTGTCCGGGGCGTCGTTGAAGTCGACGTCGCCGAGGTGGCTGCCCGCACCGACCGCATGGAGCTCTGGTTTAAGCAGCAGCCCCCGCCGAGCCCCCGGCAGTCGACGGCAGGACATCACGAACCGGCGACGGCAGGCGGTCCCCGTCCGGCTCCGGCGGCGACGGCAGAACCGGCCGCGACACTCTCGGCGGCGGGCGGCCCGCAGCCTCGGCGGCCGATCCCGGCGATCCGGCCCCCGGTGGCCGCTGCACGGAAACTGCTCGCCAGCGGCGACCTCATCCGGGGGCAGGTGCTGCTGGCGGGTGAACAGACGTTGCTCGATGAGCTTTCGCTCGAAGGGCAGGTGCAACTCATCGAACAGGCCGCGGCGGGCGGTCCAGACGCCACCGGCTTTGATATCCGGGGTGATCAGCTGCAGATCACCCGGCCGACCCGGTTCGATGCCCGGGCGGTGATCTCGGGCCGGCCAGCCGAGGTTCGCAGCCCGCGGCTGAGCCTTGCGGGGCCGCTGATCGAGTTTGACCGCGGTCGCAACCGAGTGGCGGTCGACGGGGGTGGCCGGCTCACCGTGCCGGTGGCCGCAGGGGCCGGTCTCGACGATCTTGGGCTTCTCAGCAGCCAACCGGCGAACCGGCCTGAACCCGGCTCGGCAGCCGGTTCCGAGCCTCTGGCGATCACCTGGCAGGGCCGCATGGATTTCGATGGCCAGACCGCCCGGTTCATCGACCGGGTTGAGACGGGCAGTGGCGAGACCGAACTGCGGACCGGCCTGCTCGACTGTGTCTTCAGCCAGCCGATCAGTTTCAGCGAACCGCAGCAGCCGCAGGCCGATATCGCCCGCGTCGCCTGTGGTGAAGGCGTGCAGATCAGCAGCCGGACCGGGTCGGAGGCAGAACCGCTCGCACGCGAGCAGCTCTTCGCTCGCGACCTGTTCTACGACCGGCTCACCGGCGATGTCCGGGGAACGGGACCGGGCCGATTGACGAGCACCCGCCGCGGTGAAGCCGGGCTGCCGCTGGCGGCGGCTCCGCCCGCTGATCCGCCCCCGACGACGCCGAAGCCTCCGGGTATCACCTATCTCGGGGTCGACTTCCAGCGGGGATTCACCGGGAACCTTTCCCGTCGTCAGCTTGAGTTCCAGCAGCGGGTCGAGACGATCTGGGGACCGGTGCCGGTCTGGGGCGACAGTCTCGATCTTCACGCTCCGGGCGGCCTGGCCGAGGGCGTGGTGGCGGTGACCAGCGACGTCCTGGCCATCGGCCAGACGCCACCGGTTCCCGGCCAGCCACGACGGGCCATCGAACTCTCGGCCGGTGGCAATGTGCTGGTCGAGGGATCGGGGTTCACCGCCCGCAGTGCCCGGCTGAGCTACAGCGAGCTGAAGGATCTGCTGGTCTTCGAAGGAGACGGACGCACCGATGCCCAACTTTACCGGCAGGAGCGGGTCGGTGGCCCAACCTCGACCGCCTCGGCGGGCAAGATTCTCTATTGGCGGCGGCACAACCGGGTCGATGTGCAGGATGCCCGGTACCTCGACTTCGACCAGCTCGGCGGCGGCAGCCTGCCTAACGTGCCGTTTTGAGGCTGTGCTCGGCCTGCTCGCGGAGTCGGGTAAGATTGAGGCACGAAGGACACGAAGGTGACGACGGCCGGGGAGACATCGATCCCCGAGGGCAGGGCTCGATGTTTCTTCGTCTTCGGGTTTTTCCGGAAGCCCCCGGGGCGAGTTTTGCTGGTCCGCCAGCGAGGCGTTCTGCAAAAAAGTCACGCTTTGAAGCCCGAACCGCACGTTCTGATGGTGCGCGTTCACGGCGATCAGCAAAGAAGTTCGTCAACCAGTACATGCTTCGAAGCCCGAAGCGCAAGCTGAGGGAAATCACGTTATTTGATCCCCGAACCGCATTCCCTCGGCTCGCGCCTCGGGCTTCCCGGGGGTTTGGTT
>Ga0180431_10007478_pt1 | contig 12708 bp, 11 predicted proteins | sample SS_ome_11_FD_132459 | JGI IMG/M metagenome (GOLD analysis project Ga0180431, IMG submission 132459) | Hypersaline lake sediment archaeal communities from the Salton Sea, California, USA - SS_1_MS_1 metaG | ecosystem: Environmental > Aquatic > Non-marine Saline and Alkaline > Hypersaline >... | reverse complement strand
GAATGTTTTTCAACTATCAAGCATCAAGCATCCAGTATTGAGCATTGAGCATTCAGTATGAATCGTGACACACGTCTGGTCGCGCTGGCGCTCCTGTTGTGGGGTTTCGGCGAGGGGATGTTCTTGTACGTTCAGCCCCTTCATATTGAGCGATTGGGGGCAAGTCCCGTTCAGATCGGTGAGTTGCTCGCAGCCATGTCGGTCGTCAGTGCGGTGAGCTTCTTGCCGGCCGGCGCGTTGGCAGACCGGCTGCCGCGCAAGTGGGTGATGTGGGGGGGATGGGTGCTGGGGCTGCTGGCTGTCCTCTTGACCGGGCTGGCCCGTACCTGGCAGGGCCTCATCCCTGGCCTGCTGCTGTACTCTCTGTCTGCCTATTGTATGCCGGTGATCAACGCCTACCTGGCCCACGCGGTAGACGGGTGTTGCCTGGAGCGGACCTTCACTACCGTCTTCACTGGCTACGCTGCCGGTGCGGTGCTCTCGCCCACGGTGGGCGGCTGGCTGGCCGAGGTGACGACGATGCGCACCGTCTATTTCGTGGCTGCCGCGCTGTTCGCCCTATCGACATTCACCGTGGTGTGGGTCTCCCCGCAGCCCGTGCCCGCGCGGGTGGAACGGCGCTGGCGTTGGCGCTCCCTGTTGAACCGGCAGTTCCTGCGCTTTGCGGCGTTGGTGTGGCTGGCGTTTGTGGCAATGTACGTGGGGTTCCCACTGGCCCCTAATTTTCTGGCCGACGTGCGGGGTTGGGGTGTGGCCTGGATTGGTATGCTCGGTTCGTTCCAGTCTCTGGGCACGATGCTGCTGAACCCGTTGCTCGGGCGTTTAAGCGATGGTCACCGCGCGCGAGGATTGGTGATCGGGCAGGCTCTGGTGTGGGGCGCGTCGATGGTTCTGTTGCTTTCCGGGGCCTTCCCCGCACTGGTGTTGGCCCATCTGCTGCGCGGCGCTTATCAGGGATGCCGGCTTCTGACCCAGGCGCGTGCTACGGCTTTTGGAGGTGCGGCCGAGCGTGGCCTGTTGCTGGGAGCCACTGAGATGACCATCGCCTTCGCTCAGGTCTTTGCCCCCTGCGTGGCAGGCTGGCTGTATGTTGGCAATCCGGCGTATCCGTTCGCGGCTTCGCTGGCACTGATCCCGGTGGCGGTGTTGGTGGCTGTCATTGGGCGGTCGCGTCCCTTGGGTGCAACAGCGTCGGGGATAGGGAGATGATCACCTACGCAGGGCTGTTCCTCCTTTCGGCGGCCACGCTGGCTTTTGAGGTTAACCTCACGCGCATCTTCTCCGTCGCGCAGTTCTACCACTTTGCCTTTATGATCGTCAGTCTGGCGCTGCTGGGTTTTGGTGCCAGTGGCACGTTTCTCACCCTGTTCCCGCGGCGTTCGGCTGAGCGCTCGCGACGAAGCATGAAGACGCGCGATCCCGCTCGCTCATTGACCTGGTTGGGTTGGGGCTTTGCCCTCACGGCCGTAGGTTCATATGTGCTTACACTCTACGTTCCCTTCGATTCCTTCCGCATCGCGCACGATTGGCGACAGGGGGCTGTGCTGGCACTGCACTACGTTGCCCTGGCGACGCCTTTCTTTTGCAGTGGCACTGCCGTCGGGCTGCTGTTGACAGCACAGCCCGGGAGGGCCAACCGCACCTACGCGGCCAACCTGGCCGGATCGGCCGCTGGATGCCTGCTGGCGGTCGTCGCCCCGTCACTGGTGGGGGGCGAGGGCACCATTCTCGTCTCCGCTGCGCTGGGCATCCTGTCCGCGCTCACCTTCCAGCTCCCCCAAACACGCAACACGCAACACGTGGCACGCAGCACGCAATACGGAACACGCAACACGCTTCACGCTCCACGTTTCACGTTTCACGCCTCACGTTTCGCGCCTCTCGCCTCCCGTCTCATCCAAGCCATTCTTATCCTCATTCTCATATTGGCCGCACTACGCCTCCCGACCTCACTGGAAATCAAACTGTCCCCCTACAAGAGCCTGAGTTATGCGCTCCTCTACCCGGATGCGGAGCTGATCTTTCGGCGCTGGAACGGGTTTTCGCGGGTGGACGTCGTCAGGTCTGCCAGCATCCGCAGCCTGCCCGGGCACGGGTTCCTATGCCTGGGTCAGCCGCCGCCCCAATTGGGCCTCACGGTGGACGGCGACGATCTGAGCCCTATCAGTCATGTCGAACCTGGCTTCACGTCAGTGGCGTTCACCGATTGCCTGCTGACCACGCTCCCGTACCGCCTGCGACCTCAGGCCCACACGCTGGTACTGGAGCCACGGGGTGGCTTCGACGTGCTGGTCGCGCTGGCGGAGGGCGCACGGGCGGTCACGGCGGTAGAGGCGCATCCACTCATCGTCGAGGCGGTACGGGCCCAGGGGGCGTGGGCGGGTGATCTGTACGACGACCCCCGCGTGACGGTCGTGGAAGAGGAGGGACGGGCCTACACGCGGCGAACGCTGGAGCGCTACGAGGTGATTGTGTTGTCACTGATCGCGCCGCAGCGCACAGTCACCTCCGGCGCATACACGCTGGCCGAGGACTACCGCTATACCGTCCAGGCTTTCACCGATTACCTGGCCCGGCTCGACGAGGGTGGCTTGCTGGTGGTGGCACGCTGGCTACAGGTGCCTCCCTCCGAGTCAATTCGGGCCTTCGCGCTGGCGGTGGAGGCGGTCGAGCGAAGCGGGGGCAATCCAAGGACCAGTATCGTCGCCCTGCGGAGCTATCAGCAGATGCTCCTTTTGGTCCGGCGCGGTGCGTTCACGGAGGAGGAACTGGCGGCCGTTCGCGCGTTCGCTGCTACGCGAGCCTTTGACCTCGTGTATCTCCCTGGCATACGTCCCGACGAGGTCAATCGCTACAACGTCCTCCCGGAGCCTGACTATTACCGCGCCTGCGTGGGGTTGCTGGAGGCCGTAGATAGAGGGGCCTGGTACAGGGCTTACCCTTTCGATGTCGAGCCGCCCGACGATGACCGGCCTTTCTTTGGCCACTTCTTCAAGTGGCGGCAGGCCCCGGATGTGCTGGCGATGGCCGGGCATACCTGGCAGCCTTTCGGCGGCGCTGGGTATTTCGTGTTGCTGGCACTGCTGGCGTTGTCACTCATCGCGGCCGGGGTGCTGATTCTGCTGCCCCTGGCCGTGCGCGGACGGGCGGGGGTGGGGCGTGGCGGGCAGTTGGGCGCGGTGCTGGGTTACTTTGCCCTGTTGGGGCTGGCGTATCTGTGCGTGGAGATCCCACTTCTGCAGCGCTTCATCCTCTTCCTTGGGCATCCGGCCTACGCGATGGCAACGGTGCTCTTCGCGTTGCTCCTGTTTTCCGGGCTGGGAAGCCTGTTCTCGCGCCGCGTGTCGCTGTGGTTGGTGTTGATCTTGCTACCGGCGCTCGTTGGCGGATATGCACTGGGCTTGCCACCTTTGTTTGAGGCGACGTTGGCTATGCCATTGTGGGGCCGGGCGATCGTCACCGTGGCAGCGTTGGCCCCGGCGGGTCTGTTGATGGGGATGCCTTTTCCGAAGGGCGTGGCGCTGCTGGAGGGACGGGCCCCCGCCTGCATCGCCTGGGCCTGGGGGGTCAATGGGGCCGTCTCAGTCGTGGCCTCGATCCTGGCAGCGTTGCTGGCACTGTCCTTTGGCCTGTCGACTGTCCTGGTGATCGGGGCAGCCTGCTACGTGGTCGCTTTCGTCACGGCAAGGGCCATTCGTATCCCCCCTCGTGGGGATGGGCCTCCGCCCCCGGTCCGATGAGCGGAACGAATGCGACCCCGCCCATGTTAAAGGCTTGCAGCTCCCCATCTGGTTGCCTGGTGAATTTCCATAGCGTCTGGTAGCCGCCGGGTGGTCCGATGGGGATCACCATACGTCCTCCATTGGCCAGTTGGTCTACCAGTGCGCCCGGTATGTGGTCGGGGGCGGCGGTGACGATGATGGCGTCGAACGGCGCGTGCTCGGGCCAGCCGTAGTAGCCATCGGCCTGTTTGCAGTGAGCGCTGGTGTAACCCAGGCTTTCCAACCGCTTGCGCGCGATCTCGGCCAGTTCGGGAACGATTTCGATGGTGTAAACCTCGATGTCGGGAATCTCAGCCAGCACGGCGGCCTGGTAACCGGAGCCTGTGCCGATCTCCAGGACCTTGTCTCCCTCTTTGAGTTCGAGCAGGTCGGTCATCAGGGCGACAATGTAGGGTTGGGAGATGGTCTGGCCATAGCCAATAGGTAGCGGGTAGTCTCCGTAGGCGTAATCTTGTTGCTCTTCAGGCACGAATAGGTGGCGAGGAACAGCGCGCATGGCGCGTAACACCTGCTCGTCGGTGATGCCACGTCTCTCAATCGTCTCGATCACCATTCGCTCCCTTTGCTTTGCGAAGTCTGCTTCGTCGCCCGATGGCAGCGGCGTGGGGGACGGGGCGGGCGTGGTAGCTGTGGTGGATGGCGGCGTGGGGGACGGCCTGGGAATCGTGACCGCCGTGCATCCGGCCAGCAGAGCGAGCGCCAGGTGCAGAATGACTCTGGTCCTGCGCATTGCTCGGTCCTTTCTGTTGCACTCCAACGTGCACTCTCACGTCAACACCTTACTGATTTGATCCGGGACGCAGTGAAGAAGTGCTGTGTCGTTCTGGCATGTCCAATCTCTACATGGACATCTTCAGTTGGATGGTTCCCGTCTCGACGTATGCCTTGAGTCCTGCCAGTGATGCCCGGTAGATCTTGTGCACGCGAAGGGTGAGGAAGAGGAGGCGACCCAATAGCGCGAGGGGCCCGTAAAACTCGTGACGGCTGAGCACCTCGGTCCCACCGGCAGTCGCATCGAAACGGAAGCCATGGACCGCTTCCATCCCGGCTACCCTGCCTTCCCATGCCACGTAGGGCGAGGCGCTGATCTCAATGATCGTGCCGACGCCCGTCACTTTGCCGAGGGGAAAGCCGAACTTCATGACCTGGCGGAACTGTGCTCCCAGAGTCCAGGGGGTGCCGGCGATCCATTCTGCCTCGACCAGTGCCGGAAACCAGTAGTGCCACTTGCTGAGTTCCGCAAAGCAACTCCACAGCACCTCGGGGGAGGCGGCCACCTCAATGCGATCTTCTACTACGGCCCGTGGCTTGCGTTTCTTGGTCATGGGTTCCTTCCCTCTGCGTATGCCAATGGTAACATTGTACTCTAAATGCCGCGACTTGCCAAACGGCCCGAGTCCCTGGTCCGTTTTCTCCAGGCATGGTGAGTTATGCCAGCAATCGAATCACGAATCACCAGCCCGGTAGCCGAGTTTGTCTCTTTGTGGTACAATAGCGCCCATATTTCGCGCAGTTAAGGAGGTTCCCATGCGCAAGCATGCGCTGTTGATTGCTATTCTGCTGCTGGGACTGGTGGCAGGGTGTAGTGGGGGAGCAGTGAGTCCGACGCCATCGCCATCACCTTCGCCGCAGCCCACGTCTGCCCAGGAGGTGCCCACGGCCGCGCCATCTGCCAGCCCGACTGCCTCTGGCCCGGCTACTTGCGTGGCGGTGCCCCTCGAGTTCGAGGCCGAGTCTCGTATCCCGCCGATTACGGAGGCGGACCACGTTCATGGTCCTGCTGACGCCTCAATAACCCTGATCGAGTACGCCGATTTCCAGTGACCGGCCTGCGCAGCGATGGCCACGCTGCGAGTGTATCTGGAAGATACACGGGGTGAGGATATTCGTTTCGTCTATCGCCACTTGCCACTGATCAGCATTCACGATAAGGCGGTCATTACTTCCGAGGCGGCCGAGGCCGCCGGTGCCCAGGGCAAGTTCTGGGAGATGCACGATCTGTTGTACGAGCGCCAGCAGGATTGGGGCCAGTTCTCGGACGATGAATTGGAGAACAGGCTTGTTGAGTACGCGGAGGAACTAGGGCTCGATGCCGAGCGCTTTGCCAAGGAGTTGGAGGAGGGCACCTATCGGGACAAGATCATGGCCGACTATGAGGCGTACAGTCAGTACGGCCAAATGGCCACGCCGACTTACGTGGTCAACAACGTCTTCTACCCGCAGATGGGGCTTCATCCTCTCGTGATCGACGCTTTCATTGGCTTGGTGCTGGAACCTCCTGATCAGTATGATGAGGTTCCGCCGGAGGTTATCGATCTGGATAAAGAGTACACTGCCACCATCCGCACGGCCAAGGGCGACATCGTCGTCGAACTCTTCGCCGAGCAGGCACCGACCAACGTCAACAATTTTGTCTTCCTGGCGCAGGATGGCTGGTACGATGGGCAGGCGTTCTTCTACGTAGAGCCAGAATTCGTGGCTCAGAGTGGTGATCCCACCAATATTGGCTTGAGTCTTCCCTTTTCGGGTTATTTCTGCGGTGACGAGATCGACCCTGATTTGACTTTCGATGAGGCTGGTATGTTGGCTCTATATACCCCGGCTCCGGACCGGAACAGCAGCCAGTTTTTCATCACCTACACGCCCTTGCCGGACCTCAACGGGCAATACACGATCATCGGTCGCGTTATTGAGGGGATGGATGTCGCCGAGGGTCTCACGCCAACCCAACCGGGTGCTGAAGGGGCATCACCGCCCGACGTCATCGAGACGATCCTGATCGAGGAAAAGTGACGCTTAGCAACAAGGGGTGAGGATGCGACGCCGCGCACTGTGGCTCATCTTCGGCATAGCTGGGGGGGCGCTTGTCCTGCTGTGCGTCGGAGGCGGGCTGCTGGCGTTGGCGTTGCTCCTCGCTTTCAGAGGTGCACTAACCGCGGTTGAGGCCCTGCCACCGGCAGGGCTGATGGCCTTTGGCCTCGGGTTGGGTGTTCCGGTGGCGCTGCACGGGTGGGCTGGCTGGCAAGGATGGCCATCGCGCCCGTTTAACCCGCCTCGCACCTGCTGGGTGTGTTTCGCCCTGGTGCTCCTCATTGGCCTGGGAACGGTGGTCACTACGCTGTCTTTGGCCCCGGCGCTTCTGCTACCTCCTATCCATGCCCTGGCGATGATCTGTCCACCGCTGGTCGTGCTCTGGCTGGTGGGACGGGCACTGAATGGGATGGGGGGCTCGTGGCGCGATGTCGTTGTGGGTATGGCTGGTGGCGGCATCCTCGGCACGACAGCTTCGCTGATTTGTGAAGGGTTGATCGGTTTTGTGCTCATCGTGGTCGTGCTCACGGTGGTGCAGTTGCTGCCTGGCGGTGCAGAGCGCTTCGCCGTGGTTAAGAGAGATTTCGAGGACCTGGCCGGGCGGCAGGACCTGGCGAGACTGTTGAAACTGCTGCTCTCACCTGCGGCCGTCATCTCGATACTGGGCATGTTCTCCGTCCCGGTTCCCCTGGTCGAGGAGTTCTTCAAGACGATGGCGGCTGGCGTTGTCTTTCGCTGGGTGCGTCCTCGTCCTGGGCGTGCGTTTCTGTGGGGTGTGGCTGGCGGGGCCGGGTTCGCGTTGGCGGAGAACTTGTTCAACGGCGCGTTGGGTGGTGCGCAGGGCTGGGCCCTGGGAGCTATGTCTCGCGTGGCTGCGACGACGATGCACTGTTTCACCGGAGGACTGGTTGGCTGGGGCTGGGGGCAGCTCTGGACCGCGCGACGTCCGCTGCGCCTACTGGGTTCCTATGCCGTCGCTGTGGCTGTGCATGGGCTGTGGAACGCTGCCGCTGTAGGTATAGCGCTCCTGGGCGCCTGTACCTGGGTGTGCGAGGGGGATGATGGTCGGATTGTTCTCGCGGGTCTGGGGATTCTGGCGCTCGCGGGTGTGCTTGGATTGCTGGTTGGAGGATTTCTCTTCGCGCTGCGGCTTGCCGGGCGCAGGCTGGCTGTTGACGACAGGCACTGATCTGGAGAGGTGTGGGGCGCTTGATGCACGCCTGTGGCAGGCGCATGGTCGACTATGGGTGCAATGTCAGCGGAAAGATGTGACAGGCGCTTGACAATTTGCATGACATGTGGTACCCTCACCGCCGTATCTTTGCATGTCAGCGTCAGGGATAATCGTCAAGGAGGGGGGAATGGCAGAGAGATCCCGTACCGAGCGTCTGGTGAGGCGGCTGCAGGAATTACAGATGAATACGCCAGATGTCGAAGCGACGGCCATTGTGAGCGTGGATGGGCTTACAATGGCCTCTTCTCTCCCCGGAGGTGTTGAGGAAGACCGTGTCTCCGCGATGTCCGCCGCCATGCTCTCTCTGGGAGAACGCATCGCCAGTGAGTTGGGGCGCGGCATGCTCGATGAAGTGTACGTGAAGGGGGAACAGGGGTATGTCGTTCTCCGCGCCGTTGGCGAGGAGGCTGTCCTGACCGTGCTGGCTCGCCAGCAGACCAAGCTGGGCTTGCTCTTTCTGGATATGCGCCGCGCGTCCGAAGACCTGGCCAAAATCCTGGAAACCTAGTAGACGAGACCCCAGAAGGAGGACGTAAAGTGCCGCGGATCGAACCAAGTGGTTTCTATTATCCCAACATCGTCGCCCGTGTCTATCTCGAGGCGATGGAAGAGATCATGGGCAAGAATGGCTTGAACGCCATTCTGAATCTGGCTGGCTTATCACATTTGATTGACAATTTCCCGCCTCCTAATTTGAACAAGGAGTTCGATTTTGCGGATTTTTCCAGTCTGAACGGGGCGCTGGAGGAAATGTATGGGCCGCGCGGGGGGCGTGGCCTCCAGTTGCGGAGTGGTCGGGCTGTTTTCGCCAAGGGGCTCCAGGGGCTGGGCGCGCTCTCCGGCGTCAGCGACCTGGCTTTCAGGGTGCTGCCACTGGTTGCCAAGCTTAAGGCTGGGATCCCGGCGATGGCGAAAGTTTTTACCCAGGTCAGCGATCAGAAGAGCACTGTCGAGGACCGTGGTGAGTATTACGTCTATATCATGCAACCGTGCCCGGTTTGCTGGGGGCGTACCGCTGACCGGCCGATCTGTTTTGCGGGTAAGGGACTGCTGGAGGAAGGGCTTCATTGGGTCAGTGGTGGGCGTAAGTTTCGGGTGGAAGAGATTGAATGCGTGGCCATGGGCGGGGAGACTTGCACGTATGCCATTTACAAGGAGCCGATAGGGTAAGTAGGTTGACTGAGGCTGTCCCTCACGCAGGCGGGGGTGGAGGTTAGAAACGTGGCAGGAGCTCCTCATATTCTGATCGTGGAGGATCAGGCAAATACAGCAGAAATGCTGACTTCGTACTTCAAGGCCCAGGGCTACGAGGTCACCGCAGTAGGTTGGGGAAACGACGCCTTATCCTTTGTGGAGGAGACCGTCCCCGATCTCGTTGTGTTAGACATACGTCTGCCAGATATTGATGGCTACGAGGTATGTCGTCGTCTGCGTGCCCATCGGCGTACCGAGCACGTCCCCGTTATCTTTCTGACCGAGAGACGCGAGCGTAAGGACAGGCTGACGGGGCTAGAAATGGGTGCTGTGGATTACGTCACCAAACCCTTCGACGTGCAGGAGTTGCGCCTGAGGGTGCGAAACGCGTTGCGCCGCTCCACCCTGGAGCAACTCTCTCATCCCATCACTGGGCTCCCGGCCTCGACGCTGGCTGATGAGCGCCTGCTTGACCTGCTGACCAGTTCCGACTGGGCGGTGCTTTCCGTGGGATTGCGAGGGCTGAAGGAATTCGCCGAAAGCTATGGGTTTGTGGCGCGGGATGATGTGATGCGCGCTGTGGCGCTCATGTTGAGCCACGTTGTGAGCGAGAGTCGCGATCCAGATGCGTTTGTGGGGCACTTGGACGACTCGACTTTCTTCGTCGTCATTGCCCCAGATAAGGTGGATCAGGTACAGGAGGCCCTCACGGTGCGCCTGAACGAAGCGATGGCCTTCTTCTATCCCAGTGCTGATTGGGAGGCTTGTCAGGCAGATCCTAGCGCCGACTTACCCCGTCTGGACGTCGCTATAGGTGTGCTCAGGTCGTCGGCGTATTCTGGCAGCAGCCTGGAGGGCTTGAAACGAGCGATTGTCCAGGCTCAATGCGCACATTAGGTGCGCAGGTTAGCCTGCGTGCGGTTCAGAATGCTGTCGACGCCAGAAGTCTAACCCGGACTCCGGCTGACAGGGCTGTCGCCCAGGCCCTGCGTCTGGCCGGGGTCTTTTTGCCGGTAGGGACACCAGTGAAACTGACCATCGTGATCCCCACCTTGAATGAGGCCGAAAACGTCCAGCCTATGGCCGAGGCGTTGCTTGCCCTGGGTATCCCCGCTTTGAATCTCCTGATCGTGGATGATGAATCACCCGACGGCACCGGTCGCATCGCCGACGAGTTGGCCGTTGAGCATCCAGGCCAGGTGTGGGTGTGCCATCGCACAGGGCCTCGTGGTTTGGGGCGCGCCTACGTGGAGGGATTTCGCTGGGCCATGGAGCACGGCGCCGATTTCATCGTCCAGATGGACTGTGATTTTTCCCATTCCCCCAGTTATATTCCCGAATTTCTGAAGTACATCCAGGATTATGACGTGGTCGTGGGCTCTCGCTACGTTCAGGGGGGCAAGACGGACGAGCGCTGGGGCTGGGGGCGTTGGTTGCTCTCCTGGTGGGCCAACAGTGTCTATACCCGTATGATCCTGGGATGCGAGGTCAGGGACACTACCGCGGGGTTCAAGTGCTGGCGGCGAGAGACGTTGCAGGGCATTGGCCTGAGTCGCATCCGCTCCCAGGGCTACGTCTTCCAGGTGGAGATGGCTTACGTAACCGAGCGGCTGGGCTACCGCGTGTTAGAGATTCCCATATATTTCGAGGACCGGCGCATTGGCCGTTCCAAGATGACGGTGCCGGTCAAGATCGAGGCGGCGCTGCGTGTGTGGGAGTTGCGCCGGCGCCATCGCCACCTGGGGCCAGGCGATCGGGTGAGCGTATGATTCGCTGCAAGCAGAGCCACGTATTGTCCGACCTGGGCATCGCCATCCTGTTGCTCCTGTTGCCGTTGCTCCTGTTCGCGCCGGTGGCTGTGGGGCCCAAGACGTTGCTGCCAGCCGACAGTCTCTTTCTGTTCGAACCCTACCGGGCAGCAGCCGCCGACCTGGGTGTGTCCTTTCCTTACAATCACCTGGTCGCCGACTTGATCCTGGAGAGCTATGCCTGGAAGCATTTCCTCGTGGAGGCGCTGCACAACCGGGAGTTACCGCTCTGGGACCCGTATGTCTTCGCCGGTCACCCCTTCCTGGCCAATGGGCAGCACTCAGGACTCTATCCTCTGAGCCTCGTCTTCTACGCCCTTCCACTGTGGCGAGCTTTTGGGGTCTTCGCCTGGGTGCAGTTGGGGCTGGCTGGGATTTTCGCGTACCTCTTCGCCCGCGTGTTGGGAACTCGCCGACTGGGTGGCCTGATCGCCGGGATCACGTTTCAATTCAGTGGCTTCATGGTTGCGTCGGTTGTTCACCCGATGATCATCGCCGGTGCGTCCTGGCTGCCGTTTATCCTGGCGGCGATTGAGTTGGTCGTGCAGCAACGGCCAGCTCTGGGCCGGCGGCCGGCGACGTTGCCCTGGGTGCTCCTGGGGGCATTGGGACTGGGTTGCCAGATGCTGGCTGGTCATGCTGAGAATACTTACTTCGTGCTATTGGTGGCGGGAGCGTATACGGCCTGGCGACTCCTCTATGTGGTTGTTCATCTAACTCGCGCCGGGGAAATGGGTACAGAGGGCGATGGGCGACGGAGGCACCTGCTTCGCCCGGCGCTGTGGCTGATGCTGATGCTGGCATTGGGTCTGGCGCTGGGGACGGTGCAGTTCGTGCCGTTGTATGAGGTTGTTGCCAGTAGCTTCCGTGGCGGAGAAGCGGCAGCGAGCCTCTCGGAGGTGCTGGGGTGGGCCTATCCCTGGCGGCGACTGATCACCTTTGGCATCCCCAATTTCTTCGGCAATCCGGCCCATCACGGTTACTTCGATCTCTTTGCCTGGCGCTGGGCACCGGCACTGATCTTCCCCGACGGGCAATACGTCGATTGGGGCATCAAGAACTACGTCGAGGGTGGGGCATACCTGGGCCTGCTACCCCCGTTCCTGACAGCCATTGCCATACTGTCCTGGCTCAAACCCCACGCATCACGCATTACGCATTACGTATTACGTATTACGCATCACGCATCACGCATCACGCATCACGCATCACGTTTCACGTCCCCCAACGCCCACCACGCCATCCCCTTTTTCACTCTCCTGGCTCTCTTCTCCCTGGCCTGCATCTTCGGCACGCCGCTGTATGCCCTGGTGTACGTGTTGCCCGGGCTCGAACAGTCCCACTCTCCGTTCCGCTGGGTCTTTCCGCTGACGCTGTGCGTTGCTATCCTGGCCGGTTTTGGGGTTGAGGCTGTCACCAGAAGTCGGAATCTCTTGCTGGGAGAGCGGGGAGAGGGCGGCAAGAAGCAGGAGGCAGGAAACGGCAAGCAGAATCTGCAATCTGCAATCTGCAATTTCCTCTTGCTCGGCGCTTCGTTCTCCCTGGAGACACTCTTCGCCGCGCTGGCCTTCTGGGGCGGGCTGATCACGCTGCTTGGCTTAGTCCTCAGCCGGGTCTTCTTCGCCCGCGTCGAGCCACTGGTGGCGCGCGTTTTTCTGTCGCTGGCCAAGGCCCCCGCTGCTTTCCCTGACCATCGCGCATTCTATTCCTACGAGTTCAAGTGGGTGGCGCTCTTTGGACTGCTGCTGCTGGGGACCGGCATCGTGCTGCGCGTGAGCCGCTGTCCGATTTTCGTGCGTCGTCGCCCTGTGTGGGAGTTCCTGGCGGTGAGACTGTTGGTGCTGGACTTCGTGGCTTTTGGCGCGGGTGTCAACCCCGG
>Ga0180431_10007477_pt1 | contig 12709 bp, 15 predicted proteins | sample SS_ome_11_FD_132459 | JGI IMG/M metagenome (GOLD analysis project Ga0180431, IMG submission 132459) | Hypersaline lake sediment archaeal communities from the Salton Sea, California, USA - SS_1_MS_1 metaG | ecosystem: Environmental > Aquatic > Non-marine Saline and Alkaline > Hypersaline >... | reverse complement strand
AATAATTGAAAGGAGAAAAATTCATTATGGCTAAGGTTTATACAAGAGCAGAATTGGAAGCAATGACAGACAAAGGACTTAAAAGTCTTTGTATCCATACGTTGGGTATTCATGGAGTAAGCAAAAAACTGAAACATGAAGTTGTTAATACTATTCTCTCTAATCAAAGAAAATCCGGTGCTACAGCCGGTGCTACAGTTGCAAAAACAGCTGAACCGATCAAAGGCGTTGAGTTCTCTGGACACAGCGTTATGACCAAACCGGGTGCACCATTCGGTAAGAAAACAAGCACAACAATTCAGGTATCATGTGGTGCTTCATCAGGTACATTCCCACTGGCCGGGCGGACAGTTAAAGAAGTCGGCGAGTTCCTCAGAGAGGTTCTTAATGTCGATAAACTTTCTACAGGTCTGGTAAACGGTAAGGAAGCTGGTGCCGATTATCAACTGAAACCAGGTGACGCTCTCGAGTTCCTGAAACCAGCTGGTAAAAAGGGATAAATCATCCTGACTAAATTGAGGGGGTCTTCTTAGATCCCCTCAAATTACTTTAAGGAAGGTTACAAATGTTGAAAGAACAAAAAGAAGTATTAGAACAAAATGGTATTGATAAAATATTTTTCTATTATGAGGGATCTCCTATAGCAAAAAATATTCACACAACATGTTTATTGATTAATACAAAAGAACAAAGGATTGAAGCTCGGGGAGTTTCAATCTGTTCTCTTCTAGATACTTTTTCAAGAAAAAAGGGAAAAGATAAATCATCTGGTAGAGCATTAAAAGCATTACTTAATAAACAAAACTTTCACCGAATTAATGGAGAAGGGCGAGAAGGTGAAAAAGTTATAAAAATAATCACAATTAAAAATAAAGCAGATCATGAAAATTTTCTAAATAACCAAGTTCCAGAGTTATCGCTTTTAAATCAACAAATTAGTGACATTGAACCAATTACTAGGAACGGAAAATATATTAAAAAATATAAGTTTGCACTACCAGCAAATTATCCCATAAAAAGAACAAACGAATCATTTAAATATAAATCAGAATTTAGACCAACCCCTGTAAACGAAATCGAGTCTAAAGTATTGTTAAGAAATAAAAACAATTCTAGATAAGGAGAATAAAATTTGTGTATAGAACAGTGACAGTAATTGGTTTGGGAACTCTCGGCGGATTTTTATGTAAACACTTATCCGAGATTGAAAAGATAAAAGAACTAGTTGTTATAGATCATGATATTATAGAAGGTAGAAATGTTTTTAATTCTGTCTATAGACCATCAGACGTTGGTGAATTTAAAGTCGATGCTTTAGCAGATATTATAAGTGATGATGTTACTGTCACCAAAACAAGGATTCGTTACATTGAGGGTGTTACTACATTGCCAAAAACTGATTTAGTTATTGATTGCAGAGATGTTGTTTGCGATCGAGGCAATGAAATTGATGTAAGATTCTATATATCTGGACGGATTCTTATGATTGATTGCCGAAAGAATGTCAGGAATGTATGTGATTATCCAGGGAAATATCGAACACAACTCAATAAAAGTGAAATAAGTAAGGCCGCTTTCTTTGCAGCACAAACAATAATAAGCGGACAATTACATCATATGGTTAAAAATAATATGGTTCAAAGAATTGATTTAAATTTGATTTCATCAGCAATGGATAGATCTATTAAAAGGAATCTCAAAAATAGACTTGATATTATTTATGAACTCACAGACGATTCGCAAAGATTACAATGTGTAGAAGAAAATATAAATCCAATTTTAACTTTGAATCAAAGAGATAATGTTGATGTTTTCATTGGTGGAAAATTTAATTTAACAAATGATTTTTTAGACAAGTTTCCAGAAGAAGCAAAAACAAAATATGCTTTAATCCCAAAAAATTCTTTAAATTCATCTTTAGATGTAATACAATCTTTAACGAGATTGATTAAGAAACAACCCGGCATATCAAATTTTATTGTTACGGTTGTGCAAGATGGATACGATAAACCATATATAGAGTTAATTGAAGAAACCGGAGCAGCTTAATGTTGTATGATTCTGCAATTAGAATAGTATCTGGAAACACAAAACTCTATGAAAAACATTATATCTATATTGGTCAAATAATACCAGAAAGAATAATATCTAAAAAAAATGTTTATAAAATCACATTTCTTGATAAAATATATTTTTTAGATGGTTTAGATGTAGTAACCGAAAATGATAAAGTTAGAAGAATATATTTATTTGGTTTTCATCCAAATCGCGATGAAAACGGTATTTATTGCTTACCAGACAACAAGAAAAATGTTGAGTTTACAAGAGATTATTTTAACATATTACTTTCAAATATAAAGACTTACTATTTTGATAGTTGCTATTTCAAACCACCAAAAAAATTAATTAACTATGTAAAAATGAAATCTATGTATATTCAGCTGAATCAAGGAGATTAGTTATGGAAGAAAACACACTTCAAAAGTATCTGAGATCTTTGATTTCAGATGAGTTAGAGAAGCGAGAAATTGAGCTAAAAGAGGCAGAAGCAAAACAAATTGTTCATGCACTAATGCCAGAAGTTGATAGATTAATCGCTGAAAAAGTAAAAAGTCATTTCGTGGAGTTAGTAAAATTTATAAATGAAAAATTTACATAAGAGGAGAAAGAATGCCAACGTTATTAGATTACGATAACTTTTGTGATAAACTAGAGGAAGTGACCTCTCTAAAAGTATTTGGTAAAAGAAAATTTCATCCAAGTGGTCTATTCTCTGAACAAATATTTGGTCCAATAAAAAATTATACATGCCAATGTGGTACGTATTTTGGCCTCTCAAAATCAGGTGGAAAATGCCCTGAATGTGGTGTGGATATTGTAAATAGTGATGAAAGGCGAAAAAGATTTGCCAAAATCACTTTACCAATTCCAGTAGTCAATCCATTGTTTTATGACCTTATATGTGAACTTGGAGGAAAAACCCTCAAAGGTGCAATTGATAAATTAATGAGAAATGAAAAAAGTTATATGTATATTGAGGGTGATGACCATATTGTAACAACGAGTGAAATAGATGTTCCTAAAGGAAGTAAAGTTTATGAGCGAACTGACGCGATTTATAAAATGATTTATGATTTATCAAAGAGATTTACAGAAGATGGCATAGAAGAATGGCCATATGTATATAATAATATTAAGAATCTATTAATTAGTTATGTTATTGTGCTCCCTCCAGATTTAAGACCTCTATCTTCATCTGGAGGTGGAAAGCACTTAATGGACAAAATTAATAGATATTATGTACAAATATTAACGAAAAAAGATATAATGAGAAGTACAATTCTTGATGTCTTTAGAGATAAGAAAATGTATTACACTTATTTCAAACAATTACAAAAAGATGTCAATGAGTTATATCATAGAATTCTAGAAAAAATAGCAAAAAAAGAAGGATTAATCAGAGGTAATATTTTAGGAAAAAGGATTGATTTTTCTGGGAGAGCTGTAATTATTCCAGACCCAACACTTAATTTAAGCGAGTGTGTATTACCGTATAATATGATCCTTGAAATTTATAAATTACCTATTGCTAAAAGAATTATTGAAATTGGAAAATTTAAATTACTTAATGAAGCAATTGATTTTGTAGATCAATGTATTAAATTAAATTCGCCTGTTTTATTCAATATATGCAAAGATATAATCGAAGGTGAAGTTTGTGTATTAAACAGGCAACCGTCATTACATAAATTAGGAATGTTGGGATTCAAAATAAAAATGACTTTAGATAAAGTCGTTAAGATACATCCTCTAGTTTGTGCTCCATTCAATGCAGATTTTGATGGAGATCAAATGGCGGTTTATATTCCCATTTCACCAGAAGCAAAAGATGAAATAAACCGAAAGATTTCTATTGTTAAAAATTTACATAGTCCAGCAAATGAAAATTTAACTACTATACCAAACCAAGATGTAGTATTAGGAATCTATTTCATTACATCAGATTTATTTGAAAATCAGAAAGAAGGTTTTAAACTATTTAATGATTGCTTGCCTGAAGATTATCCAGAGATAAAAGAGACTGTAACTAAAAAGAAATTGATGGAAATTTTAAATGATATTAAAGATAAATATCCAGATGACGTAACAGTTGAAGTTTTAGATAATATTAAGAAAATCGGTTTTAAATATGCAACCTTATTTGGATGCACATTGTCTCTTGATGATTTCTATATTCAAGGTGCAAATGATTTTCGAGATTCTCTATATAAAGGCAAAATACGAGAACAATTAACATCAATATCAGATCCTAAAATAGTTGATTTTCTTAGAAAAAATTTCAAATATTCTTACATGATTGATTCAGGTGCCAGAGGAAGCTGGGATCAAGCAAAACAAATGCTTTTAACACGAGGGTTTATTTCAAATTTTGACGGTGAAATTTTACCTTTACCAATCAAACATAGTTTATCAGAAGGGTTAACTGAAGAAGAATTTTTCTACTCAACATACGGTTGTCGAAAAGGTCTTCTTGATGTTGCATTAAATACTGGCATAAGTGGATATCTCTCAAGAAAATTAATTTTCACTTGCGCAAATTTACAAATTGATACAGATCTAGAAGATTGTGGGACAACAGATTATCTTGAAGTGGATGTCAAAAATGAATTAAAAGCAAAAATGTTAATCAATAGATTCTATTTAAATAATGATAAACTAGAATTAATTACAAGAGATAATTATAAGAGTTTGGTTGGAAAGATGATTCTATTACGAAGTCCAATACTTTGTAAATCACAAAATATTTGTCATACATGTTATGGAAATCTTTATAAAAGATTAAATAGTAGATTTATTGGAATTATTGCTGCACAAACATTAGGAGAAAGAGGAACTCAATTAGTTCTTCGAACATTTCATACTTCAGGTTCTGCTAAGATTCATGGTGAAACTAGAGACGATATTGGGATGAAACAACAAGATATTATTGGTGATTTAGCACAAGTATCAAAATTACTTCATAAATTTAGAGGAAAAACCTACACAGAAATTACCGAAGAATTATTTGATGTATATGATAAAGATATCTATCATGTACATTTTGAATGTGTAGTAGCACAATTAATGTGGAGTGATTCTAAAAAGTGGAGATTGTTACCAAATCGAGATCAGATAAGACCATCTTATTATAGCGTTCAAAGTGTGCCGAATAAAGAAAGTTGGATTTTAGCAATGGCATTTTCAAACCCAAAAAGAAGTATTTTACAAGGTATCTTACATGAAGGAAGATACTCTGGTATTATAGATAAAATACTAAAAGGAGAAAAAATAACATGAGAGATCCAGCAAGAATTCCAAGGATTTTAGATTTAATTCGTGAAATATGGTGTAAAGCTCCAGATTTAAGATTATCACAATTAGTTATGAATGCTTTAGGGGTTGCTTACGATCCTTATTTCATTGAAGATGATGATCTTGAAAAAGCATTAAAAGAATATAAAAAAATGATTGTACGGGAGGAACCATAGTTGAATATAATTAATCCAATTTTTAAAATACAAAACGACAATAATATTTTCAATATAAGAAAGAAAGAGTTTGAAAATATATTACCTATTGCGACACAGATACTAGAGCCTGTAAGAGATATTGGATTTGAGATCAACGAGGTTTCTCTAAAAGATTCAAGGTTCTCATCAGGCGAATTATCAAAAACAATTAAACAAACTCTAGTAATGAAGATTCAAAAAGGGTCGTCGATAATTAATTTAAATCTATTTATACCCAAATTGGTAGATAACAATTATATGATTATAAATAAAAGGAAGAAAATTCCATTATTTCAGTTATTTGATATTCCGATTGTTACTAGAGGCGAAACAATAAAATTAAGAACCAATGTAGCAACATTAATGGTTTCTAAACAAAAAAGTATGCCATATATTTATGTAAGTTTTTTGGGAAAAAAGATTCCTTTAGCATTGCTATTGATGGCATATTATGGTCCTGATCATATTTACGAAAAATATGAGTTAGAAAAATATAAACTTCCAGAAGAAGAATTGCCTGCTAATTCATCTTTAATGGAATTTTTAATTTATGATTTAGCATTTTATAACGATGAATCAGCAGGTTATACTCAAGATGATTATATCGTTGAGTTAGGAAGAAAATATTCTAGATATAATGCAAAATCTAAAGGTCATGATATTTTATATGCTATTGATCTTATTCCTAAAGTCGATATTATGACTGCCAGATTTTTAACAACAGGTTCAATAATTGAAGAACTTTTATTAGCAATTGAAACAGAGTTTTATGACGATACATTATTTACTAATAAAAGGGTTAGATGTTTTGAGTATTTATTGTTTTCAAAATTATCAAAGATAGTATTTGATCTATGTTTTTCAAATAGAACATCTAAACAACCTAAATTCAATATCAATTCTACACAATTATTATCAGAGTGTAATGTTTCAGATATTGTTCAATTTGATTTTTCAATTAATCCAATTGAAGAATTAACAAAATTATCAAGAATCAGTCTTCTAGGACCAGGCGGATTTAAAAGAGAAAATATTCCAAAACATTTGAGAGATATATGTCCAACGATGTTTGGGAGAATTTGCCCAGTAGATACTCCAGACCGAGATAATTGTGGGGTTCTACAAAACCTTATCCCAAATACTATATTAGATGAAAATTTAAAATTTACCAATGAATATTTGTCTAGACAACCTATTTCGATTCCTGTTTCAATGATACCATTCCTTGAGCATGATGATCAAACTAGATTACAAATGGCTTCATCTCAAATGAGGCAAGCAATTTTATTAAAGAATTTTGATGAACCAATGATAAAATCAGGTTGTGAGCATTTGTATACTGATCAAACTCAGTTTGTTAAAAGAGCAAAAAAGGATGGTGAAGTTATACATATAGACAACAACTATATTATTGTTGTTTACAAAGATAATGAAGTAGATATTTTTGATATTTCGTATAGAAAAATATATGTTGAAAATATGGACTTTATGAATGTATATGTTAAACAGGGAAATAAATTTAAAGCAGGAGATATTTTAGCAGAAAGTAATTTCTGTCAAAATGGTCATATAAATTTTGGGAAAAATCTATTAACTGGTGTAATGGTGCATTACGGAAATAATTATGAGGATGGTATAGTAATATCTGATAGATTAGTAAATGATGACTCTTTAACGTCAGTTCATTTTAAAGATTTATCATTCAATTTACCTCCACATAAAGTCTTACTTTCTCTAAAAGAAGATAAATATAAACCATTACCAAAAGAGTTTGAAACTATCAATATTGGACAACCTTATGCAATAACAAAAAATCTTTCATATGAAGATTTTTATTCAGTATTTCATGAGGAAACAAGATTTGAAGCTGAAAAAACTTTTATAATATCAGAAGTTAAATTATTTGCAAATACCTGGAATGAAGAGATACCTGAGTTTCGTGATTGGGTAGAGATGCAATTAGCAATTCAAAAAGATAAAGAAAAGAATTTAAGAAGAGTCATCACAAATAAATTGCCAAAAGAGGCAGCAAAAACATTTATTCGAGAAAATAATCTTGATTTATTCTCATTTGTTGGTAAATATAAAAACAAAAAAGAGAAAATAAATGGATTGCGAGTTAAAATGATTGGAGTTCATTTTAGAAAAATCAAGGTCGGTGATAAAATTGCAAATCGGCATGGTAATAAAGGAATTATAAGTAGAATAGTTCCCCATAAGAAAATGCCTCAGTTAGAAGATGGGCGTAATCTTGATATTTGCATTAATCCGTTGGGTAGTATTTCTCGTATGAATATCGGTCAATTATATGAATTACATCTATCAATGTCTTTATATGATCTTAAACAGCATCTATTCAAAATGTTTGACGACGAAACTGATCAAGATACCATCAAACAATATTTGATGGACTATATTAAAATTATTGATAAAACAAAAGATCAATGGTATTCAACTCAATTCCTTGAGCAACTACCAGAAACAGTTAATAAAGATTTCATTGACAATCTTACATTGATTCAGGCACCTTTTGAATCATGTAGAGTAGAAGATATTAAGAATGCTCTAAAATATACTGGAACAAAATTTAAGCAAAAACTCTTTGATCCATTATCTAAAATTCATTTACAAAATGAAATAGCTGTAGGATATATTTATTTCTTGAGAATGGTTCATATTGCTGAAGAAAAATTGGCAGCTAGAGGTATTGGAAGTTATGCAAAGCGAACTCTACAACCTTTAGGTGGTAGAAAAAATAAAGGTGGTCAGAGATGTGGAGAAATGGAAACAGCTTGCTTAATAGGTCATGATGCTCCAGTAAATTTATTTGAGTTTTTAACTACAAAATCAGATTGTATTGATTTAAAGAATCGTCATATCAGAGAATATATTGATCCAAATTTTGTAGACGATAAAAAGGAACTAAATATGAAACCAGAATCTGTTAAATTACTAAACTCATATCTAACAGTAATAGGAGTTGATCAAAAATGAGCAGTTATTATAGAAATGCTACTTCCACTAGTGGGTATTCTTCAACCCCTAAATTTAGTATAGAATTTGACGATGACTTCAAAAAACATCTAAAAAAACTTATTAGGCCAGAAAATGAACCGGAAGTCAAAAAGAAGAAAGAAGACAAACCAATTCTTTTTGATCCAAAGGATTTGGTGTTATGAGAAAACGTTATTGTCCAGAATGTGGGGGCGAAATAGTATTTCACTATGAAACCCCCACAAAAGTATATAAAATTGAAAATGAAACATTAGTTAGAGAAGATAATGTTTTATATGATAATCCAGAACTAATACCATATTGCTCAAATGATAAAGAGCACTCTATTGAACCAGAAGGCGAAGAATCTAAATATGAATTCTGGGGTTGGGTTGATAATGTAGAAATGTATTTTAAAGATAGAGGAATTTATGATTTATAGGAGGAAACAATAATGACTTGCCTACCAGATATACAATGTTCAGAACCGAATGTAGCTATTCCTATTAGACAAGTAGGCGTTGAAAACATTGAGGTTCCATTCAGATTAGAATTTAGGTCAGGTGGATTTTGTCAACTAAATGCTAATGTTTCGATTAGAACAAATCTAGATAAAGATACGAAGGGTATTTCAATGTCTAGACTTTTATTAACACTTAAACCATATTTAGATTTACCTTTAAAACAAAAATTAATTAAACAAATACTTGAAGATTTACGTACTAATATTGGCAGCACAAATAGTTTTATGAAATTTAATTTTCGTATGCCAATAATGAAAAAGTCAATAAAGTCAGATAACGAGTTTCCAATATATTATAAATGTAGATTTGAGGGGCAATTAGAGAATGAAAATTTCTCATTCTTTCAAGGAGTAGTAATTCAATATGCATCATATTGTCCATGTTCTGCTGAGCTTTGTAAACACCTGAGCAATAATAATTCAGCTGGTTATCCTCATAACCAAAGATCATTTGCAGATATTTTAGTTCAGGTGAAACAACCAAACTATGTCTGGCTCGAAGATATTATCGAAACAGTTCAAACTAAAATTAAAACTTTACCTTACCCCGTCATCAAAAGAGTTGATGAACAAGAAATTGCGAGAGTTGCAGCAGAGAATCCATTGTTTGTTGAAGATGCAATAAGATTAATTTCATATCAACTGAATAATATGGGAACTCTTTATGATTGGATAGTAAAATGCAGTCATGAAGAATCAATCCATACATCTGAAGCAATTGCAATTAATTGGAAAGGAGTTAATGGTGGATTTAGCGGGAGAAGATTTTTATGATTGATGTTACAATAAGTTATAATTTGAATGAAGAAGAACTTGAATTTCTTGAAAACCCTTCAACAGATATTCAATTGTCATTATATCAATATGATTTATATAAAAGAAAAGAAAAAGAGATACTTAAATGTATTGATGGAAATACCAGGATAAAAGTTGTGCATTTACCCTTGCAGACTTTGAAAATTCCATTTGTTGAAATTTATACTTTAATAAGTGATATATTCAATAGAACTGGTTGTAATCATTATGTTCTTCATCCAAATGAGGGAATTGATTTTTTCCTTAGGCATATAGAAGATTCAGAACCTTTTATATGTGTTGAGACATTTGCATGGAAAAGAAATAAAAAGCTGCGAAGTCCATTAGAAATAGTTGAAGCATGCCAAACTTATACAAATACCTGGATGACGATTGATACATGTCATATTGAAGATCTTTGGTTTGATCATAGAATAATGCCATATCTGTTGAAATATACAAAAGTGATTCATCTATCAAATAGGTCAAAAGCACTTGGTCAACATATCCCATTTAATCATCCAGATGGAGAATTACCTCTAGTAAAATTTGTCCGAGAATTAAAATATAAATATAACTGGCAAGGAATAATTGTTTTAGAGTATATGGGAGAATATTTTGATAAATTAATAAAAAATCACAATTATGTTAAACGACTTTTAGAGGACAAAAAATGATGAAAAAATTTGTCGAAGATTATTCATATTATTACGAGGATAATCTTCCAGATAGTAAAAGATTTTTCTATAGAAAGGGAGATATTGTAAAATTAGAAAATGGTCAGCGGGGATTTAATCAAAACCATTATACTGACTGGTTTCTAACTGATGAAGATTATATAAAATATTTAAAAAGTCTTCCAAAAGAAAAGAGACTAAGAACAGTACCATTATATGCTGTTCGGCAATATGCTATTATAATTGGAAGATATAGAATAACTAAATATAAATATCGAACTTTTCGTGATTATGGCATTACGCTTATGATGTTATCTGGAAATGGAGTTGGACATATAAGAAGATTTTACGTTTGCACCCCATTTGTTGAGAAACATAATTTTCCTCATAAAAAAATTATTCCATCATTAAAAAATTTTGAAGACATTTTATTATCACATACTGATGACTCAAATGAGGGTCGAGACGAATTAATCTCTGCTATGTCCAAAAAATTAAATAAGGAGAATATATGGATATAGAAACAGTAATGGAACTATATAAAAAAGAAAGAGAATATCAGAAAAAATGTTTTGGAGAATATTCAAAAATTCCATCGTTAAACTTTGCTAGTTTTTTAAATTTTATAAGAACATATTTAGAAAAAGCTGAGAAAGAATACTCAGATGTATGGGATCGTAATTTACCTCCATGGTTATTGGATTGTGAAGAAAAACAGAACTATACAGATACTGCTCCGGTTCAAGCATATGCAGAACTTATTAAAGTAATGGCTTTAGCTGGAGCTGCTTTAGAAACATATACAAATATTAATCCAAAGGAATGGAGAGGCGGTCCCGAAGAAGGAAAAAAATGGTTGAAATAAGGAGAAAAATTTATGCAAGAAAATTTATCTGACATGGTAAAAGGTGGAGCAACAGAGGAGGCAATCACTTTCCATGAAGATGACTTGGATGTTCCAGAGCAAGAGACAAAAGAAACTTCAGAAGAAACTGAAGTAGTGAGCTCTATTATGATTACACCATTAACTGATTGGTTTATCAAAAATGTTGGGAACTTTCATAATATCAAAAGACCTCAAGTTACAATTCAGGGGGTTGATACAAGTCAACAACTTATCATGACTGTATTAATGCCATCAGAAGGCGATGGGGAAGAAAGACGAAAGTTGATTGTATATGACGATGCTCATTTACAACCAGTTCTTGATCTCCCTGCAATTGATATGCAAATTTACAATAATGGATTTAGGATTGTCTATGATTTAAAGAATGGCATATTTATAAAAAGTTATGGAGTCAGAAAAGGTTTGATCTCAGTTTTTTGTAATGATATTGATGATATACTCATTCCATATGGTGTCATAAGAAGTAAAAAGCGAGATACCGAAGTTGATATTATTACCAGAGATCCAAATGAAGTAAGAACAAAGCTAGCAGAAGAACTTGATTTTGAAGCTCTTCAGTTAAGATATAGACAAAGTTCAAAAACTGACGGTTTTAGCACAAACAAAGAAGCAATTGATTGGCTCCTTGAAAGACAGGGTGGGATAGAAGATATTCATCACCACCTTCAAATTGACAATGTTATAATTGATACATTACAATAAATAGGAGAAATAAGCGAGGGAATACTTATATTTCCTCGCTTAACTCTAAATAAATGAAATTAAATAGTAATTTAAAACTGATCCTTAGTGATGTATATGTATATGACATTGAAGCATGTCATTATCAAATCTTAAATAATTTAGGTTTTGATTTATCTGGAATTGATCCTAAAGATAAACTTGGGAGAAATATCCAAATTGGAAAAATGATGAAAGCGAATCCAAGAGTAACTGCATTACTAAGGAATACAACTGAATCCATTATAAATGATTATATCACAAAAAATGATATTAAAGATGATGAAATTGTTATTAGACAATATGATGGTCTTCTTTTAACAAGGACTTTAAAATATACAAATATCGGTCATATTCCTTTAGAAAGAAGAAAGACTTTTCATAAACTAATTTCATCTATTGACAGAAAAAAATATATTGCAATTGATACTAAATCTAAAGTTTCAATTAAGGGTGTTCCAAATAGATACGAATATATTGACAAAATTTATGAGCGTCTTTGTAAAATTGTTGATTTAAATAAAAATTCATTATTTACTCATTT
>Ga0180431_10007476_pt1 | contig 12709 bp, 9 predicted proteins | sample SS_ome_11_FD_132459 | JGI IMG/M metagenome (GOLD analysis project Ga0180431, IMG submission 132459) | Hypersaline lake sediment archaeal communities from the Salton Sea, California, USA - SS_1_MS_1 metaG | ecosystem: Environmental > Aquatic > Non-marine Saline and Alkaline > Hypersaline >... | reverse complement strand
GGGCTGGACGGGATGGAGGTGCTGCGGCTGATGCGCGAGAAGCACCTGATGGACCAGGCCTACGTGATCATGCTCAGCGCCTACGGCGTGTACGACAACGTGATCGCGGCCATGCGCGGCGGGGCCAAGGACTTCGTCAACAAGTCCGAGCCACTGGATCAGTGGATCGTGCGCATCGAGCGTGGCTTCGAGTGGCAGGAACTGCGCCGCCGCAAGCAACGGGCCGAGGAAGAACTGCGGCTCCTGGCCCGCGAGGTGGGCCACGATATCGGCGGCACGACCTTCTTCGTGCTCACCCAGCGAGTACAGGCGCTGGCCAGGCTGGCCCAGGGTGACCCAGAGGGGGAACGCTCCATCGCGGTCATCCAGCAAATCCTGTCCCGCATCAAGCGGCTGGCCGACGACCTGGGACACGTGGCCGTGGCGCTGGACAGCAGCGAGGTGTGGCGCTGGGAGACGCTCGACCTGCACCGTATGCTGGAGCGGCTGGTGCAGGAATTCCTGTATGGATATCCCGACACGACCGTCGTGCGGGAGTGGGGCGAGGACATCCCGCCGATATGCGGAAGCCGCGCCCAGTTGGAACGGGCCTTCCACAACCTGCTGATCAACGCCGGGCGGGCCATGCCCGACGGCGGGACGCTGACGCTGCGCACGCGGCAGGAGAACGGCAAGTGGGTCGCCGTGGACGTCGAGGACACGGGCATCGGCATCGCGCCGGAGATCCAGGAGCGAATATTCCGCATCGGATTCTCAGATTGGAAAAACGGGAAGAAGGGGAGCGGACTGGGACTGTACGTCGCTCACCGGAACGTCGAAAATCACAACGGTCACGTCGAGGTGACCAGCGCGGAAGGCAAAGGGACGACGATCACGGTCCGCCTGCCGATTCAGGCCGGGAATACGTCTCCTGGCACCAATCCGGTCCAAGCAACCTAGAATCGTAACTGCTCAGCTACCCTCCCGCAGGTTTCAGAATAGCTGAACGGCGGGGCAGACTGGACATTGGAACGCACTACGGATTCTGATCCGCCTTGTGGCCTCCCAATTGCACCCCAACCTGCGGGAGGGTAAAATCTCATACTGCCTTTAGGAGGTAAAGTACTATGTCATCAACAATTTTGGTGATGGACGATGACCTGCTGGCGCTTGAAAGTCTGGAGAGCTATCTCAAGCAGGCAGACTACACCGTCGTGACGGCCAGCAGCGCCCGTGAAGCGGTCGAACAGGCACGGGAGGTCCCCTGCAACATCGCCCTGCTGGACATGAAGATGCCCGAGATGGACGGCTTCCAGGTGGCCGCGATACTGCGCCAGTTGCAGCCCGGCCTGCGGGTGATCATTTTCACCGGCTACGCCTCGCTGGAGACGGAGGCACGGGCCGCGCAGTTGGACTTCTACGAGTACCTGCCCAAGTCCAACTGGTACGACCTGTTGCTGCCGACCATCGAGCGCGTCATGGCGGAGCCAGAACAAGGGATGCCCAAACAGCGCCCGGCGGACCTGGAGAAGGCGGCCGCCGAGTACGCCGAGGAGGGCAAGTGGGAACTGGCGGCGCTGGCGCTGGAGCAGGCGGCCCGCATCGCTGAGTTCACCCACGAGTGGGAGCACGCCGCCGCGTTGTATGGCCAGTCCTTCGAGCATATGCGGCGCGCCCGCGGCCTCTCCGTCGAGTCACAGAGGCTCCGGGAATTGTCGGAGTGCGCTCAGCGTATCGCGGAGGAAGGGAACCCGGACGCGGATTAGCATCACCGGTACAGGGAGGAGTGGATAGCACACATCCCTGAAGCCGGTAAACGGGCAGATTGGCAGATGAGGCTGCCGCGTCGGCGGCCAGATTTGCCAACGGATGTTGTCTATCCGCCCTGCCTGCATACCAATCCGCCCGCTTTGCCAGATGTGCCCGTCTCACAACCGGCCGGTCTATCCACGGATGCCGCGCCATCGGATGCCGCCATTCCGATGGCGCGGCATCCGATGGCGCTTCATCCGCCGGATGTGGTCTATCCCACGGATGTATTTTATCCGCCTCATCTGCCTGATCCTGCTGCTGGCATCAGGCTGTGCGCGGACAAACTACGTCCGTTTGCTTCCACCACCCCCCACCCCGACGCCGACCGCGACGCCCACGCCCCTGCCCTCTTCCACGCCGTGGCCGACGCCGTCCCCCTACCCGACCCCTTGGCCGACGTCCACCCCCGAACCCCCCGACACGGGGTGGCAACCACTGCGCCCGGGCGCTGAGTTGCGCCAGATTCGCGTGCACCCAACACACGAAGGGAACGATGACGCGGATAAAATACATCCGGTCGACCTGGCCGAACGGCTGACCATCGTGCGGCTGGATCCGGACGTCGCGCGCTTCCGCGTCCACTACGACCCGGTCACGCCGCTCATGGTGGCCGCGTGGGCTGAGCGGCTCGGGTCGCCGCTGGTCGTCAACGGCGGTTATTTCACGCCCGAGAACGAGACCGTGGGCCTGCTCGTCAGCGAGGGACGGGTGTGGGGGAGCTCGTATGGGGATTATGCGGGGATGTTTGTGGTTATTGCCCCCTCCCCCAGCCCCTCCCCCGAGGGGGGAGGGGAGAAGGTGGAGATACGGTGGTTGCGAGAGCAACCCTATGACCCCGATGAACCCCTGAAGGAAGCGCTGCAGTCGTTCCCGGTGCTGGTCAAGCCAGGCGGGGTGATGGGCTTCCCCGCCGACGCCGACGACGGCCGCCCGGCCCGCCGCACCGTCGTGGCCCAGGATCGCCTGGGGCGCATCCTCCTCATCGCCGCACCACGTGGCACCCTGGGCCTGCACGAACTGGCGTGCTTCCTCGCGGCGTCTGATCTCGACCTGGACATCGCCCTCAACCTGGATGGAGGCTTCTCGACGGGGCTCTGGCTGGAGACAGACCAGAAGGCGGATCGGAATCCGTCGGCGGATCGGAATCCGTCGGTGAAGATCGACTCCGCCGTCCAGGTGCCCTCGGTCATCTCCGTCGATTTCCGCTGACCCGGCGACAAAAACCAGACTTTTGCCCTTCTCTGTGCGTATAAAATCATGGTGACGGATTGGTTGACCAGATGACCCAAGACCTGATCGCGCGTGCGTTGGCCGGAGATGAGGCCGCCGCCCGGGAATTGCACGACGCCCACTACCCGGCGGTCCTCCGGCTGGCCTACATGCTGCTGCAGAACCTGCAGGACGCCGAAGACGCCACGCAGGACGCCTTCGTCTACGCCTTCGAGCACCTGGCCCAATACGACCCGGCGCGGGCCGCTTTCGCCACCTGGCTCAAGGTCATCGTGACCAGCCGCTGCCGGGACCGCCAGCGGCGCTGGCGCATCAAGTGGCTCTCGCTGCAGGCACTGACGGAGGCCGGCTTGGAGCCAGCGGACGAGACGCCCGCCCACCAACCGGACGTGGTGCTCGACCTGGTCGGTGTGCAGCAGGCCGTGTGGGAGGCGTTGAACCAGGTGCCGCGCAAGTCGCGCCAGGCCCTGATCCTGCGCTATTACGGGGGTTTATCTTACCCCGAGATGGCCCGGGCGCTGGGCTGTTCGGTCAGCACCGCCAAGTCGCGCGTCGTCTACGGCCACCAGGCGCTGGCCCGCCTGCTGGCGCAGGAGACGCGCACCGAGACAGGCTACCACGGCTACCACATAGGAGACGTGCCGTGAACAGACATGTCCATCTCAACGACCAGCAACTGTTGGCCTACCTGGTACACGAGCTGTACCTGGTACACGAGCTGCCATCCGGCCAGCGCGAGCAGACCGCGGCCCACCTGCAAGATTGCCCCGCCTGCCGCGCTCGCCTGGAGCGATTGGCCCAGGCGACGGCCGACCTGACCACGACGCTGCACGCCGTGGGGAAGCAGGTCCCAACAACGCCGGCCCGCTCGTGGGAGAACGTGTCCCGGCGCTGGAAGTCCCAGCGCACGCGCCGGGACACGTTTCTGTTCCGCTCCCTGAGCGCCCTGCCTCTGCGCCACGTCGCCACGCTGACCGTGTTGGTGCTCATCGTCGCCGGGCTGGCGGGCCTGATCCACACACTGGCCGTCACCGGCCCCGCGCTGACCAACGCCACACCGACCCCCAGCCCCACGCCGCCAGCCAGCCCATCTCCCCTGCCCGGGCCGCTGCCGCGCCTGTCCCCCGCGTCCCAGGCCGGCCCGGTCTCCGTCCTGATCCTGGGCATCGACGGGGAGAGCGCCACCGCGGATAAACTACATCCGTCGGACGAGATCGACGCGCTGATGCTCCTGCACCTGGACGCCGAGAGCAAGCGCGCATTCCTGCTCTCCATCCCCCGTGATCTGTACGTCGAGGTGCCCGGTTACGGCCAGGCCCGAGCGGGCAGCGTGTACGGCCTGGGCGAGCGGGACGCGGCGTCCAGCGGTTTGACGCTGGCTCGGGAAACGATCTCGACGACCCTGGGCCTGCCCACACAGCGCACCGTCCTGGTGCGCTTCGACAGCTTCATCGGGCTGATCGACACCATCGGCGGCGTGGACGTCGAAGTCCCGCACCCCATCGATGATCCGAGGTTCCCGGGCGATTATGGCGGCTTCGATCCGCTGGTCATCCCGGAAGGCAGGCAGCACTTCGACGGCGCGTCCGCGCTGCGCTACGCCCGCACCCGCGTCGTCCCGGCCCCGGGCTTCGACCGCGCGTTCCGCCAACGGCAACTGGCGCTGGCCGTGCACGACCGGGTGACGCGGCTGGACTTGCTGCCCGACCTGATCGCCCAGGCCCCCGCCCTGTGGTCGGAGATCGCGGGCGGCCTGGAGACGGACCTATCCCTGAGCGCCGTGATCGACCTGGCGCTCCTGGCGACCAACCTCACCACCGACGACATCACCACCGCCGCCCTGGACGAGTGCTGCACGGTCGAGTATACCACGTCTGCAGGCGCGCGCGTGCTGCTGCCGCAGCCAGACGAGATTGAGACACTGATAACGCGTTTATTGGAGGAAGGACGATGACCCGCCGAATTCCTGTGCCCATGTTGCGGATGGCACACATCCGGACGACCATCCTGACCATTCTAATCATTCTGGTAGCAGGGCTGGTCGCGCTGACGGCCTGCCAGCCCACCGCAGGTACCCCCAGCCCACCGACTGAACCGACCCCCACCGTCCCGCGCGTGCCGCCCACCACCGTCCCGCGCGTGCCGCCCGCCCCGCTGCCCAAGTCCCACACCGGACTTGAGCCGACGACCGTGCTCCTGCTGGGCATCGACCGGCGCAACTCGAACAGCGATGCCATGAACACCGACACGCTGATGCTGTTCCACCTGGATTCGGACACGAGGCGTATCGCAATCCTATCCATCCCACGTGATCTCTACGTCGAGATCCCCGGCTACGGGGAGGAACGGGTCAACGTCGCTTACGCCTGGGGCGAACAGGCCGGCACTGGCGGCCTGGCACTGGCCCGGCAGACCGTCTCCAGCACGCTGGGCGTCCCGGTCCAACACGCCGCCCTGGTCGACTTCGAGGCCTTCGTCACGTGCATCGACCTCATCGGCGGGGTCGACGTGGACGTACCCTACGACATCTCCGACCCATCCTACCCGGACAGCAGCGACGGCTACGATCCGTTCTACCTGCCCGCGGGCCAGCATCACCTGGACGGCGAGACGGCGCTCAAGTACGCCCGCACCCGCGCCACACCCGGCGGCGATTTCGACCGCACCGCCCGCCAGCGCCAACTGGTCATGGCGGTACGCGACCGGATCATGCAGTTCGACCTGCTGCCCGAGCTGATCGCGCAATCGCCACAGCTCTGGACGACCATCCAATCCGCCGTCGAGACCGACCTGACGCTGGGGAAGGTCGTGGACCTGGCGGTCGCCGCCAGCCGCGTCCCGACCGAGCAGATCGTCACCGCCAGCATAGATCAGACGTACACCCGTTTCTATACCACGCCCAAGGGCGCCGAGGTCCTGCTCCCGGATCAGACAGCCATTCAGGCCCTGGCCGCGGACCTGTTCACACCGCCAACCACCAGCGCAGCAGCCCAATAACTTAGCATTACGTATTACGTCATTACGTCCCCAATTTGTCATCTGCCCGCTTGTCACTTATAATGCCCGACAATGACCATCCTATTCACGCTATTGGGCCTCGTCGCCGGGGGCCTGGTCAATCAGCTCGGCACCAATCTGCTGGCCCGGCGGGGGCTGACGCGGATCGGAATCCGTGTACGGCCCCACTGTCCTTATTGCGCACGGGAGCGCCGCTGGTGGCAATGGCTCTCGCTGCCCGCCTACCTGGTCGGACGTGCAAGTTGCCCGTCCTGCGATGCCCCCATCAGCCTGCGCCACCCCCTGACCGAGATCGGGCTGGCGGTGACCTACGGCTACCTGTGGATCGTGCTCGGCCCATCCGTGAAACTGGTCCTGTACCTCATCTATAGCACCATCTTCGCGCTCATCTTGATCACAGACATCGAGCGACGGCTGATCCTCAACGTCGTGATGTACCCATCCATCCTCATCGGCTTCGGGGCCAGTTTCTTCACACCGGGGATGACGTGGGTGAGCGCGCTGGCTGGTGGTGCCATCGGCTTCCTCTTCTTCCTGGGGGCCGCCATCGTGGGAAACTCGATCTTCGGCAGCGGTGCGCTGGGCTACGGAGACGTCAAGCTGGCCGCGTTCGTCGGGCTGATCACCGGCTTCCCGCTGGTGATCGAGGCGCTGGTGCTGACGATTCTGATCGGAGCGGCGGTCAGCCTGATCCTGCTGGTCACGCGCGTGCGCACCCTGCGCGACCCCATCCCCTACGGCCCGTTCCTGGTCGCCGGCGCGGTGGTCACGCTGTTGTGGGGGTATCCTATCGCCAGGTGGTTTATATATCGGTAGCACCCGCACCGCCGTGGAACAGGCGGTGCTGGGCGACTTTCCAGTGAGCACTGCACAGGGTCAGCGAGGACCCGACCGGCGATGAAGTCGCTTGCACCGCCGTGGAACAGGCGGTGCTGGGCGACTTCCCAGTGAGCGCTGCACAGTCACCGAGGACCCGACCGGCGATGAAGTCGCCGGTCTACGTAGCAACGCCCCATAAAATGGGGCTGGGCCGGGTCCGCCGACCGACGAAGTCGCCTGCTGCCGTGTAGAAAGCCCGATTGATCGGGCGTCGCTCCGTAGCGCGGCGAGTTCATCGCCGCGCGTTGGTGGGCAGCGAATCAGCAGGGTCCCCCTGCAGCACGTGGATGCCCCGCTTCAGCGGGGACCTCCCGGCTCAAGCCGGGCGTCCGATAGAGGCAGGCAGCCCCCTTCACGCTCCTGTCGGACCACAGTCCGACGCCCGCGGTGTGCGGACTGTGGTCCGCACAAAGCAATAGGTCCGCACACAACCTGGCTAGGACGCGCGGCGGTGATTCCGCCCCACCGCGATGGAGATGCCCCCCAACGCAAGCGCCAGCGCACCGATCAGAACCCACGGCCGGCGGGGCGGGACGTCGGGCACGGGCACGGGGACGGGCGTGGGCGATGGGGTCAGGGTCGGGGAAGGCGTGAGGGTCGGCGTGGGCGTCGACGTGGGCGTCGGCGTGTGGGTCGGCGTGGGCGTGGACGTGGCGGTAGGCGTGGCGGTGGGGGTCGGCGTGGGCGTCGGGGTAGGCGTGAAGGTGGGTGTGGGCGTGGGCAACGCGTCGGGATCGGCGGTGACCTCAGGAACGGGATTCTGCGCTGGCGGCGGCGTGGGAGAGGCCGGCAGTGGCGCGGTATCCGCGCTCAGGGCAGCATCCTCGATCAACATGTACGGCGCGCCGCCCATCGTGCAGCCCTGGGTACAGTCAGCGCCGGGCAGGTCAACGAAGTAATAGCCCCGATCGGGGTAAATGTAGTAGGCCGTCCCCCACACGTCCACCAGCAACGCGCGCGTCGTGCGGGACGCGATCATGGCGGTCTGCGGCTCGGGCGTACGCGCCCAGAGGACAGTCGTCGTCCGATTGCCCCGGTCGATCGTCACGACCGAGATTTCGTCGCGCCGGTCCCAACTGCCGCCCCGGAAGCCCGACAGATAGGTCGTCGCCACCTGGTAGGCAGTGAAGGCAGGGCGGCGGCTGCCGTCCATGCGCACCAGCCCGAAGGGCTCGGGGTTGGCGGCCCGGTCGGTCTCGGTGTCGGCCATCTTGTACACGGCCATGCGCTCGGCACCCGCCGCGATCCCCAGGCTAAACGACTGCAGAATGAAGAAGGCCTGCTCCTCCAGCGAGATGTCGAACTGCGCGCCCGGCACGGGCCAGGCGGGGTCCTGCGAGGGGGCGGCGTTCGTCTCGGCGATCCAGATGGGCTTGCGAATGCCCTTGTTGAGCATGAGGCGGTAATAGTGAGCCGTCAGGTCGTAGACGGTCTCGGGCTGGAAGTATATGTGTAGCGTGGCCGCGTCGAAGAAGTAGTTGTGCTGCGCGGCGATCGGATCGGCGACGAGCGCGTCGAGGAACTGGCCGAACCAATGCTCGTTCCACCAATGGGTCACCGCCGCCATGTGGATGACGGCGTTGGGGTTGGTATCCTTGGCGACAGTGTAGGCCACCTGCAGCAGGCGGATGAAGTCCTGGATGGAGCCGCCCCAGCTCATGTGCTGCGTGTCGGGGATGTCAGGCTCATTCCAGATGACCCAGTGATCAATGCGCCCGGCGTAGCGGCCGACCATCGTGCGCACGTAGGTGGCCCAGCGGTTGTTGGGGTCCTCGACGGGCAGGTACAGGCCCTGGGGAACGCCCGGGCCGATGCTCACGTCGGTGGCCCAGCGGGGCGTGGTGACCAGCAGCCCGAGGACCTGGCGGCCCTGGGCCAGCTCGGTGGACAGCGCCCCGTCGGAGATGGGGCCGACGTTCCATTCCTCGGGGCCGTTGGGCTGGATCTCGTTCCAGCGGAAGGTGACGCGGGTCCAACCCGCGCCCAGCGCAGCGGCCGCGCCGGGGGCCTCGTAGGCCTCGACGACGCCGAAGCGGAAGTCGGGAACACCGGCGGCGGAAACGGTCGCCGGTAAGGGCGCACAAAGCGTGAATAAAACACGTCCTTGGGAAGCGAAGAGGACGGACGCGATAACCACGCCCGCCAAAATGGCACGCATCGACGATGAAGGTTTCATGGTCAGGTTTTTCTGTCTACTCCTTCTAAAAATAGGACGCAGATAAACGCAGATTTTCACAGATTAAGAATATAAAAATCAGCGTTTATCTGTCGGATTGGAACAATCCGCGTTCATCCGTGTCCAGCTCAGCCGCCCGTCAGACCCTGAGCCACTTCCACTTCCCGCCGCGGAAGCGCAGCGCCAGCAGCATCGCCCGGGCGGTCACGTCCAGGATCATCGCCGCCCACACGCCGCTCAGGCCCAGCCCAAAGGTGAGCCCCAACCGGAACGCCAGCGGCATGCGGACCAGCCAGATGGGCACGGCCTGGGCCAGGAGCACGAAACGGGTATCGCCCGCGCCGCGCAGGGCCCCAGACAGGACGAAGTACCCGGCCAGCGGCGGCTCGATCAGCGCACAGCCCCGCATCGCGTACATCCCCTGGGCGATGACCTCCGGATCCGAGGTGAAGGCACGCAGCAGCGGCCCGGCCAGCAGGAAGGCCGCCACCCCCACGCCGCACATGACCGCCATGGCCATCCACGACGCGACGCGGACGCACGCCTCCGCCCGCAGGGGTGCTCTGCGCCCCAACTCCTGCCCCACCAGCGTCGTCGCCGCCACGGAAAAGGCGAAGCCCGGCATGAAAGCCACCGACAACAACTGGATGCCCAATTGATGGCCCGCGTAGGCGGCCGTCCCCAGTTGGGTCACCACCGCCGCCAGCACCAACTGGGCCAGCCGCATGACCATCTGCTCGGCCCCGGCGGGCAGCCCGATGCGCAACAAGCGCCAAGCACGGGCCGGATCGAAGCGCAAGGCCGCCGGCACCACCCGCAGGCCCATGGCGGACCGTCCGTGCAGGAGGATCGCGCCCACGACCAGCCCTCCCACCCCCGTCCCGACCGCCGAGCCGATGCCCGCCCCCAACATCCCCAGCGCCGGCAGCGGTCCCAGCCCGTACACCAGGCCCAGCGACACGGCCACGTTGACCAGGTTGACCACCCCCATCACGACCATGGGCGTATGGGTGTCGCCCGCCCCCCGCAGCGTCGCGTTGCCGATGAAGAGAATCGCCATCAGCGGCATGGTCGTCCCCACGGCGAAGAGGTAGGCGTGGCCCAGCGCCACCACGTCCTCGGCCCCGCCCAGCGCGACGAGCAGCGCCCGCCCCCCCAGCAGGCACGGCAGGGCGGCGATCAGCCCCACGGCCAGCGCCAGCAGGAGCGACTGCCCGGCGGTGCGGTCCGCCTCCCCATTCTCCCCCGCCCCGATCTGGCGGGCGACGAGCGCGGTGCTGCCCACGCCCACGGCGCTGAAGAAGGCGATCACGAGGTTACTCAGTTGTGTGCACAGGCCGACGGCGGCCAGCGACGCGGCACCCAGGTGGCCGGCGATGTAGGTGTTGACCAGGCCCACGGCCATGGCGAGCATCTGCTCGACGACGACCGGCCAGGCCAGGCGCAGAACTTGCGTGCGGACGGAGGCGCCGCCCAGCCTGTCAAGGTTCTTTTTCACAGGCCACAGTATACCGCAGATGGATGTACAGGCAAGAACAACCCTAATTCCGCTACGAAAGCCCAATAGATACCTTCGTATATTCTGAATCCATTTTGTGCAACTCATCCCGCACGCGCTGGCGCAGGGCCACAGCGGGACGGACACAGTAGTCGCGGAACTCCTCCTCGCTTGGATTCAGATCAGGGAAGATCAGTTTAAGGAATCCAGTGGTCAGGCGAGTGATCGCCTTTCGGTCACGGAGGTCGTCACATCCTAGCAGCCGTATATTCTGGGAAACGTACTCCGCGTACTGAGACTCTCGCCGCAGCACGTGCAGGATCTCTGAGAAGAAGTCACCCTTGAAGCCAAGACTATGGGATGGCGTGTCTTTCGTCACCCGCTCCATTTCCCAACCGGCGATCAGGCCATGGATACGATCGAGGAAAGCGGTCTCCCGCAGGAAGTTGGGGATCTCTCGGAACAGCCCTATGTCGGCGTAGACAGGGCGTCGGTCTTCGTCCAACGTCAGGTTGCCCAGCATGACGAAGCTGGCCTCGGCCGTACCCATCGTCTTGCCTCTGCTGTAGCGTCCTGATTCCAGATAGACTTTCAGTCCCGCGATCAACTCGCCGGCGCTATCACCCCGGATGCTCTGTACCTCGTCCAGTACGATGGCGTCGTAACGAGTGATGAGACCGGGGGTGTGGCTGGCCAGATTGTGAAACAGTGCCGCCGGAGTGATCTTCCCCCCGCCGATGACCCGGGCGTAGCGGGAGAGGTTGTCATAGACAAAGGACTTGCCGGTGCCCTTGGGGGCCAGCTCCACCAGGTTCACCCGCGGCTCGGCCAGAGGAACGATGCGCGTGATGAGGATCATCTTCTGCGGACCCGTCAGTGCCCGAGGATTGAAGCCAATACTGGAAACCATCAAGTCTAACCACTCATTGAGGGTGAAGTGGCCACGACAGGCCTTGAAATACTCCAGATCCACACTGCTGACCTGGAAGGGACGGAACTCCCGCACCCAGACCCGGCCGCGTTCCCGTGTGCTCTCCGGCGGCACGTAGAACAGGTCACCGATGCCCCACACACCGCTGGTCACCAGCAGTTCGTTGTCGTCCACGATTTGACCGCTCACATGGGCATCGTTGATGTCGAGCAACGGGATACGCAACACCCGTTCGCCAGTCTTAAGGTTGATGGCCACGCTATAGTCATCCAGCAGGCGCACCGTCTCCATCTTGAGAAGTCGGTTCTTGATCTCATCCTTCTGCCCCTTGGTGGGCAAGTATTTGTCCAGGAAAGCGGCGATTCGCTCGCGGCTGGCTTCGGCCAGTTCGCCATCCTCGGCGTAGGCGGAAAGAATCCACTCGCCGACGTAAGTCGGAATGGCACGTGCGCCGAAGCCGGCCTCGTGGATCAGGTGTTTGTTGATGATCACTTCGCCGTAGTAGTCCAGCGCCTTTTGCTCAAACGTCTCCATAGCGTTTCCTCACGTGGTCACTCACAAGTCATCCAGATCGAAGGTCGTCGTCATGATCCGTTTCATCGTGATAGGCAGCTCCGCTATCTGACTCTGCGACCGGCCCAGGAATTGATAGCTGATATGTATCTTCAGGGCTCTGAGGTCCACTGCGCCGCGGCGAATGCGCGCCTCAATCTGCACCTCGGTCTGGCTCAGGTCGCCCAGTTCACCCACGGAAGCTGGAGCTGCCTCGACGCCGGGAGTGAGCGCCTGGACGCACACATCCTGACAGGTGCATTGGTTGGGGTTGACCAATTCCAGCCGGACGAGCGACTTGACCCCGTAGCGGAACTCATCGGCCAGCAAGCGGGCCGTCAGGGGTTTGGGCGTGACGACCGCTGGGGCGAAGACGGTCAGGGGCATGATGGTTTCCTCCGGCGACAGCCCTCCGTGGACGTAGATGCCGGCCCCGGGTTCGGCAAAGCGATACGTGCTGCGCGCGGCCAGGTAGTTGGTCGGCAACCCAAATCGCTCGCGTTCGAAGACGTAGCACTCGAAGCGAACGTTGTCAGGCAGGGCGGCCAGTTCTTCGTCGTTAATGGTCACATAGCGGTGGTGCTTGTCAATCACCCGGCTGGCGTAGAAGCGGCGGTCAATGGGGTTGGGTGCG
>Ga0180431_10007474_pt1 | contig 12714 bp, 9 predicted proteins | sample SS_ome_11_FD_132459 | JGI IMG/M metagenome (GOLD analysis project Ga0180431, IMG submission 132459) | Hypersaline lake sediment archaeal communities from the Salton Sea, California, USA - SS_1_MS_1 metaG | ecosystem: Environmental > Aquatic > Non-marine Saline and Alkaline > Hypersaline >... | reverse complement strand
TCCGCTCTCTCGTAGTAGTAGGTGATGCGATGATACGGTTGATCCTTTCCATATTCATTCGGCTGTAAACCGTATCGTGTTCGTATCCTGTTTTCGATGAGACGCGCGAATCCCTCCTTCCACTCTTGCCATACCATGTATTCAAAATCGATCTGTGTTAAGCCGCGTTTCAGTCGGATTCTGTATTCATTGACGCCCTCATGGTCGTTCCTGGATAACGCATCCAAGAAGGACGTATAATTCGATACGAAGACAGAATCCTCATACGGGAACGGATGGTTTAACTCCCAGGAATAATCGTTATTCTCGGCGGCAATTCGAGCGATTTCCATCGTTTCCTTCAGCCGCAACTCGCAGGTGTGATACTGACCACAATGGATAAATTCGTGGAATATCATGATGATACCGTCTATGGAATCGAAGATATCCCTGGAAACGATGCACGCGGGCTTCCCATCATAGCATGACAGAGGAAACGAGGCCCTGATCCCCTTGGGCATGGGAAAAGGCACGGGTTCTTTTCTCTGAAACCGGTACTCTTTGTTGGACGTGTCGACATCGAAGATGTACAAATGATCCTCTTCCACGACGGCCACAGGATGAAACACGCCGAGGAAGGGGTGAATGTCTTTGATTTCTCCCTGAATCTCCATCACTCTGTGCATGGCTGAATCGACTTGCGAAATGACGGCCTGATCGGTCGCCTGCTTCGAAAGACAGACATGTTGCATACCCGTATAGAGCATCAGAAAGAGCATGTATCGGAGTGCCTTCATGATCATATCATCTCCGTTCTGTCAAGTATGGTAATCCCGCTCATCTTGCGTTCTCCAGCATAGCGGATGAAAACAGCCTCTACAGTGCCGGAGTGTTGAAGCGATCCCCTTTCTTTTTTCCCTTTTGGATGATTCGTACCGTATGTCATGATTCATTCACCCGAAGATTCATTCGAAAGTAATCATGCACGACATTAGGATCATTAGCATAAACTCGATCCTACTCCTTCAGGATGAGTTTATCGATGTCGCCAAAACTATCGTAAGAGGATGTAATCACCCGTTCGCCCGGTTCCAATCCCTCCAGGATCGTAAAAACCTGGGGATTGTACATCCCCACACGGATGTTACGTTTCGTGGCGAATCCGCCCGACTCATCCACGACATAAACCCACTGGCCCCCAGTTTTTTGGTACCAGCCTCCCCGGGCCAAAAGAATTTCCTCAGAAAGGTCGCCCAATTCCAGCCGGATATGGCATGTCTGGCCCCGCCGAATACCCTCTGCTTCCTCGTTTACGAAATACAAATCGACCTCGAATCGGTTGTTGCTGACTTCGGGGTAGATCGTTCGAATAATGAGTCGATGGGACTGACCGGCAAAATCAAACGTGCCGTACCGTCCGACCTCGACGCGAGGCAGGTAATGCTCATCGATAGCGGCTCGGATTCTGAATCCCTCGAGCACATCGATCTGACCCACGACCTGACCCACAGATTTGATTTCCCCGATCTCCGCCGTCAGGGAGGTCAGATGACCGTCGATGGGTGCCCGGAGGGTTAAATTCTCCTGCTTTTGCTGGACGATTTCCAGGTTTGACCTCATCTGGTCCAGGGCTGTTTCCAGTTGCCTTATCTGGCTCAAACGGAACAGGGAATCCTGTCTCTGAGATTCTAAAACGAGGTCCCGCCGTTTAACAGAATACTCGTATTGATCCCTTCTCTGCTCGTATTCCTCCTGACTAATAAGATTGGCGTTGATGAGTTTCTGTGACCGCTCATACTCTCTTTTTTGGATGAGAATATCATAGTCCAACACGTTCAATTGACTCCGAAGGCTTAAGCTATTCTGTTCCATCTGAAGTCTGGCAATCCGGAGATCATTACTCGCCCGGTTCACATTGGCCTCATTGTTTAAAATCGTCAGCAATAGATTGGTATTCGACAATCCGATAATTTTATCACCTTTTTTCACCTGCGTCCCGGCTTCTACGTACTTCATTTCAACCCTTCCGCCTTCCACGGCGGCAAGGAATTGCGTTGTAATAGGCATTACCGTCCCTGTAACAGGGATGAATTCTTGAAACTCCCCTCTCCTGACTTCGGAGATCGTAATTTTTTCCACCTCTACATTCAGCTTCGAGCTTCTATCACCAAATATGAACGAGTATAAAACTATGGCGAAGAACAGTGTTGGGATGGCTATCGTGGCGATCTTTTTCGGCGTCCATCTTTTCTTCTCGATTTTTCGATCCATCATGCTTCTCCTCGATTTATATCCCAATAACACGCTAGTTACGCATTCATCATCCTATTAATCAAAAAGCATACCATTATTGTTTTTAATAGATTTAGCATGATATTAATGATTGGAATCCATAAAAAAGTGTACGCTGACGACACAAAGAGTGTACGTTTTCGTACACTATCATGAAAAAACAGAAGAATGATCGCATTTTTCCAGGGTCAAAACGATGTTGACAACCGAGGCAAGATTTTTGCTTTTACATCAATGTGTGTCCATTATTTTGTTGATGTTTATTCACATGATTATTATCTTAGGCTATGGTCAAGGCGAAAGGTAAAATACTCATCGTCGATGACGACGAAGACGTCCTGCAGGCAGCCCGTCTGTTCCTGAAGCAGCACATCAGTGTGGTGCATTCGGAAAAGAATCCGGAAATGATACCTGCCTTGCTCCAGCATGAAAACTACGACGTCATCCTGCTGGACATGAATTTTACACAGGACGTGACTAGTGGCAAGGAAGGTTTTCACTGGTTGGATAAAATCCTCGAAATCGATCCATCGGCCGTAGTGGTATTGATCACGGCCTACGGCGATGTGGAAATGGCCGTCAAGGCTATCAAAGAAGGTGCCATGGACTTTGTGCTCAAACCATGGCAGAACGAGAAACTCTTGGCTACCATTTCTGCTGCCATGAACCTGCGGCAATCCAGACTTGAGGTAAACAATCTCCGGTCCAGACAAAAACAACTCAGCGCCGACCTGGACCAGCCTTTCCATGATTTTATCGGTAAGAGTCCGGCCATGGAAGAGGTCTTTACCACCATCCAAAAAGTCGGCAGGACCGATGCCAATGTCCTGATCCTCGGAGAGAACGGCACTGGAAAAGAGATGGTTGCCCGGGAGCTTCACCGGCAGTCGTCCCGTGCCAACGAAGTCTTCATCAGTGTGGACATGGGTGCCTTGAGCGAAACGTTGTTTGAGAGTGAACTTTTCGGTCATGTTAGGGGTGCCTTCACGGATGCCAAGGAGGATCGCGCGGGCAGGTTTGAGATCGCCTCAGGTGGAACGTTGTTTTTAGATGAGATCGGCAATCTTCCCATGACGCTCCAGGCAAAACTGCTCACCGTCCTCGAAAACAGGGAAGTCATCCGTCTTGGCTCCAACAAGCCCATCCCCATCGACATACGCCTTATCTGCGCAACAAACAGGCCCATTCTCGACCTGGTGGCCGAAGAAAAATTCAGACAAGACCTCCTGTACCGGATAAACACGGTCGAGATTTGCCTTCCTCCGCTACGGGAACGTATCGAAGACGTCCCGATATTAATAGACCATTTTTTAAAAATATACTGTAAGAAGTATGGGGTGCCCGTCAAACGCATCTCACCGTCCACATTAAAAAAATTGGAAAAGTACCACTGGCCCGGCAATGTACGAGAATTGCAGCATGCCATTGAGCGGGCCATCATCATGAGCGATGGTACCATTCTCCAGCCAACGGATATTTTTCTTCCATCCCGCGGAAAGCCGGAAGACGGCCTGATATTCGAAAAATACAACCTGGAAGAAATCGAAAAGACAGTGATACGGAAAACCATCGAAAAACACAACGGCAACATCAGCAAAGCTGCCGAGGAATTGGGACTCACAAGAGCGTCCCTGTATCGTCGAGTGGAAAAGTATGACCTTTAAAAATTTTCGCTTTGTATGCACGTTGCGCGTGCTGTTACTCTGTGCGCTGGCCCTCGCATTTTTCCTGATCCTATTTCGGAGCTCTCAATCGATGCTCGCCGTCTTCATCGGCATCCTCATCGTTCAACAGACCATCTCCCTCATACGGTACGTCGAGAAAACCAACCGAGATTTAAGTCGATTCGTGTCGGCCATCAAATACGAGGACGTCAGTCAGTCGTTCAATAGCAAAGGAAGAGGCGCCTCGTTCGATCAATTGAACATGGCCTTTTCGGATGTGGCCAAGGAAATTGGCAAAGCACGCTCAGAAAAAGAAGAGCAGTATCGATACCTGCAAACCGTGATACAGCATGTCGGCGTGGGGTTAATATCGTTTCAACAGGACGGCGAGATCGAGCTGATAAACACGGCTGCGAAAAAATTGATTCATGCGCCTCAGATAAAAAATATCCGCTCTCTCAAGTCTTTCAGCCAGCCCTTGGTCGATACCATGTTCCGTCTGAGATCGGGCGAACGTGCCCTGATCAAAGTCGATAAGCAACAGACTCAGCTTCAATTAGCCCTCAATGCGACCGAATTTGTCATGCGCGGGAAAAAATTTACCCTCGTTTCCATCCAAAACATCGAAAGCGAACTGGAACGGGAGCGAATGGCCCGGGAACTCGAAATCGCCCATCAAGTGCAGATGAGCTTGCTACCCAAAGACAGTCCCATCATACCGGGTTATGATATCGCGGGCAGTTGTATTCCAGCAGAAGAGGTGGGCGGGGATTACTACGATTTTATCCACCTCGACAATGGGAATCTGGGTATCGCCGTGGCCGATGTGTCGGGGAAAGGCATGGCAGCGGCGATCTACATGACCCTGACCAAAGGTGTGATCCAAAGCCAGTCCGATGAAATGGCCTCCCCAAAAGAGGTGCTGATTAAAATCAACACGCTCATTTATCAGTCCATAGAACGCAAGGCATTTGTCAGCATGTTCTACACGATTTTGAACCCGGATCGAAGACGGCTTATCTGTTCCCGGGCCGGCCACAATCCGGCCATCCTGTTTCGCAATGGTGACAGCGGTTGCACGTTGATCGAGCCCAAAGGAATCGCACTGGGTTTGGAAAAAGGCGATGTGTTTTCCAGCGTCATCCGTGAGCAGGAGATCGATCTGCAAAAGGGCGATTTGCTCGTATTTCATACCGACGGATTTACCGAAGCCATGAATAAGCATCATGTCGAATACGGAGAGAAACGCCTGGTGGAAATCATCCGGGATAACATGGACAAAGATTCCAGGACGTTGATCGAAGCCGTAAACCACGATGTACGGCAGTTCATAGAAGCCTATCCCCAGCATGACGACATGACCATGGTGTCTGTAAGAGTCAACTGACATGATTTATAAACATTTTCGTTTCTCATGTACGATTCGAATCCTCCTGCTGGCCGCCACGATGTTTTTCTTCTTCTATCTCATCTTTCGTACGTCCCTATACGCCGTCACGTCCATTACCGGGCTGTTTATCCTGATCCAAATTGTCTCGCTTATTCTGTACGTTGAAAAAACCAACCGGGATTTAAGACGTTTTCTCGAGGCCATCAAATTCGAAGACTTTTCCCAGACGTTTACGATTTCGGGACTCGGCACATCGTTCAGCGAATTAAAACAAGCCTTCAACGATGTGCTTCAAAAATTTTATCAGACCCGGGCCGAAAAGGAAGAGCATTACCGATATCTCCAGACCGTTGTTCAGCACATCGGGATCGGCTTGATCTCCTACCAGCAGAACGGAAAGGTGGAGCTCATCAACAACGCTGCAAAAAAATTACTCCGAATCCCCCGTCTTCAAAACATCCATTCTTTGGAATCGTTCAGCAAAGAATGGGTGGATTCGCTTCTCCAGATTCGACCGAGTCAGAAAGGCCTGGTCAAGGTGGAAGATAACGATGAAGTCCTCCACTTGGCCCTGTATGCCACCGAGTTCCGTCTGCGGCAACAAAAATACACGATGGTCTCGGTACAGAACATCCAGAGCGAACTCGAAGAAAAAGAGATGGAAGCCTGGCAAAACCTGATCCGTGTTCTGACACATGAAATCATGAACTCGGTCACGCCCATTGCCTCATTGGCGTCCACGGCCAACGACCTGTTGATGCAAATTCCCGAGGATCGGGAAGACTCGAAAAAGACCCCTCTCACAGCCATCGACGATGTCTCCAGCGCCGTCCAAACCATAGAAAGACGCAGTCAGGGTCTGCTGCGGTTCGTGGATTCTTACAGGAAACTGACCCGTTTACCCAAGCCCAATTTTCAAATATTTCCCATCTCGGAACTCTTCGAGCGTGTCCAGCAGTTGATGCAATCGCAGATCTCGGAACGGGGCATCGACTTTCAAACACGGGTAGATCCCGAGAGCCTCGAGCTGACGGCCGATCCCGAAATGATCGAACAGGTGTTGATCAACCTGCTGATGAATGCCATCCAGGCGTCGGCAAGGAAACATAAACCCCGCATTCGCCTGACGGCCAGTATGGACGACAGGGGGCGAACCGTCATTCGCGTGACCGATAACGGTCCGGGAATCACGGACGAAGCTATGGAGAAAATATTTATACCGTTTTTTACGACGAAAAAGGAAGGCTCAGGCATCGGTCTGAGTCTGGCCCGCCAGATCATCCGCCTGCATCGCGGTTCCATAAGCGTGCAGTCCAAGCCCCATGTGGAGACGGTGTTTACGTTGAGGTTTTAAAAGGCTGTAGATAGGCTTTGTGTGACGTACTACCGACAAACGATATGGATTTGCTTCCGAATGAACTTTGGCCTTGAGCCATCGGGAAATGAAATGACGACAGCATCCCCCTCCAGCATCCCCCCTTCCACACGCTGAATCATCTCTTGATGGAGCAGGGGAAGAGCGTACGTCTCTCCTGCCAGCCCTTCGCATTCCACAATCAGCGCAGTTCCCTCTCTGTTCAGAGAAATAATCTTGAGACCTTTGTTCCTGTCCCCCACTCTTGAATCCACCTGGGGAGGCAAGATATCCACGGTCGGTTCCATTAGAATGTGGATTTGCGTCGTCTCACTCTCCATTTGAATAAAGAACGTGGGCTGGATGACCTGAGGGGATTCGGCGACATTGAAGTCGATCTCATTCCCACTCGAACGAACGGAGTGAATTTCCGTTCCGACGATAAATGCAGGGGCCAATTCGATGGTATAACCGTCCGAGCGTTCGGCATGGATGTCGATGATACATTCTTTCTGATTCCGACGCGTATGGAATGAAAATACAGCCTTGCCGATCCGATAGTTATCGATGACGACCTCCTGCCAGTCCGCCGGAAAATGGGGAGCGAAGACAACTTTCTTTTCCATCGCATCGCCTTCCAGGCCGAGCAATCCTCGAACCAACGGCAGAACCGTGCCTGCCGTGGAAAATCCCTGGTGAGACACCGATTCCTGAGGCCACGTATACAGATCCCCAGAGAAAACCTCCCCCACCGTTCCCAGCTGATGCTGGAATACATGCCGAATCGTGGCCATCAGAGTGGCGTATCCCTGGAGCAGAAAGTGATGTTTGTACTGAGCCGTGGCCACCCAGCCGTTCAGGAAGGGCCACACGGCACCGTAATTGTAATTCAGGGGCTGATAGAAGGGACTCGTGTTGGAAATCGAACGCACGCCCCAATCCGTGGTCAGCTCGGATGAGCCCAGTCTCTCCAAGGTGTGCCTGCTCCGTTCCGGATCGCCCAGCTCCCACATCATTCCCACAGCACTCCAGGGCGAGAATTCCTTCACATGCTCCCCATTCTCGTCGAAGGCATACGAATAGAACCGGGAATCCTCATCCCAGAACTTGGACTTGAACGATTTCATCGCTTTCCCGGCATGCTTCTTCACTCTCTCCGCGTAGGATGTCTCGCCTGCCATCATGGCAAGACGATGCATGGCTTGCGTGGCCCGTGTCCATACAGCGCCGATATAGATATCCGTTACGATCTCGTCGGTAAGCTGACCGTATTCCAATGCCCCAAGCCCGGCCAGAGTGTTGTCCATCAGGCCGTCACCGTTACCATCCGTGGACAAGGACCATTCGTACGCCTTTTGTATCGTCGTCCAATGGCGTCTCACGAAATCCACATCATCGCTCATCCTGACGTAATCTTCAACAGCCACGACGAAATACGGCGACGTGTCCCCGTGTATGTAGCCGTAGGGGTAGTCCCCGAACCAGTCGATATACCCGGCCGCTTGAGAAATCTCATGGGCCATCTTACCGTCTTCCCGCTGGAATTTTATCATGAATTCCAGAGCTTGTTTGACAGCACTGTAATTGCCGATACTGTTCAGGCTCAAAGCGTTGATGTACGTATCTCCGCCGAAAAACCATCCAAAACCGGGCCGTCCACCGGTACTCGAAGCGCCCAAACCGGCAACCAGTCCTGTACCCAAATCTGGATTGTCCACGATAAGATTGTCGTACGCCACCTTGGCCCATTCGAGACTCCGGTTGATCTGAGGATCGGGTGTTCTTATCCGAAGCGTGCGCTCTCGAAGCGCTCGATAATGATCCACCGTTTTTTGATAATACGACCGGGCATTTGCCAGTAATTCCTGATAGATAGAAACGATCTCCTGACGCTGGCCCCTTCCTGCTGCCATGACAATGGGGATGAATTTACCCACCACGGAATCCGGGTCGTCAATGGAAATCCTGAACTTATTAGGCACATCGGAGAGCATATGGGCCGGTGTGTACGAGACACCCTCCGCGGCCGGTGATCCCAGCACACCGTGATGCTTTCGCGTGGATTCTGAAATGATATAGGCATTTATATTGTCATCCCAGAAAGCATACTGACCCCCCATGCCCGCCGGCCACATCGGCTGCAGCACGGGAATAAAGCTGCAAACAATATCCAGGGGCTCCGTGGCTGCCACGTCCAGAAGAATAAGACTGCCGGGTAGTCGAATCGGCGTGATGTAGTGGGCCTTGACAGTAAACGACTGGTAGGTGAACGTCAGAGTCGTCACCGCCGGGGTTACCTGGACAGACCGGACGATATCCGCCCCTCGAACCGGCCGAATCGAACTCTTCAACAGGAAGGAAAACTCAAAATTTCGGAATAACTTGAGGGGATACGCCCACGCCTCGAAGGAACCGCTCTCGTACCCTAAAACCGCGAATTTACGCCCGACCTTGTCGAAGGGCGTGCCGGGCTGAGCCAGACGCTCTAGTTTCAGGTCACCCTTCTCCAAAGGAAATACATCGATCAGACCATGCTGAGCGATCAATTCGATCTGCATGCAGAGGACGAATCCCAAGAATACAAATCCGATAATACACTTACCCACGTCGATTTCCTCATTTCGCTGATGATGCGATGATTTCTGAAACGGGCAAAAGGGTTATTCCTTCCCCAGCGTCGCCTTCATCAAAACCACGGTATACGGGTTCCAGGTTGATAGATTAAAATAAATCGTGATGGAATCGGACGTGGCCCTGGCTAGATGCCCGTACTGGTATGGCCCGTATTCACCGCCCCACTCGTTCTCCCTGCCACGATCGTGCACGCTGTCCACCCTCGCCGTTTCCCAGCTCACATGCATAAAATGGCCGTAACCCTCATCATTCCATGGATTAAAAACAACCTGGACGTCCGACCACGGGCCCCAAGGACGATCCGCCGTCCTCAAGTTGATGCCCCGAGGATTGTCGTTGTTGTACAGCATAATCCATTTGCCGAAGGTTTGATTATACGTGACGGACAACTCTCCAACCCCCGACTGATCGAAAAGGGGCATCGCATCGCCCTCGTTGGAACTCCACCGCGGCGTTCCCGAGTTATTGCATCCGATGAAATAACGAACCTGGGACGGATTTTCGATATCATCCGCCCGCTGAAAAGCCAGATATACGTGGCTTTTACGATACGCACCCGATCCGAAAATCACCAGACCTTCTCCCTCTGCTTCTGGAAATCCCTGCCAGTCCGGCAGGTCAATTGTTTCGATGGATACATTAATGAAATGATGGGACGAAAAATCCGCGATATATGTAAACGTAAAACCGTCATCGTCGGATCGGGCCAGAACCGTCCGGGTCAGGATTTGCAGCGCCGTACTCCAATCCGTGGCAAAATAGATGTACATTCTCCCCCCCAGGCTCACCCCTTCCACGGGCACCTCGTAACCGCCACGCCGGACTCCGGGGATGACGACGGCCTTGTAGGTGCCGTTGGGCTTTTGGATAAAATCAAGACCGATACCGTCTTCGGGATTCGTGTCCGTTGTGTATGCGATGGCGTCATCGTTTGGGTCGTCGCCCCCGAAACTGTCGCCGAACAACACAAATGTTCGACCGCCGTGCGTAAAGGGCACACCCAGGTCCGTGGCAATCAAACCGTATCGCGTGGCCGTCCGATTCAGCGTGAATTCCTGTCTCTCGTTGTCAAAATCACCCACGAGCTGATGGATTTTCCGGGCGCGTGACATAACGATGACTCTCTCTGATTGTTCGATGTTCCTTTCGGGCTCTTTCGGATTCGAGCATGCCAGGGTTAACAGGAGACCCAGCAACACGATGAACCCAGATGCTGTTTTTAATCCATTCATGGCTGTCCGTCGCTTAGTTTGGGATTCTTTGTATTCAACATCACGTCTAATATCGCCATACGGTGAGTATCCCTCCCATCAAGGTCAGGGATAAAAAATAATACCCGTTATGAATAAAAAACACACGAATCGGGTGCTTTTCTATAAACAAACGGCTCAAGCTAAAAGGGAAGGCAAGACCCAACCATACCCAAAATCCACATTCCACCCCTTCTACAAACGTGATGGCGTAGACGAATCGGATGGCGTTAGCCAGGATAAAACTGAGGATGAGTCCTGCGATGTAGTGCACGAACAGAATCTGGAGAAAACGCCTGTAAATGTCGCCAAGCCGGTTCTTCTCAGATTGACTCGAAGGCACGAAGCATTTTCGGAAAAGTAGACCGTACCACAGACCAGCCAGGAACGCAAACAATCCCGTGGCTATCAGAATCGCATCGATGTACAATCCAAAGAACATAGCAGAAGCCCTCCCGTCATGGGAGTGATTTTATTTGATATATTCGTGTCGTTCATTATGTTTTTACTTCTTGAACAACTGATCGAGTTTGTTCCGGGCCTCATCGGCTTTTGACGATTTCGACCTGCGCGGAGAATCGCTCGGTTTAAAATAGTCGCAGAAATTGGCGGCCGCCTTATCACGCACCCATTCCGCCTCGGTCTCCCGGCATTGATGATAGGCACTCTCATCGTAAAACCGGCAATGAAAACAACAGTGCAGAGGGCTGCCGCATTTCGGGCATAGTTCCTGTCGGCCGACCTTTTCCTTGACCTCGATCTCCAAACCACAATGATGGCAGAACATGATCACTCCACCTTATCTTTTCAAATCGATACTTCCGTCATGACTGTCATGACCAGCCAATATCGCTAACATATTATCTTTCTGTGTGAAGGAACCGATCTTCTTTCCAGATTTTATTGATCTGCTCCTGGATGAGATAAACGGAAATCAACAATAATGCCCAGAATGACCGGACATGACCTCTTGTTTTTTCATCCTTTATTTCATCCATATCCCCCTCCCTCTTTCTATTTCTTATTACGACAGGCTAATATGAATCATGAATTCCATTCAAAACCGACTGACATCCATCAACATCCGGGCAATCATTCCGGCCCAGATATACGTCTTATGATACCCGGCCCATGGATGGTCGGGACTGTAGAACTCATAAAAATCATGATCCTTCTTTAACTGAGCGATCATGTTCGATGCCACGCGTTGGACCAGTTCCTTAGCCTGTTCCGTATACCCGTACTGAATCAAACCGTCGACGATCAGGGCATTCCATTCCACCCAGACCGGACCGTTCCAGTAACCCTTGGGATTGTAGTAGGGATCGTCGGCTGCCAGAGTGGGAATGCCATACAGGCGCCAGAACTTGTTGGGATTAGTGAGTTTTTGTACCAGAGCGGCCGCCCGCTCCCGGCTGGCAACACCGGCCCACATCGGCAGAAAACCGATGATTTCTTCGCGCTTCAAATCGTCGGGTTCTTCATACGTGAAGTCGTTATCTCTCCTTTCAACATGAAAGTAAAAGCCCCGTTCCTCATCCCACATGGCCTCGTTTATCTTATCGGCCCTCGCCTGGGCCCTTCTCGTCCATGCTTCCGCTTCCTCTGAAAGGCCCAGCGTCCCGGCCATGTCCGCCAGAGCCCTGGCTTCTTTCACCAGCATGGCATTCAGGTCCACTCCTTCCAGGTGAGTCGGCCAGGCCACCTCATCCCATACGGCCACCCACGCATCCCGCACCGATTCCAGCACGGCATGCCCGCCCCACTCGCACAGACCATCACCGTCCTTGTCCCGACGAGCGATATAATAATCGTAAAATCGCTTGCTGGACGCGTACATATCCCGGAGAAACGTCGTATCGCCGGTGATCTTATAGATTTCCCAGTTCTGCCATGCGTACCAGGGAGCCGACGAGGTCACCTCGCCGTTTGTCTCGATAGTTTCATCCAAATACGGCCCCGTCCGGTAGTTGATGTACCCATCGTCGTACTGCCGTTCCAGATACACGCGCTGCGAGTTCATCGCACTGACGGGATCCATATGCGCATACGCCAGCATCGTCAGGCTCTCGTGAAACACCTGTCCTCCATGCCCCCATCCCCACGTGGGTTCTCGGGAGAATACATAGTAATTATAACCGCATTTTCCCT
>Ga0180431_10007473_pt1 | contig 12715 bp, 14 predicted proteins | sample SS_ome_11_FD_132459 | JGI IMG/M metagenome (GOLD analysis project Ga0180431, IMG submission 132459) | Hypersaline lake sediment archaeal communities from the Salton Sea, California, USA - SS_1_MS_1 metaG | ecosystem: Environmental > Aquatic > Non-marine Saline and Alkaline > Hypersaline >... | reverse complement strand
TGCCTCGGGTGAAGGCGGTCACGTATCGGGATGGCACGCTGGCCTTCGAGACGGTGGATGCGCAGCGGGCCTTGCTCGAGATCATCGCCCTTTTCAACCAGACTGACACGGCTATGACCTCGCTGGAGATCCTGGAGCCCAACCTGGAGAGCGTGTTCATCAAGTTGACGGGGCGGCAGTTGAGGGATTGAAAACGGGGTCGGTCCCTATCGAGTGTGGAGGCAAACGTGACCAGGATGGCTCGGCATGAGTTGACCGAATCCCACACGAGATCGACGGGGCCTGGAAGCAACCTGGCAGGGAAGGAGACAGGCCAATGAAGAAGCTACTGTACGTCGCAGCAAATGAGGTGTTGTTGCTGGTCAAGGATAAGATGGCCGTAGTTTGGATGGTCGTCTTGCCTCTGGGGATAACCGTCATCGCCGGGTTCGCGTTCGGTGGTTTCGGCGGAGGGAGCGAGGAGTTGGTCATCGATCTGCCGGTGGTGGACAGGGATGGTGGGGAGATGGCTTCTGCGGTGCTGGATGTTCTCTCGCAGGCGGAGAACCTGCGCGTGGAGACGGAGTACGACCAGGAGGGCGCTCGGCAACTGGTGGTCGGCGGCAAGCGAGCCGGCGCGGTGGTCATCCCCTCGGGTTTCAGTTCGGCGGTCTCCTCGGGGCAGCCGACGGCCTTGGAACTGATCATCGCTCCCGGAGGGGAGACGGGTCCGCTCCTGGCAGGAATGGTCAGGGAGGTGACCGGCGGTTTCTCCGATGTCCAGATAGCCGTGGAGGTGGCCATTAGCGAAGTGCAGCGGGCTACGGGTAGCCACGACCTGGACTACGATGCGATCGCCACGCGAACGGCCGCCGCGGTTCGAGACCGATTGGCCGATCCGCCGGTCCGCGCTGAGGTCACCACGGTCGGGAGTTCCGGCGACGAGGGATACGATGTCTTCGACCAGGCGGTGCCCGGCTATGCCGTGATGTTCGCCATGTTCGCCGTGCTCTCCGCCGCAGGTGGCATCTTGGAGGAGAAGGAGCGGGGGACCCTCAAGAGGCTGCTCATCGCGCCGGTACCCAAGTCGTCGCTCCTGGGAGGCAAACTCCTGGCGCAGTTCGTCACGGGAGTGGCGCAGGTAGTCTTGATGTTCACCTTTGGGGCGCTCGTGTGCGGTGTCGATCTCGGGGCTTCCTTGCCGGGTCTGCTGCTGATCACCCTGGCAACGTGCTGGGCCACGACCAGCCTGGGTGTCCTACTGATCGCCGTGATCAAATCCCGCAAGCAGGTTCATCCGATCACCACGCTGGTGATCCTGGGCTCCTCGGCCATCGGCGGCGCGTGGTTCCCCCTGTTTCTCATGCCCGAGGCTGTGCAGCGGGTGGCGCGCATTACCCTCGTCGCGTGGGCGATGGATGGCTACAATCGCCTGATCATCTTGGGCGGGAGCCTGCAAGATGTGTGGGTGGACATTGGGGTGTTGCTGCTCTACGGCGCGGTCTGCTTCTCCGTGGGGCTGAAGTTGTTCAAGTTCAAGGAGGCGTGAAGTAGGTTCGCTGGCCTCGCGGAGGTAGCCGAAGATGGAAGCGATCGTCGTCGAGGATCTGCGCAAGCACTACGGTGCGGTCCAGGCCGTTGATGGAATCGGCTTCGAGGTTCAATGTGGGGAGGTCTTCGGCCTTCTCGGTCCCAACGGAGCCGGCAAGACCACTACCATCGAGATGATGGAGGGCTACCGGACGCCGGACAGTGGGGGTGTGTCGGTCCTGGGCCTGCACCCTCGTCAGGACGAGTATGAGCTCAAGGAGCGGATTGGCATCCTGCTCCAGGAGACCGCCTTGTATCACGATCTCAAGCTGAGTGAGCTGTTGCGCTTGTTCGCCTCGTACTACCGCTCGTCGGTGAACACAGAGCGGCTTTTGGAGATGATCGGCCTGCAAGAGAAGCGGGGGGCATTCGTCAGGGAACTCTCCGGTGGCCAGAGACAGCGGGCGGCCATCGCCCTGGCTCTGATCAACGATCCGGAATTGGTCTACCTTGACGAGCCCACCGCCGGCCTGGATCCACAGTCCAGGCGAGCCACATGGAACTGGATCGGCCGGGCGAGGGACGAGGGCAAGACGGTGTTTCTGACCACGCACTACATCGACGAGGCCGAGGAGGTTTGCGACCGGGTAGCGATCATGGATCACGGCAGGATCATTGCGCTCGACACACCGAGACGCTTGATGGCCGGCCTGGAGATCGAACGGCGGATCGAGTTCGTTGTCGGGGGCGTGCTTGACCCAACGATCCTTGAAAGCCTGCCCGGGATCACCAAAGCCCGGTCGGAGGGAGACGGAGCCTACACCATCTACGCACCCGAGGCTCACGTGGCGCTCAAGACTCTGTTGGCGCAGGCGGACGAGCAGGGTTTCGCTCTGAAGGGTTTGAGCGTCGAAGGGGCAACTCTCGAGGACGTCTTCATCCGGCTGACGGGAAGGAGGATTCGAGCATGAAGGCGCTGCTCAATCAGGTTCGGGCAGAACTCACCCTCTTCCTTCGCGATCAAACGGGCGTGTTCTTCACGGTCCTGTTGCCCTTCTTGATGGTGGCGTTCTTCGGCTACCTGAATCGTGGTGGGCGAGCGGGGGATATCCCCTACTCCAGCTTTCTCTTGGCCGGGGGGATCGGCCTGGTGGTAACTGGAGCAGCATTCGAAGTTCAGGGGCCTGCGCTGGCCAGGCAGCGAGACGAGGGCGTGCTGAAGCGACTTGGCGGCACACCTTTGCGGGTCTCGACGCTCATGGGCGCGAAAGTGCTGACGGCTTGCATCGTCATCCTGGCGCAAAGCCTCCTGATGCTCGTTCTGAACGTCTTCCTGTTCGGGGCCGAGATTCGCGGGAGTGTCTTCTGGAGCGGAGCGGCCCTTCTCGTGGGTACTGTTACGTTTGTTGCGATGGGCTTCACGCTGGCAGGCCTGAGTCCCAGCGGGGACGTTGCCTCGGCGGCGGCCCACGCCATCGCGCTTCCCATGCAGTTCCTTTGCGGGACTCTGTTCCCGGTCGAGGCGATGCCCCCTCTGTTGAGAGGCATCGCTCAGGTGTTGCCCTTGACCTACTTCGTCAGAGCGCTGCGGGGTGCGATGCTGACCGGGGGAGGACCCAAGGCCTACCCGGTGGAATGGGCAGTCCTGTTGGGCTGCCTGGTGTTCTCCTTCGTCGGAGCCGTAGCGACCTTCAGGTGGGAGTAAGCCCATGCGCAAACGACGTACTCTCATCGTCAGCCTGCTCGGCCAGTTGGCCGTCGAGTTCAGGCTCTTCTGGCGTCGTCGCCAGTCCGTCTACCTGGCGTTTCTGGTTCCCATGTTGGGCATGGCGCTGCTGGTCTACCTGGGCAAGGAAGGGCTGTTGGAGAGCTTCTTCACTCTCGCGGCTCGAGGTCTGGGGGCAGGGGCCGATCTCTCGAAGGTAGGTTCGCCGATGGCCTTCCTGACCGTTGGCCTCATCGCTTACAGCCTCATCGACGTCGCCTTCGAGAGTCTGGTGCCCAGTGTGGTCAGGGAGCGCGAAAGCGGCATCCTCAAGAGACTGGGGGGGACACCTCTCAGGCGCTGGACCTTCGTGTTGGCCAAAGCGCTGAACGCCAGCCTACTGGTCTTGGCCGAGGTCGCGGTGATCCTGTTGATGGGGCTGGCGTCGTCCGAGATTGAGGTGGCGGGGGACTTCTGGTCGATGGCGGCCATTCTCCTGCTCGGCGTCTTCACCTTCGCGGCACTGAGCTTCGTCCTCAGTGGCCTCATGGCTACGGTGGGCTCCGCGGTAGCGGCCGTTCACGCGGTCTACATCCCCATGATCCTGCTGTCCGGTGCGTTCGTTCCGGTGTCGGTGCTGCCCAAGGCGCTGCGTGCTGTGGCCCGGGTTCTACCACTCACGTACTTCGTGCGCCCGTTTCGCAGCGTGTTGGTGGTTGGTCAGAGCTTGGCCGACTGCCGTGGCGATCTGCTGGTTTTGCTGGCGTGGGCGGTTGGCGCCTGGCTCGTGGCGATCAAGGTCTTCCGATGGGAGTAGCACGACGGGCTGGGCATCGCGGTGGAAGGCTGACGTGGTGGCAACGGATCGTCCTCGTGTCTGACGCCGGCCACGTTGTCTGGCATCGCAGGTGGCCAAACCGACGTGGGAATCTGCCTGGGTGTGGGAGGGGATCGAGACCAGGTGCACGGCGGGCTTGACGCGACAAGTTCTTGTGTCTATGATGGGGGCAACAGCATCCAGGGAGGCGAGGAGTGACGACCGGGAACCGGCAGCGGCGCATAGTCCCGATCTTGAAGCGTCTGCTGGGCTTCCTCGCGCCGGCTGTCATGGCGGCGTGGGGCATCTGGTGGGCCACCGGTGTCTTCTGGCCATCGCTGATCACCGGCCTGGTGGTATCGGCCAGCATGGAAGTGGCCTATCGTCTGGATCGCCTCTTCGTCGCTCCCTGGCTGAAGAGGGTTTCTCATGAATGGTTGCGGTTCGGATTGGAGACGACCCTCTCGCTTCTGGAGCACATAGGGCCTGCCATTCTGGCGCTGACAGCGTGCAGCCGAGTCTTCGGCTTCGCAGTCGAGGCCACCGTAGCCTGGACAGTGATGGGTGGCCTGCTGATCGGGTTCCCGATCGTACACGGCACGCAGGCTGCACTGAACTTCTATCGTCAGTTGAAGGAGAGAGAGCGTGCTGAGGAACGCCTGCGGGCTCTGGCGACGGAGGCAGAATTGAGGGCCCTCAAGGCTCAGATAGACCCTCACTTTCTCTTCAACACGCTCAATACCATCGCCGCTCTGATCCACGCCGACCCCGTGAAAGCCGAGGAGACGATCGAGAGGCTATCCGAGATGTTCCGCTACGTACTGGCCGGCAGTGAGCGGGGGCTGGTGCCGCTGGAGGAAGAGCTGGCTTTCGTGGATGGCTACCTGGAGATCGAGCGGGCCCGGTTTGGAGAGCGCCTGACAGTGTGTCGCGAGATCGATGACGACGTCTTGCACGCATCGATTCCCAGCTTGAGCCTGCAACCGCTGGTTGAGAATGCCGTTCGGCACGGGAGCGGACCCGATGGCCAGATTGATCTGACCATTCGCGCCGTGAGGGAGAGCGATGAAGTGGTCATATGCATCGCCGATCAGGGGCCTGGAATGCCTCCTGGTCACAGAGCCGGGTCAGAGCAGGGCGTTGGGATGCGCAACGTCGACGAGAGGCTGAGGAAGGCATACGGCGAAGAACACGGGCTCGAGATCCGGGGCAACGCGCCCAGAGGGACCGTTGTCGTGGTGAGGGTTCCGGTAGCAGGGTAGGCAAGCATCGGGGTGACGGCGTGTGCGAGTGTTTATGGGATGTGAGTGGATGGCGTGGGCGAAGTGACTTGCCCCTCAATTCTGTCTGCGGCTCTGGGGGGTGCAGGATGTGTAGGAACGACGTGCAACGCAGACCCCTGGTGCAGTGTCTCGAGGGCACCTGATGTCTGCGCCGATTGCGTCTCCTGCGCTCCAGTGCGCCCGCCCGCGTATACGCCTGTGTCCCCACCCCGCTGAACCGATCTGTGCGAGGAGCAAGCATGCCAATGAGAACCCTGATCGTAGACGATGAGGCCCCGGCCCGAGATCGCCTCCGCCGCATGCTGACGAACATCGAAACCGTAGAGATCATCGGCGAGGCTGAGGATGGCGTGCGCGCCGTGGAGATGATCGAGGAGTTGACGCCCGATCTGGTTCTGCTCGACATCCAGATGCCTGGGCTGAACGGCTTCGAAGTGATTGAGACGCTGGAGGATCCGCCGCCGGTGATCTTCGTCACCGCCTACGATGAGTACGCCATCCGCGCCTTCGAGATCAACGCGCTGGACTATCTCCTGAAGCCCTTCAATCGGGAGCGACTCGAGAAGGCCATCGGGCGGGCACAGGAGTCGGCGGAGGAGCAAGGACAGGGCGCGGTCCTGGTAGATAGGCTTGGGCCGTTCATGCAGAGCCTCGCAGCCCAGGGACACCACATCCGTCGGCTGGCGGTCCGAGCTGGGGATCGGATCCGGGTGCTCGAAGCGGAGGCGGCGGACTGGATCGGCATCGAGAGGGAGAAGGTCGTTGTGCACGCAGGGGATCAAGCCTATTTGGTGCGCCGAACCTTGGCGGAGCTGGAATCGCGCCTGGACCCGGAGTGCTTCTTCCGCGCGCACCGATCGGCCATCGTGAACCTGAGCCGGGTGAAGGAAGTGATTCCCTGGTTCAAGGGGAGCCACAAACTGAAGCTAACCACCGGAGCCGAGGTCGAACTCAGCCGGGCCCGCGCGCGGGCGCTGCGCCGGGTGCTGGGCTGGTAGCTGCGCAAGGGCGCACTCCATGTCGCCGGCCCCGGGCGGCGTCTGCCGGTCCTTTGCCGGGCGATCTGCAGACTGTAGAACAACGTCTCGAAGGGAACCGAGCCGGTGGCGATGCGTCTCCGTGACCAGTGACAGAAGAAAGCAGAGACGCCCGCTCGGGACGTCTCCACTCTCGAGCGTAGTCAGTCTTGACGTGGACTTCTAGCCGAAGAGTCCGGCTAGCGCACCGAGACCAAGTACGGCGCCACCGAAGATGATGCCCAGGGCAAACAGGGCCACCATCCAGACGACGAAAGCGATTATGCAGGTGAGGACCGCCTTGGTGGTGTCCACGTCCAGGGCTTCCCGAGCGGCTACCACGTTGGTGGCCAGAGTCCAGATAGCTACCAAGAAGCCGATCAGGCCTCCGAGCCAGGGAATGAACGTGAGTATCCTGAGCACCCCCGGGGAAGAGGCATATCCCAGGGTTCGCAGGAGTTCCCCAAACGTGGCCGTGCCGCCGAAAAGATAGACGCCCACCAGGTAGATGGTGGCCGACGAGATGATCCACCCGACGACGACGCTACTGATGCTGCCCAGCACTCCGGAGAAGAGATTGCCCTCTCCCGAGATGGCCGTTCCAATGGCTGCGCAGATCGCCGTCAGCACGACCACGATCAACGCTTCGGTCGTAGCGTTGTCGTCAGCCTCCACCTCGTTGTAGAGGGCCACGTCCAGTTGTACTGCCCTCAGCATTCTTGTCCAGATTTGCTCGAACATGATTCCGATCTCCTTTCGTGATATACTAGTGCTGGTTGACGATGAAACGGGTGGGACGACATCGGTACCGCAGACCGGCGTAGGCCTTATCGAGGCCCACTACACCCCGACGCCGTCGACCCGTGCCCCACACAGGTTGCACTTGCCGTCGCTTGTCTTGGAGTCCGCGACGATGAAGCCATACCGTCTGATGATGCACTCCCCGCAGTTGTGGCAGTAGGTGTTCTCTCCGTCGCTTCCCGGAACGTTGCCCTCGTACACGTAGCGCAGACCCACTTCCAGTCCTATCTGCCGTGCCGCACGTAAGGTGGCAGGAGGGGTGCGGGGCAGATCCATGAGCTTATATGTGGGGTGGAAGGCGCTGACGTGCCAGGGAGTCTCCTCGCCCAGATCGTGCAGGATGAACTCCGCGACCTGTTTCAACTCCTCCGGGGAGTCGTTCAGCCCCGGAATCACGAGCGTGGTAACCTCAACCCACACGCCCTGCTCCTTCATGAGAACCAGGCTGTCGAGTACGGGCTGCAATCGCGCCCCGCACTGATGGCGGTAGAAGTCATCGCTGAAGGCCTTGAGATCCACGTTGGCGGCATCCAACAGCGAGCCCTCTTCCCCTCCACCATCGAGAAAAGCGTTCAATACCTCGGGAGTCATGTAGCCGTTGGTCACATAGACGTTAGCGATACCCTCACGTCGTGCCAGCAGGGCCGTGTCGTAGGTGTAGTCAAAGAAGACGGTGGGCTCGGTGTAGGTGTAGGAGATGCTGCGACAGTGTTGCTGCTTGGCCGTCTCGACCAGTTGCCGGGGTGGAGTCTCGCGGCCGAGGATCCGCTCTCTGTCCCGTGGCATCTGGGATATGTCCGCGTTCTGGCAGAAGGTGCAGCGGAAGTTGCACCCCACGGTCGCCACGGAGAGCGCGGTACTCCCGGGGTGGAAGTGAAACAGGGGCTTCTTCTCGATGGGGTCCACCGCTTGGGAGACGGGGTAACCGTACACGAGGCTGTACAGGGCGCCGTGCTGATTCTCGCGTACCTCGCAGATGCCGCGCTTGCCTTCACGAATCGTGCAGCGATGGGCACACGTGGCACACCTCACGGCCATGTCGTCGAGCTTCTCGTACAGTCGCGCTTCCTTCATCGGCATACACCTGTGATCCGGTTTGACCCGGTTCGGCGACCTGCTCGCGCGGTACCGCAATCACGCGTCGCCTGTCTGTGTCAGGCTTTCTCGAGGAGAGGGATCACGCAGATGAAGCGCAGGGTCTCCTTTCCGGAGTTGGTGAATCGATGCCGCTCGTCGGGAGCGATGAAGACGGTGTCCCCCTCTCCGATGGGTGATTCCGCCGATTCGGACCAGACCACCCCTTCGCCGGACAGCACGAAGACTTCATGCTCCCACGGGTGCGAGTGGTGGGCCGAACTGGCTCCGGGTTCCAGCTCGAACACCCGCATGACGAAGTTGGGAGCGCCTTCGGGCGCTCCGATCACCCATCGGACTGCCACTCCGGGTATCTCTGCGTAGGTCTCAGACTTCACATCACGAAACGATCGAACGATCATCGTTCACTCCTCGTACCTGAGTGCTTGTCACGGCACGTGCGGCACCCCGCGGCCGGAAGTCAACCGAACCTCATTCTCGATAGCAGCCGGTGGTCCCAACGGAATCCTTGAGCCAACGCCAGTCCTCTAACGCTACAACCCTCCCTCCACGGCTGGGTTGCGACCCGCGCTGCTAGTTACCGGATTGCACTGGGATGAGACAGATGAATCGCAGAAGCCCGTCCGAACGATTGATGATCTCGTGCTCTTCGTTGGGGGGGACGAGGAGCGTGTCGCCCTCGCGTATCGGGACTTCCTTGCCTTCCTTCCAAGCGGTCCCTTTCCCGCTCAGGATGAACATCTCGTGTTCCCAGTCGTGGGCGTGATGTGGGGAAGCGGCTCCAGGTTGCAGTTCTATCACGCGCATAGCGAAGTTGGGTGCTCCCTGGGGCGCGGAGATGACCCAGCGGATTGTTGCCCCGGGTAGATCAGGGACCGGTTGGGCTTCGATGTCTCGGTAGTTTCTGATGATCATGCTGTCTCCTTCAGACGGTGTGAATACGCTGGTCGACGAATCGGTCTCTCTCTGCAATCACTCCTGTCCGCCGATGAAGCCGATGTGCGTCGGAGCCTTTCAGTTGAGGGCTTGGTTGCCGCGGGTCCGCGTGCGACTCCCGGAGTACATGTCTAGGCGGACACTGTCTCGATCAAGCTCCGGAGCACGGCGAGGTTCTCGATGTCCTCTGTCATCTCCTTGCCTTTGGGAGTCTCCAACGTCATCGGCAGCGCGCGAAAGCGCGGGTCATTCAAGAGCATTCTGAAGGGCTCCAGACCCAGGAGGCCCTTTCCGATGTGTTCGTGCCGGTCCACGTGACTTCCAAGACCTCGTTTCGAGTCATTGAGGTGCAGTACCTTCAGGAGGGAGAGTCCCACGGTCTCGTCCAGCCTCCCGAACACACTCTCGTATCCCTCGCGCGTGCGAAAGTCATAGCCGGCGGCGAAAGCGTGGCAGGTGTCGAAGCAGATCCCCAAGCGCTCCCTTCGTTCCACCAGCTCGATGATGCGTGCCAGTTGCTCGAAAGTTCCGCCCAGACTGGCACTGTGCCCGGCGGTCGTCTCCAGTAGGACGCTGACGCTCTGTTCCGGGTGCATGTCGAGAAGCTCGTTGAGCGCTTCCGCGACGCGCTGCGAGCCCGCGACTTCTCCGGCACCTCGATGGGAGCCAGGGTGCATGACCAGGTACGGGATGCCCAGCCTGGCGCAACGGTCCAGTTCACGTGCAAACGCCGTGATGGACTTGCGCCACAATTCTCCGTCGGGCGACCCCAGGTTGATCAGGTATGAATCGTGGGCGATCACGGGATCGATGCCTGTCTCGATCTGTCGCTGCTTGAACAGGCAGACGGCATCTTCCGACAACTCTGCTGATGCCCACTGTCTGGGATTGGTCGTGAAGAGCTGGATGCACTCGCAGCCGATGCTTCTACCGCGCTCCAGGGCCTTGTGAATCCCGCCTGAGATGGACATGTGGGCACCTAGCGGCACGTGGTCTGACTCCTCGAAATCGGCACTGTATGGGCACTCCGACCCATGGTCAGCGATACCCTGGAGGTTCCCTAGTACGATTATACCATCGATTTTGGGTTTTCGGTAGTTGGAGGGCCTGCTGAGCGAAGCCTGGTTGGGTGCTTGCAGGGATCGTGCCGACTGGCTCTTCTCGCCTCGTGAGACCGGGGCGACCCCAGGCGGTTGAACGTGCCTGTATGGCTGCGCGGTGCTCGCGGGCCGGCCTGAACGCGCGAACAGAGTTGAGACCGCGGTCCGGTTGTGTGCGTTTCCGCCGATGGTGATGGCCCGGGGGTGATGCGCCCGGTCGGGTCGCACCGGTGCCAGGGATGCTGGTGAGGCGCTCTCGAATCGTGGGCCTGCTGAGGTGTGCGAAACGAGCTCCGTCCCGAGGGAGCCGGCGAGATCGAAGTCGAACGCTGCCGTCTAGAAGGCGCGTATCAGAGCCTCCGGATCCGGGGGACAACCTGGAACGAACGGGAGATCGTGCTCGCGTGCGAAGCGACGCGTGCAGTCGCCCAGGCAGATCACGCGTCCGTGGCCCTGAGGGATCTCTTCGGCGTGTCCCATCACTATGTCGGTGCGCTGTAGGTCTGCTCTGAGCCGCATGCGTGTCCGCCCCCACACGCTGTTCCTCAAGTGCCTCATGGCGTGGTAGATGACGATGTTGCAGCCGCTGCAAGAGTCATTGACGTGCTCGTAGAGATTGCGGTACGTGAAGTAGCCCGGGAAGTCGAGGAGGAACTTGCGTCTGACTTCTCGAATCGGGACACCCAAAGTTCTGAGATCAGTCATCGGGGGGACGTGGGGGCAATCCTCGGAGGCAAAGTCCATTATCTCGCGGCAGACGTTGTCGACCTCGATCATGTCGTCGCCGACGATGAGGAGGTTCATCTCCACCGGGGTGCCGTAGCGCCAGGGGCCGTTGCCTTCCAGGGCCACGATGGCGTCTACGATGACCAGGCTCGGTTGGACCAGAACTCCGAGTTGACGGATGCGTGAGTGCAGCCCCTTGCGATGGAAGCGCTTCTTGTCCGCGGGCAACAGAAGGCCCTTTTGGTTCTTGAGAGAGAGGCTCACGCCTGTCTGAATGTGGGTCTTCATCTTCGCCACATTGATGTACTCGTGGGTCTGGAGAAGCTCCGGCAGGCGGATGACGCCGAAGTCCCACTGAGCTATGAAGCGTTTGGCGTCATTGAGATCCACCAGTTCGGCACCGCAGCGCGCGGCGACGTCCGCGTAGCCATTGGCCTGGAACGCCGCTCTGGCACTTCGGCCGACGACGGCACCCTCACCGATCACCACCTCGGGAGAGTCCAAGGTGCGGATGAGCGCCTCGACAATCGTCGGGTCGGTGAAGAGCCCTTGACCCGAGGGCCCGGCGTCTCCGAGATTGGGCTTGATGAAGAGAGCCGGCTTCTGAGGACGATACTCCAGGAGTTCCATCGCCTCACGCAGGGTGGGTTCGACTTCTGCGAGCGTAGTGCGGAGGATACAGGTTGTCACGGCTGGGCTTCCTGTGTCATGGCATCACTCCATCAGCAAGGTCAACTCATGCTCGTGGCCAGAGCGGCGGGTTCCCCTGAAGTGAGAGCCTGCGTTCCTTCCGGGGAGAGACAACCGGACGAGTGAGTCTCTGCATGTGGCTAGGAGCCTGACGGATGGGACAGCGCCTGGTCGAACAACCGGCGCGCCTTCGTCGGAATGGCAACGGGCTCGTGAGTCTGCATATTGATGAACACCTGAACGGTCTCGCCAGTTGCGATGACGCGAGACGAGTCAAGGCTGGAGATCTGATAGGACATCGTGAGGCTGGTCTGCCCGATTTCCTGTATGCTCGTCCGGACGGCCAAACGTTCGTCGAAACGCGCCGGAGCGTGGTAGCGGCAGGTCGCCTCGGCCACCACAAAGCTGATGCCCTCCCGCTCCGCCGCGGCGAAATCCAGGCCGATCTGCCGCAGAAACGAGACTCGGCCCACTCCGAACCAGACGAAGTGATTCGCGTAGTAGGCCACGCCCAGGGCGTCGGTCTCCGCGTAGCGTACACGAAGTTGCTCTTCGACCACCACCCGGGCGCTCACCCTTCCGCACCCTGCCGGCAAGCCTGCCCGGTTTCGGCCCACGTCTGTCGCAGGAACTGCGGTACTCGTTGGACCTGCCCTTGACGGTTCACGCACAGATGCTTCGTCCAGCCGGTGGCCAGCGTCTCCCCCGTGGCCTGGCAGACAACCTCGTATGCGAACGTGATGCTGCGGCTGCGGGCCTGTGCGACGCGAGTGCGTACTAGTACGGTGTCGCCGTAGCGGGCCGACGCGGCGTAGCGGGCGTAGGCCTCGGAGAGTGGAAAGAGGTAGCCTCGCTCCTCGACTTCGTCGTAACTGACGCCCGCTTGGCGGAAGTACTCACCGCGCCCTACCTCGAACCAGACCAGGTAGCTGGCATGGTGGACGATGCCCATTGCGTCGGTCTCAGCGTAGCGCACCTGTAAGGCTGTCTCGATCACATTGGATGGCAAGCTCACGGGCGCTGTCCTTACTCTTCTA
>Ga0180431_10007472_pt1 | contig 12716 bp, 16 predicted proteins | sample SS_ome_11_FD_132459 | JGI IMG/M metagenome (GOLD analysis project Ga0180431, IMG submission 132459) | Hypersaline lake sediment archaeal communities from the Salton Sea, California, USA - SS_1_MS_1 metaG | ecosystem: Environmental > Aquatic > Non-marine Saline and Alkaline > Hypersaline >... | reverse complement strand
TACTGCTCGCGGTTGAAGGGATTGATGACGAGCCAGCTCCCGGCGGGCAGGTTGGCCACGGTGCGGCTCGGCACGACTTTTCCGATGACGCGTCCCGCTTTCATGAGGCGCCTCCTCCGGTGGAATCGATGATGCCGAAGACGGCGTTGCGCAGCGGCGCGCGGCCGGCCGCCAGTCCCCGGCAGGCGGCCTCGCCATCCGCCGTGACCAGCACCTCGGAACCGGCCCCGGCCCCCAGCCGGTCCACCGCCACCACGATGCGGCCGGTCGGGCCGCCCTCGTGGTCCAGCACCTCGCACAAGAGGTGCCGGCACCCCTTGATCCCGGGGTGGCTGACGGTGGCGGTGGCCGTTCCGACGATGCGTGCCCGTAACATCAGACAATATTCAGGTTGTCGATCATGGCGCAGCGGCGCCGGCGGGTGAAGGTCTCGGGAGTCACGATCCCCTCCCCGGTGGCGGTCGCCACCGAGTAGTTGCCGTATCCTTCCCCGCCCATCCCGAGACCGGCGATGCTCGCGCCGTTCTTCACAAAGAGCGTGCAATCCATGCGACGCCCCATGGCGGTGAGATGGTCAAGGTTCTTCGAGTGCATGATGGCCGAATGCTTGAACTGGTGCTCGGACTGGTAGGCCAGCTCGATGGCCTCCCCGACGTCGCGGGCCCGCACCACCGGCAGGAACGGCATCATCTGCTCCTCATGCACGAAGGGGCACTCGAACGGGCACTCCCCGAACAGGACCTCCGTCTCCGCCGGAACCCGCACCCCCGCGGCGTCCGCCAGAACCCGCGCGTCCGCCCCCACCAGGGCCCGGTTCAGAACCCGGTGCGAACACCCCCCGGCGTCCTCCTTCGTGGTGAAGGCCTCGTCCGCGAGACGCCGCACCTCCTCCCGCTTCAGCTGCCGCGCCCCGGCGCGCTTCATGGCTTCCAGAAACGCGCCGTAAACGCCATCCACCACGAAGACCTGCTTCTCGCCGATACACAGCAGGTTGTTGTCGTAGGCCGCGCCGACGATCACCGCACGCGCCGCGCGGTCGAGATCGGCGGTCTCGTCGACCACCACCGGAGGGTTCCCGGGGCCGGCGCAAATGGCGCGTTTCCCGCTCTTCATGGCGGCGCGCACCACCCCGGGGCCGCCCGTCACGCAGAGCAGGTCGATGTCCCCCGAGGCACACAGGGCATTGAACGAATCAATGGTCGGCTCCTCGACGATCGTGACGACGTTGCGCAGACCGGTCTCGGCCTCGATCGCCTCGTTGAAGACCGCCACCGCCTCCGCCGCGCAGCGCGCCCCCGAGGGGTGCGCATTGAAGACGACCGTGTTGCCGGCCGCCACCATGCTCACCACGTTCGAGGCAAGCGTCGGTATCGAGTGCGTGACCGGCGTGATGCCCGCGATGACACCGAAGGGCGCCTTTTCCTCGAGGGTGATTCCATGATCGCCGCTGAGCCCGTAAGGACTCAGCCATTCGACGCCCGGCAGGGCCGGAATGCCGGTCAGCTTCTCGATCTTGTGATCGAGCCGCCCCACCTTGGTTTCCTCGAATTCCAGCCGGCCCCACTCCTCGGCCTTGTCGCGGCAGAGCGTCTTGACGATCCCGACGATCGTGGCGCGGCCGGCCATGCCCTTCTCGCGGAGCCGTGTCTGCGCCTCGCGGGCCGCGGCGGCGGCCTCCCCGGGGTCCGCGAAGACGCCCCGGCGCGCCGGGCCACACCCGCAGGCCGGCGGCTTCGCCGGCCGCGGCGCCGCCCGGGAACCAGCGGCGGGTTTCGGACCGCTTTCCGCCCGGTTCGCGTCGAGCTGGCCGAGGACTTCCGCCACGACGGACTCTATCAGCTTCGCATCCATGGAGGTTCAGAGGAGTTTTCTTCCGCCCGGCAACCGGCTTCAGGTCTTCTTGTTCCGGCCGTCGTAGAGGGGTTTGCCAAGGATGTGGACGCTGTCCACGATGCCAACCACCGAGGCGTCGGTGGGGACCCCCTTCAGTCCTTCCACCTGGCGGGCCGAACTGCCCTGCGCAAAGAGCACGAACTCCCCCGTGCCCGCCCCGATCGTGTCAACCGCCACGATCGTGTTGGCCCCCTCGCGAAATCTCGCGGGATCTTCGGAGTCCACCAGCATCGGCCGCAGCATCACCAGCCGGCGCCCCGTCAGAACAGGGTCCTTCTGCGTCGCGACCACCTGCCCGATGACCTTTCCCACAAACATCCCCTACTTGCTCGTGGTCCGGGTGGAGCGCGGCTTCGAGGACCGCTGCGGAAGCACCGCATCCAGCCCGCCAACCGGCCGCGCGATGACGTGCGCGCTGACGACCTCGCCGGCCTCCTGCGCCGCCGACGCCCCCGCGTCAAGGGCCGCCTTCACCGCCGCCACGTCGCCTTCGACCGTGGCGCTGACAAGGGCGCTCCCGACTCCCTTCATGGGACCTTTCAAGGTCACGTTGGCGGACTTCAGCATGGCGTCGGTTCCCGTCACCAGCGCGATCAGCCCCTTTGTTTCCAGTATTCCGATGGCTCTTTGCATCATATTGTCAGGTTGCGTGTTCCGAAACGCGGCGGTGTTCGAGGAAACGCGCCGTTTCCCGCGCCACCACCAATTCTTCGTTGGCCGGCATGACCCAAATCCGCACCCGGCTCGAATCGCTGCTCAGGCACTCCTCGGCGCCCCGGCAGCCGTCGTTGCGCCCCGCGTCGAGCCGTATCCCGAACTCCTCCAATCCCGCGCACACCGCGGCCCGAATCCCGGGATTGTTCTCCCCGATCCCCCCCGCAAAGACGAGGGCGTCCAGCCCGCCCAGCACAAACGCCATGGCCCCCACCCAGTGCCGCGTCGAGTGCGCCAAGGCGTCCAGCGCCAGCCGCGCCCCGGCGTGCCCTCCTCCCGCCGCCTCCGTGAGGTCCCGCACGTCGTGACTCACCCCCGACATCCCCAGCAATCCCGACTCCCTCGTCAGTTGGCGCTCGACCTCCTCGAGCGACAAGCCCATCTCCCGCAGCGCGAACGGCACCGCCATCGCGTCAAGGTCCCCCACCCGGTTCCCCTGCGGCAGACCGCTTTGCGGCGTCATCCCCATGCTGGTGCCGGCCGCCACCCCGTCCCGCATCCCGGTCACCGAACTGCTGCCCCCCAAGTGACAGGAAACCACCCGCAGCGGCCGCGCCGGATCAAGCGGCCCCTTCCCGCCGCCCTCGTGATACAACCGCCTCACCCGCTCCGCCACGTCCGGACGCCCGAGCAGCTCCGCCGAACGCTCCGCCACAAACTTGTGGCTCGCCCCGTGAAACCCGTTGCGCCGCACCCCGGCCTCGTGCCAGCTGCCAGGAACACCGTACCGCTTCGCCTCCGGCGCCACCCACTGGTAAAAGGCCGTCTCGAAAAGCGCCACCCGCACCGCCCCCGGGGCCGCCTCCGCAAACTGCCGGATGCCCGCAATGTAGGCCGGGTTGTGCGCCGGCGCCAGCGGCGCCGCCTTCCCGAGATCCTCCAGAACCGCCTCGTCCGCTTCGCGGCACCCGCTCAGCCGGTGACCCAGCACCGTCTTGAAGCCCACCGCGTCGAGCTCCTCCCTGCTCCCGAGGCAGCCCTCCGCCACCAGCTTCCCAAGCCCGTCCCGGATGGCCGCCCCGTGATCGCTCACACGCTCGTACCCGCCCCGCGCCAACAGCTCGCACCGCTCCCCGTCCGCCTCGAAGAGGCGATACTTGTAGGAGGTCGAACCGAGGTTGGCGGCGAGCACCTTCATGAGCGCCACAAGCTGACGGTTAGCCGATGAAGTCTCCCAGACCTCCGAGATCGTCGTGCGGACGCGGAATCACCTGTACCGCCACCACTTCGCCGAGCCGCGCCGCCGCCTCCGCCCCCGCGTCCACCGCCGCCTTCACCGAGGCCACGTCGCCCACGAAGAGGGTCGTCACCAGCCCGCTCCCGATCTTCGTCCAGCCCGTCATCGTGACGTCCGCCGCCTTCAAGGCCGCGTCGCTCGCCTCGAGCAGCGCCACCATGCCCTTCGTCTCAATCATTCCCAGTGCTTTCGCATTCATGATTCAGTCAATTCGTTGTGTGCCTTCCAAACCGCCCCTTCTCAGAACCCGAACTGCTGCAGCAGATCCGGGTGCGGACGCGCAATGACGTTCGAGCTGACCAGCTCGCCCACCCTCGCGGCCGCTTCCGCCCCGGCGTCCACCGCCGCCTTCACCGACCCCACGTCCCCCTTGACGAGGATCGTCAGAAATCCGCCGCCGATCTGCACCTGCCGGATCAACTCCACGTTGGCCGCCTTCGCCATCGCGTCGGCCGCCTCCACGTTGCCGGTGAACCCGCGCGTCTCTATCATTCCCAGGGATTCGCTCATGACTCTCTTGTTCGATTGGTTGTGTTCACTGATAGGTGATTCTTCAGGGGATCAGCTCGCAGGGCGTCTCGGGCCCCAACCCGCACGCATTGCCCTCGTCCGTGTCCATGTGAACCTCGAGCTTGATCCCCTCCCCGACCCGGACCAGCAGCCGCTCAAACACCGTCGCACACGCCCCATGCACCCGCAGCTTCACAAAATCCTTGTCCCGAACCCCGAAAAACGCCGCGTCCTCCGGCGACATGTGCACGTGAATCGCCGCCCGAATCACCCCCTCCCCCAGCTCCAGATGCCCCGCCGGCCCCATCAGGATGCAGCCCGGCGTCCCCGCTATGTCCCCCGAGTTCCGAACCGGTGCCTCAAACCCCAACGCCCGCGCATCCGTAAACGCCAATTCCACCTGGTTCAACGTCCGGCACGGCCCCAGAATCCGCAAATTCGATATCAGCCGGCTCCGCGGACCAATCAACGTCACGGTCTCCTCCGCCGCATAATGACCCTCCTGATACAACCACCGCCTCGGCCGCAGCTCATACCCCTGCCCGAACAACACCTCCACCGCCTCCGGCGTCAGATGACAGTGCCGCGCACTCACATTCACCACCAGCGGATGCGGCGCCAATACCTGCCGCGGAACCGCCAGATCCAGCTTCTCGTAAACCGCCCGCCGCACCAAATGCTCGACCAGCGCTCGTTGGGGTGCTCCCTCCATCCTTGGAATTTCTTCGGTTTTAGCACGACGGCTTGACATGTCGAGGTTAAAAACCAATAATTTTCACAAAATCCCACTTTTCACCAATTATCAGCCCATGTTAGCCATTTCCCGCCGCCGTGCGATTCTCGAATTGCTCGACTCCGAGGGCAGCGTGCGGACTACCGATCTCGCGGAGCGCCTTGCGGTCACCGACGAGACGATCCGGCGCGACCTCGAGAAGCTCGAGCGGGACGGTCTCCTGCAACGCACCCACGGCGGCGCCATCAAGGGCGACTTCCGGCCCCGCGAACTGCCCTTTGCGGAGCGGGAGGTGCTGAACATGGCCGCCAAGGAGGAGATCGCGGATCTCGCGGCGGGCCTCATCACGCCGGGCGAGCGGATTTTCATCGATGCCAGCTCGACCGCCTTGCAGATGGTGATGCGGCTGCCGGCGGTCCCGCTGACGATCATCACGAACTCCCTCATCGTCCTGAGCCGCCTTGGCTCGAGCCGCGAACACAAGGTGATCGCGACCGGGGGGCGGCTCGACGTGGCGTCCCAGTCGCTGGTGGGCAGCGTGGCGCGGGCGGCGCTCAAGCGCTACCGCATCGACAAGGCCTTCTGCTCGGGCAACGGCATGGACATTCTGCGGGGGCTCAGCGAGTCCAACGAACAACAGGCCAGCCTGAAGGAAGCGCTGATCCCGCGCTGCAGCGCCTTCATCTTTCTGGCCGACCATACCAAGCTCGGGGTCAGCTCGGACTACTTCTTCTGCGAGTGCAGCGCCATCGATATTCTGGTCACGGATCGGGCTGCGCGGCATCCTTCGCTTGAGGAACTGGCCGATCTTGGCGTAGAGATCCTGCGACCCCGGGAATCCAGCCACCCTGCCTCATGAAATCAAAGATCTACCTCGCCGCCGACCTCGGCGCCACCAGCGGACGCGTCATGGCCGGGCACTACAACGGGCAAACCCTCCGTCTCGAAGAAGTCCATCGTTTCGACAACGAGCCGATCGAGATCCTCGACTCCCTCCGCTGGAACATCACGCAATTGTTCGCCGACGTCCGCGCCGGACTGGAAATGGCCGTCTCGCAACACGGAAAGGCCGTCGTCAGCGCCGGCGTCGACACATGGGGCGTCGATTACGGGCTTTTCGGCCGGGCCGGCGAACTCCTCGGCATCCCGTTCGCATACCGCGACCCGCGCACCACCGGGATGCCGGAATACGTCCACGAGCGCCTCGATCCGCGCTCCATCTACCGGCGCACCGGCATCCAGTCGATGTTCCTCAACACCCTTTACCAACTGGTGGCCGAGCAGGAGGCGGCCGGCACCGCCATCGCCCACGCCGAACGCCTCCTTTTCATGCCCGACATCATGAACTACTGGCTGACCGGCGTCATGGCCAACGAGCGGACCATCGCCAGCACCTCCCAGCTCTACGACCCCGCCGAAAAGACATGGTCGCACAGCCTCATCGAGGACCTCGGGCTGCGGTCCGGCATGTTCCATGACCTTGTCGATCCCGGCTTCGAACTCGGCCCCGCGAGGCTGACGCAATCCGGCGTCAAGGTGGTGGCGGCCGGCGGACACGACACCGCCTCCGCCGTGGCGGCCGTCCCGCTGAGCAGCCCGCACGCCGCTTATGTCAGCTCCGGCACATGGTCGCTGGCGGGGGTGGAAGCCGCCGCGCCGGTCCTGACCGATGCCGCCGCCGAGGCCAACTTCACCAACGAAACCGGGGTCGCGGGACGCATCCGCCTCCTCAAGAACGTCACCGGCATGTGGCTGCTCGAACAATCCAAGAAGCAATGGGACGCCGGGCGGTCTTCGCCGCTGAGCTACGCCGAGATCGACAGCGCCGCGGAACGCGCCGGAGACCCCCGCGGGTTCATCGACCCCGACCACCCCTCGCTGGCGACCCCCGGCGACATGCCGGCCCGCATCCGCGACCTCCTGCCGGAATCCGCCCGCCCCGGCGAGGACGACTTCGGCGCCCAGGCGCGCCTGATCTACGAAAGCCTCGCCCTGAAATACCGCTACGTCTTCGAGTCGCTCGAAGCGCTCACCGGGGACCCCATCCCCGCCATCCACATCGTGGGAGGCGGATCCCGCAACCGCCTCCTGAACCGCATGGTGGCCGACGCCACCGGAAAACCCGTCGTGGCAGGTCCGGTCGAAGCCACCTCCTTCGGCAACATCCTGGTCCAGATGCAAACCGACGGCGAAATCACCTCCCTCGAGGAAGGCCGCCAACTCGTCTCCGAATCCGTCGACATCGTCCGCCTCGACCCCGAACCCTCCCCCGCATGGAACGAAAAATACCAGGGCTTCCTCAGCAGCCACAACCTCGGACCAAGTCATCATGGTTAGGCTGCCGGGAGAACATGGCATGACCGTCCCGGTCACGACCAACCCGAGCCCACAACGTGGCCGGAACTTCCCGCCCGCCGGGCGGTTGGCGCCAGTCCTGACCGTCCCGGTCATGCCACCCCGGCTTCCCGCGCAACGCCCTTGAACCCGCAGCACCGCCCTGCCCCCCGACTCCTGATGACCATCACCCCGCCCGACCGCCCCGTCGCAAGGCAGGTGCAGCTCATGATCACCTGCCTGTGCGATTTTTTCTTCGACGACGTGGCGCGGGCCACGGTCGAGGTGCTGGAGCACCTTGGCTGCGAGGTCGAGGTGCCGGACGACCAGACCTGCTGCGGACAACCCGCCTTCAATGCGGGCGACTGGGCGGCTTCCCGCCGCGTGATGCGGCACACGGTGGGGGTCTTTTCCTCCGACAAGCCGGTCATTGTCCCTTCCGGTTCGTGCGCCGCGATGGTCTTCCACGGTGCGGGGCTTGCCTTCGAGGACGAGGCCGACGCCGCGGCGGTCCACGCCCTCGGCAGGCGCACATGGGAACTCTGCGACTTCATCGTCAACGGCCTCGGCGTCACGGAATGGCCCGGCCGATTCCCCCGGCGCGTCAGCTACCATTCGTCGTGCCACTCCCGGGGCACCCCCACCCGGGACGCCGCCCTGCAACTGCTCGGCAGCATCAAGGGCCTCGAATTGACCGAGGTCGGCGAAGGCGAGCAGTGTTGCGGCTTCGGAGGCACCTTCGCGGTCAGCTTCCCCGTGATCTCGAAGAAGATGGGCGACCTCAAGATCGAGCATCTCACCGCTCCCGAACCCGACCTGATCGCGTCGGTTGACATGGGGTGCGTGTTGCACTTCGGTGGTATCATGGACCGGCGCGGGATCGGCATCCCGCGGCTTCACGTCAGCCAGATCCTCCGGGATTCCCTTTCCGCCGAATCGTCATGAAACCTCCCCAGGCCATCGACCGCCATGCCCGATCCCTCGAACCCGGCGTGCAGACCTCCGTCTACCGCGCCTCGAAACTCAAGACGGAATCCCGCCTCGCCATCCTGAACCGCGACTTCGCCGCCCCCGACCGCATGCGGGCCGCCGCCGGACGCATCAAGCAACACACCCTCGAACACCTCGACCGCTACCTCGGCGAGGCGGCCGCCCAGCTCGAAAGCCGCGGCGCACAGGTCCATTGGGCCGACGACGCCGACGCCGCCAACCGCATCATCCTCGACATCATGCGCCGCAACCATGCCACCCGCATGGTGAAATCAAAGAGCATGGCCAGCGAGGAAACCGGACTCGTCCCCTACCTCGAACGGCACGGCATCGAAGCGGTCGAAACCGACCTCGGCGAGTTCATCGTCCAGATCGACCACGACCACCCGAGCCATATCGTCACCCCCATCATCCACAAGAACCGGAAGGAGATCGCCCGAAGCTTCGAACGCGAGGGACTCGGCCCTTACAACGACGACCCCGCCACCATCACCCGCCGCGCCCGCGCCCACCTCCGCCGGAAATACCTCGAAGCCGAAGTCGGCATGACCGGCGCCAACTTCGTGGTGGCCGAAAGCGGACGCATCGTCCTCGTCACCAACGAGGGCAACGCCCGCTTCTCGATCGCCCCCGCCCGCGTCCACATCGCCCTCGCCGGCATCGAAAAACTCGTCCCCCATGACCGCGACCTCGGCCTCTTCCTCAACCTGCTGGCCCGCTCCGCCACCGCCCAGCAACTCACCGTCTACACGCAGTTCATCTCCGGCCCGAGAAGGCACAACCAGCCGCACGGCCCCGAGGAGATGCACGTCGTCTTCCTCGACAACGGCCGCAGCCGCATTCTGCAGAGCGAGTTCCGCGAAATCCTGCGCTGCATCCGCTGCGGGGCGTGCCTGAACGTTTGCCCGATCTACCGCCAGGCCGGCGGCCATGCCTACCGCAGCGTCTACCCCGGCCCGGTCGGGGCCGTCCTCAGCCCCCTCCTCGCCGGCCAGCGCTTCCCCGAACTCGCCGACCTCCCCAAGGCCTCGAGCCTCTGCGGGGCCTGCAACGAGGTCTGCCCGGTCGACATCCCCCTCCCCGACCTCCTCCTCCGCCTGCGCGACAAGGCCAAACGCGAAAAGGCCGGCCACGCCATGAAGGGAACCCCGCCCATGGGCGCATGGGCCATCCTCGCCTCCTCCCCGGTCCCGTGGCGTTCGTCCCTCGTCTTCGGGAAGGCCGTTGACTACCTCCCCCCCTCCCTCTTCCCGATTCCTGCCGCCCAACGCTGGTGCGCCGAGCGCGACCTCCCCCCGTGGCGGGGCGGCCGGTTCCGCCGCTGGTTCAACAACCGCAACGGCCACAACGACCCAAATGCTCGATAGGATCCAGTCCATCTGCCGCTCCCTCCCCGAGGACCGCCGCACCCCCTACCCCGACTGGTCCGAAGACGACCTCCTCGCGCCCGCCGAAATGCCCGGCGGCCTCGACTTGACGGACCGCTTCGTGGCGGCCCTCGAAGACGCCCACGGCATCCCCCTCCGCTCCGTCGATGACCTCGCCAACCTCCTCCGCGGGAATGGCGCCGCCGAAGGATACGTCGACCCGGACCTGCTTCCCCTCCTTGCCGGACTCGTCGGCTTCCGCCTCCACTCCGACTGGGACCCCTCCGACCCCGACCGCTACGCGTTCGGAATCACCCGCGCCACCCTCGCCATCGCGGAGTCCGGAACCATCGTCCTGACCGACACCGACACCAGCGCCCGCCTCGGCGCCCTCGCCCCATGGACCCACGTCGCCGTTCTCGACCCCGCCACCATCGTCCCTTCCATCCCCGACGCCCTCGCCCGGCTCGGCAACGACCCCAACATCATCTGGGTCACCGGCCCCTCGAAAACCGCCGACGTCGAAGGCATCCTCATCGAAGGCGTCCACGGCCCCGCCACCCAGGCCGTGCTGATCGAGAAGATGAACTCCTCTATCAGTCCGGCGCGAGGCGGGGGATGATCTTGCGGCCGTGCCGGCGGTAGATCGCGAAGTGCGCATCGAGCGTCCACACCCGGGCCTCCGCGTGCAGTTCCGTCATGCGCACGAGACAGGCGTCGGCAAGCGACATCGGAAGATCACGGTACTTGAGCATCAGTTTCCGCAGGGAGGTCTTCTCGCGCTCGGCACAAAACTCCGCCACGATGCTGCCGCGGCGCCAGAGCCCCAGCAACGCTTCGCCGCCGCCGGCGAAGCACCCCAGCAAATGCAGCGCCTCCGTCAACGCCGCCTCACAACTGAGCAGCGGTTCCGTGAACTCGTCGAACCGTGCGACAGCCCAATCATGAAAGCGATCGCGGCGGTTGAGGAGGGCCACCAGCGGACCGGCATCGGCCAGAACCACCTGCATCAGCGCCCAAGCCCCTCCATGTGCGCAGGATTTGTCGAGAGGTCCTCCGGTCCGCCAGGCCCGAGCTTCTCGAACAAGTCACGATTGGCTTCATACAACGAGGGCTTGGCCTTCCTGCCCTCCAGAACGTGCTCCAGCGCCTCCCGCATGAGGACCGACGGCGTCGTCCGCCGCGCCCGCGCCACCGCCCGCAGCCGGATCTTGGTCTCCACCGGAACCTTGATCGAGAGGGTCTCCTTCATCGCCTGACTACGGTAGACCATTATCGCCAATTGTCAACTACCCTGATTCTACTCCCACTCGATGCTGGCTGGGGGTTTGGTGGAGACGTCGTAGAGAACGCGGTTGACGCCGGGGACGTCGTTGAGGATGCGGTTGCTGGATTCGCGGAGGATGGCGTAGGGCAGTTCGACCCAGTCGGCGGTCATGGCGTCCTCGCTGACGACGGCGCGCAATCCGGCGGCCCACTCGTAGGAGCGCTCGTCGCCCTTGACGCCCACCGTTCTGACCGGGATGAGGGCGGCGTAGGCCTGCCAGACCTTGTCGTACCATCCGTGGTCCTTGAGGCGGCCGATGAAGATGGCGTCGCACTCGCGCACGATTTCGAGTTTTTCGCGGGTCACCTCGCCCGGGCAGCGCACCGCCAGCCCGGGGCCGGGGAACGGGTGCCGGTGGACGATGTCCTGGGGGATGCCGAGGGAGACCCCGAGGGCGCGCACCTCGTCCTTGAAGAGTTCCGAGAGCGGCTCGAGGACCTTCCCCGCGGCCTGGAGTTCAAGGATCTTCGGCACCCGGTTGTGGTGGGTCTTGATCTTCGAGGCGGCCGAGCTGCGGTTCGAGGCGCTCTCGATGACGTCCGGATAAAGGGTGCCCTGCGCGAGGATTTCCGCGTCCCCCGCCGCGTCCCAGAAAACCTCGATGAAGGTGTTCCCGATGATCTCGCGCTTCTTTTCCGGGTCCGGCTCGCCCGCCAGCCGCCCGAGGAACAGCTCGGAGGCCTCCACCGTCACGATGTCGATGCCGAGGCGGTGGAAGTTGCCGCGCACCTCCTCCGCCTCGTCCTTCCGCAGCAGACCGTGATCGACGAAAATGGCCCGCGTCTTCACGCCCGACTCGTGGAGGAGAACCGCAAGAACGGTGCTGTCCACCCCGCCGCTCACCCCGCACACCACCTGCCGTCCGCCGGCCGCGGCCCGGATGCCATCCATCAGCTCGCGCTTGAAATCATCAATCAGAAACTCCCGCAGCGACTCCGCGTGCAGAAGGAAGTTGTGCAGAATCCGCATCCCCTCATGGGTGTGCGACACCTCCGGGTGGAACTGAATCCCGAAACAACGTTCCCCCCAGCGCACGCTCACCGGGGTCCCGTGCTGGTTTCTCGCAAGCACCTTCGCCCCTTCCGGAAGGCTCTTGACGGTGTCGGAATGGCTCATCCAGACCTGCGATTCGTGCGACACCCCGTCGAACAACCCGTCGGGCTCCTCCACCTTGAGGATCACCGGCCCGTATTCCCGCCGGTGGCGAACCTGCACCTCGCCGCCGAACTTCCTGTTCAGCAGCTGCATGCCGTAGCACAAGCCGAGGACCGGCGCCCCGTAGTCCATGAGGCGCGCGAAATCGATGTCGGGGGCGTCCGCATCGCCGGTGCTCTTCGGCCCCCCCGAGAGGATGATCGCCCCCGGCCGCCCCATGGCGCCGAATTCATCCAGAGTGTAGAGCTTCGCGAAGTATCCCAGCTCCCGCACCCGGCGCACGATCAACTGCGTATACTGCGAACCGAAGTCCGCCACCGCCACATGTCCTTGTTCTTCCATCGCTGTTCGGAGAAATCCAGGCGCCAAAGCGCCGCTAACTACTAATCGGCTGGTAATTGGTGGGTTCCTGCGTGATGACGACATCGTGGGCGTGGCTTTCGCGGAGACCCCCGG
>Ga0180431_10007469_pt1 | contig 12718 bp, 6 predicted proteins | sample SS_ome_11_FD_132459 | JGI IMG/M metagenome (GOLD analysis project Ga0180431, IMG submission 132459) | Hypersaline lake sediment archaeal communities from the Salton Sea, California, USA - SS_1_MS_1 metaG | ecosystem: Environmental > Aquatic > Non-marine Saline and Alkaline > Hypersaline >... | reverse complement strand
TTTCTGGTATCATAAAAGTGATTCTGTATCGACGCGGAAACAGAGCAGAGAGCCTTTGAGGCAGACCGGCATTCGGCGTGCAAGTTGATCGACGTATCTTCCTTGCGTTGGCGATGAAAACAGCAAGGCACGCCGGTGCACCTAAAACATCCAAAAGACTTGCATAAGGGAGGGTCGGTGCCATGAGACGTTTTGCTTTGATTGCCGCGACCGTATGTTTCGCTGTCAGCACGTTGAGCTTGTCGCCCGCTTGGGCTGCCCCGCTCTACGAAACCAACTTCGTTGGGACCGCCGGCAGTCTGCCGACCGACTGGGCGGTCCTCGCCGGGGAGACCGGTAGCCCCGGATGGCGCATCGATCCAAGCGGCGAGTACCGGTTTGACGGCACCGGCAGCGGGCTCTCGCATTTCACGGGTACGTACACCAACGGCCAGCCGGCCAACAGCCTGACCAATGGCACGATCGAAGCCAATTTCCGCAAGTCGAGCGCCGGCGTTTACACCGGCCTGGCCGCTCGTATCCAACCGAGCGGCAATAGCTACTATAGCGCCCGGCTCTACGGAGGCAACCTCCAGGTTTATACCTTCGGCCCCGTCTCTTTGTTGGGCTCGGCTCCCGCGTTCGGATACGACGCTGGAGACACCTGGAGAATCGAGATGAACCTCGTCGATACGCTGATCACCTCCAGGGTATTCGACCAGAGCGGGACTGAGATCGCCGTAGTCACCGTCAACGACGACAGTTTCACCAGCGGCACCGCAGGCGTACGAAGCAACAAGACAGCCGTCTGGGAAGATTTCCAGGTCTCCGCGCCGGAGGGCCTTCTGGTCGACATCGGTGAAAACACCACGACCAACGACGTCCAGGCAGGCTTCCAGTCGTTTGCCGAAAACAACGACTCGGGGTCGAGCTACGCAGCCGGCGCCAAAGAGCAGTGGTTCGAGAGCGAACTGGGTAATGCCAACCGCGTGCGGGTGAACGTGGCCAGTACCGATCCAGTCAACGGTCGCTTGGGCTGGCGTGATCGTGGCGACGTTACTCATGCCCTGGGCGACCTGGTCGAGGATTTTGTTTTCAATCTCGACGGCACTCGGCTGAACCTGACCCTCGGCAGCCTCAAACCGGGTCGCTACCAGATGACCACCTACATGCACGACAGGGACAATGGCGTCCGCGGCCCGGTCGACGTGAGCGTCAGCGACGCCACGCAAGCCGAGCGGCTCGTGGCCGACAACGTTGTGCAGACTTCCGGGGCTACTCCCTCCAGCGTGGCGTCGGCCAGCTTCACCTTCATCTCCGACGGCATCGACCCGGTCGTCATCCACATCGATGAACAGCCGGGCTCCAACCTTGTGATGATCAACGGGTTTGAAACAAATGCCATGGAAACGCTACGGGTCGACTTTGGACTCAACGGCCAGGACGTGCAGGACAGCTTCTTCGACTTCTCGCTGCCCGGCAATACCGGCGCCGTGACGGAAACCGTCGCCAGCGCCATGGGCGCCGGCGGCACGGTTGACGTCACCGTCAACCCGGTCTCGGGCGTGTTGGAGTATCGCAACCGGGGCAACATGGTCAACAGCGAATTGGGCGACATGGCCGAGGACTTCGTGTTCAGCCGCAGCCAGTTCGAGCTCTCGGTCGACGACCTGGCCGCCGGAACTTACATGATCACAACCTACCACCACGACCTGGGCTACGGCTGGGCGCCGATCGACGTAGAGATCTCCGACGCCCTGGGATCGAATCGCATCGTGGCCACGGATTTCACCCAAAGCCGGGACGACATCACCGACCTGGCCCGGCTGACCATTCCTTTTGTTGCCGACGGCATCAACCCGGTGACCCTCGGTTTTGATGTTACTACTGCCGGCAACATCGCGATGCTCAGCGGTTTCTCACTGACGACGTTCGTGCCCGAGCCGTCCACGCTGGCTCTGGCCGCGTTGGGATTCTGCGGCCTGTTGGGTTGCGCAGTCCGGCGGAAGAAGCACTGAGGATCGCTCTCCAACGCCTCAGGGAGAGAGCAGGCCAAAAAAGAGACGGCCTGCCATTGTTGCGCACCCATAGCCCCGCCCGGGAGGGCGGGTTTCGTACGCTCGCTCGCACTTCCAACCCCGCCCTCCCGGGCTCGTTGTTCTACACAAGTTCCGTCCCGGAGGGATGATTGAGAATAGCCCACCAGTTCACTGGTGTGACAGGAGACCATGACAATGGGTAAGATGAGTCCCGTAGGGACGACTGACTCTACAACGCGACAACCGAATCCTCGATTCAACCGTCCCTACGGGACTCCCGTAACCGTGAATTTCCCCTGGCTTCCCAGCGATGAATCGCTGGGCTATTGTCAAATGTCCCTTTGGGACAAACGTATCATACGGCAACGGGTCGGTAGGCAGAGATGTATAGAAAACGAGCCCTCCCGGGCGGGGCTATGCGCACTGCCTACTCTCGTACTATCGCGGTGCGCACTGACTATTCTCCTACCAGTGCAGACTGCCAGGATCTGGAATTCGCCGTCGCTTCATGCTAGAACATCTTTTGAAATTGGTTGTCGCTATCCCAAGGGTGCCACTGCTGGCTTGCCCAGCAGTGTTCTTCCCGAGAGATTCGCTTCGCACTGCTGGACAAGCCAGCAGTGGCACCCGCTTTCAAACACGTTTTAGAAGTAGATATGCGTTATAGGGGGCAGGCTCGTGATGCACGTGCTGCCCCGCCCCGGTTAGTCGCTTTGAATGAAAGGAGTTTCACCAATGAGGATACGCTGTGTGCAGACGCTCTGGTTGTTGGTCTGGGCGGTGATGGCGTCGTCGGCCGGGGCCGGGACGCCGGCGGTCAACGAGTCGGCCCGACAGATTCCGGTGGCTTACCAGGTCGACGTGGTGGTGGTGGGCGGCAGCACGGGCGCCGTGTCGGCGGCCGTGGCGGCGGCCCAAGCCGGGGCCAAGGTCTTTCTGGCCGCTCCGCGTCCGTACCTGGGCGACGACATGACGGCCACACTGCGGCTCTGGCTGGAGGAAGGTGAGAAGCCGACCGCTCCCCTGGCGAAGAAGATCTTCTGCGACGACATACACAACCCCCAGTTGCCCGACCCGAACCGGATCGATTTCAGCTACCAGGCCGACCTGCCCAGTGCGGGCGTGCATCAAGATACCCAGCCACCCCGCATGCTTTCCGATGGCGGCTGGGGCGACGTATTCAAGCAGACCGTGCAATACGACGGAGACGCAAACATCATCGCCGATTTGCGCAAAACCCAGGAAATCGAGAAGGTCCGCATGATGGTCCATCGCGGCGGCGGGACTTCGGCCTACAAGGTGCAAAGCGTCACGGTTTCCACCAGCGACGACAAGAAAGCCTGGAAAAAAGCGGCCGTTCTCAAAAGCAGTGAGAGCGGAATCGGGGGACGGTGCATCGTTTTGTCGGCCCCGTTGCGGACCAAGGCACGATACGTGAAGTTCGCCGTGAAGCGAACTCCCGACGCCAATCGGGTGCTGATCAGCGAAATCGAGATCATTGCCCCGGGACCGCCCGGCGAAAAAAGGCCGGTTGTCGATTATCGGCCGCCACGGCCCATGCACGTGAAGAAGACGCTCGACGAGGCCCTGCTCGCGGCCGGCGTTCCGTTCCTTTACAGTTGCTACGCAACCGACGTGCTGCAAGATGCCCGGGGCAATCCCTGCGGGATCGTGATGGCCAACCGGGCCGGACGGCAGGCGGTGGTTGCCAAGACGATCATCGACGCCACCGATCGGGCCGTTGTCGCCCGCATGGCCGGAGCTGCCTTCCGGCCGTTTCCCGGTGGAAAGCAGACATTAAATCGAGTCGTGATCGGCGGCCAGGTGAAAACCGGCCGGCAGATGACCGCCCGAACGATCTATCCGCCGTTCCGCGGACCGTTTCCCAACCAGGCCAAGACCTCCAGCGGATCGTTTCCGATAATCGAATACACGCTCGAACTGCCTGTCGAAGCTGACACACCCGCCGCCTGGGCCGCAGCCGACCAGCAGGCCCGAGACATGACCTACGACCCCGAGCAGCAGTTCACCGCCGACGTGTTCTTTCAAGTGCCGCCCGACCCGATCGACGGCCGCACGACCGCCGAAGGTCCGTGGCAAGGCGTCGAGAATCTGCCGCTCGGAGCGTTTCGACCGAAGGATGTTCCACGAGTGTTCGTCCTCGGAGGCTGTGCGGGCATCTCTCGGCAGCAGGCCGAGAAGTTGCTCCGCCCGTTGGCGCTGATCGACATGGGCACACGGGTTGGGAAGGCCGCCGCCGCGGAGGCCGGATCGTTGGCTGTTCCCAGCGGCGTGAAGTTGCCCGGCCAGCCGACGACCGAGCCGGCCGCGAAAGGCGACGTGGGTGAGGCCCTGGTTGGGGTCCGGCCGCACCAGGAGCTGCCGAGCGTGCCGCAGGACGCCCGCGAGTTACCCGTCTTGGGACGCTACGACGTGGTTGTGATCGGCGGTGGCACCGCCGGGGCGCCGGCCGGCATTGCCGCCGCCCGGCAGGGAGCCAAAACGCTGGTCGTCGAGTACCTGTACGGCCTGGGAGGCGTCGGTACGACGGGCGCGATTTCGACGTATTGCCACGGCAACCGTGTCGGCTTTACCGCCGAGGTCGGTGGCGGCAAGGCCACGTGGGTCATTGAACAACGGATGGAGTGGTGGCGAAGCATGCTCCGCAAGGCTGGGGGCGATCTCTGGTTCGGCACGATCGGCTGCGGGGCGTTCGTCGACGGCCGCCGGGTCGCCGGCGCCGTGGTCGCCACGCCACAAGGCCGCGGAGTTGTGCTGGCAAAGGTCGTTATTGATGCCACGGGCAACGCCGACGTGGCGGCCGCCGCCGGCGTCGAGTGCCGCTACACCGACCACTCCGAGCTGGCCATGCAAGGCACCGGTCTGCCGCCCCGCATGCTCGGCGCCACGTATACCAACACCGACTATACCTATTCCGACGAGACCGACATGGTCGACGTTTGGGCACTGTTCCTCTACGCCAAGAAGAAATACCCCACCGCGTTCGACCTGGGCCAGCTCGTCGATACCCGGGAACGCCGCCGCATCGTCGGCGACTACACCCTTACCCTGCTCGACCAGATGGACCTGCGCACATTCCCCGATTCGATCTGCCTGGCGATTACCGGCTACGATACGCACGGCTACATCATTGATCCCTATTTGCTTCTGAAGCACCCGCTCCGCAAACGCCACAAGAGCTACATTCCTTATCGCTGCCTGCTGCCGAAGGGATTCGAGGGTATGCTGGTTGTTGGGTTGGGTGTGAGCGCACACCGGGACGCCATCCCGATCATCCGCATGCAACCCGACGTTCAGAACACGGGCTACGCCGCGGGCGTATCCGCCGCCATGGCAACGAAAGCCGGCGTGGACCTCCGCGAAATCGACGTCCGCAAGTTGCAGAAGCACCTTGTCGAGATCGGCAATCTTCCCGAGAGTGTGCTTAGTGACGAAGACCCCTACCCTCTTCCGCCTGAGAGAATCGCTGCCGCCGTGGAGACCATCAAAGGCGAGTCCCAAGGGCTTGCCAAAATCCTGGCACATCCCCGGCAGGCACTGCCGATGCTCCGCAAGGCCCATGCGGCGGCCGAGGGAGAGCACAAGCTGGCCTATGCCAAAATCCTGGGCATGTTGGGCGATCCGACGGGGTTCGAGACGTTGGTCGCCGAAGTCGAGCAGGCCGCGCAATGGGACGACGTTCCCCGCTGGAACATCAGCACCGACTACGAAGGCTACCGCCGGGTGGGTTGGGGTATGAGCAACCTCGACAACACAATCGTGGCAATGGGGCGGACAGGCCGGCGGGAAGCCGTCCCTGTCGTCCTCAAGATGCTCAAGCTCCTGACGCCGGCCAGTCCGTTTTCCCATCATCGGTCGGTATCCCTGGCACTGGAGGCGATTGGCGACAGAAGCGCTGCCAAGCCGTTGGCCGAACTGTTGTCCCAAGAAGACATGACCGGCTACGTCGTTTCTGAAGAAGGCCTTCGTGAAGAGCTTGCCGAAAGCGGCACCTCGCCGGCGAGGAACCGGTCGCGGTCGGTTCGCGAGCTGGCCCTGGCCAGGGCACTATATCGTTGCGGCGACTACGACGGTCTGGCGGAGAAGATCCTCGCCGCCTACGCAAACGACGTCCGCGGCCACTTTGCCCGACACGCCCGAGCAGTGCTCCAAGCCGGAAACCAACCAAAGCCATAGTACAGCAACCCGCCTTACTTGGTGGGCTAACGGGTGCCATGGGCGGCTTGCCCGCCCTTGTCCTCAGGGGCAGACGAGCTGCCCCTGGCACCCACACAATTGACCGGCACCCACACAATTGACCGGCACCCACACAATTGACTGGCACCCACACAATTGACCGAGTTGCTATAGGCCCACGGTTTTCCTTCCCTGAAACGAGTTGCCCTTTCCCGAACCGAGGTGTTTGTGATGTACCGTTTTTCCTTTCATGCCCTGTTGGGAATTCTTGCCGTCGCATTTGCTGGAGTTTTTGCCGGGGCCGGCCGGGCCGCCGAGCTGCGCGTGGCCACGTTCCAGTCCGACGCCACGCCGCCTCTGGGACACCCTAACTACACGCTCAAACCGCTGGCCACTGTGGAGCACCCGCTGCTGGCCAAAGGGATTGTGCTGGAAGACGGCGACCGGCGGTACGTGTTGTGCGCGGTCGATTGGTGCGTGTTGTCGAATTCGTCGCACTTGATGTTTCGGCGGAAGATTGCCGAGGCCGCAGAGACAGAGGTCTCGCGCACCGCAGTACAAACCGTCCACGTGCACACGGCTCCGATTTTCGACGGCGCCGTGCTCGAGATCCTCAAAGACGTGAAGGACCCGCCCCGGTATTTCGATCCCGAGGTTTTCGCGGACATCGTCGACCGGGCCGCCCGGGCCGTGAAGCAGGCGTGCAAGCGGTTGGAGCCGTTCGATTCTATCGGCACGGGCCAGGCCAAGGTTGAAAAGGTCGCTTCCAGCCGGCGGATTCCCGTCGGCGACGGGAAGTTCCGCTGGCGGATGAGTTCCACAAAGGGGCGCCCCGAACTGAGAGAACTCCCGGAAGGGTATATCGATCCTTACCTCAAAACCGTCACTTTCGCCCGCGAAGAGAGACCCCTCGTGCGACTGCACTACTACGCAACCCATCCTCAAAGTTTTTACGGCGACGCCCGGGCGAGCTACGACTTCGCCGGCATGGCCCGCGAAGCGTTGCAGAAGAAGGAGGGCGTGTTTCAGGTTTACTTCACCGGTTGTGCGGGCGACGTGGCAGCCGGCAAATACAACGACCGCTCGCCCCGTGCCCGCGACGAACTGGCCGGGCGTCTCTTGGCCGGCATGGAAGCGTCGATCGCGGCAACCCGCTTCGTCGCTGCCGAACGGCCCGAATGGCGAACCGTGCCCGTACTCCTGCCCACGCGAACCGATCCCGGCCACACCCGGGCCGACTATTTCGCCAAAGTGGCCGATACGAAGACGAAGCCCATGATGCGGGTATGGTACGCGCGGCGTATGGCATTTGGCGAGCGGGGCAAGACGCCCATCGATCTGAGCTCCCTGCGGATCGGCCGCGTTTTCATTTTGCATCTGCCGGGCGAACCGATGGTCGAGTACCAGCTTTTTGCCCAGCGGAGCAAGCCCGACCATTTCGTTGCCGTGGCGGGCTACGGCGAAGGGTGCACGAGCTACATTTGCACGGAGCAGGCGTTTTCCGAGGGAGGCTACGAGCCGAGGGCCAGCGCGGTAGCCCCGGCTTCCGAAAAAATACTGAAGGGGGCCATTCGCAGACTGCTCGGGAGCGAATAAGCGTGCGGTTTGCGAGGGCAGCCCGAGCCGGTTGCCCGGGTCAGCGTCTTGGCTGGCCGCGGCGGGCGGCAATCTGCTCCGCCCGACGTTGTATCCGTGGGTCCGGATCTGCCCGGGCGATCCGTTCGACCCGTTCGAGCAAGATCGGGTCGCCGGTGGTTGCCAGGAGAGTTAGCGCCGCCAGGCGCACGTCGGCGTTTTCGTCCTCACAAAGGCACAAGAGCCACGGTTCCGCGTTTACGTTTTGAAGTGTCGGGAGCGAGCGGGCCAACTGGATGCGAACGTGGGGGTCGGGGGCAAACAGCCGCCGAGCAAGGTCGAAGTGGAATTCGCTGAAGCCGCGACGCTCGAGTTCATCACGGGCGTGATCCACTTGCTGTTTATCGACGGCCTGCAACCGCTGCATCAGCTCAATCGTGCTGGTGCGCGCGGCCGCGTGGGAACCGCCGTCTTGCAGTCGATCGTCCCGGTCACCAGGCGTCGGGGAACCGGTGAAGGACCGCATCAGGCCGGGGTCCGGCGATCGGCTGCTGTTGTTCAATGGACTGAGCAGTTTTGGGGCGTCGTGGGGATTGATCGGCAGCCGTTCCGGTTTCCGCAACGAGTTTAGGGGCCGGGCGTTTGATTCCCCGGAAAAGTGACGCGGCTGCCCTGCGCGAACATCGGCCATTCGCGGCGCGGCGGGACTATCGCCGGTCGCGGAACCGGTCGGGAATTTGTGGATCGGCAATCCGCCGCCGGGCAATTGAGCCATTTTTGCAATGGCAATGCCCGGCTGCTCCCGGTCGGCGACCGACGGCCTCTCTCCCAGCCCGGATCTAGCCTGATCAGTCGCCGGCCGATTCTCACCCGACACAGCACGCTCGGGCCGACCAGCCAGGCTCTTCTCGGCCAACAACCGGCGATCGAGAGCCGTGGTCCGGAGCACCGTTTCGCACCAGCCGATCACCTGTTGCCGATCCACTGCCTGCCGGTCGAGCGGCCAAAGGAGGATTCGCGTAGCCAACTGTGCGGCATCGGCGCGGGCGGTGAGGCCGAAGTCGTCGACGTGGTCGGCCAGGGCCTTGGCCAGCAGGGCCAGTTTCGGTGAAGCATCGGCCGGGGAGAGCATTTCCCAGCGGTCAAGCTCCTCGAGCAACGCTCGCTTCCCGGCCCTGGCCACACTCTCGCGCCGGGAGCCCAGGGCTTCTACCAGGACCGGAATACCAGCATCACCGAGTGCTGCCGCCTGGCCCAGCAGCAAGGGCGCTCGATCGTCGGTCACGCTGTTCAGCCTATCTTGCCAGTGTTGTGCGATGAACCGGTCCAACCAGCCCCGCAGGCCGAGGACCACCACCGCTATCAAGCCTACCGCGATCAACAACGCCAACAGCAGAATCTTAGGGCCTTTCATGTCTGTTCGCCTTGCCAGCACCCAAAGGCTTCCGACTACTGCTGCGTCGCACTTGAGCCGTCGAGTGCGCTAGGGGGTGCCACTGCTCGCTCGTCCAGCAGTGCAAGGTTGGGCGATCCAACCATGCCACCCGACAGTTAAGCTGATATGCAGCACTGGAAAAGCAACGTATTCTCGGCAATTGCTTGATCTCGAACAATAGCAGTCGTTTCTGGTTCGCCCGGGCCATTCGTGGGGCAACAATCGCAGAATTCCGGCTTGACAGGGGTGGGAAAATCGGGAAAATCCGTCCGCCATTTAGCGGCTGGCACCAGAGGGGAGCAATTCCCTTCGTCCGGCGGGGACAAGGTTCTCTTGTCAGCCCGACTGCCAGCATCGTGGCCAGTCTACAAGACAATTGGCCGCCTTGGTGGAAACAACCGGATTGTGCTACCAGGGGCCAGGGAAGGCCGGATGTGGCCGTCGCGACATCCGGATTCGGCGCCATTCGGCATGGAGGCCAAGCGCCATGCAAATTCGCCCCGGGTGGGGACATCAGATCAGCTTGCGTAGTCTGTTGCCGGAAGTCGAGGTTTTTGGAGCCGACGACGTCTACGTGGGCTCCTGCTCTTGCGACACGCGAACGCTCAAGCGGGGCGACCTGTTTGCCGCCTTGCCGGGGCGAGTGTGCGACGGACATTCGCTGGCGGCCGAGGCGGAGCGACGTGGCTGTCGAGCAATCCTGGCACAACGGCCTCTGGTCGATGCGAAGGTGCCCGTTTGCTTGGTGCCCGATACACGGGAGGCATACGGCCGGGTGTGCCAGGCGCTGGCCGGCGATCCCAGCAGGCGGTTGAAAGTGATCGGGGTCACCGGCACCAACGGTAAGACCACCACAAGTTGCCTGATTGCCAGCATGTTGGTTGGCGCCCGTCACAAAGTAGGGCTTTTGGGCACATTGGGATACTTCGACGGCGAAGACTACGAAGACCCCACGCTGACCACACCCCCCGCCGAAAAACTGGCCGCCCTCCTGGCCCGAATGGTAAACAACGGTTGCTCGCACGCCGTGATGGAGGTTTCCAGCCACGCCCTCGCACAGTCGCGGTTGGCCGGGGTTGAGGTCGACGCCGCGTGTATCACCAACGTCAGTCGCGATCACCTGGACTACCATCCCACGATTCAGGACTACCGTCTGACGAAGTCGAAGATTCTCACCTTGCTCTCCGGCGAGGGATTCGCCGTAATCAACGCCGACGATCCGATCTCAGCCGGTTATCTCTGCCAGATCGACGGCCCGGTGCTGACGGTCGGAATCCGCTCGCCCGCCGAAATCACGGCGAAGATTCTCGAGCAGTGCATCAGCGAGCAGACTTTCCTCCTGACCGCGGGCAGTGAGACCGTGCCGGTGCGAACGCGAATGATCGGCACTCATCACGTCTACAACTGTCTGACCGCGGCGGCGGCGGGCCTCACGTACGGGCTCGACTTGACCACCGTGGTTAGCGGCCTGGAGGCCGTCGATCATGTACCGGGCCGGCTCCAGCGAGTGGAGTGTGGGCAGCCGTTCGCCGTGTTTGTCGACTACGCCCATACGCCCGACGCGCTGGCTGCCTGCTTGCAGACGTTGCGGGAAGTGGTCGACGGTCAGGTGATCTGCGTCTTCGGAGCCGGCGGGGAACGCGACAAGCAGAAGCGCCCCCTGATGGGCCGGGCTGTTGAGATCGGGGCAGATCAAGCCGTGCTCACCAACGACAACCCAAGATCCGAAGACCCCCGGACCATCAGCGGCCAGATCCTCGACGGCTTTCGGAATCCGACAGCCGTTGCGGTCTTCCAGGACCGGGCCGAGGCCATCTGTTGGGCCCTGGACAAGGCCCAACCGGGCGACTGTGTCCTGATTGCCGGGAAGGGACACGAGAATTACCAAATCGTCGGAGACGAACGATTTCACTTTGACGACTACGAGGTGGCCAGGAACTGGCTTTACGAATTCCAGCCCCACGCCATGCCTAAAACCATAACCCCGTGATTCCCCATGGCTTCTGCAACTCTACAAGACCTGCAACAGACGATCGGCGGACGGCTGCTGACCCCAAAAACCCGGACGCCGGACGAACAGGGCACGCCGTTGGGAAAAATCGTTACTGACAGTCGCCTCGTCGAACCTGGCGACGTGTTCTGGGCACTTCGGGGATTGCAGCACGACGGGGCGGATTTCGCCCAGGAAGCATTCAATCGCAAAGCGGCAGGCGTGGTCGTCCAAAAAACCGTCAAGGCCCCGAGCGACTGCTGGGTACTCGTGGTCGACGACACGCAACGCGCACTCCGCAACTGGGCCGCCTGGCGGCGGCGACAATTCAAAGGCACGCTGATCGCCGTGACCGGGAGCGTGGGCAAGACCACAACCCGGCAGATGATCCACGCCGTCCTGCGAACCCGATTGAAGGGGGCGGCCAGCCCGCGTAACTACAACAACCATTTGGGCGTGCCGCTGAGCATGCTGGCGATCGAGCCGGATCACGACTACGCCGTGTTGGAGCTTGGCGCCAACAGCCCGGGCGAGATTGCCGCCCTGGCCAGGTTGTGCGCGCCCAAGGTGGCGGTGATCACGCGTGTTGGAGATGCGCACCTTGGCGGTTTCGGGAGCCGGCAAGGGGTCGCCGAAGCCAAGACCGAACTACTGGCCGCGTTGCCCGCCGACGGCCACGCCGTCCTGGGAGCCGATCCCTGGTTGCGACGTGCAGCCCTGAACTGTCCGGCCAAAGTCACCTGGATTGGCTGTGGCGATGAGTGCGAGCTGACAGCCATCGATCTCAAGAGCGAGGCGGGGAAGTTGAGTTTCCGCCTGGCCGACTGTGGGTTTTCCGTACCGGTCTGGGGACGACATCACCTCACCGCCGTCTTGGCCGCCGTGGCGGTCGGACGGATCATGGACTTCGGTCTGGACGAAATCGCCCGGGCACTGGCAGCGTTCGAGCCGCTTCCCATGCGGTGTGAAGTGGTCGAGGCCCGCGGCGCCACGATCATCAACGATACGTACAATTCCAGCCCTACGGCGATGCAGGCGGCATTGGAACTGTTACGCGACTTCGACACCGCGGGACGACGGATCGTCGTCTGCGGCGACATGGCCGAACTGGGCGAGCAGGCACCTCTCCTGCACCGACAATTGGGCGGCGACGTGGTCACGCGCGGCAACGCCGATTTGCTCCTCGCCTGCGGTGATTGGGCACGCGACGTGGTTGCCGGGGCCCGTGCCGCCGGCATGCCGCGAGCCCGGGCAGTCCCTTGCCAAACACCCGACGATGCCCTCCCTTACCTCGGGCAGGCAATTCAGCCCGGCGACACCGTCCTCATCAAAGGCTCGCGAATTATGGCCATGGAACGACTCGTCGAGGCACTCCGACAGTATCCGCATCGTCGCAGCGCGTAGAAAACACGAAATCATCAGGAGTCCCAAGAAACCGAAACAACCACGTATCCGGGCTCAACTCGTCGAAAATACCATGCCCGGATTCCACAATCTAATCGT
>Ga0180431_10007468_pt1 | contig 12718 bp, 10 predicted proteins | sample SS_ome_11_FD_132459 | JGI IMG/M metagenome (GOLD analysis project Ga0180431, IMG submission 132459) | Hypersaline lake sediment archaeal communities from the Salton Sea, California, USA - SS_1_MS_1 metaG | ecosystem: Environmental > Aquatic > Non-marine Saline and Alkaline > Hypersaline >... | reverse complement strand
GCCCAGCGCGGCTGGTGCAGCCACACCGGCTCCGATGGCTCCGACATCAAGACCCGCATCCTGCGTGCCGGCTACGACCCCGCCAGTTGGGCCGAATGCTGGGCCCAGCGCCAGACCCCCCAGGGCGCGGTCGATATCTGGATGGACGAGGTGCCGCCGGACGACCCCCACCGCCGCACCCTCCTCACCACCTGGCTCTCCGAGATCGGCGTCGGCGTCGCCCAGACCACCTGGGGTTACTATTTCATCGCCGACTTTGGCCGCCCGTGAGCCCGCCCCCTCCCGCCCTCCGGAATGGAAGCCGAAACGCCTCGACTGAGCTCGCCGAAGTCTTGTTTCGGTCCTCCTGCCCGGACAGCAACCATCAACCGCGTGACCCACGCATCCCAAGACGCCAACGAGTTGGCACGTCCACCCCCTCCCGGTACACCACCGCCCTCCAGATCGGATGCCGAGACGCCTCGACTGAGCTCGCCGAAGTCTTGTCTCGGTCCCCCGGCGTGGACAGCAACCATCAACCGCGTCACCCACGCAGCCCAAGACGCCACCGAATTGGCGCTTCCACCCCCTCCCCGCACACTCCCACCGGCCGGATTGGATGCCGAAACGCCTCGACTGAGCTCGCCGAAGTCTTGTCTCGGTCCCCCGGCGCGTCCGATTTTCCCCATATGCTCCCACTGGACTGGTACATATTCCCCCGAATTGGCTCTATACATCCGCGCGAAAATCTGCTATTATAACCATACCAATCTTCCCACTGGACCTATCCTGATCGGAGGCGACCCGTGCGCATACCCATAGACTGCGACAGCTCTGTCCCTCTCTACCGGCAGATTCAGCAGTTCCTGCGGGAACAGATTCGATCCGGCGCGCTGCCCCCCGAGACCCGCCTGCCCGCCACCCGCGATCTCGCCGCCAGCCTCGGCCTCAGCCGCATCACCGTCACCAACGCCTACGCCGAGCTCGAGGCCGAGGGTCTCGTGTACACCCGGCGCGGGAGCGGCACCTTTGTCGCTCCGCCGCTGCCGGACCTGCCCACGGCGGAGGGCGAGCCCTCCGCCGCGGTCGAGTGGCCTCTGTGGCAACAGCGATTGCTCAGCCAGACCTGGCTGCCCGTGCATGGGGGACTCGACCGGTTGATGGCGTCGGTCACGCGGCCGGATGCCATCCGCTTTTCCTCAGGGATGGGCGCGCACGATCTGTTCCCGCTGGACGAATTCCGCCGCACGCTACAGGACGTGCTGCGCCGCGATGGCGCGGCTTGCCTGGGCTATGGCGACCGGCGGGGCTATCCCCCCCTGCGCACCACCATCGCCCAGATCCTGAGCAGCCAGGGCACTCCTACCTACCCCGATAACGTGCTGGTCACCTCCGGCTCGCAGCAGGGGCTCGGGCTCGTCGCCCGGTTACTGCTCCGTCCGGGCGACGTCGTCATGGTCGAGACCCCCACCTACAGCGCCGCCATCGACCTGTTCCGCTCGATGGACGTGCGTCTCCTGGGCGTGCCGGTCGACGAGGAGGGGATGCAGGTGGACAGGGTGGAGGATGGCCTGCGCTCCAGTCGCCCGCGCCTGATCTATACCATCCCCACCTTTCACAACCCCACCGGATCGTGCATGAGGGGCCGCCGGCGGCGGCAGTTGATCGCCCTGGCCGATCGCTACAACGTGCCCATCCTGGAGGATGATTTTGCGGGAGAGCTGCGCTTCGATGGCTGCGCCCAGCCCACCCTCAAGGCCCTCGCCCCCCCGGGACGGGTGATCCACGTCCGCACCTTCTCCAAGATGCTGATGCCGGGCCTGCGGGTGGGTTTCCTGGTGGCCGAGGGCCCGGTGTACGAGCGGCTGGTCGACTGCAAGCGGGTCAGCGACCTAGCCACGTCCAGCCTGTCCCAGTGCGCGCTCGAGGCATATATCACCGTCGGGCGCTATCAGGCCCACCTGCGGCGCACCTGCCAGGTGTACCGCCGCCGTCGGGACGCGATGCTCGAGGCCCTGGCCCGTCACATGCCGCCTGGGACGCGGTGGACCTCTCCACGGGGCGGCCTCTTCATCTGGCTCCAGCTTCCGGCAGGGCTATCGGCCAGCCAGTTGTACCCGCTGGCAGCGGAGGAAGGCGTGACCTTTGCGCCTGGTATTGTCTTTTCCCTGTGCGAGTGCCCCGAGGATCATATGCGGTTGAACTTTTGCGTGCACCCGCCGGACGTGATCGAGGAGGGAATCCGCCGGCTGGGCCGGGCTGTTGAACGTGGCCTGGTTGATAGCGGTGGCGAAGCGGCTCTCGTACCGCGGCAGCAGGCGGTCGTGGTATGAGCGCGTGGACCGCAAAACCTTCCCGAAAGCTGGGCAGGGGTCGACAAGCCGGAGATGATGCCGAGAAGCACCGGGGGTTCTATCAAATGGCTTGTGTAGCTTTCGGGAAGGTGGGTGCCGCATGGACCACAAAACCTTCCCGAAAGCTAGGCAGGGGTCGACAAGCCGGAGATGATGCCGGGAAGCGCCGGGAATTCCATCAAATTGCTTGTGTAGCTTTCGGGAAGGTGGGTGCCGCATGGACCACAAAACCTTCCCGAAAGCTAGACAGGGGTCGACAAGCCGGAGATGATGCCGAGAAGCGCCGGGAATTCCATCAAATTGCTTGTGTAGCTTTCGGGAAGGTGGGTGCCGCATGACCACAAAACCTTCCCGAAAGCTAGGCAGGGGTCGACAAGCCGGAGATGATGCCGAGAAGCGCCGGGAATTCCATCAAATGGCTTGTGTAGCTTTCGGGAAGGTGGACGCCGAGACTGCCGAGACAGGGGCCTGGCTGGATGCGGCGATTGGCCGGGCGCTGCAATCGTCGTTCGGCGCGGCCCGTCCCGCGCCGGCGAACTGGGTTCGTATTCAGCGCCGCATCCGCCAGCTCCGCGCGGAAGAAGCGTCGCCGTCCGAAGGGTGTACGGCGCGATACAGGAGGTGCCAGATGTTTAGTTGGAATGACGTGTTGGCTCAGCAGGAGCGGTACATCGACCTGCGATGTGAGGTCGAGCGGGAGCGGCTCGCCCGGCATGCGCTGAACGGGCGCGAGAGGCGTGCGCGCCCCCATCGCCACGTGCTAACCTGGCTGGGGCAGCGCCTGGTTGCCTGGGGCTGGCGCCTGCAAGTCCGCTACGGTGCCCCCGCTGTGGCCGTCCACGCCTCGAGTTGCCAACCCTGCCTGGCGAAGCGATGAACCAGGCACACACAGCGGCCACCGCTTCCCCGGGGCAGGGGAGGCGGTGGCCTACCTAAAGGAGGAGAATACAGAAAGTCTCAGCGAATTTCGTCCGGCGTTGCTCGTTCCTGCATCGTCCTCATTGTAGCACGCCCAGGTGAAAATGAGGTGAGAGGCAGATCAACAACTCATTTAGCTTTCTCTCCCTCGCTCAGTCCTCCGACGTCTTCCCGGTCATCCGGTCGATCTGGACCTTGATCACGGCCGTCCGCCGCAGCGTGTCCTCAGGGTACTCTTGTGGCTTGCCCCCATACTGGGCCACGATACCGTCCAGCGCCCGCCGCTTTTCCTCGGGCTCCTCGACGATGGACGCCTTCCCAAATCCGATGACGCTGCGATACCGCACGCTCCAGTCGCACGCGTCGCCGTCCCGCACGATCTCTACGTCGACGTCGAACTCGCAGCACACCGCGTCGTTCTTCCTCAGCGCCTCCACCTTTCTCCCCCGCGGCGCCGAGTGAAAATAAAGCACGCCGTCCGCGTACCCAAAACATACCGGCACGACGTACGGCTGGCCGTCGTCGACCAGCCCAATCCGGCACACCTGAGCGCTGCGGATGATCCCCTCGATCGTGTCCCTGTCCATGATGATCTCCCTCGTCATGTATCACTCATCCTCCCAGGTTGTCGATCTCCACCGGTTCCACCGGATCGGCCAACTCGAACCCAAACACCCGCGAGTAAAAGTACAGCTCGGCGTCGAGCGCGCGCTTGATGTTCTCCGCCCGCCGAAAGCCGTGCTGCTCCCCTTCGAACGGCACGTACGCCACCGGCAGCCCCTTTGCACGCAGCGGTTCCACCATCAGCTCCGCCTGGCTGGGCGGGACCACCTGGTCCTCCAGCCCCTGGAAAAAGATCACCGGGCACGAGATGCGATCGGCAAAGCGGATCGGTGAGCGCTCCTCGTACAGGTCCTTCCGCTCCGGGTACGGCCCCACCAGCCGGTCCAGGTAGCGCGATTCGAACTTGTGCGTCTCTGTCGCCAGCGCCTCCAGGTCGCTGACGCCATAGTAACTCGCGCCCGCCTTAAAGGCGTCGCGGAACGTCAGCGCGCACAGCGTCGTGTATCCGCCCGCGCTCCCGCCGCGGATGATCAGCCGCTCGCCGTCGACCTCCCCCCGCTCGGCCAGGTACCGCGCGCCGTTGGCGCAGTCGTCCACGTCGACGATCCCCCACTGCCCCGCCAGCCGCTCCCGGTACGCCCGGCCGTAGCCCGTGCTCCCGCCATAGTTTGCGTCCAATACCGCGATCCCCCGGCTGGTCCAGTACTGGATCGACAGGTTCAACGTGCTCGCCGTCGCCGACGTCGGACCGCCGTGGCTGATCACCAGCAGGGGTGGTCGCTCCCCCTCCGGCGCGGCGTGGTCCCGGTTCTGCGGCGGGTAGTACAGCGCGTGCGCCGTCAGCCCGTTCTCGGTCGGGAACTCGATCGCCCGTGGCTCCGAAAGGTACCCCGCGTCGACCGCGACCTCCGTTGCCCGCCGCAGCACCTCGATCCGCCCGGTCGCCAGGTCCAGTTGGACGATCGATTCCGGCTCAGTCGGCGAGCCGCCGTAGAACACGGCCCGGTCCGGCCCCGCCCGGACGTATTCGATCTCGGTATAGGGCGTCTTGATCGGCGTGAGCGCGCCTGTCGCCGTGTCCAGTCTCGCCAACTGCCAGGTGCCGTGCCGGGTGTAGGCGCAGATGATGCGCCTGGCCGACGCGAACGCGTACGTCGACCGGCCAAACACCCACTGCGGCAATCCGAACTCGGCCTCCATCTGGACCACCGGCTCGACCTGCCCCTCCCGCCAGCGGTACAGGTTCCACCAGCCGGTCCGGTCCGAGATAAAGTACAGGACGCCATCCGGTGACCACTCCGGCTGAAAGATCGATTCGTCCGCCCCGCCCGCCACCCGCTCGACCTGTCCCAGCGACCCGTCCGCCCGCAGTTCGCCCACCCACAGCTCCGTCCCGTCCCATGGCATATTGGGGTGGTTCCACGTAATCCACGCCAGACGTGTGCCGTCCGGGCTGATCCGCGGCGTCGCGTAAAAGTCGTTCCCCGCGGCGAGCACCCGCGCCTCCCCCTCGCCCGCCAGGTCCAGGCTCACGATCTGGTTGGCCGCTTCACGGTCCGCGGCGGTGTGATCCTCGCGCACGCATATCATCCGCCCCCGGTTCCGGTCGACGACGCCGTCCGCGTACCGCAGCTTGCCCTCGGGTGTGATCGGCCGCGGCTGCCCGCCCGGGTCCAGCCGGTAGATCCGCTGGTCCTCCCAGTTGGAGAAATAGACCGTGCCGCCGGCGACGGCCGCAGCGCCCCCGCCGTATTCGTGCACCCGCGTCCGCGCGTTCCAGGGCGGCGGTATGAGGTCGCTCGTCCGCCCATCCGGGGACCGCCGCACCAGGACGTACCGCCCGCCCTCGGCCGGTCGCATCTCGGTCCAGATGACGTCATCACCGTCGAGCAAGATCTGCCCCACCTTGATCGTCCCGGCGACGATCAGGTCCGACGTGATCGGTGATTTCCACGAGCCATACGGTGCTACAGTGGGTGTTGTCATTCGTCTCCTCCTTCCCTGAGAGTTTCGATCGCCGCGGGTCGCTGTTGCACGAGCCGGATGCGCTCCACGTCGAACTTTTGCATGCGTTCAAAGGTATAGATGCCGTTCTGCTCCTGGTAGACGTCGGTCAACTGGGTGTAGCAATAGCCGAACATGTGGGCGTCTTCGAGCAGCGCACTGCACAGCGCCTCGAAGCGCCGATAAAACTCTTCGAGCGTTCGGGGACGCTCGCCATAGCCCCACGAATCCTCTTCCGCCCCAGCGCCGGGGTTCCACCAAATGCCCCCAAACTCGCTGACAAAGAACGGCTGGCCGCGGTAGGGGATGGACCAGGGCCGCTCCTCCGGCCCGTTGGTGAAAGGTGTGCCGTTGGCCAACCCTTTGTGGTGGGCCTGGAACTTGAGCGGGTCTTGCTCATAGTCGTGGCAGTCGTACACGTCGGACTCTGGCACGCGATGGGCGTATCCCGAGGCGTCCAGCACCGGCCGGGTGGTGTCCTTCGCCTTGGTCGCCAGGAACAGCGCGCGCGTCACGTCGTCGAGCGCGGTGATGCGGTCCGCCATCGGCTGGCGGGTCTCGTTCAACGGGCACCAGCCGACGATGCACGGGTGGGCATAGTCTCGCTCCAGCGCCTCCAGCCACTGGGTGACGTACGTTGTGCCAGGTTGGACGTGGTCGTCCTCCGGACCATAGCCCTGGCAGCCCCAGTCGCCGAACTCGCCCCACACCAGATAGCCCAGCCGGTCCGCGTGGTACAGGAATCGCTCCTCGAACACTTTTTGGTGCAGCCGGGCGCCGTTGAAACCGGCGGCGAGGCTCAGTTCGATGTCGTGGCGCAGGGCCTCGTCGCTCGGTGCCATCATGATCCCGTCGGGGTAATAGCCCTGGTCGAGCACGAGTCGCTGAAAGATCACCTCGCCGTTGATCTTGATCGCCTTGCCATCGATCGTCACGCTGCGCAGTCCCGCGTAGCTGGTCGCCCGATCGATCGGAGTGCCATCGGCGTCGAGTAGCTCGATGTCCAGACCGTAGAGGTGCGGATCGCGCAGAGACCACAACCGGCGGCGTGCTTCGGGAATCGGCAGATCCAGGCGGGGTGTCAGGTCGGCGCCGGCAGTACCCAAGGCGGTGCAGACCACACCATCGGCATCGCGCAACGTGGCGCGCAGTTGCAGGCCTGGTCGATTGGCCGTGATCGGCTGTTCGAGCCGGATCATGCCGCCCGCCACATCCGGCGTCAGCCGGGGACGGCGCAGCGCGGGGTGTGGTACCGGCTCCATCCAGACCGTCTGCCAGATGCCGGTCGTGCGGGTGTACAGGCAGCCATAGTTGGCGTAGCGCTGCGATTGCTTGTCACGCGGCTGCGGCGGCCGGTGGTCGTCTTGAGCACGCACGACGATCGTGATCGTTTGCCCGGCGAGGGCCACGCCACCCAGGTCGCACGTGAACGGCGTAAAGCCACCCCGGTGTCGCCCCACCTCGACGCTGTTTACCCACACCGTCGCGTCATAGTCCACTGCCTGGAAATGTAGCAACACCCGCTGGCCGGCCCACGTCTCCGGGATCGCGACCGTGCGGCGGTACCACACGGCGTCCATGAAATCCGTGTGGCCGACGCCCGATAGGGGGGACTCGGCACAGAAGGGCACGACGATCCGATCCTCGAGCTCGCGCTCCAGGAGGCCCCGTTCCAGCCCGCTGTCACCAGCGTCGATCTCGAACTGCCACTCACCGTTGAGACACAGCCATTCGCGCCGGACAAACTGCGGGCGAGGATATTCGGGGCGTGGGATGCTCACAGGATCTCCACGCATCCGACTTCCCCCATCAACTTGCGCAGCGCCTGCACGGCGTATCTCATGCCGCTGGCACCGCTGAACCCGCTGCTCGGCCCGGCGATCGCCAGGTGCGGCTCCAACGCCAAAAAGCCCTGGTATCCGCCCTCCTTCAGCGCCTCGAGCAGCTCCGCCACCTGCCCGTCCCCCTCCCCTGCGGCCCGCACGCTGCCGTCGGCCAGGACCGCGTCCTTGACGTGGACGTGCGCCACGGTGCTGCCGAGCAAAGGCCAGCCCCGCTCCGTCGGCCGCGCCTCGCCCACCTGCACAAAGTTGGCCGGGTCCCACAGAAAGCGCAAGGCCCGGCTGTCGATCTCGCTGACGATGGCATGGCACCGCTCCAACGTGTCGCCCACGATCTCTTTCTCGTTCTCCAGCAGCAGGGTGAATCCCTCTCGCTCGGCCAGCTCCGTCAACCGGGCCAGTCGCGAGGTCGCCTCGTCCAAGTATTCATCATAGCGGGCGTTGCTGCTGGTATCCGGCGGATAGAAGGAAAAGACCCGCACTCGCCGGGTGTCCACTGCCTCCGCGATCTGAAAGATGCGCGTCAGGTTGACCATCTCCCGCTCGATCGGGTCCACGATCGGTGACTTGCCCACCGGGCTGCCGATGCAACTGACCGCGATGCCGTGATCGGCACAGGTCTGCCGCACTCGTTCCACCGCGTCGTCGTCCATGTGGAGCACGTTCTTGCCCCACGCCCCGCGCAGCTCCAGGTGCCCGACCCGCAGCTCGCGCAGCACGCGTAGCTGCTCCTCCAGATCCTCGGCGATCTCGTCCCCAAACGCGCTCAATACGAACGTGGCTGTAGCCATAATCACTCCTGACCCTTTTTAACGCTCTGGCCGGACCACAGTCCGGCCTCCGGGGGAGCGCGGAATCATTCTCGGAGCAGCCCGGCCGCCTCGTAAATCGCCAGCACCGCCGCCAGGCTACGCCGTCCCTCCCGGCCATCGATCCGCGGCGCACGCCCTGTCCGCAGCGCCTCGACGAAATCCCGCACGATCCCGATGTGCCCGGTGGCCGCGATCCCCCTCGGATCGCCCCCCGCACCCGCGCTCGCCCCTATGCCGATAGGCGGCGGTTCGACGCTCGCCCCGGCCGGATCGGCCAGCTCCCACCGCCCGACCGACTCCCCCTCCACCTGGATACCGCCGCCCGTGCCATAGATCTCAATCCGGTGCGGGAACCCCGGGGCCGCCGTCGTCGTCGCCGTGATCGTCGCCAGCGCGCCGCTGCCGAACCGCAGCGTCGCCGCCAGCGTGTCCTCCACCTCGATCTCCCGGTGCAGCGTGCCGGTGCGCGCCTGCACCTCCGTCGGGTCACCCATATACCAGACCAGCAGGTCCACCAGGTGGATGCCCTGGTTCATCAGCACGCCGCCCCCATCCAGCGCCCACGTCCCCCGCCAATCCGCCTGGTCAAAATACGCCTGCGGGCGGTGGTACGGGATCGTGACCACGCCCAGCGTCAGTTCGCCCAGGTCCCCCGCCTCGATCGCGCGGTGGATGCGCTGGAAGGGCGGTGTGACCCGCCGCTGGAGCGCCACGCCCAATTGGACGCCCGCCCGTTCACAGGCTGCGATCATCGCATCGGCGTCGGCCAGGCTCAGCGCCATCGGTTTCTCCACCAGCACGTGCTTGCCCGCCCGGGCCGCCGCGATCGCCTGTTCGGCGTGCTGGCCGCTGGGCGTGCAGACGCACACCACGTCCACCGCCGGGTCCGCCAGCATCTCCTCCTGGCTGGCGCACGGCACGCCGAACCGGGCGCTGATCCCGGCAAAGCGCTCCGGGTTATAGTGGGCCACCGCCACCAGCCGCGCCCCCAGGTCGCCGTTGGCCTCGACCCCCTTCCGGTGGTAGTCGGCCACCATGCCGGTCCCCAGGATCGCAAACCCTATCGCCTGATCTGTGCTCATCCTTGCCCTCCCATTGAACTATACAGGGCTCAACGCCCGGCACCTCTCCAGGATTGCCATCTGCCGCCGCACACTCTCGGGCGTGATGGCGAGCGGCCTGCCGCGCCGGATCGACGCGTGCAGGTCGCGGTAGAGCTGCCGCACGCCAGCGCCGAAATCGTCCACCAGTTCGCAGCTTTTCTCCTGCCAGGGGAGCGTCTCGGCGTTATAGCTCCGGTCCGGGGTGGGCTGGGTATCCAGCACCAGCGGCGGGGCCTCGCCGGGATCGAAATACTTCCAGCGCACCGTCTGGCGATCGCTGCTGAGCCCACCCTGCGTCCCCATCACCAGCCACGTCTCCTGCGGGTAGGCGCAGGCGTGGGTCAGCTCGATGTCGATCACGGGGCCGTCTTTCGGGCGGATGAGGAGCTTGACGTGGCTGTCGGCGTCGCCGGCGTAGAGCGGGGTAGCCTCCATGTGGCAAAAGAGCTCGGGCTCGGAGTCGTCGATCAGGAGCATGGCCCAATCGACCACGTGGGCTCCGTGGTTGCTGAGGATGCCGCCGCCGTATCGCTTCAGCGTCTGCCAGTCCCAGCGTCGCCGGAACTGGTGGACGGCGATGCGGATCTCGAGGATGCGGCCCAGCACGCCGGATGCGATGATCTCTTTGACCTTTTGAAAGTCGGCGGCGTAGCGATAGTTCTGGTTGACGGTCAGGATCTGTCCGGTCTCTTGAGCGACGGCGATCATCTCGTCCACCTCGGCCAGGTCCCTGGCCATCGGCTTTTCGACCAGCACGTCCTTGCCGGCCCACAGCGCCGCGATCGTGTCTCCGGCGTGCAGCTGGCTCGGCGTGGCGACGACCACGAGTTCGACCTCGCCGTCGGCGACGAGGTCCTGATACTCGCCGTAGGCCCGGCACCCGAACCGCTCCCTGGCTTCCTCCTGTCGCTCCACATCGGGATCACACACGGCGACCAGCACAAACAGCTCGCTCAGCTCGCCCACCGCTTTGGCGTGGATCCCCCACCCGCTCCGTCCCAACCCCGCAATCCCCACCTTGACAGGAACTGCCATCTCCCCTCGCATCATATAGACCCCTTACGCATCACGCATCACGCCTCACCCCACCCCCATCCCCCGCAAATTCTCATAGCTGATCCTCAAACTCTCGAACGGGTCCCCCCGGCAGATATCCTGCTCGATGGCGTACCATTCGACCCCGGCCTCCCGGCACGCCTGCAGGATGGCGGGCCAGTTCAGGTTGCCCTCGCCGATCTCGGCCATGGCCTGCTCTCCATCGACGATGACCATGTCCTTGAGGTGAACGACCGGCATGCGCCCCTTCATCTTGCCGATCCAGGCCGCCGGATCGCCGCCGCCGTGCTGGATCCAGTAGGTGTCCAGTTCGGCCTGCAGGTAGCGGGGATCGCTCTCCTCGTAGATGACGTCGAGCCCGGTCTGTGCACCGAAACGCACGAATTCGAAACTGTGGTTGTGGTAGCTAAAGGTCAAGCCCGCCTCGTGCAGTCTCTCGCCGACGCGGGAGGCCTCTTGGACAAACCGCCGGAAGCCACCCTCTCCCTCCTCGCGGTAGGGCTGGGGCATGCTACCGATCGCGACGTGCTTGCAGTTCCAGAGGCGATGCCGCTCAATGACGACGTCGATCTGGTGCCACAACAGATCGTATCCGGTGTGGGTGTTGCACACGGCCAGACCGAGACCGTCGACGATGGCCTTGACCTCCGCGTCGGGAATCGGCCCGATCGCCGAGATCTGCACCGCCCGGTAGCCGATGGCGTGGATCTTTTGCATGCTGGCGGCAAACGCGGCTGCGGTTTGGGTGAACTCCCGGATGGTGTAGAGCTGGGCCGCGAGTCGGGGTTGTGTCACGATATCCCTCCTTGGTTCTCTCCTGGGTTATGGTCGCCAACTTTCGTACCGTGGATGCTCCCTCCCGATCGGCAAGCTCACGGCCTGCCCCGTCTCCGCCGAGTGGTATATAGCCGTGATCAGCTCCAACGACGCCCGGGCATCGGCCAGCGTGACCGGTAGCTCGCCGCCTTCCCGCAGCGCCCTGTGGAAGCGATAGAACTGCCCGGCAAACCCTTCCGGCAGCGGCTCAGAGCGCGCGAGCGCCTCCTCAATCCGCGCCGATACCTCCGGTGAATCGCCGGTGAACGTCCACGGCTCCGCCGTGTTGCTGTACGCTTCGGTGTTGCTCTCGGCGGTCAAGCCGCTGAAGCAGAAACGGTGCCGGCTGATCTGCGCCGTGGAGCCGGTCGTCACCGCCAGCGTCGCCAGCGAGCCATCCGCCATCTCCACCGTGGCGGCGATGCAGTCCTCCGTCTCGATCGGGTTGACCCGCGTCGCCGTGTGGGCAAAGACGCGCCTGGCCGGGCCGAGGACGTACATCAGCAGATCGTGGGCGTGGATGGCCAGCGTGACCAGCGCGCCGCCCAGCTCTGTCCCCCACTTGCCCCGCCACGGTACCGCGTAATACGCCGCGCGCCGCCGCCACGCCGTCTCTATCGTCGTCAGGAAGGCGCGTCCAGCGATCCCTTCCTCGATCAACATCTTGAGCTTTTGCACGCCGTGGCCGAACCGGTACTGAAAGATCGGCATCACCCGCCTGCCCGATTCCGCCTCCGCCGCGATCAGCGCGTCAACCTCTGCGAGCGAACCGGCCACCGGCTTTTCACACACGGCGTGTTTCCCGGCTGCCAGCACCTGCAGGACCTGTGTGGCGTGCAGGTACGAGGGCGTGCAGATGTCGATCACGTCCAGGTCATCCACGCGGCACAAGTCAGCCAGGTCGGTGAGCACACGCGGGACACCGTGCTCCGTCGCCACCTCACGCGCCCTGTCCTCGTCCAGATCGCAGATCGCCACGACCTTGAACTGGTCCGGCAGGCTTTGATAAGCGCGGACGTGGGACTTGCCAATGCCACTGCCAACGACACCCACCCGCAGTTTCTCATTCATGCTTCAGATTCACCCGTCCCTGTGCTTGCGCTTGGGCTTGTAGAGCAGATTCGGATTCCAGGCGAGGATTGCGCCTGGTGCGAGGCTGTTCCATCGCTTGTCACCTTCTGTGCTGCCATCATGATACTCATAATCGCGACCTAGGAAAGTGCAGAAACTCCCACTTGATATTGAGGCCCGATTCGCTCACTTCGATTTGG
>Ga0180431_10007467_pt1 | contig 12718 bp, 11 predicted proteins | sample SS_ome_11_FD_132459 | JGI IMG/M metagenome (GOLD analysis project Ga0180431, IMG submission 132459) | Hypersaline lake sediment archaeal communities from the Salton Sea, California, USA - SS_1_MS_1 metaG | ecosystem: Environmental > Aquatic > Non-marine Saline and Alkaline > Hypersaline >... | reverse complement strand
GATATCGATGAACAGTATCTTTCGGGATATCCAAATGAGGATAGAAGAGTTGCCCATCGGGTTGCTGATGCTGTGCACCGAGCGCTTTTCGGCGCTGACGGCATCGCTTCCACCCGTTTGCTCTTTACCATTCGAACAGTGGAAGGGGGCAAGGAATATTCAGAAGTCTGGCAAGCCGATTACGATGGGGGAAATGCCGAGCAGTTGACCGCCCGCGAGGCAGGATACTGCGTCACGCCCGGGTATGTTCCTCCAATGCCCGGACAGCAGGCTGAACGCTTTTTCTATGTTTCCTATGAGACGGGAATGCCTAAAGCCTATATTGCGACCTTAGGCGATCGGGTTGGGAGGCGGATGTTGACGTTGTCTGGAAATCAGCTGATGCCGACGATTAATCGACAGCGTGACCACGTCGCTTTTATTAGTGATATCACAGGAAGTCCGGATCTTTTTATTCAGGGATTTTCTCCGGAAAAGGGGATCACGGGAAAACCGCGCCATCTTTATGCTGCACGATATTCGACCCAAGGGACGCCTACCTTTAGTCCGGACGGGTTCCGCCTCGCGTTTGTTTCGAACAAAGGGGGATCGCCCAGGGTTTATTTGATGAACATTCCACCGCCAGGTACTCATTTGAGGGATATCACACCTGTTTTGATTACGAAAGCTAACCGCGAAAATACAGCTCCCTGCTGGTCTCCTGACGGGACGAAGATCGCCTACTGCGCGAAGACCAAGGGCGTTCGGCAGATTTGGGTGTACGATATGTTAACGGGTGTGGAGCGGCAGTTGACGGACGGGCCAAGGAATAAGGAAAATCCCGCATGGGCCCCGAACAGCCTGCACATTGTCTACAACACGTCGGACGCGGAAAATTGCCAGCTTTACCTGATCAATCTCAAGCAGGCCAAAGCTGTGAAAATTACTTCAGGGCCTGGCGAGAAGCGGTTTCCAAGTTGGGAACCCAGGGCGAGTATTTGATTTAAGTAGTAATTTTTTTCTAAGTAAAACTGTGTTTAAAAGGATTGAGCTGTTGGAGTGTATTCTATAGGTCGTTTTGTAACTAGATTCCCTCCGACATCATAAATATCCTCAGGTAGATGACATTCCTGTAACATTTTCTTTGTTATTTTGCTTTTGGCATTAGCGGCTTTCACTAATTCATTACAATGGCCAAGATGAGGAGGAGCAACAACTGTAATGCCTTTGCCAGGAAATTTTTTCCTTATAGTGTTGATAGGTGGAGCTAAATCTGAATCTCTTGAAATTAAAATAGCATCATCAAATAAGTCTTCGTAAGCTGATGTAAGCATCGCAACTGCAATGTTTACATCTGTTTCTTTTTCTTCATGGCCTTTCCACTGATACTTGCAATCAGGGCACTTTCTATCTTTTACTTTAAACTGTCCCATAACGGGTTTTACATCAACGCTTCGAAGTGCTGCAACATATTGCCTATGCCTTTGATAAGATCCGGGTTTCCATGTTGCATAAGCAGAAAAAAAATAAACATCAGTTAGCATATGAGTTTTTGTCTTTACAAATCTCAAGGCTAACTTTCTAAGGTCCAACCATTTTAAATGGTCTTGATTCAGATTGTCGATGGCATGATACAGGTTGAACCCATCTATAAAGCAAATAACTTTTCTCATTTTCCTCGTAAAAAAAAAAGAACCACAAGCCGAAGCTTGTGGTTTTCGCATGGACGTACCATGCGGGATTCTATACTCTATATTATATAAAATACCGCATTTTTCTGCAATTTCTACACTAGGTTGTCTATTTTGAAGGCTTGTAATAGAACTTTTCGAATAGTTTGAGTGTTGTCCACTCTGCACGGTCTTTTGAGAAGCCTGATTGCGGCCGCATCAGCTGCACATGCTCGAAAGCTGCTTCTGCTGTCATGTTGTAGTACTTGATCAAATAACAGCAAATAATCAGAAAACTTCTACCCCTGCCAGCCTTGCAGTGAACGTCAACGTTGATCCCTTTTGATAGACACCAGTGAAGGAACTCGACACCGCGCAAGACCAGTTCGAAAAAGATGGTCTCACAGTCAGGAGTAGGGATCTGAAGATGTTTGATCCCTTCTTCTGCATACTTCTCCGGTTTTATTGGAGAGGTGTAAACTCCTTTGCTTAGAACTTCAAAAACCTCGGTTATACTCAGTACAGCCCCGATGTTCTTTTCCTTCATTTCCTCCAAAGAGTCTGTTCCCCTTGAGACAATAGGGAGGGCACTTAGGTAGAGGTCGCCATTTTCAAAGTGGCCGATTTTATTCATCCAGTCCCAACCGGTGTCTTTTTCACCAGAAAAACTGGAAACGTAGCTGCGTATCTGATTATAGGAAAGTCCGACAGAATAGCGGCCATAATATTTCATCATATCGATCGATTCGCTGCGAAGATCGGCGCTATGCTTGATCGCCGCTTCCCATTCTGCATCGGTATATTGTTCCTCAGGACAGACGGGCTTTTTATCAGGGTTAATGCTGTACGTTGTCAATGAATCAAGCGTTTCATCGCTTAGCAGTTCTTTTTCCGGAAGCTGGTCGCGCAGCTGCTTGACCGCAACCGCCGCACCCTCTTTCATCTCTTCGATCGCACGCTCAAGCGTTGCTTTCGCTTCTGGGAATTTTTCATAGGTTTTGGGAGCTCCTCCCAGACCTCCCCCTTCTGCATGTCCACGAATGGCTAAATTGATCCTCTGTGAAACGAAGATCAATTGTCTGAAGGTTATACGAGTAAGAACGTCATCTTTTGATTCGAGCGCGGCAGCCGTATGGGAATGAATTTCAGCGAGGAGGTTTCTGGAAAGCTCTGCGATCTCATCAGCTGTAGCTGCAGGATCACGCCTCTTATAGGCGTTGGCAACCGACTGAGCGCCAGGAACGCGGGCGGCAGAATCTGCGGTCGCGATAAAGTGTCCATCGCGGTTTCGATGAAAATAGGTATTGGGAGGAATAGAGCCGAGGTAGTCCAGCTGTACGAGCGAATCAATAAAAGGGATCGTTTCAACTGTTGAGGATGAGCTTGCCATAAACTCTTGTTATAACCAACTAGAGAAATGTTGGATAGAAAAATATTGAACAAGGGTATGTGAAACGAGGTTTTCCAAATTATGGCAGATGTGCTACTATCCTGAGGTTGAATTTCACGATATTTGGATCTACAATTTAACGTATTGAGGGGAAATGAGTAAGAAAAGCCTTGTGATCATCATGCAAATTAATTTTCTGCTGCTTGCGTTGACCGGATGCTGCCGCAACTCCGAGGATGTATGGGATGATACGAAGACAGCCGGAAGGCATGTAGGAAGAGGGTTCCGTACTCTTGCCGGAAAGCACGGCGATTCAAGGCAAGTGCGTTGCCGTGAAGACTTTATGAACTGCCGTGAATGCGAAGAAGAAGACGATTTCTGCACTGGCACCTATTCCCGTTTAGAGTTCGAAGCGTTTCCCGACCAGGACTACGGCCATGAAATCGCAATGGCAGAACCAAGGTATCACCCTTCAAAACCTCGGGTTGAACCCGGAGCGGGCGCGCATGTTCCGGGAATCGAAGATTTTGCCGATCCCCGTTATGACGTTGAACTGCGCTCTGTCTTTGAAACGGTCTATTTTCCTTACAACAGCAGCTTGGTCAAAGGGAATGAAAATATGGACCGGATCCATGCAATTGCCGCCTATATGAAAAAACATCCTGACACCTACATTTTCGTTGAAGGACACTGCGATGAAAGGGGAGCTGAGGCGTACAACCTGGCGCTTGGCGCAAGACGCAGTAACTCTGTCCGCAACCTATTGATCAAACAGGGGGTAAGCCCAGAGAATATCTTCACTGTGTCCTATGGCAAAGAGCGTCCGGCCGATTTTGGGCATGGCGAAAATTCATGGGCGAAAAATCGTCGGGCGGAATTTAAAATTTACAACTCCAATTCGTAAGCGATGTGGAAGTTAGGGGTCGCACTCGTTCTTTTTGGCGCCGCGGCTGACGCGGCGACGTATCAAAATCGACCAGGAGGCAGGTCGGCTCCATTCGAAGACCTCCGGCATGAGGTCGATAACCATGAAGCGGAAATCCGGATGTTCGAGGAAAGATTGAACACCCAGGAGGTGATCGTCGATTCCCTCAGACAGCAGGTGATGGACGCCAATCATGAAAATCGAGAACTTGTCAAGGGCAGCGCTGTCCAGCTCGAAAACAATGTCATGAGGCTCGAAAACTCGGTCAAAGGGATCACTGACGATCTGCGACATCTGCAAACACATGGCAACGACACCTCTTCTGTCCTGAATCAGCATAAACAGAAAATTGAAGAGATCGAAAACAAAATGGACCAGTTGCAAGACACTTTGCAGCTTGTCCTGGATGCCCTGCAAGTTCCAGGAAAAGAGCAGGTTTATGAAGTGGTTTCCGGGGATACGTTGGAAAAGATCGCCCGCAAGAACGGGACGACAATTAAGAGGATTAAAGAGCTTAATCAATTGACCAGCGACCGGATCTATGTCGGCCAGAAGTTAAAAATGCCATGAGCGCGATCGCAGTCTTTGATTCCGGGCTCGGAGGTTTGACTGTCGTCAAGGCACTTCGCGAGCAACTTCCCCATGAAGAGATTATCTATTTTGGCGACACAGCGCGTGTGCCGTACGGAGGGAAAAGTCGTGAGACAGTGCTCCGTTATGCGCGCGAGATAAGCGCCTTCCTTCTCTCGCAGCAGATCAAAGCTCTTGTCATCGGCTGTAACACAGCATCAGCTTTTGCCGCCGAGCAATTATCAGCAGAGCTACCTGTGCCCGTATTCAATGTGATCGATCCTTTAATTGAGGAGATTCAATCATTCACTTCTCATCACATTGTAGTCTTGGGAACGGCGGCGACGATAAGATCGGAGGTCTACCAAAAACGGCTGTCCGAATCTTTACCCCATGTCAGGATCACCGGAATTCCCTGCCCATTGTTTGTCCCGTTAGTTGAAGAGCATTTTCAAGACCATCAGGCGACCCGTTTGGTGATCGAAGAGTACTTGTCTCCGATCAAAGGAGAACAGGTGGATGCAGTCGTTCTGGGGTGTACTCATTATCCGCTCCTATACCAACCTCTGAGAAAATACCTCGGAGATGAAGTAAGGATAGTGGACTCGGCTTCGGCTTGCGCAAAGCAAATTAAAACGGCTTTAAACTCTGAATTATTCAATAAAACACTTTCAAAGAATGTCAGTTTAAAGTATTTTGTTTCTGATGACGCAGATAAATTTCAACGTCTCGGTGAACAGTTTTTAGGGACTGCGATTGGTCCTGTTGAACACGTAAACCTCGACTTTGCAGCCTTCTCGGGTTCACATTCTCTTGAGATTGGCCAGATGTGCGAATTTCAGGGAAGGTGAGCCTGAGAAAATTGCGAAGTTGAGGTAAAATTAAAATAGGGAATAGTTTCTATGAAAACGGTATCCAAAAAGCTTTCTGGATATAACGCGCAGCAAATCGCCTCTCTTTGCGATCATACTTTTTTAAAATCGGTCGATGTATATCGACAGGTCGCGAGGATCGGGCAAAATCCGATACAGCATCGGCAGGAAGAATTTTATCGTTTTTTAAGAGAAACGATTGAAGGCAAGCTGACTCCCTATGGTATTTGCGTTAGAGCTGAAGATGTTCCCCATGTTCAACGCTTTTTACAGCATCATGGCAAACAAAAGATAAAGATTGTGGCGACAGTGGGATTCCCTGACGGCAGCTGGCATCTTAAACACTACAAATTTTTCGAGGCCCAGTACGCATTGAGCGAAGGGGCGAATGAAATTGACATGCCGATCAATTGGAAGGCGCTGAAACAGGGAAACCATGCAGAGGTGCTTGAAGAGCTGCAAACGCTATCCGGTCTTGTTCATCAGAGAAAAGGGATATTTAAAGCGATCCTTGAAACCTCTCTTCTTAATGACAATCAAATTGCTGAAGCTTGTAAGCTCGCCCAACACGCAGGTGTTGATTTCATCAAAACCTCAACAGGGTTTGGTACGCATGGTGTGCAGCCAAGACATCTCGATCTGATCCTTGACCATTGGGATGGGGGAATAAAAATTTCCGGCGGTGTGAACGGATCCTCCGTTCATCTTTATCTCGATCAGTTGGCCAAGCGGTTGAAAGGCCCTGACCATTTGTTAGACCCGATGAAGGTGAGGATTGGCGAAAGTGACCTGCTTTCTGACTTAAATGACTAGTAATCATATATTTATCTCAAATTAATTCAATTTAGAAAAGTTTTTTAGATATTTGATTTCTATTTTACACCAAATTATATAGATGTTATGGTGCAATATAGAAATGTAAACTCTAAAATAGGTAAATTGTGTACGATCGGATAATAGAAGAAAAGATAATCGAATTAGCAAAGAAGTTTCCGGTCATTGCTATTCTTGGGCCCAGGCAATCAGGAAAGACAACGCTTGTAAAAAAGGTTTTTAAAGACTACGCCTACACAAATCTTGAAAATTTCAATCAAAGAGAATTGGCTCAGTCTGACCCTGTATATTTTTTGAAGTCTTATAAGAAAAATGGAGGGTTGATCATTGATGAAGCTCAGCACGCACCTGCATTGTTTTCACATCTACAGCTGGAAGTAGATGAAAAAGAGAGGGAGGGAAAATTTATCCTAACCGGGTCGCAAAATTTCCTAATGAATGAAAAGATCACTCAGACTCTCGCAGGAAGAGTTGCGATGTTGGATTTACTTCCGCTTTCAATCGAAGAGTTAAATAATGCAGGAAAGTTAAGCAAAGACCTGAATACATCACTATTCAATGGAGGATATCCAAGAATATATGAAAAAGACATCCACCCGGTTGACTGGTACCCGAACTACATAAGAACCTATGTGGAAAGGGATGTCAGACAAATGAAAAATGTCAACGATCTTTCAACTTTCCAGAGGTTTCTTAAACTATGTGCGGGAAGGATTGGACAGATCATTAATTTTTCCGACTTAGGCAGGGATTGTGGAATTTCCTACCAAACAGCTAAGTCTTGGATCTCTATCTTAGAGGCAAGTTTTATTATTTTTATGCTTCCTCCGTTCTATAAGAGCTACAGTAAACGTTTAATCAAGTCAAAAAAGCTCTATTTCTACGATACTGGCCTGGCTTGTAGTCTCTTGAATGTTGAGACTTCAGAACAACTCATCAACCACTACCTGAGAGGAGGGCTTTTTGAGTCTTATATCATCTCTGAGTTGATCAAAATGAGGGTAAATCAGGGAAAACAACCTAACTGCTATTTTTGGAGGGACAGCAAAGGGCATGAAGTCGACTGTATCATTGAAGCAGCGGGAAAACTGACTCCTATCGAAATTAAATCAGCGGAAACAATCAAAAAGGATTTTTTTAAGGGTTTAACATATTGGAGAGATGTTTCTAAAATCGAGACAGATCTGTATTTAATTTATGGTGGAGATGATAGTCAAATTCGAAGAGAGGGAAAAGTTCTGGGCTGGAACAGTCTAAGCAATTTGTTTTTTGATTTATCCAGCTGATTTTCAAATATTTATTATTTCTTAAAATAATTATTATATAATTCTATTTAGTTACTTAAAACTGGATAGGATAATAATGATTAATACAAAATTTATTGCATCTGAATCTCCAATGATTCAAATAAAAACTCAAGAAACCGACTCTTTCCCTCTATTTAAAGGGGAAAAGAAGCCTTCTGAGTTTCAAATCACCTCTGAATTTTGCAGAAGGGTCAGCCAACAGGTATTTAGTAAATATGCTGAATTTTTAGGTAAACAGGTGGACCGGGATATTGAAATCGATCCCAAGATGAGTGCGACGATTTTTCCCATCATAGGAAAAGCTGTTGGGAAATCTGCCAAAGAGGTTCAGTCAGAGATCAGAAAATATGCTGCTGCAAACAAGGGTACTGTGTTGATGAACTTGCGGAATCTTGCTAACGAAGTTGGTCTATCTCTTGAGTCGATCAGTGTTGATGAAATGATCCGTTTGATCGGTTCGTCACATCCTGAAAATCTCGGGAAGAAGGGATTGGCAAAGTATGTCGGAAAGAAGAAAGCGATCACTCCAAAACATCTGGCCAATCACGCGATCGCTCAGATTGTGGCGGACTTATACAAAACGAATGTCACAGTAAGAGAGATGCAGATCAATTATGACCGCATGTTTACAAGTGGGATAGCGTTAGAGACGATGCGGTTTGAGGTTTCTGCCGAAGGTAATACCCGATCAATTGAACTGATCCAAGGTTGGGGGATGTTTACCAATGGTATTTTCTCAGCAAAATATAAATTATTGACGGAGCATTTTCCACCCGTCAGTATCGTTTCCTCAGAAGAAAAAACGTAGCGATGAGTCCGGCTGCCGCGCCAGCTATCCAAAGGTGCAGGCGGCTCCCTTTGGGAACGATCACGCTTTGCCTCAACATCTGCTGGCCCGATTCTGGATCGAGGTAAAAGGTTCCCCTTAGAGTAACAGCCTGGTTTGTAGAAGGAAGTCGGTCGAGGTCCTCGATCACAAGCTGCTGTCTTATTTTCTTTGAGGTTCCCACGCAGCAAGACTTTAGATCAGGTTGCGACGCTAAGATGATTCTGCCATCATCTGCCTGGTAGATAAATCCGCAAATTTCAATTTGATTTTCATTGACATCTTGAGACAGCTCATGGAAAGAAACCTGCTGTTCCCCTTGAAGATCAGCAGCAAAACAGCAAAGGAAAAGTAGAAAAGCGGCAATGGTTTTCATTGCTAAAATCATGAACGACCTGTAAAATAATTCCAAACATTATCTTCTTATATACCTAGGTTTGATGTCATTATGAGCAATTTTCTGTTTACTTCCGAATCCGTTACTATTGGTCACCCCGATAAAATTGCCGACCAGATTTCCGATGCGATACTGGATGCCTGCCTGAAAGTCGATCCCGACTCTAAAGTGGCATGTGAAACCATGGTCAGTACAGGTCTTGTTGTCCTTGGCGGGGAGATCACCACTAAAGCTCAGTTGAATTACCAGGAGATCGTTCGCGAAACGGTAAAGAAGATCGGATATAACTCAAGCGAATTAGGGTTCGATTACCGTTCATGCGGAGTGATTCTTTCCATCAACAAACAATCTCCAGATATTGCTCAGGGAGTTGAAGAAGGGAAAGGGCTTTACAAGGACCAGGGGGCAGGCGACCAGGGGATCATGTTCGGATTCGCCTGCGATGAAACTCCCGAGTTAATGCCGCTTCCCATCATGCTCTCCCACAAAATTGTTCTTGAGCTTCAACGCCTGAGGGAAGAGAACCTGATCCCTTATTTAAGACCGGACGCGAAGGCGCAGGTAACGCTGGAATATAGTGAAGATTATATCCCTCAACGCATACATACTATCGTGATCTCCACTCAGCACGATCCCGAGATCGACATGGACCTTCTGAAGAAAGATATGATCGAAATGGTCAACCGGATTGCTCCAGAGGGATTTATTGACGCTGAGACGAAGTATTATATCAATCCTACCGGAAGGTTTGTCCTCGGCGGCCCAGTGGCGGACTGCGGTCTGACAGGTCGAAAGATCGTTGTCGATACCTATGGAGGGATGGCCCGCAGCGGCGGAGGCGCATTATCAGGGAAGGATCCGAGCAAAGTTGACCGGTCTGCCAGTTATGCTTCTCGCTACGTAGCGAAAAATATCGTTGCAGCCGGCTTTGCCAAGCGGTGTGAAGTACAGGTTTCTTACGCAATCGGAGTTGCGAACCCTGTTTCAATCAAAGTCGATACGTTCGGAACAGGAACAGTTCCCGAACACATTCTAGCCGATGCGATTTTCAAGACATTCGATCTTTCCCCGAGAGGAATCATTGAAATGCTCGATCTAAAACGCCCAATCTACGCTGAAACAGCCTATGGAGGGCACTTCGGCAGGTCTGGAGATGCATTTACCTGGGAGAAAACGGACAGGACCGACCGTCTGCGCGAAGCCGTCGAATCTCAGATGAGCAACGCCTGACGAGAGCAAAATCTAAAATTCAATCACTAAGACGGTCATATATTGCATGATTTTTTTTGATTGATCTTTGCGCCTTTGGATAATACAAAATACAAAGTCTCAAAGGTTTACACTTAGCATCCTGCGAGAAGGTAATAAGAAGCTTTAATCTTCCTCTTCTTCCTTGAAGCGGTAGCCAACACCTCTGACAGTTTCAATCCAGTGGAAATTGGGCCCCAGCTTTTTCCGAAGAGAGGCGATATGCACGTCGATGTTGCGGTCGACAATGAATGCCTCTTCATTTTGCACATCATCGAGAAGCTGGTTCCGGGTCAGCACTTTTCCTGCATTAGACACAAGGCGACGTAAAATACCGAACTCTGAAAGGGTCAAGTGGAGCTGTTGATCGTGCTTGCGCACTTGATAGCTTTCCGTATCTAAGGCGAAATGACCGAATTTGATGATTTTTGGCCCTTTTTCAGGCTCTTTTCCTCTTCTCAATACCGCGCGGATACGGGAGAACAAAACCTTGGGAGAAAAGGGCTTAGTGACATAGTCATCAGCTCCGAGCTCAAGGCCGAGCACTACGTCCAGCTCTTCGCTTTTCGCCGAGATCATAATAACCGGAATATCTTTAGTTTCCGGGCCGTTTTTTAATTTTCGGCAGACATCGAGACCGCTTTGTCCTGGCAGCATGATATCTAAGATGACCAGGTCAGGCTTTTCTCTTTCGATCGCCAGAAGCCCGTTCAGTCCATCAACTTCCACATGAAGCTTATAGCCGGAAATATCAGCCTGGAGTTTAATAAGGGCAGCAATATCTTCTTCGTCTTCAATTAAGAGCAGTCGTGGTTTTTGCATGATTGATGTTCCCTAAAATTTTGATTCTTTTCACTATACCCTTAATTATAGCTTATTAATGTTTTTTTTTCTTTATTTTTCGTTTAAGATCCTTTAAAGGAGGGGGAAAGGGCATATCGCCTGAGATTTCAGCCGTTTATACCGAGAATGTTTCAAAATTGGGTTTTCAGACAAGGAGGTGCCCGAAATTTCTATCAGACATAGTCGGCGCCGAAGCAGTTCAACTCGAACGAGTTGGGCGATGCAGGCGGGTAGAAATTCAGTGGCAAGCCGACGAAGTCTGAAGCTTAATTTTGAAACATGATTGGTATAACCCACAATGGAGTTAATTTAGTGATATTTCGCACCGCTGAGATCACGGAGAACACCGAGATAAAAAATCGTAGAGATGCATCCTCTCAGTGAGCTCTCTGGTCTCTGTGGTTAAAATCTTTTTTAGTGTGATCATAAGAGTGAAAAAAACTTTAGACGAGCTCTGCGTTTTTTGTGGTAATTACTTTTAAGCTTACTTAAGTTAATATCGTTATCCAGATACTGTACGCTTGATGAGGAAGTCGATTGTTTAAAAAAATACTTGGAATCTCAGTTTTTTTAGCCATAGGCTGTGCGGCCATTATTGCCCTGTCCCAACTGTTCAACGAGCCGATCGATGAAGAGGAACCGCTCGAGCATTTTCAAAACAGGGAATATGCCGAAGCGCTGATCTCTCTCGAAAAAAACAAACGTGCGTATTCTAAAGCGGACTATCTTCTCCAAAAATCGTATATCTTAAGGGAACAAGGGGAAGAGCAGGAGGCGTTCCAGGATTTACTCAGGGTTGTGCAATCCGGGACTGCAAGTCCAAGAATATTAACGGAAGCTTATCTTAATCTGATGCTCAGCGCCTACCTTGAAGGCAACATCGACCGGTTGAGAGAGCAGCTGATGGAATCCCAGCGTTTTCTCGATTCCGACAGGGAATGGACGTCGCTTTTCATGGGGGTTGTTTTTCATCAGGATGAAGAGTATCAGAAAGCGCTGGATGCTTTTGCCGTTTCATCTGCCAGAGGATATCACTCTCCCTGGATGGAACAGAGGTTCTCAAAAAAAATCGATTCCCATTGGTATGCGGAACACTATATCCATTGCCTGATCGGTTCCGGGGCCGTCGAGGAGTCGCGGCGGATGCTTGAAAAAATGAGGCCTGTATTTTCCACAGGGCACATGAATGAGTATCATTATTTATATGGACTCTCGTATCTTGTTGAAGCACAAGAGAAACCATATGATCTCGCGGTCCCTTATTATAGAATGGCGACAGGGTATTTGAGCCGTATCGATGACCCGAAGGTTATTAACCGGCAAAAAGAAAAGATGGTGAACAGTGTCAACGGTCATATCAATCAATTGATTGCCGAAGAGGATTACGACCATCTTCCTTTCTATGCTCAGCTCTGCGAGAAATGGGGCGATCAAAACGATCGACAGGAGCTAAGAGAACAGTTGATCGCGGCACTGGACCGCGAACTATGGGACGGGGACGATGACGAGTTGGACCAACTTGTCTCCACCCTCTCGTTTTTACTGAAAGAAAACCAAGTGAGAAACGAGATCGGGCTCAGATTTGAGCATCTGTTGGAGGTCTCGATCCAGAAAGGGGACACGGAGCTTTTGATCCCGTACTGGAAAATGGTTTTAGCTTTCCGCGATGAAGACCCCCGGCTGAACGGAAAATTTTCCGATCTGGCGATCCAAAAAACGCTGCAGTCCATCTTTGGAGACGACCAATCATTGACAAGCACTAACCGTTATCTCGACTTTTACTTGATTGCTGAAGACAAGGATGAAGATTCCAGAGGGCTGTCCGACCAGCTGGTCATGATCGCTGAGCGCTACTGG
>Ga0180431_10007466_pt1 | contig 12721 bp, 6 predicted proteins | sample SS_ome_11_FD_132459 | JGI IMG/M metagenome (GOLD analysis project Ga0180431, IMG submission 132459) | Hypersaline lake sediment archaeal communities from the Salton Sea, California, USA - SS_1_MS_1 metaG | ecosystem: Environmental > Aquatic > Non-marine Saline and Alkaline > Hypersaline >... | reverse complement strand
CTCCAGAGCTGGGAATGGGGGGAGCTCAAGGCAGCGACAGGATGGGTGCCATACCGCCTCGCGCTCGAAGAAGACGGGCGTATCTGCGCCGCAGTGCAGATACTGAGCCGGCAGGTTCCGGGGATGAACAGATGCCTCTTTTACAGCCCGCGCGGGCCGCTTCACGCTCTCAGCCGCCCGGACTTGTTTCAAAACATTCTCGCGGAAATAAACCACATCGCACGCCGCCACGGTGCGCTGGCCTACAAGCTGGACCCTGCCGTCACTGCAGATAATGCCGATTATGTCCAAATGCTCAGAGAGCACGGCTTCGCGCCGGCGAAGGTCGCAGATGAGGGCTTCGGGGGCACCCAGCCGCGCTACGTGATGCAGGTTGATATCAGGCCCGATGAGGAAGACATTATCGCCGGCTTTAAAAGCAAATGGCGTTATAATGTCCGGTTGGCGGGCCGCAATGGTGTGACCGTAAGCAGTGACAGCAACCGCCAGCAGATGCACAAGTTCTATGACCTGCTGCTGGAGACTGCACGGCGCGATGATTTCAAGGTGCGCGCGCGCAGCTATTTTGATGACATCTACGACCTGTTCATCGCACCCGGAACCGGTGGGCTGTTCCTGGCGACCTACGAGCAGCGCCCGATTGCCGGCGCGATAGTTCTGACGCTGGGCAAGCGGGCCTGGTACGTCTATGGGGCCTCGAGCAATGAGCATCGGGACAAGATGCCAAACCATCTCATGCAGTGGGAGATGATGCGGTGGGCCAAGGCTCGCGGCTGCGAAGTTTATGACATGCGGGGAGTCGCCAATGCAGAAGACAAACAGAGCCCGCTCTATGGGCTGAATCGGTTCAAGAGAGGATTCGCCGCCCAATACGTCGAATACATCGGCGAGTGGGATCTAGTGTACTCACCGATCTTGTATCGGCTTTACAACGCCGCTGAGCCGGCGGTGCGCAAACTTCGGCTCCTGATAGCGAAGTTGAGGGGATAGTGTCAAGGTGGAGGTGAGCAGGACTGCCGCCACCTTCCTGATAGACAAGGAGGCAGAACGTTGCAGAGCACGGCGTCGCCGTCTGAACTGTTTCGTGAATTCGTCCACGGCCTGGCAGAATATCTGAAGGCACTGGCAGGCGAGCTTGCGAAGACCACCGGGAAGAAGATGGGGCTGTTTGCAGCGGCCTCGACTTGTCTCATTCTCGCGCTCATCTACCTGTCCATCGCCCTCATCAACTGGTTGATACAGGTGCTGATGAGCCCTGTCTGGCCGTATCTCATCGTGGGTGCCGTATTTCTGGCTGCGGCAGCGATTCTGTTCATGGTCGCGTTCGGGAAAAAGCTGAAGGAGGCTGAGCATGGCGAAGAGAAAGCCGACGCAGGAACGCCAGGCGCCGAAAACTCCTGAGGCTGCGTTGAGCGAGCTGTCAGGTATCGTCAAGCGCATGGAGAATGCGAGCAAGGCCCGGCTGCTGGAGGCTGCAGAGAAGCTGCGGCCGAGTACAACTACGGTGGTGGCCCTCGTCGCCGGTGCGGCGCTGACTGCGGGTATCCTCATTTGGACATCACGGCGCAGGCAGGCTGTTGTCGCGCCCGAGGACACAGCGCCTGTCACTGCCGAGCAGCAAACCGAACATTCGCCCATGGCACCGGCATTGTCCAGAGCGCTCCAGGATTTGCTTGCCACGGGCATCTCGGCGGGAATCAAGGCGTGGACAGACCATCAACAGCAGCGATCAGGTGAGGAGGCGGGCCGACAGCACAGCCCTGAAGCATGATGAGTGAGCCGGACATGGAACGCTTGATGAACAGAATCATCCAGGCAGCACTCGATAGGGGTGCTGATTTCGCCGACTTGCGCATCACTGATGCCACGGCGACAGCGATTTCGGTTGAGGATGGCCGCGCCGACAGCATCTCCAGCGCACGCAAACGGGGCGCCGGTCTTCGCGTCCTTGTTGATGGCGCCTGGGGTTTTGCACCGACCAATCAGCCCGCTGAGGCCGAGATGCTGCGTTGTGTCGACGACGCCATCGAGATGGCACGCAGCGCAGCGCCCTATGTCACTGATCAGGGGATGGTCGCCGAGATTGAGCCGGCCCGAGGGGAGGCCGGCAAGCCCCCACGCATCCGGCCGGACAGTGTGCCGCTGAAAGATCGTGTGCAGCGTGTGTTCGAGCTGGAGAGAGCGGCCCGTGAATCTGCCCCCGAGAAGATAGCCAACACAACTGCCGGCTACTCCGACGGCTCGGGCGAGATGTTCCTCGCCAACAGCTTCGGCACATTCCTGCACTATGGGGGCACCGGCACCTCCATCGGCGTGCAAGTGGTCGCGACCGACGGCGAGACCCGGCAGCGTGCCGTACAGCGTCGGGCCAACCGCAGCGGCTATGAGCTCGTGGCAGATCTCGATATCGAGGCGCTTGGCAAGGAGACGGCGGAGAAGGCAGTGAGTCTGCTGACTGCGGAGCGGGCCCCGGCCGGCACCTTCGATGTCATCATTGACCAGCGCATCTGCGGGCTGCTGGTACATGAGGCGTTCGGCCATAACTCCGAGGCCGATGCGGTGTGGGTCGGCGACTCGATTCTCGCGGGCAAGCTGGGTGAGCAGGTGGCCGCCGAAACGGTCACAATTGTGGATGACCCCACGCTTTTGGGACACAACGGCTCATTCGAATATGACCACGAGGGGGTGCCCGCGCAGCGCCATGTCATCGTCGAAAACGGCATCCTCAAGGGGTATCTCCACAGTCTGGAAACGGCGGCGCGTTTTGGCGTGGCTCCCGGCGGGTCTGCGCGCGCTGAAGGGCACCAGAGCCAGCCCATTGTTCGCATGAGCAACACGGCAATCGAGCCCGGCGAGACGTCTCTGGAAGACATGATGGCGGAGATGGATAAAGGCCTCTATCTCACCGGCGGGTACTGGGGATACGTCTTCACCGGCCAGGGGCAGTTCACATGCAACGTCGAGCATGCCTACGCAATCGAAAACGGCAAGCTCGGGACGCACTATCGAAATGTCTGCATCTCCGGGCGGACGCTGGAGACACTCCAGAAGGTGACCGCGGTCGGCAATGACCAGCAGTTTGAGCTGGGTGGCACCTGCGGCAAGGGCGGCCAGGGTATGCCAGTGGATGCCGGCGGGCCCCATCTGCGTATCTCTCAGGTGGTCGTCGGCGGCCAGAGCGTCGGCTAGCGAAGGCGCTGACCGGAGACATGTTGACTACTCAATCCACCCAGCCGGAGGTCGCAGGACTGAAGCGCGTGAGTATATACGGAGGGTCCTATGGATGGTTTGCTGGACGCCGCGCAACGAGCAGTGAAAGCCGCGATGGACGCCGGCGCAGAGTTCGCCGACGCATATTGCAGTCGGGTGCGAGAGATCAGTGTCGGCGTCGAGAACACGAGCCTCCGCGAGTGTGAGGTCGTCCGCGACTACGGTATCGGCGTGCGCGCCTTCTGCGACGGCGGCATGGGCCTGGCCAGTGCGCAGAGTCTCGAGTACGACGATGCCGTGGAATGTGGGCAGCGTGCGGCGGAGATGGCCCGCGCAGCCGATGCCGATCCTGATTTCGTGAGCCTCCCACAGCCGGCTGAGCCGCCCCAGGTCACCCAGCTTTACGACGATACCCTGGCGGGACTGGCCGTCACCGAGGTCGTCGCCTGGTGCCGGCAGGCCATCGAGGAATCTCGGGCAGTCGAGCCGGACGTACATCTGGAGGGTGGTGCGGACCTCGCAATCAGCGGGAGCGCGCTCGCCTCTTCCACCGGTATCGCTCTGCAGCGCCGTGGCACCAGCGCAAGCATCAGCTTCCAGGCCCTAGTCGTGCGCGATGGGGATGTCGGTATGTACTTTGAGTACGACGCGGCCCGGCGTCTTGCCGACTTCGTGCCGGCGGGAGTGGCGGCAAAGGCGACCCGGGAGGCGCGGCGTTATCTGGGCGGGAAGAATGTCGCCACCAGGCGGCTGCCGATCGTGCTCGGGCCGCTGGCCGCATCGGGACTGCTCTTCTCCGTCGTCGGCACTGCCAATGCCGAGCACGTGCAGCGAAACCGCTCCTTCCTCGGAGGCAAAGAGCAACAGCGTATCGCCAGTGAGCTTCTGACCATCACCGAGGCTCCGCTGGTGCCGGGGGGCCTCAGCTCGATTGCGTATGACGGGGAGGGCGTGCCCAAGGTCCGCCGGGAGTTGATCGAGAATGGTGTGCTGACGACATATCTGCACAACTCCTACACCGCCAACAAGGCGGGCGTCGCCAACACAGCGCACGCAAGTCGTGGGGGGTATAGTGGCTCCGTCGGCATCAGCACTGCAAACCTGCAGGTCGCGCCGGGCAGCCGCACTGAAGCGGAACTCATCGCTGAGATAGACGACGGGCTTTATGTAGCCTACGGCGGCATCCAGCCGGAGGCAGCTTCCGGCGATATATCGGCGACAATTGACTTCGGTTTCAGAATAGAGAACGGGGCGCTGACGCATCCGGTCGCCACCACGATGATCGGGAGCGACGCATTCGAGATGCTGGGCAACATTGACGCCGTCTCGAGTGACTATCGCGAGGAGCCTGGGATCATCGTGCCGAGTTTGCGGATTGCCGACATTCAGGTCGCCGGCGGACAATAGGCAAGGTAAGGGCACTGTATGTAGCCCATGCGATTGTGAAATCATGGCACAGGAAGAACAAACCACTGCGCAAGTCATCGGCATAGACCGACCGCGCCATCCGTTGATGGGTGCGACGGCCCGCAGCCTCATCCTGGCAATAATCCTGACTTACCTGGCCAGTTTCTGGATCAACCAGGCCGAGGTCATCTCCCACTTCTCGCAGATAACTGAGGCCGCGCCCCCGATCCCAGCCGTCGGCATATTGCTCGTACTGGTCCTGCTCAATCCGTTGGTGCGAAGAGTGGCTAAACGGTTTGTTCTCGACCGCCGCGAAATCATCATGATCTATGTGTTCCTCACTGTAGCCACGACTGTGACCGGCTGCGGCATCGGACGGTTCTTCCTCAATACCCTCCCCGTGCTCTTCTATTTCGATACTCCGGAGAATGACTTCGCTTCGCTGCAGAGCTATGCTCCGGAATGGACGGTTCCCCACGACCGCGAAGTTATCAGAAGGCTGTACGAGGCCTCTGAGACCGGCGCGGTGCCCTGGGGGGCCTGGGCTCTGCCGCTGCTCATGTGGGGCATCTTCTTCCTTGCCCTGTGGATCGTCATGCTCGCAATAGCCACCATCTTCCGCCGCCAGTGGTCGGAGAAGGAGAAGCTCACCTACCCGCTGCTGTACTTGCCCATCGAATGTACCGAGGGCGTTGACGGTTCGCAGTTGATCGTTGAATTCTTTCGCAATAAGCTGATGTGGATAGGCTTCGGCATCGCCTTCCTGTTCAATGTCACCAACGCGATAAACTCCTATAACCCGGCCTTCACCGCATTGGGTAGAGGCTATGACATCGGTGGCCTCTTCACAGAGCACCCCCTCAGCGCCCTCCAACCGATGACGATATCGTACCGCCCAGAGATACTCGGCTTCGGCTACCTCGTGCCCACGGAAATCGCCCTCAGCGTGTGGGTTTTCTACATGATAATGCAGCTTGAGAAGCTGCTCATGGCGATGGCCGGAGTGCAAATACCCGGCTACCCCTTCTGGCAGGAACGGGGGCTGGGCGCTTACGTGGCTGTCTGCCTCATCCTGGCGTATGTCGGCCGGCACCATATCGCCGACGTGCTGCGCAAGGCCTTCAGCAGCGATAACAACACCGACGACACTGATGAGCCGATGAGCTACCGCGTAGCCGTTTTCGGTGGGCTGTTTGCCTTCGCAGTCGTCATCGGCTGGATGAAGCTGGCCGGCATGGCGCTATGGCTGGCCCTTGTCTATGTCACCCTGATCCTGATGGTGGCCGTGGTGTATGCACGGATCCGGGCCGAGGTCGGGGTCCCGCTGATCTGGATGTTCCCGTTCTATCAGACATTCAAGTCGGTCCGCTACTTTCTCGGGTCGAATGCCTTGAAGCACAACAACAGTTGGCAAAGTGCCACGACGTTTGCCACCTTCGTGTTCCTGTCCCGTGGCTACTACCCCTCAATGATGGCCTACCAGGTGGACGGTTTCCGCCTGGCACGTGCGACGGGCGTGAAACAAACGGGCATGAACTGGGTCCTGGTGGTGGCGCTGATCGCGGGCTTCACGGTCTCGATGACAGGTCTCTTACGCGCCTACTACGAATATGGGGCCGGCGGTCTCGGGCGAATGTCGGGATGGGGATCCGGCATTGCCCAACAGGAATACACGGCAGTCATTGACTACGCCAACGCGGCGGTGAAGCCCGAAGCCGCGCGCATCACAGCCGCCGGCACCGGCTTCGTCGCAGCAATCGGCCTCATGCTCCTCCGCATGGCCTTCCTGCGCTTCCCGCTTCATCCGCTCGCTTTCTGTATGATCCTGTCATACAGCGGCCCGATCTGGGGCCCATTTTTCATCGTCTGGTTCATCAAGACCATCGTCTTCAAGCTGGGAGGAATGCGGGCCTACCGCCAGCTCATCCCCGGCTTCATCGGCCTCGCCGTCGGACATTACTTCACCGCCGGTGTCGTGCTCAATATTATCGGTGCCTACGGCGGCGAGAGTGTGCGCAACTATAAAGTCATATTCGGATAGGAGACGCGGCATGGCAGTCGTAGAGACGGCGGAGGACAAGGACACCGCGGGCTCCACAGGCCTCGACCAGCCACGGCATCCGTTGATAGGCGTGACGGCCCGCACTCTGATCATAGCGATACTCCTCACCTACATCGCCAGCTTCTGGATCAACCAGACCGAGGTAATCACCCATTTCTGCCAGGTCACCGAGGCCGTCCCACCGATCCCGGCCGTTGCCATGCTGTTGCTGCTCGTGCTGCTCAACCCCCTGGTGCGTCGCATCGCCCGCCGCTTCAGTCTCGAGCGGCGCGAAATCATAATGATCTACGTGTTCCTCACGGTCGCCACAACCGTCACCGGCTGCGGCATCGGCCGCTTCTTCATGAATACGCTGCCTGTGCTTTTCTACTTCGATACTCCGGAGAATAACTTCGCCAGCCTCCAGGGACATATTCCGTCCTGGATGGTGCCCCAGGACCGCGAAGTCGTGCGGAAACTCTATGAGGCCTCGGAGACCGGAGCCGTGCCGTGGGGAGCATGGGCGTTGCCGCTGATCATGTGGGGAATCTTTTTCCTGGCCGTCTGGATCTGCATGATGACCATAAGCACTCTCTTCCGCAGGCAATGGTCGGAAAAGGAGAAGCTCACCTATCCCCTATTGTACTTGCCGATGGAATGTACCGAGGGCGTTGACGGGAGCGCGCTTGTCGTCGGCTTTCTGCGCAACAAGATAATGTGGATCGGCTTTGGCCTCGCTTTCTTCTTCAACCTCACCAATATTATCAACGCCTACAACCCGGCCTTCACAGCCCTGGGTAAGTTCTATGACCTCGGCGGACTCTTCACCGAGCATCCTCTCAGCGCCCTCCGCCCGATGTCTATCCACTACCGACCGGAACTCATCGGCTTCGGCTACCTCGTGCCCACGGAGATAGCGTTCAGTGTCTGGGTATTCTACCTGGCCATGAAGATCGAGAATCTGGTGTTCACAATGGCGGGCGGACAGATGGCCGGCTACCCGTTCTGGCAGGAGCGAGGCCTCGGTGCGTATGTCGCCCTCTGCATTCTGCTTATCTATATCGGACGCCACCATATCGCCGATGTACTCCGCAAGGCCTTCACCGGGGACAAAACGATTGACGACAGCGATGAGCCGATGAGCTACCGCGTGACCGTGTTCGGGGGGATACTCTCATTCATTGTCATCGTCGTCTGGATGAAGGCGGCAGGCATGGCCCTGTGGCTGGCGGTAACCTACATGATGCTGGTCTTCATGCTGGCAGTCGTCTATGCGCGGATTCGTGCGGAAGTCGGCGTGCCGCTCATCTGGATGTATCCGTACTACCAGTCCTTCAAGGGTATCCGCTACTTCCTGGGCTCGGAACCGTTCAGGCACCACAATAGCTGGGGCAGCGCAACTATCTTCGCCACCTTCGTCTTCATGTCGCGTGGGTACTACTCCGCGATGATGGGCTACCAGGTCGAAGGCTACCGGCTGGCGCGCGGTACGGGTATCAAGCAGACAGGCATGAACTGGGTGCTGATCGTGGCCCTCATCGCCGGCTTCACGATCTCGATGACCGGACTTCTCCGCGCCTACTATGAATACGGAGCCGGTGGACTCGGTCGCATGTCCGGATGGGGATCTGGCATCGCTATTCAGGAATACACGCAGGTCGCCGACTTCACTAAAGGGGCGCTGAAACCGGATGTCCCCCGCATTATCGCCACCACCGGCGGCTTCGGCGTAGCCATCGGCCTGATGCTTCTACGCATGGCGTTTCTGCGCTTCCCACTCCATCCGCTGGCATTCTGTATGATCTGCTCCTACGGGGAACTGGTCTGGGGCGCGTTCGCCATCGTGTGGATTATCAAGAGCGTAGTCTTCAAACTCGGCGGCATGAGGGCATATCGGCAGCTCATCCCGGGCTTTGTCGGCCTCGCCCTGGGACACTACTTCACCGCCGGAATCCTCTATGGCCTCATCGGCTCGTACGGCAGCGAAAGCATCCGCCGCTACGGGGTCTGGTTCGGGTAGCATCCGGCCGATGGAGCCCCGCGCAGGAACCATCCGTCAGGCGCATCACTGCCGGCAACATTGCCGCCAATCCACCTCGGCGACCCACGCCAGCCATCCGAGAGATTCAGCGCAGTGAATATGCCACGGTGCCGCCCTCGGCAAGACCGACGACCAGCAGTCTGTCCGCGCCCGTGCCTACGGTGAGGATATGGCGCGGTGAGCCGGATGCATGGATCTCGCGCACAATATCTCCGGCTCCATTCGCCACCCGAATCTGCCCCGATTCCTCGCACCATGCGACCATCGGACCCTCAGCGCCCGCGAAGATCACCGCATCATTGATACACTGGCCGGTGTGATCCTGCCAGAGAACCTCACCGTTTGCGTCGAGGGCATACAGGTAGCCGGTGCCGGAGGCCAACACCACTTCCTCGCCCGCCTTGCCATCCAAATCGCCGGACACAAGCCTGTTCGCCGGATAGCCGAAATTGTTGAAGACCCACAGCTTCTTCGGACGTCCCTTCTGCCCGCCAGTTGTCGCGTGCAGGTCGCCTGTCGAGGAGGCCGTCACGACCTCCGGCACTCCGTCGCCGTCGAGATCCGCCACCGTGTAGCAGACATCCCCGATTGACGTGTAATGGCGGTAGGCGAGTTTGCCCTGGAAGTCACAGCCGACCGATGAGCCGTACTTGTTGGCCACGAAGATGCTGTCCTCAACACCGTCCCCGTCCATGTCCTCGAAGCTCATTGCCATCGAACCGTGGAGCGCATAGTCGTGTTTCCACAACAGCTTCCAGTCGGCGTCGAGAGCCTGAAGATCGAAGTTGGCCATGCTCGCGAGCAGATCGCAGCGGCCGTCGCCGGTGAGGTCACCGACAAGCACGTTGAAGATGCCATACGCGAGGTCGCCGAAGCTGCGCGCCCACGGAATCCCCCGCATCTGGTGCTTATCGAGCAACTCGCCTCCGGCGGACAGGATGTAAACGTAGGTGTCCGCAGAGCCCACGACGACCTCGTCCCCGGGGCTGTCACGCAGATCCCCGAACCCGACGTCACGCACCAGGCTCCCTGCCACAAAGCTCCATAGTTGCCGTCCTGCAGTGTCCAGGCAGTAGAGGACAGCCCCCCGGCAAACGAAGACCCGCTCCCCCTGACCATCGCCGAGATCCGCGGCCTTCATGCGCCAGACTTCCGAACCGTCTCCGGAGGCGGCCCATGCCGGCTTCGTGGCGGCAGCTCCACCCGCCCCGGCGATGGACGGCGACGGCGGCTTCATGCTCGCGACGGCCCGGTTGACGAATGTGCCGATGGCGCGACACTCGGCGAGTACGGGGATATCAAGGTCCTGCCCGCCCGCCTGAAGTGATGTGCGATAGCGCAGATTGTCCACCGTCACAAGCAGCTCAGCCCCGGCCTCCGGTGCCACGGCGACTCCCTTGCCCGTGCTCAAGTCCACCTCCAGGTCAATGCGGCGCGAGGCAGTCACAGACAGATCGCCGATGGCAAGTCGCGAGATTCCGGCGAGCATCAGGCGCTCCGCAGTAAGCAGACCTGCCCCGACTCTGGCCTCAACGCTGACATCTGCAATTGGGCTCTCCGCAGACAGCGGGCCCAGCAAAGCAACCGCGTTTTCATTGCCTCGGATGGCGATGGCGTTCGGCGCGACGCTGCCTGCGAGATAATCGCGGCGTTTAGCAGGGCGGCTGACGTACATGAGCGATGCTAATGAAACCGGCTCGTCAGCGTCAAGCGTGCGGCTGTCACGCTGGTGGAGGATACTGACCGGCAGGACGATGCCTGTGCGACGATGATTCGTTACCCAGGCGGCGTCCACGGAAATCGCCGGCCTGATATGCAGGCTGCGGCTTAGGTCCACGGACACGTCCGGCGCAGGCGGCAGCGTTTCGGCCTCATAGACGTGCGGGGTGCCGTCCTCGCCCTGGATGATGAAGCGGTCAATCCGGATCGGCGGGCGCTCGCGCAGGGTGACGAGGATCAGATGGGGCCCGTCGCCGTGTAATGTGATCGAAGGCGTCTGGGTACTCAGAGTATGGTCAGAGGCAGAGCGTCCGTAGCGCCCCTTCGGCACGTGGAACGCCTGCTTCTCGCCATAATCAACCGATACCCACAGCGAGTCACTGCTGCCATCGGTGCCGTACGCGATGATAGCCATGGAATACTCGCCTGCGGGCAGGTCAACCCCGAAGGCGATGCGCGAGCTAGACTGATCCATCAGCAGGGCCTTGCCGCCGGAAGCGGTCTCATCCTCGCCGGTCTGACAGTCGGACGTCTCGGTCTTGCCCGCACCTCGGACGGCGCTGAAATCGAGACCTTCAACTCGCTCTGTGCCCGCATCGTCAATCGTCTTCCACGTCAGCTCGAAGTCATAGTTGTCCGCCTCGCCAGGTGTGACGGTATCGGCGACAAGGAACCATTCCCCCCGCCGCCACAGTATCTGCCTACGCCAGTCGCAGGAGTTGTAACCCTTTGTGGAGGTGTCCGAATAGCCGAAGCCGGGAAGGTCCGCGGTTGCACTGAGACCCGAGAGGCTGGGAACGAGGCTGTCGCCGCGACCGTTGCGCAGCACCGTCAGCATCGTGTGCTCCGTAGTATTGCGCGTCAGGTAGTCGTGGTCCAGCAGCCACCGTTCTCCCCCCTCGACGAACTCGATGATCGAGTTGCCGTCATAGTGGAGGTGCTTGCCGCGCGAGATTCCGTCGAGCAGCAGGTACTGGCCGTTCTTGTCCCAACTCTCCCGAAAGCTGATCTTGTCGAATGATTCCTCGAGCGGCACATCGGCCTTCTGGAACGGTTCGTTGTAGGTCGGGTAGGTCTGGATCCACTCGTACTTCTGCGGGTCCGTCATGAACACGTTGAGGCCGGTGAAGCGGTCGGGCCGCACGGGCTGGATGCCGCGCTCGTAGGGGTTCTGCCACGTGCCGTCGGTGTAGCGGTTCATCAGCCACCTGTAGGCGCCATCGTGCGTCCACCAGAGCCCCAGAGGGAGGGCCTTGCCGGGCAGGTTGGGCCGGGATGAGACACCGGAATCGCCGAAGCCGCTGCCCAGGCCGGAGTTGTCGCAGATGCCCACGATGTAGTCGGCATACTTGCGCATATTGCCGTTTTCGAAGTAACCCATCTCGTTCTCGGCGAGGCTGTATATCTGCGAATGAGCCGTCGTGAGCGTCAGGTACGAATCCGCGTCCTCCTGGGGCTTCCATGACTTCGCCTGGGCCATGAAACAGGTGCGCGCTTTTTCCAGGAACTCGGGCATGTCGGCAAGCCGGTAGTAGCGCTGGAAGTAACGCGCCCCGAAGTGCATGCCCAGCAGCGGAAAGGTCGTGTGGTTCCATGACACGAGATCGTTCCTGCCGATGATAGCATAGCCGGATACGCAACCCTTGAGGTCGCGGGTGAATTGCAGCATCGCGTTGGTGAAGTCGAGCCGCAACGGTTCGTCAATCAGCGGGCACTCCTCGAACGCGTCCCATGCGCACTGGATCTCCCATGAGGAGGTCTCTTCAGTCCAGGGCATCTTGCGGTGAGTTGATGAGCCGACGAAGCCGTCACGCTCGCCGCCCGGTGCGTACAACTCCGCCACGATCCGCATCGCCGCAACGGCCTTCTCTGCGTAGGCCTCGCAGCCGGTCTGGAGATACATATTGGCGTTATTTGTCAGCTCGACGAGTGTCGGATCGGGCTTGCCGGCAGCTATTTTCGCGGCGGTAGTGGCAGCAACCAGCGGCTCCGGTCCTCCGCTGACTGCATGCGGCATCGTGCCCTCCTCGAGGAGGCCCAGGAAAGCAGCCACGCCCGGTTCGGCGCCAGCCGCATCGCTGCAACCGATGACGATGACGTTATGGCCCGACGACCAGGGATAGGGATCATAAACGGTGTGGATTATGTAGTTGCCTGACCCCGGCACAACGGCATCCACGAACGTGTAGCGGTTCCAATACAGGCGCTCTATCAGCGGGTTGTTGAGCATATTACCCAGGCAGATGACGGTGCGCGAAGACGGGTTTGCCGCCTCCACGCTCGCCGCGCGCTCCGGCTCAATG
>Ga0180431_10007465_pt1 | contig 12723 bp, 11 predicted proteins | sample SS_ome_11_FD_132459 | JGI IMG/M metagenome (GOLD analysis project Ga0180431, IMG submission 132459) | Hypersaline lake sediment archaeal communities from the Salton Sea, California, USA - SS_1_MS_1 metaG | ecosystem: Environmental > Aquatic > Non-marine Saline and Alkaline > Hypersaline >... | reverse complement strand
TTCTCAGCCATAGAAGAGGCGGCGCTAGGCCCACAAATTGGCCGAAAAGTGCCCTAACACCGGCTCTTTAGGCCGGTGTGAGTGTGAAAAACTCGGCACGAATTTACGGCAGTCTGCAGTAAGTGATATTCCTAATCTATGAAGGGGGGCAGCTAAAATGAAGACAGTCAATTCCATTGCCTTTCAATCACCCCAGTTTTCCGTGCTCTCCGACACGCAGATCCGGGATCTACACCTAGCTGCCCTGGAAGCCCTGAGGCGCATTGGCATCCGATTCCACCACCGGCAGGCCCTCGACATGCTGAAAAAGGCCGGCGCCTTTATCTCCGACGGCAACCTGGTCAGGTTTCCGGCCCGTTTGGTGGAGGATGCCATCGCCTCTGTACCCAGTCGAGTCATCATGTGTGATCGGGAAGGCGCACCGTCGGTCTTCCTGGAGGGCACAAAGGTCTATTTTGGCACAGGTTCAGACTGCCTCAACTTCCTCGACCCCGAAACCGGGGAACACCGCCCATTCACTCAAGCCGACATCATCAATGGCTACCATCTGTGCGATGCCTTGCCCAACATCCATTTTGTCATGTCGATCGGGATCCCTGCCGACGTGGATCCAGAAGCGGCATACGACGTACAGATGGCCCTGATGCTGGAACACACGACCAAGCCACTCGTCTTTGTGACCAACGACAAGGCCAGTTGCCAGCGCGCCATTGACATGGCGGCGGCCGTGGCGGGCGGCTACGAAGCATTAAGAGAGCAGCAGCACATCCTGCTCTACTCCGAGCCCAGTTCACCACTGCAACAGTCGGAGACGGCGGTCGACAAGCTGCTACTTATGGCCGAGTATGAGCTGCCCGTGGTCCACTCGCCCGGCCCACTGATGGGCGGAACGGCACCGATCACAATGGCGGGCGGCCTCGTGATGTCGCTGGCCGAGATCCTGAGCAGCCTGGTGGTCCACCAGTTGACGCGCCCTGGTGCCCCCTTTGTCTTTGGCGCTGGGCTCCACCATATGGATATGGCCTCAATGCAGATCTGCTACGCCTCACCCGAGTTTCAGCTCACCAAGGCCGCAGTCGCCGAACTGGGGCGCTGGTACGGCATGCCCACATGGGGTTACGCCGGGTGCTCCGACGCCAAAGTGATGGACGAGCAGGCAGCCGCAGAGGCGATGCTCTCAGTGATGATGGCCAAGTTCACCGGCGCCAACCTGGTCCACGACGTAGGCTATATGGAGAGCGGCCTCACCGGATCATTTGAGATGATGGTACTGACCAACGAGCTCGTCAGCTTGACCAACCACCTGATGAAGGGCATAAAAGTCAGCGAGGACACACTCCTGATAGAAGAGTTGGAGCAGGTCGGTCCAGGCGGGCAGTTCCTGGATAGCCAAGAGACCCTGAGCCGCTTCCGCAGCTTTTGGTTCCCTGCTCTGCTCGATCGCAAGACACGGCAGCCGTGGTTAGAGGAAGGCAGCATCGCGTTGGGCCAGCGATTGAACGCTACCGTGCTGGAGATCATCAAGGAGCATCGGCCAAAGCCGTTGAGCCCGGACAAGCAAGAGAAGATACAAGAAATCCTGACCAGGGCGACAGGATAGGCTGGCCCACCACCTGAGGCCACCACAACCGAGTTCTCACGGGGCGCTCAAAACGACAGAACCGATCTCTTTATCGGCAGGAGAGACGATGAACGAAAGCGAAATGGGCTTTGCTACACGCGTTGGCCACCTGGCCCCGGAGGGGGCCTACCATATGCTGGCCCAGGCTCAAGCCCTGGAGGCCGAAGGACGAGAGATCATCCACCTGGAGATCGGCCAGCCCGACGCACCCACTTTCGATAACGTCGTACAAGCTGGCGTCCAGGCCATCCAGGAAGGCCACACCCGCTATAACCCGCCGGCTGGTGTCCCCGCCCTGCGGGAGGCGATCGCCGAGGACGCCGGGCGACGCCGAGGGATCGACGTGTCACCATCGCAGGTCGTGGTCGGACCGGGCGCAAAACCGGTCCTGTTCTTCCCCACCCTGGCGCTCATCCGGCCAGGTGATGAGGTGATCTACCCCGACCCTGGGTTTCCCACCTATGCCGCTATGATCAGGGTGGCCGGCGGCGTTCCGGTTCCTATCCCGTTGCGAGAATCGAACGACTTTGCCTTCGACCTGGAGCTCTTTGACCAGGCGGTGAACGCCCGCACCCGGATGATCATCCTGAACTCGCCCAGCAACCCCACCGGCGGCGTGCTTTCGATGAAAGTGCTGGAGCACATTGCCGACGCAGCCCTGCGCCACGATGCCTGGGTGCTCTCCGACGAGATCTATGCCCGTCTCACATTCGATGGCCTCTCAGCGCCCAGCATCGCCGTCCTGTCCGGCATGCGTGAGCGGACCGTCATCTGCGACGGCTTCTCCAAAACTTATGCGATGACCGGCTGGAGGTTGGGCTTTGGTATCATGCCTGAGCCGCTTGCAGAGCGCGTGGGCCTGCTGCTGACCCACTCCATCGGCTGCACGGCTACGTTCACGCAACTTGCCGGCCTGGCGGCGTTGACCGGCCCACAGGAGCCGGTTGAGGTAGTCCTGGCAGAGTACCAACGCCGGAGGGACATCCTCATTTCAGGCATGAACGAGATCAAGGGCATCCAATGTCGCACGCCTCAAGGGGCGTTCTATGCTTTCCCCAACATGAGCGCCTATGACAAAACCTCGGACTGGCTGGCCAGCTACCTGCTTGAGGAAGCGGGGGTGGCCGTGCTGCCAGGCACTGCCTTTGGTCCAGGAGGAGAGGGATACCTGCGGCTGTGCTTTGCCAACTCGATGGAAAACATCCAGACCGCGCTGGAGCGAATAGTCACCGCCCTCGCAAAGATCAACCTGACATAGGTGGCTCAGGATCCCCGCGCCGCCTTGCATCAATTGGTCTGATGCAGAACGGTTCTTGACTTGTGGTCAGCAATTCCCGTTTTGAAGCCGCACCGCCGTAAAACAGACGGTGCTGGCTATTTTTTTCCCAGCATCGGCTCTTTTAGGCCGATGCACCCAAGCTAGAATTGCCAAAACGGGAATTGCTGCACTTTTCCCCACATTCATTCATACACGCTCTCGATACCGGTGATGTACTTGGAGTTTCTGGTCAACCTGAAGGGGAAGAAACTCGATATACGGTCGGCCTCGACGTCCAGCGGCGGGGCATATTTCAACTCCACCACGATGTGGTTGTAGTCCACATATTTATGTAAGAAGCGATTGGCCGCCTTCCGCACCTGATAAAAGGTCATCTGCGCGTCAATCGTGACCCGGAAGCGCTGATCTTTGGTGGCAAAATACCGGCGGTAGTAGCGGTTGCACAGCACCCCGTGCACCTCGTGCATGTACTCTCGGACTTGCGGTGGTAAATTGGCCTGTCGCAGGACATCCCGGTAATAGGTGTGACAGAAACGCTCGTCCAGAGCAAAGGGGGCGAAAGGATAACTGTACTTGGTCCCCACCAGGCCGCGCTTGACCTTGAACTCCAGCGTCGGGTTTTCGACGGTCGAGAACAGGTCGCCGTACCAGCGGATGCGCACCTTGCGCCGGTCGCTGGTGCCGCTCACGTTGTCGAAATAGTTCTCCATCCCCTCGGTGTCCAGGTAGAGATTGTTGACGTACCGGGGCGGGTATGGCTCGTAGAACATGGCGGGATGACGGCGCACCATCCCCCGCACCTGCTGGGCGTCCATCTGATCCACCAGGAACTTGCGTTCGTAGCGGTACGGTTGCTGGCCCATTTTGACCTACCAGATGCCCTTGTTATCCAGGAACGTGATCTCTAGCGCTTCCGACAGCTCCCGCAGAGCGGCGCGGGTCGCGTTCAGGTCAGAGATACGCCTGAACTCGACCAGGAACGCGGCTTCCAACGTCTCCGGCCGCTCGTCCATGCGCATCAGCTTCGCTTTGGCCGCGTGGGCGGCGAGCACGTTGGTGATTTGATCCAGTTCGATCTTGTGGGGATTGTGGCTGGCGACGGTCAGGTGCAGGTTGACGTCCGCCTCGGTTTTCCGGAACACCCGCCTCAATCCGATGATCGCGATGCCCCCGGCCAGCGCCAGCAGGGTCAGCAGGCGCTGGTTGTCGCCCAACCCGATGCCCAGGCCGATGGCGAAGAACAGGTAGGCCAGCTCCTCCGGCTCTTTGATCGCCGTCCTGAAGCGGACGATAGAGAGCGCGCCCACCAGGCCCAGGCTGAGCGCTACCGACGAGCGCACCACCAGGATGACAAAGGTAGTGGTGATGGTCATCAGTATAAAGTTGGCGGCGAACTTGCGGCGATTGGTGAGCGACGATCCCCAGTGAACGTAAACCAGGCTGAGCACGTAGGCGCACAGCGCCGCCAGCACGAGGTTGATGGCAAAGGTGCTCAGTTCCAGATTGCTGGCCTGGCTGGCAAAGAATTCCTCGACGATGCCGCCCGACCCGCTGGTCGCGGCCTCCGGCGGCGGTGGGGTCTGACCGCCGGCTGAAGGGACGCCGGGCTCCCCGCCCTCAGCCGGGAGCGGTTCTCCCTCTGGGGGCGGTTCCCGGCCCGGCTCACCCTCCGGCGGCGGGCCGCCCGGCCGGCCCCGCACCTCCAGATCGTCGAATTCGGCGGTCAACTCGCCCAGCGCCTGGAACATCACGGCGCCCGTCGGCAAGGGTTCGGGATCGGTGGCGGTCAACTGGAGCTCGTCGTTCACATAGACCTGGTGCTGTCCCTCGGAGACGACGATTTTGAGGGTGATCCAGGTGTTTTGTTGAACGGCCGCGACCTCGGCGTTCCCCAGGGGCGTTGGCGAGCCGTGCTGTTCCTTCTCCAGCGTGATGGCGTCGTCTCTGAGCATCAGGCCATACCTGCCCTCGTCCCTAAAGTAGTAGTTGACGAACACCTCTCCCGAGCCGGTGTATCTCACCCTGACGGTCAACGTGATGTCGGACCAGTCGCCTAATCTGAGGGCAAAGCTGCCCGGGTTCATCCTCAACACGCTATCTGTCACGACGACCTCGCGGGCGTGCTCCCATTCCGGCAGCGTGGGATCGTCAAAAGTCTCCTTGAATCCGTCTTCATCTTGCGCTTGCGCCGGGCCCAGGAAGGGGAAGGCGAGGAGGATTATCAGGGTCGCGATCAACAGGATGGCCCGCGCGGACGATTTTTTACTCATGTGTCACCTCCGGATGCGTGTGGCTCGGTCAGGAGACCGACCACAGCCTCTACCAACTTTGACGGTCTAGTGCGCAGCGGGAGAGCGCCACCCATCCTGCGCCAGCGTGCTGAGGATGAACGTGCTCCGCTGCCCGGCAAAGGCGCCGAACGTGGTCCAGGTGGTGTCAAAGGCCTCGATGGGCATGCGCGCGTCCTCGCCCAAGAACATCTTGTCCCCTCCGGCCTGCCTCACATAGGGCGCGATCAGGTGATGGTAGCGGGCGGCCTGGGCGGAGATATTCTCCTCGGTGAACCACTGCCGGGCGAGCAGGTCGAGATAGCCGGCGTAGCGGACGCGGCACCGCTCTACCTCAAAGACGCGCTCGTACAGCGGCGCGCGCTCCACCAGCCCGGGGCCTTGCAGTTCGAAAAGCGGGTGCTGGGGGTTGTCGCCCCAGGTCAGGTCCCAGGGAATCCACTCGAATTGACCCGTGCCGGCGTTGTTGAACAGGTAATAGTTGTTGCCGGTGTAGGGATAGCTGTCCCAGTTGCCCAGGGCGACCACCACGGCCATGTAGCGCAGGAAACTGTCCTCGTTAAAGACCGACTCTAACGCGGCCGCAAAGTCGTCGGGCGTGTCATAGGCGACGCCATCTATCACGTACATCAGGTTGATGACGTCGCTATAGTCGGCGGCCTCCTCATTGGTCGCTTTGCCGTAGGCGTACAATCCGTTCTGCGTGGGATAATCCTCAATGTCCGGCCCATGGTAGATCAGATCCATCGGCCCTCGCAGGGCGTGGTTGGCCTTGTACAGATTGCCGGCCTTGTGATCCCGCCCGAAACGGTTGGCCAGGAATTTCTGGTCCACCCGCTCGATCATGGTGTAGACGCCCCAAAAGATGGGCGGCTGCTCGTCGTCGGTGAAATCAATCCACAATTCCACGAAACAGGCGTGGCTGGCCGGCACCCCGGCAAAGTGCATCATGTCGTAGGCCATCTTTTCCTGGAGCATGGAGGGGTCGCCGATGTTGTTGATGAACATCAACTGCTTGAGGTTGCGATATTCCTGGCCCTCGACGTAGGCGTCGGTGTCAATTTTCCACGGCTTTTTCAGGCCCGACTCGCGCAGCGAGAACTGCCCGCGCATCCTAAAGCCCACGTCGTTCAACCGCTCGCCGAACACGACGGCGTCGGCCCGCGCCTGGAGCTTGGCCGGCGGATCGGTCCAGATGTAATCCCAATCGGCCTGGGAGAGCGCGATGTCCACCCGGCGCATCCGGCTGTCGTCGAACACCGTCCAATAGTCCACGCTGCTGGAGGCCGGGTGGCGCACGGTGATGATCACGCTGTCGGTGGCCGTGTTTCTCAGCTCATCGGTCACCCGCAGTGTGACGCGGTATGTTCCCGGCTTGGCATAGTTGTAACTGACATAGCCGCCCTGGGCGGTGGCGTCGGTGTCGTAGAGACCGTTGGCGTCCAGGTCCCATTCGTACTTGACGATGCGCCCGGCCTGGGACGCGCTCCCGAAGGCGCTAAAGTAGACCGTCATCGGCGCCCACCCCTGGTGCGGCATGGCGATGGCATAGGCCGCTATTTCGCCTCTCGCTTCCGCCGGGACGGCGATCCCCTGCCCGGTCGAGGGATTGACGAACAGGGCCGCGACGATGCCCAGGACAAAAACGGCGATAGCCCCTTTCTCGAACAGCCGATACAGTTCGCTGTTTTTCAGCCCGTCGAGCACGTTACACAGCTCCTTCCATTCAGGTGACCGGCACTTGTATCTGCTCAATTATTCGGGGAATAGTTTGTAGTAACCGCTTCAGCGGTCATTTTGACGGCTAAAGCCGTTACTAGGAACATTTCTCCCTTCCCTCGGGGGCGGTCAGGCTGTACCACCCATCGCCGTCTCGGACACGTGATCCAGATTGACGATGTAACCTCGGTGCACGCCGGCAAAGCCGTGCGGTTTGAGACGCGGCTCCAGTATGGAAACCGCGACTAGGGAGTTTTGTCAGTCAACCGGTGACTTGCTGCAGCGATGCATAAATTCGTTCCGCTTTGCGCCGGCCCGCACCGCGGGCTGATTCTCAGCCATAGAAGAGGCGGCGCTAGGCCCACAAATTGGCCGAAAAGCGCCCTAACACCGGCTCTTTAGGCCGGTGTGAGTGTACGGCAGTCTGCACTTGCATATTATACTACAAAAGTCCTCCTTGTTAATTCGACAATGGCACATGTACCTCTTTGTTCGCCGCAGGTTGATTCGACACCCTTCTCCTCCTCACGCCACAGCCGGCGAATCGGTCAGGACCGGTGGCAGTCCCCCGGCCCTGGACGAAAGGGGCGGAATTCCCCCGCTGGACGCAGCGGCCAGTTCGCGGTACAATACAAGCGCAAAAGCCGGGGCGAATAGCCGGTCAGCAGCACGGCCAGCAGGGACAACCCGACTCGCCAGGGGCAAACCAGCGCCAATGCCCCTTGCCGCGTCATTTCCGTTTGCATCCACTCGATTGCCATGCTACAATAGCAAAAGCCTCGGTGCTTTTACAGAGAAAGTCCGAGGCTGTGACCAAGGCGGTCGGGGGCCGCCCCAGTGGCAATATGCTATCATCCGGCCCGCCCGCCGTCAAGCACCGGCGGGCCTTTCTATTGACCGGTCGAGGAGGCGGAAAATGCTGACACCCGAACAGAGATCCCTGCTCCAACGCCACCTCTCCATTGACGGCGACGGCAACGTCGTGGGAAACGATAACACCGTGCGCGTCACCAAACAGGCCGCCGGCGACTATGCCGTCCAGATCGGCGAGCAGCGCATCACCGTCAACATCGCGGAACTGCGCCGCGTGCTGCACATTGAGCACAGCCAGGCCGGCGTCATCGGCGACTATGCCCACGTCGAAGGCGGTATCCACATCACCACCTACCAACACGCCCGCCCCCAGCCGGTGGACGAGGCCGCCCTCGCCGCCGCGCGGGAGCAGCTCGCCGCCCTGCCCCTCGACCGCGTCCCATCCCCCGCGACCCGGCCCTCCCCCCACCGCATGCCCCTCTGCGCCAACCCCCTCTTCGTCGGGCGCGAGCGCGACCTCGAGCGGTTGGCCGAGGCACTCAAGGGCCAAGCTGTTGGGGCGACTGCCCCAACAGCCGCCATCGGCCAGATCGCCGCCGCCACCGGGATGGGCGGCATCGGCAAGACCCAACTCGCCAGCGAGTTCGTCCACCGTTACGGGCAATACTTTGCCGGGGGCGTCTTTTGGCTCAGCTTTGGCGACCCCCAGGCCGTCCCGGCCGAGATCGCCGGTTGCGGCGGACCGGGCGCGCTCGACCTGCGGCCCGATTTCGACGCGCTGGACCTCGACGCCCAGGTGCGGCTGGTGCTGGGCGCGTGGTGCAGCCCCCTGCCGCGCCTGCTGGTGTTCGACAACTGCGAGGATGAGGGCCTGCTGGCCCGCTGGCGGCCGCCGACCGGCGGGGCGCGGCTGCTGGTCACCAGCCGGCGCGGGACGTGGAGCGGGGCGCTGGGCGTGCGGTCGCTGCGGCTGGACGTGCTGGACCGGGCCGAGAGCGTGGCCCTGCTGCGCAAACACCGGCCCGACCTGACGGATGGTGAGGCGGGCGCGATAGCCGGGGAACTGGGCGACCTGCCCCTGGCCCTCCACCTGGCGGGCAGCTTTCTGGCCGCCTACCGGCACGCTTCCTTTGGCGCGCCGGACGCCTACCTGGCCCACCTGCGGGAGGCCGCGCTGGACCACCCCTCGCTGGCCGAGGAGGGGCGGACGCTGACCACCGCCCACGAGCGGCACGTGGGCCGCACCTTTGCCCTCAGCTACGGGCGGCTCGATCCGGAGGACCCCACCGGCGGCCTCGCCCTGGCCCTCCTGGCCCGCAGCGCCCACTTTGCCCCCGGCGAACCGATCCCCCGCTCCCTCCTCCTCGCCACCCTCGACCGGCCGGCGGAGAACGACCTGGAGGCCGAGCGCCAAGCCGAGGACGGGCTGGCGCGGCTGATCGCCCTGGGCCTGCTGGACGCCGAGGCCGGGGGCCGCCCGGTGCTGCACCGGTTGCTGGCCGCCTTTGTGCGCCGGGAGGCGGAGGGGAGCGGGAAAGCCGGGGAGAGCGCCCAGGCCGCCGTCGAGCGGACCCTGCTGACCGAGGCGCGCCGCCTCAACAACGCCGGGTTCCCGGCCCCCCTCCTGGCCTGGCAGCCCCACCTGCGCCACGTCACCGACGCCGCGCTCGGGCGGGAGGATGGGCCGGGCGGAGAGGGGGCCGAGCGTGCGGCCGGGCTGTGCAACACCTTGGGCTATCACCTCGATATGATCGGCGACTACTCTGGGGCGCGCCCCTACTACGAGCGGGCGCTGGCCATCCGCGAGCGCGCGCTGGGTCCCGACCACCCCGACACCGCCACCAGCCTCAACAACCTGGGCGCGCTGTTGAATTCGATGGGCGACCTGGCGGGGGCGCGCCCCTACTACGAGCGGGCGCTCGCCATCCGCGAGCGCGCGCTGGGTCCCGACCACCCCGACACCGCCCGCAGCCTCAACAACCTCGCTATCCTGTGTTACTATGAGGATAAACTGGCAGAGGCCGCCCGCCTGATGCGCCGCGCCCTGGCCATTTGGGAGGCCGCCCTCGGCCCCGACCATCCCAATACACAAAGCGCACGCCAAAGCCTGGCCGCCATCGAGGAACGGCTGCCAGAGGGCGCTTGATGGCAAGCTTGCTGTTCTTAACGCACCGGCGCAGGGGCACGGGGGAATTTGATGCCGGTCATCTGCGCCAACGCCGAAATCTGCGCAGCAGCAGCTCCAGCTTGCCCGGCTCGTGCTTACGCCAGCGCCGTACTTTGCGTCGTCGCCGTCGTCAGGACCGGCAAACCTTTGCCATCTCCATACCCCCGTCCCACCACAGTGGGATCGGTGGATGGTCTCTATGAAGTCGTTCAGGTACGATCTGGCTGGAACAGCCCACTCAGGGATTGGCCTCGGCCCACTATCCTGCTATCTCGAGGACCTCCCCCCCGGCGCCGGGCTAGGGTCCAGCGCCAGGGGGATAGGGTTTTTTCCACTGCGCCAGCCTACCGTATGCGCCGGGCTTCCAGGTCATCGTACGTCGCCGTGCTCAGAAACAGGATCACGCCGAGGTGGCCGCTGGTGTAGGCGCTGTCCGTAACCGTCAGGACCTTCACACCGTCCAGGTACCCTTCCAGCGTGCTCCCGTTGGCCACCACCTTTAGGACGTAGGGATGATCGTGCTGCACCGTCATGGGATAGCTGGCCAGGACTTGATAAGGCGGGCGCTTGCTGAGCTTGAGGACGTTGTCCACGGTGTCGAGGATCAGATCGTAGGATGACGCGCCGGCGGCGGAGGAGCGCAAGACCAGGCCCTCGCCATGGCCGCTCAGGATATTGACCGTGCCCGTGTAGACCAGGTTGCTGCCGGTGGACGAGTGCATGTTCCAGGCATTCCCCAGGTCATACTCGCCGCGCATGTAGGTGCCGGGATTGGTCCAGGCCCCGAGGTTTGGCGTCCAGCCGGCCAGCGTGCCATCGTTGAAATCGTCGGATAAAATGAGGGTGGACGTGGAAGGAGAGAAGTTGCGCACCACAATCGGCAAAAAGAGACAGTGTGCCGTCCACCGGACTGCCGCTGGCGTCCAGCAACTGACCTTGATACGAAATGGTGCCCGAAACCACTGCCGCCTGGGCCCATGCTGCTCTGGATACAGGCGCCGGCGGGTCGCCCACCTGCGATCCGGCCCCCACGGCTGTGGTCATTGCCAGAACAAGCAGCAGCGACGCGCCTACAATCACTAGAACGATCCTTCTCTTGCTCTTGTCGTCCATTTCTGCCTCCTATGAGTTGAATCCAATCCACATTGCTCCACCATCCTCCTGTAGATGCCACGATGCGCATCGGCCCTGGCGATCACCCCCTCTCCCTTGCTTCTCGGTCCTCGGCCATGATACCCAGGTCCCGCACGAACTCCAGGATGCCTTGCAGCTTTACAAAGTCGGCGCGCCGGCCGCTCTGCACGTGCTCGATGCGGCCGCGCCAGTATCCCCGGCCGGCCGACCACTCGCGCCAGAAGCGGACTACGAACGTGCTGGTCGGCGGCGTCGCCGCTGGCTCGGCCACACGGTGATCCACGGTGTCCCTTCCTCGAAGGGCCGGAGCGCCGGGCGACGCCCCCGCTGGTGAGCGGCTAGGCCCTCCGGACGGCAGGTGCAGCCGCTCACCGCTCCATGAGCAGCCGGTAGCCCAAGCCAACGACAAAGAACGCCTGGATGGCGACAGGCATCCAACCGAGCAGGTTGAGGACCCCGGCAAGCTGGCCGCGGACCGACACGACCAGGGCGACCAGGTAGGCGACGAGGAGGGCCCAAGCAATGGATCGCCCAACCTCGGATCCGGCTTCGTTGCGGGTGAGCCAGGTCAGCAGGCCGAGGCCGATCAGCCAGGCGCCGCCGTACTGTATCATGACGGCCCCGGCGGGACCGAGCGTGGCCCCAAAAAGGGAGAGGAACAGGTGCGGCGCCAGCACAGAGCCGGCCCCGAAGGGAATCGAAACGACGGCATTGGCTACGAACAGATGCTCGAGTTTCACGCGATTTCCTCCTTTCAACGGCCACCGCCGGCACGGACGGCGGCCGGCTCGTCGGCGACGCGGGGCGACGCGCTCCGCAGATCCTCGATGTGGGCGTTGATCGCCGCCACGCCCGGGTCGCCCATCAGCTTGAACATGGCGTTGAACCGCAAGCCGAGGACCTGGTTGCGGTACCGCTGGCTGCGAAAGTAGGCGTCGAGGTCGTCTACGCGGCCATGGTCCTCGACCATCAGGCCCGGGTCGAATTGGGAGAAGGCGTCGCACCGGCCGTCCCAGGCGTTGGTCGAATCGACGCGCACGCCGTAGCCCAGGGCGCGGCCTTCCGCAGCCAGCCGGGCCTGGGCCGCGTGCAGCAGGGGACTATCTACGATGTGGCTGTCGATGGCGCACCAGGCGCCCTCGATCTGGACCTCGACGTAGCTGTGCGACAGCTCCCCCGGGATCATCCAGAAGCGGCTGGTCGGGATGGCGCCCTTTAGGATCTCTTTGGGGATGACGACGAAATGCTGGTGGCTCTCCAGGCCGGCCGCCCGAAAGAGGGCGACCAGCAGCCGGCTCTTGGGATTGCAGTGTCCGACGCCGCAGGCCAGCACATAGTCCGGCGCTCCCGCGTCAAAGTAGGGGTTGAAGCCGAACTTGACGCGCTCGCGCACGTGATCGTGCAGGGCGACGGCCCTCTCCTGCTCGGTGGTCGTCCCGGCGACGACCTGTTCTACCACCTCTTGGACCGTGGGTGTGTTTAGCAACGCTCGCCTCCTTCCTGCCCGGCCCGTCCGACCGTGGGCTGCAGATCGTGCTGATCGCAGATGTCGGATACCGGCGTTCCATCCAGCAGATGCTGCCGAAGGATTGCGACTTTCTCTGACGCTGTGTATTGCTTCCGTTTCTTTGCCATTGGGTATGCCTCCGTCTGTATACTAACTCAAGTGGGGCATTTGTCCAATTCCATCTGAAGCAATACA
>Ga0180431_10007464_pt1 | contig 12724 bp, 24 predicted proteins | sample SS_ome_11_FD_132459 | JGI IMG/M metagenome (GOLD analysis project Ga0180431, IMG submission 132459) | Hypersaline lake sediment archaeal communities from the Salton Sea, California, USA - SS_1_MS_1 metaG | ecosystem: Environmental > Aquatic > Non-marine Saline and Alkaline > Hypersaline >... | reverse complement strand
ATGAGCGGCGACGTCGCGAAGTCGTCGTCGGCCAGCAGCGCGCGAATCACCGCACGACAACGGGCTCGTTCGGCGAGAATGTGCTCCAGCGCGTAGTGGAAGTCGATGTCGCCCTTTACGCCGGACTCGCACATCATCGCCCAGGCCCGGTCGAGGGCCGACCTCAGGTGTCCGCTCGACTCCACCACCCCATTCCAGCGGTTGATGGCGACCACCGGCGTCTCGAACCAGCGACCCGCGGCCCCGCAACCACAGACCACGCGGTACGACGTGCCGTGGCACTCTTCGACCGCGCTCGGGCCCAGGGATGAGTGGCAGTAGGGGCAGTCGGTGATCTGGGGCCACGTCATCTCGGCTCCCTGACGAATGGCGGACAGCAGCGGCCGCAGAGCACACACGCCCTGTTCCACTGCCCGTCGGTGACCACGTGGCCCTTGAGCACCTGGGCGTCGATGAACGCCGCCAGCAGCTCGCGTAGCTCTTCCGCGAGCGCCGCCTTGCCCTCGTCCTCCCGGCGCGCGCGTCTGAGCTCGCGCATGGCCCGATCGCCGGCCTCCTGGTCCCGGTGCCACTCGTAGTCGGTCATTGCCTGGGCCTGTGCGCACGTAGGGTCAGTGTCTCCCCGCCCGTATGCCGAAACACGCCGTCGTCACCGACCTCTATGGGCGCACCCAAGTTCAGGTTGAATTCCCAACCCGGACCCTCGAAGTCGTAGTCCAGTTGGTCCTCGACGCCGTTCTCGTCGACGTAGACCAGCGTCAGCTTGACGGGTGTCATCGTCCCTCCTCGGCCAGCAGCCGCGCGACCTCATTGGGCACGCGCTCGCCGTCAAGGGGCCCGTCAGGACGGTGTCGGCGCCAGGCAGCGAGTATCGTCTGACGGTAGTCGGCGTCGATGCGCCGGCCCTCGGCCGCGAAACCCTCGTAGTCCGGAGGCTCGCAGTGCCGCTCCAGATACAGGCGACTGGCCGACGCCAGCCTGTCGCGGCGGCGGTCGAGCGCGGACTTGGTGACCTGGTACCAGTTCACGACAGCATCTCCCGGGCCGCCCGGGCGATGCTCGTGTCCTCGGGCAAACGTGGCAGGGCCTCGCGTAGATACTCGACGACGTAGAACGCGTGCTCAGCCGCCCTGGTCATCTCCGTAATCCGGTCCTCTGTCGACGGTACCCTGCGCGTCGACGCCTCCTTCACGCGCCTGTCCCACTCGCGCACGAGCGCTGCCGCCCAGACCATCTTCTCGCCCTCAGTCATGTCCCTTCTCCTCGATGTGTGCCCGCAGCTCGGCCTCCACCTGCTCCCGAACCTCGTCGAGCAGGGCCTCGACTCCGACGGTCGCCGACTTCAGCTCACTCCAGCTGATGGCGCGTTCATTCGTCATCTCACACGACCGGCCGGGATACCGAACGCGGCTCCTGACTATGACCTCAGTCCGCATCTCCAGCCTCCTTGGTCAACTTGATCACCGCGTCCTTGAGCGCCGCGCGATCGTCGGCAAAAAACCCCTCGTCGATCATGCGGCTGTCGGCCCTCAGGCACCGGTGGAGCCAGCGTAAACACGCCGTGTTCTCGCTGGTCTCGAAGGCCGCGCGGGTAATGAGCCGCACGAGTCTGAGGACGCCGGCGACCACGACCAGGGCCACGGCCAGCGTCGTGATCTTCGTCGACAGGACCCAGACGACGAAGACCGTCTGCGCGTCGTCACCCAGCTGCGCGAAGACCTCGACGAACTTGATCATGGCCTCGGTGTTCATGAGTCGGCCTCCTCGACGATCAACTCCTCGATCTCCGGATCGTCGATCTCGTTCGAACACTGGTGGCAGATGCTGACGTAGCAGTCATCTAGCTCCCAGCCCCTCTCACGAGCCTCTTCCTCGTTTGCTGCCTCGACCGTGCCCACGAACTTGGAGCCTCTGATCTCGGCGTAGACGTTGTACTTTGACATCCCTCAGCCCTCCTTGTGGTCACACCCGTCCATGACCGAGACGGCCACGCCGGCGATGTGGACGATGTCGCGTTCGATGACGAAGTTGATTGCCTCGGGCCAGGGCGTGTCAGCGAAGATCGCACGGCTCACGTTGCTCAGACACCGCGCCAGATGGGCATGAGCCTCGTGGCCGCTGTTGAAGCGCCGGGTCTTGAGATCGCGCACGTGACGAAAAAAGTCCTCCTCGCCCATGTCCAGGACCTCTCGCGCGAAGGCCAGGGCCATGGCCGCCACCTGACGGGCCCCGGACCAGATGGGCGTGGGGGCGGCGTCGGCCTTGATCTCGGCCCACAGCTCATCGATTTCTTCGGCAATGACACCCCAGCCCTCGGCGGCATTGTGAAAGGGACCGAGTATCTCACGCGCACGCGCGTACTCACGGGCGATGGCCTCGACTGACTTCTGACTCATTTCTCCTCCCGGCCCATGTCGCAGGCACAGCAGATGTTTTACGTGGTGTGGCTGAGAGCCCTTTCTCCGTCGGTCATCAACCCACCTCCTTGACCTCGAATATGGCCGCCAACCGGCTCCGTTCGTCGGCCACCCACCGTGCATTGCCATGGGGCAGCGTGGCGTAGACGTTCTCGCACAGGTCCTGGAAGTGGTTGTCGTAGAGGGCCGAGACCAGTTCCATGTCGATGTCCGCACGCCGCCATATCCGACGCCCGTGCCCGTGGACGGCGACCATGTCCTCGACCCGGGCGTAGACGGTCATCGACGGCCGGTCTCCAAGCCATGCCACGACGCAGCGACCGTCATCGAACTCGACGGCCAGGGCCTCGGTCTCCTCTCCCCGCTCGAACTCGAATATCCTCATGTCCCCTACCAGCTGTTGTAGAAACGGATGACGTGCAGGTCCTTGGGCAGCCTGCGCACGTCCACCTCGTAGCCCCCACTCGAATCGCCCGAGAACTCGGATACGGCCTCGTCGATGTCCACCTCGACGCCCGACGGGTCGGGAGGCTCGTTGCCAAAGAACTCCCAGACATCAAACGGCTTGTCGACGCCGGCCTCGTGACACGCGTCCCAAATCGCCTTCATCTTGTGCCATCTGTCGTCAGGCGCCCTGAAACCGGTGACGTGCATGCTCATGCCCATGTCAGCTCTCCTCGCCTGCGCGCCGCGGGCACCGTGTCCTCAGCCCCCACACCCCTCGACCCGACAGTCGTGACCCGCGCGTCGCGGACACCAGACGGGCGTGTCGGTCACATTGGTCCTCTTGTCGTTCGTCAGCAGACACCGCCGCGTGTCGGCGTCGTGGTGCACACAGCCCGGGCACCAGGGCTCGATGGACCAGGTCGTCTTCAGGCCCTCACGTCGCTCGACCAGGTGCCAGCTCTGGTCGTACTTCAGGGCCAGTAGATCGATGAGTTCCGCGCGCCGGGCCATGGTCTCGGCCGCCAGATCGCGGACGCCTCTCTCGACGACGCCCAGCAGATTGTCGACACGCTCCTGGGCCATGACCGTGTCCGTCGTCGAACGCGGGTGTGGTTCGCCAGGCGGCAGACTTGGGTCGATGAGGACCTCGGCCATACGCTCCAGTGGCGGACGATACTCGTCATATAGGCCCCGTGGCACGTTGCTGGTCATACCGCGGAGAAAGGACTCGCCGACCGTCTGTTCGCGCTCGACAACCTCGCGCGTCCGCTTCAGAGACTCGGGCCCAACGGGCCGATTGCGCAGACACTCGGCCGAACAGTACGCCGGCCCATCGTCGCCATCCGGGTCGTGGCACACGGTCCCGGCCCGACCGCCGCAGGTCGCGCAGGTGTACCCGCCGAGCGGTGTCTCGGGTCGACACCCGGGCTCGTTGGGCGTCGTCGCGCCACCGACCAGGTGGTAGACGACGTCTTCGACATACAAGAGGCCGCATCGGACGCACCATGCGACGCGCGTGCCCGGGGGCCAGAACCAGTCGTGGTCACTCATCGACTTCTCTCCCGCGCCAACCGTCTGATGGCCGCCGCGTTCTCGGGCCCGTTGATGAACCTGACACCGTCTCGGGGCATGATCGGCTCGCGCGCCGCCGGGCGACGACATGTCGGCATCTCGGTGGCCGGGTGTTGGCTGCCGACGTGCCAAAATTCCCGGGCCACGCGCAGGTACAGACACCCACATTCCTGACACCATGCGTACATGGGCGAGAGGTTGTGCCAGACGTGGTCAGCGGCCATCGTCGTCCTCCGGCGGCGGCTCGTACTTCATCACCGACTCCCTGGTCAACGGCGTCACGGGCACCCTGTCCAGGGCCTCGACCATCTCCCTGATCAGCTTTTTTCGGTCCGGGTCCTCGGGCGCCGTGGGCTCCAAGATCCTCAGCGGTCGCTCTTGTTCGCGGAGCCAGGCCACGAAGGCCTCGTGGGCCCGTTGGCCCTCGTCGCCCTTCAGGCCCCAGACGTTGTCCTCGTCGCCGCCCGTGGTCATGTAGAAAAGGACCCTGTCGTCGACGGGCTTGCAGACGGCGACGTGGGCGAAGACGAGTATGGTCCCGTACTCGGTCGTGAAGTGGCCACCGGTCATCGCACGCCCCCCGTCAGCAGCGCCTCCAGGCCGCCAGCAGCTCGTCGGGTTTCTCGGCCGTCAAACTGCTGCCGTCGGACATGTGCGCGACCCCGCTCACGGCCAGCGGGCTTGCCACGGGTCGCACACATCAAACGGCCCGGCATGACCACGATGTTCTCGGGCCCGTTGCACGCCGGCTCGTTGGACGTCGGCGTCCTGACGCCCGGCGCCAGGTACCTGACGTCGCCGTCCCAAAGCAGTCCGCAGTCGCGGCACCAGCTCCAGTCGGCCATCGGGAACCAGTCGTGTTTACTCATCATCAACACCCCCCGCCCACATGCTCGCCGGCCGCGCGCGCGGACTGCAGGGCCATGGAGGTGAGAAGGCTCAGGGCCCGGTCTGCGGAGTAGTCGCCAAACTCGAGTTCGGTCAGCCGGCGAAAGAGCACGTGCAGCTGGAGCCAGTAGTCGATTACACGATCCTGGAGCCTGAGCACGTCGGACTCGACCCTGGCCACGACCGTTTCCAGGGGCAAATACTCACGGTCGATCATGTAGCGCATGACCGTCAGCGCCATTTCGCGCGTCTCGTCTTGGCCGATGTTGACGTGAGAGAAGACCGCGGCTTTGAGGGCCTCGAGCTCGCGCGCGATATCGGCCAGGCCACGACACTCGGATCGTAGATTCAGATCCCTGACGAAATCGTCGCTAAATTTTCCCATCAACACGCCTCCATTCACACGCGCCCGTGCGCTCGACAAGGTTCAGGGACACGAGTCTGTCGAGCATCTGCCCACAGCGCCGGCGACAGAGCTCGGTCTCCTGGCCCCAGAAACACAGACTCAGTTCGTCCAGGTTCCAGGCCCGGGAACCGAGCATGTCCAGTAGCTCGCGTTCGTCCTTCGTCATGATGCCGTGACTCACAGCTCGACCCTCGACCGCAGGATCTCGACGCGCGTGACAAGGGCCTGGAGCCTCTTGATGACCTGCACGCCACGAGCCATGAGCGGCGACATGGCCTCGGTATCCACGCCCCTGGTCACCGACGTCTCGACGTCCACGCGCCGGAGTACGGGCGTCAGGAGCCCGTCGAGCTCGCCGAACTCCTCCTCCAGCCGGTCGACGCACGTGTCCAGGGCCTCGATGACCGTGATCAGGCTCAGGGCCTTGGTCATCGACTCGTCTTCCGTCGCCGAAGTCTTTTTTATCCACTCGTCGCCCACGGCTTCTTTTATCGCCTCCTCCAACTTGCTCAACAACATCTCGCGGCCCCCCTCGATGGATATACACGGCCCCTGACCGTCTCCGCCGATTCCGCAGACAATGCACTGTCCGTCGTGTCCCCTAAGGTGCCTGGACATGAGCCCGCCTCCACTCGCCCCACGCCGCCTCCAGGGCCCGGCCGTGCTCCTCGTCAAACTCGATGAGGTTGTTGGGCGTGCCCACGGCCAGATACACGTAGTGGCGGCCGGTGTCGTGCTTGATGGCGACGATGGCCTCGGGCGCCAGAGACCACCGGCCGACGACCAGGCGCCCGTCGTCCGTCAGCTTGGCCATGGGCTCAGATTTCATCGACCACCCTCCGGCCACGGGCCGTCGGCGACAGACGACCATCGCGCAGACGCCGGGCCAGGCCCCGATCCTCGAGCGCCCGGGCCACAGACTCGTGGTAGTCGACTGTCGGCAGGCCGGTCAGGAGATCGACCTGGGCACCCGACAGCCTCATGTGACTGCCGTCGCCCATGTCCACGACCACCGTGCCGTTGGTCCACTTGGCTATCTTCATCTCCGCCTCTTGGAACACGGACGGGCGCGGCGCGTGGTCACCGTGATCACACGCCCCTCCCGCCTCCACCCATCGATCTTCAGACGCCCGAGCGCCAGGGCCACGACCACCATCGACCGCAACTTCTCCTCGTTCGGCGCCCACACGACACCATTCAACTCCCAACCATGACGGGTCTCGTGGAATGTCGTCGGGTTCTCGAGCATGTCCCGGCTTTCAAAAAGTCTTAGTTGACTTTGGTTAGAACACCGACTAGGGTTTTCGTCAACCCTATTTGTAAATTTTGTTGATAAGTCTGTTATAAAAGAAAATTTCTGACGTTAAGTGGGAGTCTTGCGGACCCGGAAACAAGGTCCTAAGGTGGGAGCGCCCCCGTCGGCGGGTAGTGGACCAACGGGGGCGCTATGGGAACAGAGACAACCGAGTCTATTCTCGGATGGCTATGAGGTCAACGTGTCGGAGCCCACGCCCCCAAAGATCGACGAACTACTCAAAATCGCCAAGGAACTCGGACTCGCGCTGATCCCCATGAAGCGCGGCACGAAGATGCCGGCCTGGGAGTGGCGGCGGGTGATCGAGGGCCGACCGTTCACCGAGGACGAGCTTCGAGATGGCTGGAGGTGGCCCGAGTACAACCCGGCCATCGTCTGCGGGGCCAGCGACCTGGTGGCCGTGGATGCCGACAACGAGGCGGCGTGTCGTTGGGTCCTGAACAACTGGCCGAAGACGGACATGCGGACGATCACCGGCGGCTCGGGGTGTCACGCACACTTCTTTTATCGGCGTCCCGAGGGCGGCATGGGCAACCGCGTCGACATCCTCGGGTCCAAGGCCCGGTGGGCCCACGAGGCCCGGGAGCTGGGGATCGAGGTGCGGGCACGGACGACCGCGAACCAGGGGGCCGCGGAGTTCGAGGCCGAGGTGGCGAGGGCCGAGGAGGCGCGTGCCGAGGCCATGAGGCGGGTGAAGATGGGTCCGATCATCGACATCCGGGGCGATGGCGGCTACGTGCTGGGTCTCGGGGCCCTTCATCCGTCTGGCCGTCCCTATCGCATGTGGCGGTTCTGGACGCCGAAGATGAAGGCCTCGATTCCGGTCTTCGACCCGGCATGGCTCGATGGCCTGAAGTGGAGTCCGCCGGAGAAGGTCACGGACCTCAAGGTCTGGCTGGGTGAGAGGGCCCAGGAGGCCGAGCTCAGGGCCGTGGGCGACGACGAGCGGGTCAAGCGGGCAAGTGCGTACCTGGCGACGATCGACGAGGCCATCGAGGGCCAGGGTGGCGATCGGCAGACGTTCTACGCGGCCTGTCGCATGGTCCAGGGTTTTGACCTGGACGTCGACACCGCCTTCCGGCTGCTGGTCGACGAGTACAACCCCCGATGTCGGCCTCCGTGGACCGAGGAGGCCCTGGCCCACAAGGTCATGTGTGCCGATAACATCCAGGGGCCGAAACGCGGCTGGCTGTTGGCGGAGAGGCGGCGGGCCGGTGGCATCAGGACCATACCCGAGGCCGTGCTCGACGAATCGGATTTCGAGGGGTCGACGGCCACGGTGGCCACGGAGGTCGACGACGAGGCCGATGCCGGCATGCAGGCGCTCTTCGACCGCCTGGGCATCGACTACCGACGACAGATCAAAGGGCGCGGGGTCAAATGGTCGCTGCGCATGGTCAACGACCGTCCGACGTTGCCCCCCGACATCAACAACCTGGCCATGGCCCTTGAACACAGCCGGTATCTGGCGGCCTGGCGTCCCCGCCACAACAATCTGAAGATGACCTACGTCAAGGCCGACGGCGCGAGACTCGATGACCCGGGTCTCAACTCCATCTACAGCGACCTGCAGCACCTGTGGAACGGCCGGACCGTGAGCCGAAACCTCAGCGACAACGCGGTCATGCTCGTGGCCCACCGCAACAACTTCGACCCGCCACGGGAATGGCTCGAGTCCCTGGGGCCCTGGGACGGCGTGCCGCGGCTCGAGACCCTGCCGCGGAGGATCCTGGGGGCCGACGACGCCCCTGTCATCGGCGTCATGTTCCGCCACTTCATGACGGGCATGGTGGCGCGGATGATGGAACCCGGCTCCAAGGTCGACACCATCCTGTTCCTGGTGTCCGAGGGTCAGGGCGCGTTTAAAAGCCAGTTCTTTCGGCAGCTTATCGACGGCCCGAAGTCAGAGGGCCGTAATTGGTTTACGGACGCCCGCATCAAGCTCGACGACAGGGACAGTCAGATGGTGGCGGGCGTCAACGTCCTCGTCGAGTGGGGGGAGGGTGAGCACGCGAAGTCCGCGCAGAAGATCGACGCCGTGAAGACGTTCCTGGCCCGCGAGACCGAGGAGTTCCGCATGCCCTACGGCCGGCTGTCGATCGAGCGACCCCGGCGCTGTGTGTTTTGCGGCACGAGCAACGACCTGGAGTTGCTTCACGACCCGAGTGGCGACCGTCGATTCTACATCATCCGCACCTGCGAGCAGATCGACGTGCGGGCGATGTTGGAGGAGCGCGAACAGCTCTTTGCCGAGGCCCTGGACCTGTGGCGGCGCCACAAGGCCGCCGAGTGGGACTCGGACGAGTGGAACGCCACCAGGTGGTGGTTCACGGGTAAGGAGGACCTGGAACGGCGTCGGGCCGTCGCCGCCTTCCGGGCCCGGGGCGTGTGGCACGACGACATCGTCCAGTGGGTGGCGGAGCGCGGCGCCGAGCCCTTCCTGATATCCGACGTCTTCGACGAGGTCATCCAAGACCGCCGGTCAAAGCGCCTGGAGACCGAGATCAAGATGACGCTGGCGTCCATCGGATGCGTCCAAAGCGGCCGAAAGAGGCACGACGGGCGACTCGGGCGCTGGTGGCACGCCAAGACCGATAACCTGCCGTAATCATTGGCTGTGACAACCTGTGACAACCTGTGACAGCACAAAAAACGAGCCAAGTGCGCGACATCACTGAGTTTGTGACAGTGTGACAGTAAAAACGCGTTTTCAAACTTCCCATGAGACTTCGGCTGTGGAAAAACGGGCCACTTTTTCCACGGGCATCGTTTTTTAAAAAACGCTCCATTTTTTCACAGCCGGATTTCTGAGAAACTTTTTGATTTCACCCCATAAACCCCTTTTTAGACCCCCTGGAGAAGAATATGTTTAGTAATTACAGCAACCTGCGGCTGTGACAAGCTGATTTTTGTGCTGTCACAGGGGTAAAAAAAGGCCAATGATAACAGATAGTTGGCCTGTGACAACCTCGACCCTCGTACTGTCACAGGTTGTCACACCTGAACAGAATGATTTCATGGACTTACGGAGTTTTTTGTTATCTTATCGCTTTTTGTGGCAATTTTCCGTTGCCGAAAAATCAGGCGGTAACATGTTATAAAGAAAATGTGGCTCGTGAAAAAAATGCCCAAGTTTAAAAAAATTGGGGTCGGCGATTTTGCCGGCCCCTCTGGAAAAAAACCGTCAACTTTAGCGGAGGCAAAAATGGACGTTTTGACCGTTTTTCGGGATCTCGAGGGTCGGCGTGTGGCGACGGGCGACGTGGTCAAGACCGTCGACGGGCGTCTGGGTTCCGTGGTCTGGGACCTGGGCCAGGTGCTCTTTGACGGCCGTCCGCTGGCCGAGCTCATGGTGCCCGAGGACGTGGCCTGCGGCCTGTCCCGCCGTCACGGCGGGGGCGGCGAGTGGGTGGGCGTCAGGATCCGGGGGGCGGAGCGCGACCACCCGGTCGTCGATCCGCACGATGATTCCGATCTCCTGACCCGGGCCCTGGAGGACTGTGACCACGACGACCTGTTGGCCGAGTTGCTGTCGACGATGTCGACGTCCGACGTCCGGGATGCCATCGAGCGTCAGTATGAGCCCGACGACCTGTTCTCGGATTCCGACCTTCGTGAGTGGGTCGAGGAGAATCTGGATGTCGTCGACGTCGACGACATCGCCGACTACTGCCGGCGGAACAAGGACGTCGACGACATCTTTGACGCCGACGAGATCACCGACCACGTGGCCTCGAACTACTATGCTGACGACGTGTTCGACGACGATCAACTGGTCAGGGGGCTACGCAATCGGGGCCTGGAGCCCGACGACGTCTTCAGTCGCCAGGAGCTCGAGGAGGCCGTGGGGTGAAGGATTTCCTGGTCCGGTCTCGCATCTACAACAACCGGCTGGTGGAGCGGCGTGAGGAACTTGGCATGAGCCCTCGGCAGATAGCCGAGGCCATCGGCGTGTCCTACCCCCTGTACCTGGACTATGAGGCGATGAGGAAGTCGCCTGTCGGCAAACACGGGCTGAAGTCCTCGGCCCGCGCGATCTGCGACTTTCACGGTCTGTCGGCCGACGAACTGTTTCCCGCGGCCATCGAAGAGCTTCGGGCCCGGGTCCTGGAACACAAGTTCGACGGGCCCCTGGCCCTGCCTTCGCCCGACGACTTCATGGTCGAGGCCGAGCTGTCCAAGCGCGTCGACGACGCACTCAAGACCCTGACGCCCAGGGAGGAGCGGGTCGTGCGCATGCGTTTCGGACTCACGGAGGACGGGGAGGAGCTGACGTTCTCCGAGATCGGGTCCGAGTTCTGGGTGTTGCGTGAGCGGGCGCGTCAGATCGAGGCCCGGGCCCTGCGCAAGCTCCGCCACCCGTCTCGCTCTCGGCTCCTGAGACCGTTTGTCGAGTCGCAAGACGCCCATCATCACAGTGAGGGTCTTCGTCACGTCCCGTCAGCCGTCCTTGATCTGCTGTCCGCCGTCTTTCGTCATCGCACGGAGTACGTCTGCGCTCTCGTGCCCCTGAACGCGAGGGCCCTGACCCTTCACAAAAAACCCGTCGATCCCGACGACCGCCATGCCGCCGTCGTCTACCGGCACGACTGCCCGGGCAACGTGGATCGCGGCCTGCGCATGGCCCGGGAAGCCGGGCTGCTGTCGTGGTCGCTGGAGGAAGAGACATGAAGATCGCCTGCCGCGCCTGCGGCCACAAAAACGACTACACCGGTTCCCTGGCCTGCCGGCCCTGGTCCGGGGCTCTTATGACGGGACACACGAGGTTCTGCAATGAAGCTCTACCCACTGGAGTTCGATGACCAGATGCAGAGGGTGCTGAGGCACAACCGACTCCTGACTCCCAGCGGCCTTTACATCGACGACTATCATGAGCACCTGGGTCAGTTGTTTGGAGACGGACTTGCGACAGGGATCTCGATTCTCAAGAATCCTGTTGCGGCCAGAGAGCTGGCGGCCAACATACTGTCGGAGAGATACCGGAGGCGGGGCGTGACCGAGAGCTTGGACCATGCTCTCGACACCGCCGACGTCGACGTCATCAGGGGCCTGGTGCATGAGGGAGTCAACCATTTTCACTTCATGAGAGACCTTCATCACCATCGGTGGATGAAGTGCGGTCAACGTATCTACACACTGTCTCAGGAGCTCGTGACGGCCTTTGGGCGTGTGGAGATGAACTACCCGGTGTCGGCTCTCAACTTCCCGTTCCACGAGTTCTTTCTGCAATTTGAACACGACTGGATGCTTGATGACGGTGGAGACGGCATGCCCTTTGCTGGTGTCTACGTGTCGTCTCCCTGCCCCATGAGAGATGTTCCCAGAAGCATCCAAGTGTCGATTGGTGGCCCGCCTGTCGAGATCAGGTTCACCGACACCACCGATGACGGGGTCCTGTTCGAGGTCCTCTTGTGTTGGTGGGCTGATGACCCGAGCGAGGGGGCCGGGTACGCCGACCGCCTTGGCTTTAGGGGAGACGTCGAGGTCGAGGCCTCGATTGCCGACGCCCTCAAGGTCAACGGCACAGGCGTTTCTGACAAACTCAGGGACACGAGGTTGAGACTCTACAGGATCGTGCTGAATACGATCATGTACATGTCCAGTGTCGACCCAGATGTCGTGATCAGGGAGGTGGTTAGCAGGCCCCCGGCGTCAAAGAAGGGCAAGAAGAGGCGGCGGGTCGTCAAGTCCAAGTTTCGTAGAACCAAGGTCGTCTATCTCGGCAGTCGACTCAAGCCCAGTGTCAGTCGTGCGTCGCCGGTGGGACATGTTCGTCGAGGCCACTACCGTTGGCAGCCGTGCGGCAAGAAAAACCTTCAACGCAAATTCATCTTCATCCCGTCGACGTGGGTGAAGGGGAAGAAAAGCGACACGGTCCACGTGACCGATGTCGACAGGGAGGAATCATGAAAAGATACGAGAGATACGACCTCGTGCGCCTGCGCGACTTCAGCGACATGCCTCGTCGACTTCCCGGGCAGATTTGGCACCCGAACTTCAAAGCATCGGTCGGCGGCCTGGCCGTCGTCGACAACCAGGGCCCCGATGGCGACGGTGACGTGTCGATCTTCGCCGTCTCCAACCCAGGCGCCGCCGATTACTGGCCGGCCGAGCGCCTGGAGCCGGCGGACGACGAGGCCCTGGTCTTCAGTCTCATCCACGGTCTGGGCCGTCTGACGT